>Ga0318493_10000519_pt1 | contig 11859 bp, 12 predicted proteins | sample GRESIP108b1f23_FD_203294 | JGI IMG/M metagenome (GOLD analysis project Ga0318493, IMG submission 203294) | Tropical soil microbial communities from Luquillo Experimental Forest, Puerto Rico - GRE.SIPMG.108b1f23 | ecosystem: Environmental > Terrestrial > Soil > Tropical forest > Bulk soil...
GAGCCGGGCGAGGATGTCAGGGAGCGGGCGGCCATCCTCCGGGGCCGACTCCTTGAAGCCGGACGCCAGAGCCGCGGCCCCGTCGAGGTCCCAGGAAGGCTGGTCCTCGAGGCTTGCGACCTGGGCCGGCTGCGAAGGCGGCGCAGAGCTCCAGCTGGCGGCGGAGCTCAGCAGCTGGAGGCTCGAAGGTTGCGGTGGCGGCTGGAGGGGGAACCCGACGGCCGAAGTCGGGGGCCACAGGCGCTCCAGAACACGACCTCGCCGCTTGGCCGCGAGTCCGATAATCGGCATTATGTAAACTAGGCGCGCGGTGGGCCGGTCTCGAGGAGTCGTGCTCGAATGGCTCTGCCCCAGCGGTTTCGCTCGGACCGGTTCTCACGGCACTGCGATCTCGCCCACCGGAACGCGCCCGCCCTTCGGCTCGACGAAGACGATGGCGTAGCGCCCCGGCTCGAGGTTCCCGAGCGGCACGTCCCCGCTCGACGCATGCCGTCCCGGGCCGGCGACTACGGTCGTCACCCGAAGCGCGACCGCATCGCCGTCGCGGCTCGCGTCAACCTTCACGGCGAGCCCCGAGTTCAGCGCGCGCGGCTCGGTCGTGATCCGCTCGGTCCCGGATACGTTCACGCGGACCGGCAGCATCACCCCTGCCGCCGTCGCGTACGGTGTCTCGATGGCCATTCCGCCGACGCTCTGGACGAAGGCCCAGTCCCGCTGCTCGGCCGCCGCAGCGCAGCTCGCCAACATCGCCGTCGCCAGAAGCCACCGAGCCATGGACGCGCCCCCGCCCGCGAGCTTACGTGAACGGACCCGTGGCGGCTGAAATGTGTGCCCTCCGGGCGGAGGCTCAGCCCTTCGCCTTCGGCGCGGGCTTGGGCTGGTGCTCGTGCTCCGGGTGGTGATCGCAGAGCCCGTCCCTCGCCAGGACCTTCACGATGCGCGGCGCGCCGAGCGTCTGCGCGACGGCGCAGGGACAGTGCGTCGCCATCATCTCGCACGACAGCCGCTCCTCGATCGCGGCCAGCGCCTGCACCAGCTCGCGCTTCACCCGCCGGAGCCGGTCGATGCGCCGCTGCGCCTGCTCCACGTGGCCCACGAGGATCTGGTGGAACCGGAGCGCGAACTCCCCCGCGGTCTGGCAGCCGGACCGGAGGTCGAGCACGGTCTTGATCTCGGAGAGCGACAGGCCCACCTCGCGGAGATCGCAGATGAGCCGGAGCCGGTCGAGCTCCTCCGGCGTGTAGCGCCGGTGGCCGCCCTCGCTCACCTCCGCGGGGCGGAGCAGTCCCTGCTCCTCGTAGAAGCGCACGGCTCGCACGGTGTTGCCCGTCGCTCGCGCGAGGTCGCCCGTCGACAGATCAGGCCGTGCTGCGTCCGTCATCCGACCGGGCACCTAACGGCGGGCCACGTCCGTGTCAATCCTCGCGCGCAGCGCCCGCGCGCGGCTCGAGCCCGACTTCCCCTTGCGCCCGGGGCCCCGTCGGCGCACAGATCCGCCGCGGTTCCACACCACTGGAGACGTCACCTTCATGCCCGAGAGGACCGCGCCCCCGCGCCTGGTCGAACGATACAGCGAAGCCCCCCTCCCCACCGAACGCGGCCAGTTCCGCGCCGTGGTGTTCCGCGACGGCGACGGGGCGGAGCACGTCGCGCTCGTGCTCGGCGACGCCACCGGCGAGAACGTCCCGGTCCGCGTCCATTCCGAGTGCCTCACGAGCGAGGTGTTCGGCTCGCTGAAGTGCGACTGCCGGGACCAGCTCGACCGCGCGCTCGATCTCGTTGCGTCGCTCGGCCGGGGGATCCTCGTCTACCTGCGTCAAGAAGGCCGGGGCATCGGCCTCGGCAACAAGATCCAGGCGTACGCGCTCCAGGCCCAGGGGCTCGACACGTACGAGGCGAACCGCCGGCTCGGATTCGCGGACGACCTCCGGAGCTACGACGTGGCGGCCGAGATGCTCCGCCAGCTCGGGGTGCGCTCCGTGGAGCTCATCACCAACAACCCGCTCAAGATCGCCGGGCTCGTGGACGCGGGCGTGCCGGTGCGCCGTCGCATCGCGCTGCCGTCGCCGTCGAACCCGCACAACGTGGGCTACCTGAAGGTGAAGCGCGATCTCACCGGGCACCTCATCGAGCTCGAGGACCCTTCGGCACCGAGGCGCGCGAAGGCCGGGTGATCGGGCCGCGGCGCCGCAGCGTCACCGGCGCCTCACCTCATCCGCGAAGGAGGTCGCGCGCGATGACGAGCCGCTGGATCTCGCTCGTGCCCTCGTAGATCGTCTGCACGCGCGCGTCGCGGAAGTACCGCTCCACCGGGAACTCGGAGGTGTACCCGTAGCCTCCGTGGATCTGCACCGCCTTCGACACCGCGCGCTGCGCCGCCTCGCTGCCGAAGAGCTTCGCCATCGACGCCTCGCGCCCGAACGCCGCGCCGGCCTCCTTCAGCGCGGCCGCGCGGAACGTGAGCAGCTCCGTGGCGTCGAGCTCGGTCCGCATGTCGGCGAGCATGAAGCGGATGGCCTGGTGCTCGGCGATGGGCACGCCGAAGGTCTTGCGGTCCTTCGCGTAGCGGACGCTCGCCTCGAGCGCGGCGCGGATCGTCCCGGTCGCCTGGGCGCCGATGTTGATGCGCCCGCCGTCGAGCGCCATCATCGCGATGCGGAACCCGTCCCCGGCCTGGCCGAGCAGCGCGTCCGCCGGGATCGCGCAGTCCTCGAACGCGAGCGACACGGTGGTGGAGGCGCGGAGCCCCATCTTCTCCTCGTGCCGGCCCACGGTGACGCCCGAGGTCCCGCCCTCGACCAGGAACGCGCTGATCCCGCGGGTCCCCGCCCCCGCCTCCGTGCGCGCCCACACGACGAAGACCGAGGCGCGGTCACCGCTCGTGATCCACTGCTTCGCGCCGTTCAGGAGCCAGTGGTCGCCGCGGTGCTCCGCGCGCGCGAGGAGCGCCGCGGGATCGCTGCCGGCGTGCGGCTCCGAGAGCGCGAAGGCGCCGGGGCCGTGCTCTCCCGCGGCGAGCCGCGGGAGGTAGTGCCGCTTCTGGGCCTCGCTGCCGAAGCGGGCGATGGTCTCGGCGACCATGTTCGTCACGCCCACGGTGACCGCGACCGCGCAGTCGGCGGCCGAGAGCTCGATCATGGCCAGCGCGGTGGAGACCGCGCCCGCCTCCGAGCCGCCGTACTCGGCGGGCACGTTCACAGCGAGCAGCCCGAGCTCTCCGGCCTCGCGCACGAGCTCGGTGGGGAAGCGCGCGAGCCGATCGTTCTCGGCGGCGGCGGGCGCCACGTGCTCCTGCGCGAAGCGCCGCGCGAGGCGGCGGATGGCGTCCTGGGACTCGGTCGGCTCGAAGCGCACGGGTCCTCCCGCCGGGCGGCGCGGTCAGTCCTTCAGCAGCGCCGCCGAGATCACGAGCCGCTGGATCTCGCTCGTGCCCTCGTAGATCTCGGTGATCCGAGAGTCGCGCCAGTGGCGCTCCACGTCGTACTCCTTGATGTACCCATAGCCGCCGTGGACCTGGATCGCCTTCGAGGCCACGCGCTCCGACATCTCCGACGCGTAGAGCTTCGCCATCGCGGCCTCGGCCGAGAAGCGCTTCCCCTCGTCCTGCAGCGCCGCGGCGCGCCACACGAGCAGCCGGGCGGCGTCGAGCTCGGTCGCCATGTCGGCGAGCATGAACTGGATCGCCTGGAACTGCGCGATGGGCTTCCCGAAGGCCTTGCGGTCCTTCGAGTAGTCGCGCGCCGCCTCGAACGCCGCGCGCGCGATGCCCAGCGCCTGCGCGGCGATCCCGATGCGGCCGCCGTCGAGCGTGCTCATCGCCACCTTGAAGCCCTCGCCTTCGGCGCCGAGCCTGCAGCGCTCCGGGAGCACGCAGTCCTCGAAGAAGAGGCTGCACGAGGAGGAGGCGCGGATGCCCACCTTGTCGTCGGGCTTCCCGCGGCTGAACCCCTTCGTGTTGGAAGGCACGAGGAACGCGGTGATCCCGCGGTGCGCCTTCGCGCGGTCGGTCATCGTGAAGACCAGCGCCACGTCGGCCTGCGGGCCGTTCGTGATGAAGTTCTTCGTGCCGTTCAGCACGTACTCGTTCCCGCGCCGCACCGCGGTGGTCTGCATCTCGGCGGCATCCGATCCGCTCATCGGCTCGGTGAGCGCGAAGCAGCCGAGCTTCTCGCCGCGCGCGAAGGGCGCGAGGAAGTCCTTCTTCTGCTCGTCGCTGCCGTACCGCAGCACCGGATCGCAGTAGAGCGAGTTGTTCACGCTCATGATGACGCCGGTGCCGGCGCAGCCGCGCGAGATCTCCTCCATCGCGATCGCGTACGACACGTGGTCCATCCCGGCGCCGCCCCACTCCGGCGGCACGGCCACGCCGAGGAGCCCCAGCTCCGCGAGCTTCGCGACCGCCTCGCGCGGGAAGTGGTGCTCCTCGTCCCACTTCCTCGCGTTCGGCCGGAGCTCGCCGTCGGCGAACTCGCGGCACAGCTCGCGGACCTGGCGCTGCTCCTCGGTGAGCTGGACGTCCATCTAGGCCCCCTTCCACTGCGCGGGTCGCTTCTCCACGAACGCCTGCATCCCCTCGCGCGCGTCGTCGGTGGCGAACAGCCCCGCGAACGCCTGGCGCTCCAGCTCGTTCGCGCTCGTGAGATCCACGTTCGCGCCGGCCTCGATGATCCGCTTCGCCTGCGCCACCGCCACCGGGCTCTTCGACGCGATCTTGCGCGCGACCTTCTTCACGTGCGGGAGGAGCTCCGGGAGCGGGAGCACGTCGAGCACGAGGCCCATGTCCTTCGCCTGTCGCGCGTCGTAGTGGTCGCCGGTGAGCACCATCTCCTTCGCGCGCATGATGCCCACGCGGCGGGTGAGCCGCTGCGAGCCGCCGAAGCCCGGCACGAGCCCGAGGTTCACCTCGGGCTGCCCGAAGCGCGCGTTCTCGCTCGCGTAGACGAGGTCGCAGCCCATCGCGATCTCGCAGCCGCCGCCGAGCGCGAAGCCGTTCACGGCGGCGATGGTGACGATCGGCAGCCGCTCGAACCGCTCGAGGAGCGAGTGCGCGCTCTCCGCGAAGCGGCGGGCGGCGAGCGAGGTCATCGCCGCCATCTCCGCGATGTCGGCGCCGGCCACGAAGGCCTTCTCGCCGGTGCCGGTGAGCACGAGCGCGCGCACGTTCTCCGGGTCGCGCTCCACCTCGTCGAGCACCTGCCAGCACTCGGCGAAGGTCCGCTTCGACAGCGCGTTCAGCACCTTGGGCCGGTTGAAGGTGAGGATCCCGATCCCCTCCTCCACCGACCAGAGGATGTTCTCGTAGGCCATGTGCTCACCCGTACGTGAAGAAGCCGCGACCGCTCTTCCGCCCGAGCCACCCCGCCGCCACGTACTGCCGGAGGATGGGTGCCGGCCGGTACTTGTCGTCGCCGAGTCCGCGGTGCAGCACCTCGGCGATCGCGAGGCAGGTGTCGAGCCCGATGAAGTCGGCCAGCGTGAGCGGGCCCATCGGGTGGTTCAGCCCGAGCTTCACCGCGGTGTCGAGGTCCTCGGGCGTGGCGATCCCTTCCTCGAGGGCGAAGCAGGCCTCGTTCAGGAGCGGGATGAGCACCCGGTTCACGATGAAGCCGGGCCGGTCCTTCGAGGTGACCACCGTCTTCCCGAAGCGCTTCGCGAGGTCGCAGACCGTGTGCCACGTGGCGTCGGCGGTCTGGAGTCCGCGGATCACCTCCACGAGCGCCATCACCGGCGGCGGGTTCATGAAGTGCATCCCGATCACGCGCTCGGGACGGCGCGTGACGGCCGCGAGCGCGGTGATCGAGATGGACGAGGTGTTCGACGCGAGGATCGCCGCCGGTGGCAGGATCCCGTCGGCCCGCGCGAAGAGCTCGCGCTTCGTGGGCTCGTGCTCGGCGATCGCCTCGACGAGCAATTGGCAGCGGTTGCAGTCCTCGAGCCGCTCGGCGACATGGATCCGGGCGAGGGCGGCGCCCCGGTCGCCGGCCGACATCTTCCCCTTCTCCACCTGCTTCGCGAGCTGGGCCTGGATCTTCTCCAGCCCCTTTCGGGCCAGATCCGGCGTCGCGTCTGCCAGGAAGACCTCGAGGCCAGCGACCGCCCCGAGCTGGGCGATGCCGCTCCCCATCTGACCCGCGCCGACGACCGCCATCCGCTCGACGACCATTGGGAGCCTCCCGCGCGGCATTCACGGCCGGTGAATCGCCGTGGCCGGTCGGCGCCACGCATCCGGGTAATCCAAGGCTGATAGGCCCGATTGCGGTGGCTTGTCAACGCAGGTTCCGCCATGGAACCATCTCCCGGATGGGCCAGCGGACGGCGGCGCGGGGCGGCCGATCTGCCAAGGTCGCGAAGCGCCTGGACCAGCAGATCGTGCGGGACGCCGCCGGTGCCTCCGGCTGCCGGCACGTGGAGCTGCTGCCCGAGCCGCCGGCCTGGCGGCCGGGGGATCCGCCGCGGGTGCGCCCGTGTACCCGGGAGGCCTGCCTGGCGCTGGATGCGCCTCCGGGGCTCCTGCACGAGGCGCTGCTCCCGCTGCGCGTCCACGGCCGGATCGCCGCCGCCCTCCGCTTCGTGACGGAGGGGCCGCCCGACGCGCATCGCCTGCGGGCCTTCCGCGCCATCGCGCGCGGCGCGGCGGCGCGCCTCGAGGCGGGCGCGCTGCGCCAGGAGACGGCCCAGCACCTCCAGGCCGCGCGCCGCGAGAAGCGCGCGGTCGACGAGGTGCGCCAGGCGAAGGAGACGCTCGCGGCCCTGAGCCTCGCCGGCACGCACCTCATGGTCGAGACCGGAGAGGAGGCGGTGTTCGGCGTCATCTGCCGCGAGCTCTCCAGCCTCGGCTTCCAGTCGGCGGTGCTCACCGCGCCGCGCACGCCCGGCGGTCCGGTGCCGCCGTACCGCTTCGCGGTCTCGAGCTTCTCCGCCCCGCTCCAGCGCGCGACCGAGCGGATCCTGGGGCGTGGGCTCGACTCCATCCGGGTGGACCCGGAGGCTGCGCCGCTCGTGCGGCGCGCGATCGACGAGCGCCGGGCGACGCGCAGCGACCGCGTGCGCGACGCCGCGCGCCAGATCTTCGGCGCGACCGACGCGCAGATCCGGCGGCTGGAGCGGCTCCTCGGGCTGCGCCACGTGCTCGTCGCGCCGCTCCGCTACGACAACGGCACGGCGGCGCTCCTCGTCGTCGCCGCGCAGCGGCTGCGGCGGAGCGATCCGCAGGCCATCGACGCCTTCGCCCTGCAGGCCTCCATCGCGCTCGAGAAGGCGCGGCTCTTCGCCGAGCTGCGCGCGCACCAGGCGCGCCTCGAGTCGGAGGTGCAGCGCCGCACGCGCGAGCTCACCCTCGCGGTGAAGGCGCTCGAGGAGCTCGACCGCCGCAAGGACAACTTCTTCGCCAACGTCTCGCACGAGCTGCGCACGCCGCTCGTGACCGTGCTCGGCTACACCGACCTCCTGCTCTCGGAGAAGATCGGGGAGCTCGGGCGCAAGCAGCGGGAGTGCCTCTCGGTGGTCGGGAGCAGCGCCCGCCGGCTGCGGAGCTTCATCGACGAGCTGCTCGAGTACTCGCGCTGGGAGCTCACGAAGGAGGGGATGAGCTTCGCGCCGCTCGAGGTGGCGGAGGTGCTCTCGCAGGCCGTGGGCGCCGCGGCGCCGCGCTTCGCCGAGCGCGGCCTCCGGCTGCGGGCCCGGGTGTCGCCGAGCACGCCGCCGGTGCTGGCCGACCGCGATCGCGTGCAGCAGGTGCTCATGAACCTCGTCACGAACGCCGAGCGGCACTGCACGCCGGGCGGCCGGGTGCTCCTCGCCGCGGCGCCGGTCGCCGGGCGGGTGGAGCTGTCGGTGACCGACGACGGCGCCGGCATCGCGCCCGAGCACCTCGAGCGGATCTTCGACCGGCTCTACCAGGTGGGCGACGCCGGCCGGCAACGCGGCGACGGGGGCGGCCTGGGGCTCGGCCTCGCGATCGCGAAGAGCATCGTGGAGGCGCACGGCGGCGCGATCAGCGTCCGCTCGCGCGTGGGGCGCGGCACCACCTTCCGCTTCTCGCTGCCCGCCGCCGGGCGGCCCGAGATCAGTGCCCCGCCCACGGAAGGACGATCGTCGTCGACTCGCTGACGGTGATCGGCTGCTCCTCGCGCTCCGCCGGCGCGCCGCGCGGCGCGATGCGGATCCGGAGCAGGTAGTCGCCGTCGGGGAGCCTCACCGGGTGGCGCACGTTCCCGGCCGGCCCCGGGCCGGGCCGCAGCTCGGCGCGGCGGACCACCTGATCGCCGCGCGCGATCTCCACCTCCACCGACGTGACCTCGCGGTCGCCGAGCCCGTACACCAGGACCACGTCGCGCGGCGCCTGGCGGAAGAGGAGCCAGCCGATCCCGAGCGCACCGGCGAGCAGGAGGAGCCGCGCGCCCCGCCTCACGCGTCGGCGTCCGTCGCGTCGGCTTGCTCGGTCTCCGGCTCCTTCTTCCCGAGCCGCGGCTTCACCTTGTGGACGAGGACCTTGTGCGCTCCGCCCGAGTCCTTGAGCCGGATCTCGGCGGTGATCTCGATCGACATCGAGCCGAGGAGCTTCAGGAACTCGCGGCGCAGCGCCTCCGACTCGAAGAACTTCCGCACCTCGTCGGAGACGACGCGCAGCACCTCGTCCTTCGCCCCCGCCGCCTGGGCGGTGACGAAGCCCAGCACCTCCTTCGGGAGCTTCCAGTCGCGAGCGAGCTTCTTCGCCCCCTCCTCGGTGAGGAAGATGGCCCCCAGCCCGGCGAGGAACGCCTTTCGGACGGCGTCGGTGACGAACCGGCGCGCGCCGGCCTCGCTCCCTTCCCCGGCTTCCCCAGCCTCCACATCCGGCGGTTCCCCGGACGCGGTGGGCCTGCGCTCGTCGACCATGGGTCCCCCTAGCTGGCGCGCGTGACGATCGGCAACCTCGGCGCCTTCATCACCTGCACGCTCACGGCCGCCGCCACCTGCTGGGCCACGCCGAGGAACGCTTGCGCCTGCGGCGAGTCGGGCTGGCCGGAGACGATGGGCACGCCGGCGTCGCCGCCCTCGCGCACCGCGAGATCGAGCGGAACCTCGCCCAGGAAGCGGATGCCCATCTTCTCCGCCGCTTCCTTCGCGCCGCCGTGCGCGAACACCGGCGTCTCGGCGCGGCAGTGCGGGCAGATGAACGTGGACATGTTCTCCACGATGCCGAGCACCGGGATGTTCACCCGGTCGAACATGAGCTTCGCGCGGATCACGTCGGCGAGCGCGAGGTCCTGCGGCGTGGAGACGAGCACCACGCCGGCGGCGCGGACGTTCTGCGCGAGCGTGAGCGGGATGTCGCCGGTGCCGGGAGGCAGGTCGAGCACGAGGTAGTCGAGGTCGCCCCAGTGCACGTCCTTCAGGAGCTGCAGGAGCGCGCCGGTGACCATGGGGCCGCGCCAGATGAGCGCCTGGTCCGGATCGATGAGGAAGCCGATCGACATCACCTTCACGCCGTGCGCGACGAACGGCTCGAGCTTGTTGCCGTCCTTCGAGAACGGCTTCTGGTCGATGCCGGTGAGGATCGGCATCGACGGGCCGTAGATGTCGGCATCGAGCACGCCGACCTTGGCGCCCTGGCGCGCGAGGCCGACGGCGACGTTCAGGGCCACCGTGCTCTTCCCGACGCCGCCCTTCCCCGCGCCGACGAGGATGATGTTCTTCACGCCGGGCGTGAGCCCGCCCTCGGCCACGCCGGGCGCGCCGCGCACCTGGGAGCCCCAGGCGATCCGCACCTCGGAGAAGCCGACGGCCTTCAGCGCGCCCTCCACGTCCCGCTGGATCGTCCCCTTCAGCGGGCAGGCCGGCGTGGTGAGCTCGATCTTCAGCGAGACGTTCGTGCCGTCCGCGACGAGGTCCTTCACCATGTTCAGCGAGACGAGGTCGCGGCGCAGCTCGGGGTCGTTCACCGTGCGCAGCGCCACGAGGGCGGTCTGGATGTCGGGCATGCGGGCTTCATAGCGGAGGGGAGCGTCTCATACAACGGCGCAGCGCCGGGCTCGCCCGGGCGTCCCCCTCCCTCACTTCTCCTGCGCCGGCAGCGCCTTGATCTGCTCGCCGGTGGGCGTGCGGGTGGTCCCGCGGGCCGACTCCTGCTTCTGCGCGGCCGAGGGCTCGCCCACGGCGAAGGACTGGACGGTGCTCCGGGGCCCGGGGCCGAAGGTGCCGCTCACCTGCACCGCCAGGTGCGAACGCCCCTGCGGCGCCGTGAAGCGGACGTCGAGCTCCTTCACGTCGCCCGCGGCGAACGAGGCGCCGGTGACCGGCCGCTCCTCGCTCGTGACGGTGAGGCCCCGGACACCGTACACGCGCACGGAGACGTCCTTCCCTGCCCCCTCGAAGTGGAGGGTGAGGTGGGCGGTCCCGGCGGCGAGGGCGGCCTCCACGCGCACCGGCGCGCGCGGCTTCCCGGCGGAGCCCCTCGGAACAGGCGCGTCCGCGGCGGCAGTCGGGGGCTTCGCGGCGGGCCCGGGCTCGTCGGCGCGGCTGGCTGGACTGGCCGGGCTGGAAGCACTGGCGACGAGCGCGGCGGCGAGGGCTGCGTGGAGCTTCATCGAAGGTTCCTGTCAGGGGCTCGTGAGGGTGAGATCCGCGGTGTAGTCGAACGGGGTGCCGGGCGAGGACTCGAACCCGGTGAGGACGACCACGTAGGGAAGGCCGCTGGTGGTGGGGAAGCTCGCCGACTCGGTGGCACCGCCGAAGAACTGGTCGGCGGCCGCCACCACGGCGCCCGCCTGGAACACCGTGATCGCCACGTCCCCCACGCTCTTCGCGCTCACCGTCATCTGCGCCCCGTTCCCGGTGACGGTGAGATAGCGGTTCGCATTCACGTCGTTCGGGGCGTTGCCGGCGAGGCGCAGCGTGAGCAGGCCGGAGTTCTCGACCACCGGCTGGTAGAGGACCGCGCCCGTGAGCGGCGCGGGGCGCGGGTTCCCGGTCCCCGCGTCGTCCGTCACCGAGAACCCCCGCTCGGCGACGAGCGCGTCGATGTCGGCGGCAACGGCCGGGTTCGCTGCCTTCAGGGCAGTGACGAACGTGAAGACGGAGGTGAGGCGCGGTGTGGTCTTCTGCGCGCCGACGGCCACGTCGTAGATGGGCCCGAGGCCGAGCGAGACGCGGTCGAACGGCTCTGCCGACCCCGCTGGCCCGTCCGCCAGGTCGACGAGGATGCGGGCGATCGACCCCTCGGACCACCAGCCGGGAGTCGGATCGCCGGTGCCGGGGCCGCGCACGTTCTGCTCGAGGTCGTCGTCGATCGCGGTGGTCGCCTGCTGCGGCCCCTGGGTGTCGCGGTACGACGTGTCGGGCGCGAGCAGGATCGCGCTGAGGCCGTTGCCCCACCCCTCGCTCCACGCGAGCCGCGGGTCCTTCTCGTCGCCCACGGAGTGCGGGCCGCCGGGAGAGTCGGAGCGCGAGAGCTTGGACTCGAAGTAGTGCCCCCACTCGTGCACGATCACGTGGTCGTCGTACTCGTCGGTGTCCACGTCCTCCGCGCCGAGGATGTAGAGCTGCTCGCCATCCCAGTGCGAGGTGCCGATCTGGCCGAGCATCGCGAGCCCGGGCTGCGGGACGTTGTCCGGGCTCCAGTTCAACGTGAGCGGCGGGAACGTCGGCTGGCGCACGGCGAGGAAGCCCTGGGCCGCCGTGAGCATGGAGTCGAGGATCGCGAACGGCGCGGCGATGCGGGTCTGCGGGTCGTAGCTCCTGCCGGTCCAGCCCGACGGGGCGCGCAGGTCCTTCTGCACGTCGCCGGGCGCGAACGGCGCCGAGACGACCGCCCAGATCGAGCCGTCGGTGTTGTCCCTCACCTCCATCGGCGGCGTGGTGGTCTTCGCGAGCACCGCC
>Ga0318493_10000525_pt1 | contig 11816 bp, 7 predicted proteins | sample GRESIP108b1f23_FD_203294 | JGI IMG/M metagenome (GOLD analysis project Ga0318493, IMG submission 203294) | Tropical soil microbial communities from Luquillo Experimental Forest, Puerto Rico - GRE.SIPMG.108b1f23 | ecosystem: Environmental > Terrestrial > Soil > Tropical forest > Bulk soil...
CGTTCAGATCGTGCGGCGCGGAGATCGTGTCGAGCAGGAGGTCGAAGCGGCCGCGCAGCCGCTTGAACGTGGCCCCGTCCGTCGTGAGCGCGAACTCGTGCGCGCCGAGGCGGCGCGCGTCCGCCTCCTTCGCGTTCGACGTGCTGAGCATCGTCACCTCCGCGCCCATCGCCGCCGCGAGCTTCACCCCCATGTGCCCGAGCCCGCCGAGCCCGACCACGCCGATGCGCTGCCCCCGCCCCACCTTCCAGTGACGCAGCGGCGAGTAGGTGGTGATGCCCGCGCAGAGCAGCGGCGCCGCCGAGGCGAGATCGACGCCGGGCGCCACGTTGAGCGTGAACCGCTCGTCGACGACGATCTGCTTCGAGTAGCCTCCGTGCGTCGGCGTCGCCCGGTCCATCAGCGTGCCGTTGTAGGTCATCGCGGCGCCGTGGTCGCAGAACTGCTCGAGGCCACGGGCGCAGCTCGGGCACGTCCGGCACGCGTCCACCATGCAGCCGACGCCCGCGAGATCGCCCTCGCGGAAGCGCGAGACGCTCCGCCCGACCTTCGCGACCCGGCCGACGATCTCGTGTCCGGGCACCATCGGGTAGAGCGAGCCGCCCCACTCGTCGCGGACCTGGTGCACGTCGGAGTGGCACACGCCGCAGAAGGCGATGTCGATGAGGACGTCGTGGTCGCCGACCTGTCGGCGCGAGATCTCGAACGGCGCGAGCGGGGTCTTGGCGGACTGGGCGGCGTAGGCCTTCGTCGTGGGCATGGTCGTCTCCCTCGGGACCGAGAACGGTTCCTTCTAGCGCGAGACGCGCCGCCGGTGCGCCAAAAACGGGGCGCCGCCGCGCGTTTCGCTGCACACTGCGAGGCGTGATCGGTCCCGACGTCCCGCTCCTGTTCGTGACGCGCTCCGTGCGGCTCTTCGCGTACGGGCTCGTCTCCGTCGTGCTGGTCCTCCACCTCGAGGCGGCCGGGCTCGCCACGCGCGACATCGGCCTCCTCCTCACCCTGACGCTCCTCGGCGACACGGCGCTCTCGCTCGTCATCACGACGCACGCTGACCGGGTGGGGCGCCGCGCGATGCTCCGCGTCGGCGCCCTGCTGATGCTGGTCGCGGGCGGGACCTTCGTCCTCACGCGCTCGTTCTGGCTCCTGCTCGCCGCGGCCACCGTCGGCGTCATCTCGCCCTCCGGAAACGAGGTCGGCCCGTTCCTCGCGATCGAGCAGGCGGCGCTCTCGCAGGAGGTCCCCGCCGAGCGGCGCACGTCGACGTTCGCCTGGTACGGGCTGGCGGGATCGCTCGCGACGGCCGCCGGCGCGCTCGCCGCGGGGATGCTGGCGGGAACGCTGCAGCGGCGCGGCGCCGCTCCCCTCTCGAGCTACCGCGCCGTGCTCGCGGCGTACGCGGCGCTCGGCGTCGTGCTCCTCGGCCTGTTCACCCGCGTCTCGCCGGCGGCCGAGGTGCCCGCGCGCGCCGCGGACGCGCGTCCGGTCTCGTCGCGCCTCGGGCTGCACCGGTCGCGCGGCGTCGTGCTGCGCCTGTCCGCCCTCTTCAGCGTCGACGCGTTCGCGGGCGGGCTCGTCGTGCAGAGCTTCGTGGCGCTCTGGTTCCACCGCCGCTTCGGCGCCGGCCCAGAGGCGCTCGGCGCCATCTTCTTCGGCGCGAACGTGCTCGCCGGCTTCTCGGCGCTCGCCGCGTCGGCGATCGCGCGCCGCATCGGGCTCGTGAACACGATGGTGTTCACCCACCTGCCCTCGAACGTGCTCCTCGCCCTCGTCCCGTTCATGCCGACCGCGCCGCTCGCGACCGCGGTGCTGCTCGCCCGCTTCTCCATCTCGCAGATGGACGTGCCGACCCGCCAGTCCTACACGCTCGCCGTCGTCGATCCCGACGAGCGGTCCGCGGCCGCCGGAGTGACGGGCATCTCGAGGACGATCGGGGCGGCGCTCGCGCCGGCGGTCGCCGGCCCGCTCTACGCGAGCGCCGCGCTCTCGGGCGTCCCGTTCATCGCCTCCGGCCTGCTCAAGATCGGCTACGACGTCGCGCTCTGGCGGTCGTTCCGGAGGGTGAAGCCCCCCGAGGAGCGGTGAGCGGCGGCGCCCGGCGCCCCTACCCCGCGCCTCCGCCGCCCGCCGTCACCCGATCTCGAGCCACTCGAACCAGACCGGGTGCGTCGCCTTGTACCACTCGAGCACCCGGCGAATCGCGTCCTGGCGCTCGCGCGGCATCACCTTGTCGTCGACGCGCCCGAAGTGAACGCGGATCCGGTCGCCGTCGTGCTCGAGCGCCTGCGAGAACATCGTCTGCAGCTCGTTCCTGATCCGGCCCGAGTCCGAGACCTTGACGGCGCGCTTGGTGTGGTCGACACCCGAGAGGAAGCGCACGAGCAGCGGGCTGAAGACGTGCCGCATCTGATCGAGCGGCTCCATCAGCCGGAACGTGAACGTGATGAAGCTCGAGGCCTTCCTCGTCGCGAGACGCGTCGTGACCTTGTAGATGCCGTCGGAGACCTGGCGGACGCCGTGCGCGCCGCTGTAAGGGTCGTCGCACATGTAGCCGACGCTCGCGAGCACGCGCCAGTTCTTCTCGGGGAAGAAGTCGTCCGCCCGGAGCACGCGCCGTCCGACGGGCATGTTGCACGCGCGCGCGTCGCGGATCGCCTCCCCGTACTCGGCGACCCTCCCCGCCTCGACGTCGTGCCCGCCGATCAGCTCCCCGACGCGCCGCGTGAACTCGGGCGACTCGGGGTCGAGCCCCATGATCCGCCCCTCGACGTCGCAGGGCTGATCGAACTCCGGCGAGAAGATCGCCATCGAGGCGTCGACCTCGAGCACCTCGGAGAGGCTCGCCGCCTGCATCGCCTCGGCGGTCGCGGCGTAGCCGTCGCAGAGGAACACGTGCGTCGCGCCTCCGGCGTCCTTCCAGCTCCCGACGAGGAACGTCGGCGCGTACGTGCCGGAGTCGGTGAAGATCTCGAGGCCGGACGGCGCCTTCCAGCCGTCCTCGACGAGGTGGACGCCGAGCGCCTTCCACTCCTCCCAGAGCTTGCCGAGGCGCGTGATGCGGCTCTTGCCGCGGAGCGTCCAGACGTGGACGTGGTCGCGCCGCACGCCCGGGTAGGCCCTCTCGAGCGCCTCGAGCACGTGCGCGCGCGGGGTGCGGTAGTCGAGCAGCACCGAGGCGCGCTCCGCCGCGTCCGCCACGCGCCTCGGCACGGTCAGGCAGCCCATGTACGATTCGTACGGCCGCGAGACCGTGAGCGGCGAGTCGAACAGGTGGAACACGGCCATCGGGCCGGTCGGCCTCCCCTCCGCGAACCGCGAGGTGTTCTCGAGCGTGTCGACCGCGGCGCCCCAGAGCGTGATGCCGCGGTCCTGGAGCCACCCGTAGAACTGCTCGAACGTGTGCCCCGGCTCGTTGAGGAGGCGCCGGACGCGGCGATCCACCATGCGCGCCACCTCCGGCCGGGCGTACACGCGCCCGAAGCCGAGCAGCGGGTTCGCCCCCATCTCGGGCGTCTCGCCCGCCTTCGGCATGAGCCCCTCGCCGAGCGAGACCATGATGGCGTGGTTCTCGGGGAGCGTGCGGGTGAGGTGCCAGAGCCCCTCACTCATCACGTACGCGCTGATCGCGTCGGCCGACTTCTTCACCTGGTTGTAGGCGGCCTTGTCCTTGCCGGCGCCGCCGCCGTAGTTGCCGAACAGCCGCGTGCCGAGCGCGGTCGCGGCTGAGGTGACGGCGAGGCAGCGGCCGATGCCCCGCGGCGTGAAGGCGTGCGCGGCCACGGGGTCCGGCTGCGACCGCTCGATCTCGACGTCCTCGAGCCAGAGGTGGAACCGGAGCAGCACGGGGCGGGTGTCGAACGCCCACTGCGCGACGGCATTTCGCTTCTCGATGTCGGTCATGAAGGATCCTGGGGTCCGCCCGGGAGGGCGGCCGCGGCGCATTCTAGGCCCGCGGGGCCCGCGCGGAACAGTCCGATTGGCCCGGCCGCTCGGCACCCGTCCGGACCCCTACGGTGTCCCGCACAGCGCCGAGCGCGCGCCCTCCACGAGCGCATCGACCCACTCGATCACCGCCCGGACGCGCGGGGTCCGGCGGAGATCGCCGTGGACGAGCAGCCAGAGCTCGTGGTTCTCCGGCTCCGGGCCTTCGAGCCGGACGAGGGCGGGGTCCCGCCCGGCCACGAAGCAAGGCAGCACCGCGACGCCGATCCCCGCCCGCGCCGCGGCCTGGAGCGACGCCGTGCTGTTCGAGCGAAACACGACGCGCCGCGCCGGCGCGACGCGCGCGAGCCAGCGCTCCTGCGGGACCCCCGCGAGGCTCTCGTCGAACCCGACGAACGCGTCCCGCTCGAGATCGACCGCCCGCCGCCCGCCCGCGTACCCGGTCCCCGCGTACAGGCCGTACGCGACGTCGGAGAGCTTGCGCGTGACGAGGCCGGCGTCGCGCGGGCGCCCGAAGCGCAGGGCCAGGTCGGCCTCGCGCCGGGTGAGATCGAACGTGCGCTGGTCCGCGGCGATCTCGAGGACGAGCCCGGGGTGCCGCTCACGGAGCCGCGGGAGCGCCGGCGCGAGCAGGAACGCGGCGAGGTGCGTCGCGGTCGTGAGCCGCACCGTCCCCGAGAGCGCCGGGTCGCGCGCGTCCGCGTGGCGCGCGATGGCGAGGACGTCCTCCTCGACGCGGCTCGCGAGCGCGGCGAGGTCGTCCCCCGCGGCGGTCCGCGTCCAGCCCTGCGGGCCGCGCTCGAAGAGCGGCAGGCCGAGCTCCTCCTCGAGCGCCGCCACGCGCCGCGCGACCGTGTTGCGATCGACCCCGAGCCGCTGCGCCGCACGCGACAGGCTCCCCGTGCGCGACAACTCGAGGAAGAACCGAAGGTTTCCCCAGTCGAGCCGCCCCGCGCGCTCCTGTGCAGGGGCGGCGCTCCGCTGCGCGTTCCTCGTCCGATCCGGCATCGCTAGCACTCTCCCCTGTCGCGCCGCGGCGCACCGAGGCGCGGCAGGAGGAGACCACATGACGTCGCGAGCCGGAGCGCAGGTTTCACCGCCCACCTGGGTCGAGCCGCGCGCCTGGCCGGTGTTCACCTCGTGCGTCGTCGAACCCGCGGCGGCGCTCCTGAGGTAGCGCGCTCACCCCGCCGCCCGGGCGCGGTGCTCGCGCACCACGTCGCGGAGCTTCTCGGCGAGCGCCGCGGCAGTGAACGGCTTGGCCATGAAGCTCGTCGCCTCGGGGAGCGCGCCGCGGCGGATGTACTCGTCCTCGGTGTAGCCGGAGACGAGCAGGATGGCGGGGTCCCGCCCGGCGCCGCGCGCACCCGCGCGACGAGCTCGGCGCCAGAGAGGTCCGGCATCACGAGGTCGGAGACGAGCACGTCGATCGCCGCGCCCGCCGCCAGCGCCGCGAGCGCCTCGGTCCCGTCGCGCGCCTCGATCACCGTGTACCCGTACGCGCGGAGCGCGCGCGCCGTGACTGCGCGGACCGCGTCGTCGTCCTCCGCGAGCAGGACGCGCTGCGTGCCGCGCAGGGCGAGCTCGTGCTCCCCGCCCGCGAGCGGCGCCTCCGCCGCCGTCCGGCAGCGGGGCAGGTGCACGCGCACCGTCGTGCCGCGCCCAGGCGCGCTCTCGCAGTCCACGTACCCTCCCGACTGCGTCACGATCCCGTAGACCATCGCGAGCCCGAGCCCGGTCCCCTTCCCGCGCGGCTTCGTCGTGAAGAACGGCTCGAAGGCGCGGGCGCGCGTCGCCTCGTCCATGCCGCAGCCGGTGTCCGCCACCTCGAGCACGACGTGCTCGCCGGCGGCGGCGCCGTGGTGCGACCAGGCGAAGGCGTCGTCGAGCACGACGTTGCGGGTGGTGATCGTGAGCACCCCGCCGCCGGGCATCGCGTCCCGCGCGTTCACCGCGAGGTTCATCACGACCTGCTCGAGCTGCCCGGGATCGGCACGCACCGGCCAGAGCCGGCTCGCGGTCCGGACGCGCAGGTCGATGTCCTCGCCGATGAGGCGGTGCAGCATCTTGAGCATGTCGTTGACGACCAGGTCGAGGTCGAGCACCTTCGGCTGCATCACCTGCCGCCGGCTGAAGGCGAGGAGCTGGCGGGTGAGCGCGCCCGCGCGCGCGGCCGCCGCCCGCACCTCCTGGAGGTCCTCGCGCTCCGGGCTGCCCTCCGCGATCTCGCCCTCGATGAGCTGCACGTGCATCTGGATGACGGTGAGGATGTTGTTGAAGTCGTGGGCGACGCCGCCCGCGAGCTGCCCGATGGCCTCCATCTTCTGGGCTTGCTGCAGCGCCTCCTCCAGGCGGCGGTACGCCGTCATGTCCAGGTAGTAGACGATCGCCTCGCGCACCGCCCCCTCCGCGTCGAGCAGCGGGGCGATGGAGATGTGCACGTCGATCGTCGAGCCGTCCTTGCGGCGGCGCCTCCGCGCGAGGCCGCTCACCGGGATCCCCCGCTCGAAGAGCGCGCCGACCGTGGCCCGGAACTCCTCCTCGTCCGACTCCGGCACGACGGGGATGGGACGGCCGATCGCCTCCGCGGCGGTCCACCCGAACGTGTGCTCCGCGACCGAGCTCCACGCCGTCACCACGCCGCGTCGATCGATCTGCAACACCGCGAGCGGAGAGGACTCGAGGACCGAGCGCAGGTGGCGCTCGCTCGCGCGGATCCGCTCGTCCATCGCGCGGTGCTCGGTGACGTCCTCCGCGATCGCGGCGACGCGGTAGATCTCCCCGCGCTCGTCCCGCACCGGGAACCGGCGGCACCGGGCCCAGCGCACGCCGGCGGCGCCGTCGCCGACCCGGTACTGGACGTCGACCCGTCGCGCGAACGGCGGGGCGAGGACCGCCTCGACCGTGGCGCGATCGTCGGGGTGCACGCCCTGCGCGAACGCTGCGGGATCCGCGAGCACCGCCTCCCGCGCGACGCCGTAGACCCGCTCGCACGCCTCGCTCACGTAGAGCATGCGGAAGGGGGCGGCCTCCGCGATCCAGAAGACGCGATCGCTGTTCTCGACGACCTGGCGGAACCGCTCCTCGCTGTCGCGCAGCGCCCGCTCGGCGCGGCGGGCATCGGTGACGTCGCGCGCGATCCCCGCCGTCCCGACGATCTCTCCGCGGGCGTCGCGGTAAGGGCGCTTCACCACCTCGAACAGCCGCTCGACCCCGTCCGCGCCGACGACGGCCTCCTCGACGACGAGCTGCTCGCCGCGCGCGAGCACTGCTTCGTCGTTCCCTGCGCCCACGGTGCCCGACTTCGCGAACACCTCGCCGTGCCGCCTCCCCACGAGCGCGTGCGGCGGGGCGCCGGCGAGCCGCGTCAGCGCCTCGTTCACCGCGATCCAGCGTCCGTCGCGGTCCTTGAGCCACGCCGGCGCGGGGATGCCGTTCAGGAGCGCCTCGCGCTGTCGCGCCGCCCGGTCGAGCGCCTCCGTCCGGTCCTTCACGAGGTGCTCGAGGATCTCCGGCTGGCGGAGCAGCCGGTGCGCGAGCGCGGCGAAGATGCCGGCGAGCGCGAGGGCGAACCCGAGCTGCACGGCGAGGAGGTGCCCGTCGCTCCAGCCGGCGCGCGGCGCGAGGGCGAGCGACCAGCGTCCGTTCGGCACGTACACGTTCGCCGTGACCGGGTCCGCGACGGGACCGCCGTCGTTGGCGAACGCCTCACCCTGCGGCTCCGCGCGGGAGAGCGTCCAACCATACCCGTCGCCCGAGAGCGCGGCGACGCCCGCCGCGCGGAGCAGCGGGTCGAGCTTCAGCAACGCGACCGTGAACCCCCAGAACCGCTCCTCGCCGCCCGGGTCGCGCATGAACACCGGCATCCGCACGACGAGGCCGCGCCCCCCCTGGCGGAGCTCCACCGGACCGTCGACCATCGCGCGGCGCGCTGCGATCGTCGCCTCGCACCACTTTCCGCGCACGGGATCGTGCAGGACGTCGAACCCGAGCGCGGCCTGGCTGCGGTCGTGCGGATAGACCCGGCGGACCACGCCGCCCGGCAGGAGCTGGAGCGTCGCGATCCCGGGGTAGAGCGTGAGCATCTCCGCCGCGACCCGGTCGAAGTCGGGCATGCTCGGATCGCGCTGCACGATTGCGGCGAGCGCGTGCGTCGCGGCTCGCGCCCCGTTGAGCTGCTGCTCGAGCGAGCTCGCGGTGACGTGGGCGCGCGCCGAGGCGGCGCTCCTCCGCTCCGCCCGGAGCGACGCCCGCTGACCGAGCGCCGTCGCCGCGCCGCCGCCGGCGACGAGGGCGAAGATCACCGACGACGTCGCGACCGCCGCGCCCCCCTTCATGGGGTTCAACGTACCATGCGTCGGTGTCTACCCGTGAGGGTCCCGGTCGCGCGTGGGCTCCCGTTTCCAGATCGGGCCACCGAGCTCCTGGCCTGTTCGGACGATGCCGCGCTTGCGACACTCGGCGAATGGGCTTATCCCCCGGCGGCGTGAGCGACCCCCTGAACCCGCAGGCGCGGCAGATGGCGGACGAGTCGATGGTCCGGAACCTGACCGCGCAGGCGGAGGCGATCTGGCCGCAAGAGGTGCTGCTCCTTCGCAAGTACGCCCTCCCTCCGCGGCCGCGCGTCCTCGACGCGGGCTGCGGCACCGGCGAGGGGACGCTCCGCCTCGCGGTGGAGCTCCCCGCCGCGACGGTGCTCGGCGTGGACGTCCTCGACGCGAACCTCGCGCACGCCCGAGCGAGGACGGCCCACCTCGCGCCGCGCGTCGCGCTCGAGCACCGCTCCATCTTCGCGCTCGATCTGCCGCCGGGCAGCTTCGACCTCACCGTGTGCCGCCACGTGCTCCAGTCGATCCCCCGCGCCGACGCGGCCATCGCCGAGCTCGTGCGCGTCACCCGGCGCGGCGGCCGGATCCACCTGCTCGCCGAGGACTACGGGATGATCCACTTCCCGAGGAGGCGGCTCGATCCGGACGCCTTCTGGCCCGCCGTGGTGCGCTTCGGCGAGGCGACCGGCACGGACATGCGGATCGGCCGGCGCGCGCCCGCGATCCTGAGGGCGCTCGGCGTCGAGCAGGTCGCCGTAGACCACGTCGTCGTCGACACGCTGCGGGTCCCGCGCGAGCGCTTCGCCGCGATCTGGGAGGCGTGGCGTGACGGCTACGCGAGCGCGCTCGCGGAGCACGGCGGGCTGGATGTCGCCGAGGTCATCGCGCACTTCGAGGATCAGCTCGCCTCCCTCCGCGATCCGGATGCGTACGCCGCGTGGATCGTGCCGGTGGTCTCCGGCGTGGTCGCGTGACCCTCCACCTGGAGGTCGACGGCCCCCTCCGGGACCTTCCGACCAGCAGCGCCCGCCGGCACCTCAGCGGGGTGCTTCCGAAGGTCTCGGAGCTCGTGGAGGGCGCGCGCCACGGCGGGCCGCTCACCGGCGCCTCGCGCGTCGGCGAGGCCGCGACGGACGGGCGGATCGTGCGCGTCGGCGTCTGGCGCGGGCCGTCGGGCGCCGTCGTCCGCGCCCGGTTCCTGGCGTCGAGCTGCGCGTCGCTCCTCGCATACGCCGAGGCGGCGTGCCGGCTCGCCGAGGCGGACCGGCTCGCCCCCGCGGGCGACCTCCCGGCACTCCTGCGGGCCTCGGTCGCTGGCGTCCACCCCGCCCACCTCCGCCGCGCCGACCTCGTCGCGGCCGCGCTCACCCGGGCGCTCGCCCTGGAAGGAGACCCTCCGTGAACGTCGCGTACGTCTTCTCGACCCCGAACGCCTCGTACATCCTCGAGAAGATGATCGTTCCCCAGCTCGAGGAGGGCCGCCACGGCGCGACGGTCGCCGGGATGTTCTTCTTCGTCGACAACTGCTACCTGCTCGTGCGCGGGAACCCGACGGGCGAGCGGCTCGCCGCGCTCGCGCGCAAGACCGGCATGCTGCTCATGGGCTGCGATCAGTGCTGCTACCAGCGGAGCATCGCGGACAGGCTGATCGAGGGCGTGCCGATCGGCTGCTTCCCGGACCTCTACGAGGCGCTCGGCGGGGCGAAGGTCGACCAGGTCATCACGCTGTGAGCGGAGGCGAAGCCTCTCTCCACGCCGCGGACGCTTCACGGCCGCGCCCTCGCCCGCCCGTCTCCCCGTGCCACGCCCGCCTTGTCGCCGCGCACGCTCGCGACTAGCCTCGCGCGTCGATGCGCCGTCCGCTCGCCGGGATCCTCGCCGCGATCGCGCTCGCCGCGCCCGCGGCGATCGCCGCCCAGGGCGCGGGCGATGCCGAGGCGCCCGCCACGCGCGCCGTCATCATCGGCGTGGATCCCGACTACCCGCCGTACGAGTTCCGCGACCGGAGCGGCATGCCGGCCGGCTACAACGTCGAGCTCACGCGCGCCATCGCCGAGGTGATGGGGATGCGCGTCGACTTCCGCTTCGGCGACTGGGCGGAGCTCCGCGCCGGGCTCGCGCGGGGCGAGGTCGACGTGCTCGAGGGCATCTCCTGGTCGGAGGAGCGCGCGCAGACGCTCGACTTCTCCCCGCCGCACGCGATCGTGCACCACGCGATCTTCGCCAGGAAGGGGACGCCCCGGGTCGACTCGCTCGACGCGCTCGGCGGCAAGAAGGTCCTCGTCTTCGGCGGCGGCATCATGGACGAGGCGCTCTCCGCGCGCGGCTTCGGCGCGGACCTGGTCCGCACCGGCACGCCGGCCGAGGCCGTCCGGCGGCTCGCCGCGGGCGACGCCGACTACCTCGCGCTCGCCCTCCTCCCCGGCGTCTACATCGCCCGCGAGCTGGGGCTCGAGAACGTCGCGCCCGTCGCGCGCGACGTCGCCGCCGAGCCGTACGGGTTCGCGGTGAGGAAGGGGAACGCCGAGCTGCTGGCGCGGTTCGACGAGGGGCTCGCGGTCCTGAAGAAGACCGGCCGCTACGACGCGATCCACCGCCGCTGGCTCGGGGTGCTCGAGCCGCAGGGGGTCCGCTGGGAGACCGTCGCGCGGTGGGCGGCCGCGATCCTGGCCCCGCTGCTCCTCGTCCTCGGCGCGACGGTGCTCTGGTCGCGCTCGCTCGCCCGCCAGGTGGCGCAGCGGACCGAGTCGCTCGCGCTGGAGATCGCGGCGCGGGAGCGCGTCGTCGAGGAGCTGCGCGTCCAGCAGCAGCAGCTCGTGCAGGCCGACAAGCTCGCCGCCCTCGGCGTGCTCGTCTCGGGCGTGGCGCACGAGATCAACAACCCCGCCGGCCTCATCCTGCTCGACCTGCCGATCCTCAGGGCCGCGTTCGCCGACGCCCTCGATGCGCTCGAGGCGCGCGGCGACACCGAGCCGCTCACCCTCGCCGGCCTCCCGTACGCGCGGATGCGCGAGCAGGTGCCACAGCTCTTCGAGGACCTCCTCCAGAGCGGGCGGCGCATCAAGCACATCGTCGAGGACCTGAAGGCCTTCGCGCGCAAGGAGGACGCGCCGCGGCTCGAGCGCGTCGATCTGAACGCGGTGGCCCGCGCCGCGATCCGCCTGGCCGGCCCAGCCGTGCGCAAGGCCACGCACCGGTTCGAGACCGACCTCGCCGAGGGCCTCCCCGCCGTGCGCGGCAACGCGCAGCGGATCGAGCAGGTCGTGGTGAACCTGCTCGTGAACGCCTGCGAGGCGCTCCCGGACGCCGACCGCGCGGTGCGCCTCTCGACGCGCGCGGACGGCGCCGGGCGCGTGCTCATCGAGGTGTGGGACGAGGGGGTGGGCATTCCGCCGGAGCACCTCTCCCGCGTCGAGGAACCGTTCTTCACGACCAAGCGCGAGCGCGGCGGGACCGGGCTCGGCCTCTCGGTGTCCGCGACCATCGTGCAGGAGCACGGCGGGACGCTCGCGTTCGCCTCGTCGCCGGGCGCCGGCACGACCGCGA
>Ga0318493_10000532_pt1 | contig 11746 bp, 10 predicted proteins | sample GRESIP108b1f23_FD_203294 | JGI IMG/M metagenome (GOLD analysis project Ga0318493, IMG submission 203294) | Tropical soil microbial communities from Luquillo Experimental Forest, Puerto Rico - GRE.SIPMG.108b1f23 | ecosystem: Environmental > Terrestrial > Soil > Tropical forest > Bulk soil...
CCGCAGCGGGGGCCCTCCCGACGGCGGGGACCGGCCCCGCCTCGACAGCCCGGCGATCTACTTCTTCTTCTTGGGGGCGGCGGCGGGCTCGGCCGCGGGGGCAGCGGCGCGGGTGCCGCGCTCGTCCATGCTGCTGAAGAACGCCGTCTTCTGGACGGAGCCACCATCAGCCTTCATGGCGTGGCAGACCGCGCAGAAGACGTCCATGTCCTTGCCGCCCTTGGTGTCGACGCGCAGGTACTTGTAGTTGGGGTTCGACGGGTGCGGGTCGTGGCACCCGATGCACTCGAACCGGCCGTCGCGCATCAGCTCGGCCGGCACCTTCGCGACCTTCGCGTTCACCTGCGCGATGCCGAACGGGTGGCTGGAGTGCTGCGAGACGGGGGCGAAGCCCTGGCCGCCCTTGTCCGAATCCTGGTGGCAGGCGAGGCAGAGGCCGGTGCTGCCCCCATACGGCTGCTTCGTCTTCGGGTTGAGGTACTTGGTGTTGGGCTGGACGGCGAAGATGAGCTCGCCCTTGGCGGCGTGGAGCGAGTGGCAGCCGCCGCAACCGACGGCGTCGTGACCACCGGCGGCGAAGGCCGCGGCGGGCGCGAGGGTGACGAGGGCGATGGCGAGCTTGCGGACGGCGAACATTGGATCTTCCTCCCCAGGGACCGTCGCGGGACGGCCCAACGTTGGCGCGCACTGTACGGGCGAGCGGGCGACCGTTTCCTTGACTTGCGACAAAGAGGGGCCCCATCCGTGGCGCGCAGGTGTCGCTGCGGATAGGCTCGGCCCCCCGTGACAGCTCGCCCCATCGCCGTGCTGCTCGACCTCGACGGTACCCTCGTCGACACCGTCCCCTTCATCCTCCAGTCCGTGCGCGCCGCCTTCGAGGGGCGCTCCCGCCGGCCGAGCGAGGAGGAGTGGATCGCCGGCATCGGCAAGCCGCTGCGGGTGCAGCTGGCTCCGTACGCCGAGGGCACGGCCGACCTCGACGCGCTGCTGGCGCGCTACCGCGCCTACCAGCGTGAACACCACGATCGCATGACGCGGCCGTTCCCAGGCGCGGTCGAGGCGGTGCGCGCGGTGTCGACGGCCGGCTACCCCGTGGGCGTCGTGACGGGCAAGCTCGCCGACACCGCGACCCGAGCGCTCTCGCTGGTCGGGCTCGCTCCGTACGTCCAGGTCCTCGTCGCCGCCGACAGCTGCCCCCGGCACAAGCCGGATCCGGAGCCGGTGCTGCTCGCGCTGGCGCGGCTCGGCCGCAGGGCGGACGAGGCGCTCTTCCTCGGGGACTCCCCGGTCGATCTCCAGGCCGGCCATGCGGCCGGGGTGACGACCGTCGCCGCGCTGTGGGGCGCAGCCTCGCGCGAGGCGCTCGTCGCGCTGCACCCGGCGCACCTGCTCGACGACATCGCGGGGCTGCCCGCGCTCGTGGCGCGGATCGCTGCCGGGGCCGCGGCGTGAGCGCGCCGCTGCCGATCCGGATCGTCCTGCTGCGGCCACGCAGCGCCGAGAACGTCGGAGCGGTCGCGCGCGCCATGAAGAACTTCGGCCTCGCGGACTGGGCGCTCGTCGCGTCGGCGATGGGAGATCTCGGGCCCGCGCGGCGGATGGCCGTGCACGCCGGCGACGTGCTGGAGGACGCGCGTCGTTGCGACACCCTGGCCGAGGCCGTCGCGGACTGCGCCTGGGTGGTCGGGACGACGCCGCGGCGCGTGCCGGGGCGCCGCCACCTCGGGCCGGCCGACCTGGCCCGGGAGGCGCTCGCGCGCGCTCCCGCTCGCACGGCCATCGTGTTCGGAGACGAGCGCAGCGGGCTCAGCAACGCCGATGCGCTCCGGTGCCACGACCTGTCCGCCATCCCGGCCGACGCGGCGCAGCCCTCGCTCAACCTCGCGCAGGCGGCGCTCCTCTACTGCTGGTCCTTGCGCGAGGCGGCGCTCTCCGCGGCGCCGCACGCGGCAGCCCCCCGCGCCGCGGCTGCCACCGACTCGGAGCTCGCCCTCGTGGAGGACCGCCTGCGTGGCGTCCTGCGCGGCGGGGGCTTCCTCGCCGGTCCGGAGCGGCACGCGGTGCGCGATCTCGCCGGCACGCTCCGCCGGGCGCGCCTGTCCCGCCGCGAGGCGCGGCTCTGGATCGCGGCGCTGTCGCGGATCTCCCACTCGCTCGGCCGATGAGCTGATCGGAGGGCCAGGTGGGCGCCCGCTCCTCGCGCCCGGCGTTGCGGTTGTTGCGGGGCGACCCCAGCCGCAGCTTAGGCGCGACGGCGCGACGGGGCGTGTGCAGGGACGGAACGACGGGTCGCCCGCCCGACCGCGGCGCGGACGGTGCCCTTCCTGAGCATTCGAGGGCGACATCCGGCGCCGCGGTCGTCTTCTGCGAGGGCCGCCGCCGCATGGTGCGGTCGGCGAGGCATGGAGAGGTGACCACATGAAGCTCAGGTACACGATGATCCTGGCAGGTGCGCTGGCGCTCGCTGGCGCGTCGGGTGCTCTGGCGCAGAGCGGCACCGGGAGCTCGGGCACGAGCGGGACGGGCAGCGGGACGGGCACGAGCGGCACGGGAACGAGCGGGACGGGCACGAGCGGCACGGGAACGAGCGGCACGGGAACGAGCGGCACGGGAACGAGCGGCACGGGAACGAGCGGGCCGGGTGGTGCCAGCTCCGGTACGAGCTTGAGCCCTTCGCCCAGTGGGATGGGCTCGGGCTCCACGACCGGCAGCGACACGAGCGGCGGTACGTCCGGCGGCACCGGCACTTCGGGGTCGAGCGGCTCGACGGGCTCCGGGACGAGCGGCGGCTCCACGGGGTCGGGATCGAGCGGCGGTTCCATGCAGTCGGACGCCGGGCAATAGCGGCGCCGTGGCGGACCGAGAGCGGGGACGTCCGCGCTCTCGGTCCGTTCCGTCTCCCCGGCTGAAAGCTCCCGGGACTATGCGGACGGGCAGCCCTCGCTGATCTCCGGCAGCACCTCGTAGACGGATGCGTGGAGGTGCGAGGCGGGTTCGATCTCCGGTGAGGTGGGGACGCGGTAGCTGGCGCGCTCGCGGAGGCCGGAGCGCGGCGTGTACAGGCGGCCCGGGTCGCCGGCGAGCACGAGCTTGCCGCGTCCGGCGAGCTCGCCCATCCACCGCATCGCCCCCTCGGCCAGCGCGCGCTCGTAGAACACGTCGCCGGCGAGGACGACCTGCACGTCCGGCAGGGGATCTCCCAGCACGTCGCCCTGGCGCCAGCCGACGGTCACGCCATTCAGGACGGCGTTGAGCTGCAGCGCGACCCGTCCGAACGGATCCCGATCGCAAGCCTCCACGCGCGCCGCCCCCGCGCGGGCGGCGGCGATCGCCACGAGACCGCTGCCGGAGCCGAAGTCGAGCACCGTCCGCGCCCGGACGAGCTCGGGGTGATCGAGCACGTGGCGCGCCAGCGCCTGTCCGCCGGGCCACGCGAACGCCCAGAAGGGCGCCGGATCCCAGCCGTCGAGCTCGGCCTGCGTCGCGTGCCAGAGCGGCGTCAGCTCCGAGGCCTGGTAGGTGACGAGCTCCGGGACGATCGGCACGGCTGCTGGCCGCGTGCGAGCGCGGATGAACGCGGAGAGCTCCGGCTGAAGAGGCGCGGTCGTCATGCCGCTCCCTCGTAAGCGAGGGAGCTCGCGATGTCACTTCGCAGCGGGGGCGGCCTGCAGATCGGCGATCGCCTGTTGCGCCTGGGCCGCCTGCGGGCTGCGCGGATCGACCTCGACGACGTGCCGCCACGCCGCGATCGCCTTCTCCCGGTCCTTGAGGTCAAAGGCGTAGACGACCCCCAGGTTGTACGAGCTCTGCGTGTGGCGCGGGTCGATCTGGCTCGCCTTCTTGAAGTTCGCCACGGCCTTGTCGAACGCGCCGAGCTCCCGGTACATGACGCCCTGGTCCGTGAGGACGTCGGGGTTGTTGGGCGAGAGCTCGAGCGCGCGGGCGTAGGCGTCGATCGCCTTCTGCCGCTGCTTGGTGTCGAAGTAGTCGTTGCCGAGCGCGATCCAGCCCTGCACGTTCTTCGGGTCCTGCGCCACGAGCTGCTCCTCGCTCGCGATCCGGCGCTGGACGTCGGCGCCGCCCGGGGCCGGCATCGGCAGCGCGGGGGCCGCCCCCATGCCGCCGCCCGCGCCGCCGGCGGGCATCGGCGGCGGAGGCGGCTCCCGGTCGGTGCGCTTGCAGGCGGTGACGGCGAGGGCGACGGTGAGCGCGAAGGGCGCGAGGCGCAGCAGGTGACGGTTCAAGGTGGGCCTCCTCTGGCGCCGGTCGGCGGCGCGGGGCGGTGATTCTCGCATGCAACGCGCCGCGGCCGGGAGGTCATGTGAGCGCAGGCCCTGCCCCCCGGACGCTTCGCGCTTCGAGCCCTCGCGACTACGCCTTCTTCTCGTCCCGGCGCTCCTCGATCTCCTTCGAGAGCGTCTCGAGGAGCCGATCGGCGGCCGGCGGGCCCTTCTCGCCGGAGCCCTCGCCCTCGGCGCGACGGCCGGTGAGGTGCGCCTCGCCGGGCGCCCAGCCCGGCTGGACGGTGGCGGCGACCTCCTCGGCGGAGCTGCGGAAGACCTTCACGACCGGGCGCAGGGCCGCCGAGAGGGCCAGGTAGAAGCCCACGAAGGGGAGGAACATCAGGAAGGCAGCGCCCATGATGGGCGCGACCACGAACGCGAGCAGCAGCGGGACGTGCACGTAACGCTCACCCGCTTCGCCGGGCAGCGCCTCGCCGTCGCTGGGCATCGGGTGCAGCGCCCAGCTCTTGGCGCTGAAGTAGTAGCCCTTCTTCACGCGGGTCCCGGCCTCGATCTTCGTCATGGCTCGTCTCCTCGGTCGTGCAGCGTGGGAAGCTCGTTCGACCTCGACGAGGCCAATCTCGCTCATCTGCTCCAGGCGCGAAATTGGGACGATGACGGAAAGTGACGGGTTCCTGTCCGGGGGGCGCGAGCTCCTTCACAGGACGCGGCGGGCGCGGGCCACCCGAGGCGCGCATCGGGAATCCACCCGAGGCCGGGCGACCCAGGGGGCTTCAGAGATCGACGCCAGGCGCCGCGGGCGCCGGGGCGATCGGCTCCGGCTTCTTGCGGTCGCGCAGTCCCTGGCACGGATCCTCGCGCGGGGACGCTGGCGTGAAGACGACGAAGTCGAACGGGAGCTCGCCGGAACCGAAGGCGGACGCGTAGTCCGCCGGCGTACGCATCGACTCCGAGACCTCCTGGAAGGCGACCGCGCGGCGCGAGCGCGCCGGCGCCTCGCGCGCGAGGTAGCTCGGCACGGCGCGGTCCGTGCGGACGTGGCCGGAGCCCGCGATCAGCACGGCGCCGTCCGGGCGACCGCGCGCGGCCTCCAGCAGCCGCTCCGCCATCTGCGCGTCGCGGGCTCGCTGCATCGTGACGAACGGATCGAGCATGGAGCGCGGCATCTCCCGGCAGTGCGACTCGTACATCTCGTCGCGGATCTCGTCGCTCGCCTCCTTCGAGAGCGGCCCAGCGCGATCGAGCATGGCGCGCACGCCGGGCGAGAGGGAGCTGGCGCCGGTCCGCACGACGTCGTGCACCTGCTTGCGCGACAGGTTCGCGGCGGTGATGGGGAGCCCGGCGCGGAGCGCCACGTCGAACACGGGCCGGTAGAGCGCGAACTCCGGCCAGCCGCTCTTCGCCCACGCGACCGCGCCCGCCAGGGCATCCGGGTCGTGCGGGGGAGGGCCGACCAGCGCCTGGTCGACGTAGGGTTGCTGGGCGATGTCGAGCATCTCGAACGCGACCGCGGGCCGGCGCCCCGCCGCGACCAGCGCCGCGAGGGCGCGTGCCTGCAGGCGGTGGTGCTCCGGGTTGTCGTGCGTCTCGCCGAGGAAGACGAAGTCGGCGGCGACGAGAGCCTGGTACAGCGTCGCCTCGTCGACGAACCGCGCCGCCCGGACATCCCAGATCTTTCCCGCCAGCGGGTGATCGCGGTGGAGCAGGGCTTCGGCGCCTCCGCCGTGAGACCGGGAGGCGCAGGCGAGGGCGAGCAGGAAGGGAAGCGCGAGCAGGGGTGAGGGCCGGTGGGCCGGTCTGGGCATCCCTGCGTTGTAACGTGGCGCCGCGACTGGAGCGAGCGAGCACGACAGCCGACGACCTCCGCGGCCTCGACCCCGGCCGGCGGCGCGCTCGAGATCTCCACAGCCGTGTCCACACCCGTCTCCACCGCGGTGCTCACCGCCCAACGCGCGCCCCCCCTCGGCGGGCGCCCGCTTTTCCGGCCGCTCTGCGGGCGGCAGCCCGCTGACGTCCTCGGGAGGAGCCGCTATGGTGCGCGCCTACATGACGCGAATGGCCATGAGCTGCTCCCCGGCGCGGGACGAGTGCGCCGGCGGCCTGGTGCCCGATCGTGTCGGGGACCCGGCGCGGCTCCTCGACAGCATCACCGATCACGCGATCTTCGCCCTCGATCTCGCGGGCCGCATCACGACCTGGAGCCGCGGCGCGGAGCGCCTCCTGGGTTACGCCCGGAACGAGATCGTCGGCGAGCACGTCGGGCGGCTGCACCTCGGGCAGGAGGTCGCCGAGGGCGGCGTCGCCGAGGGGCTCGAGCAGGCGCTGCTGCACGGCCGGCACGCGGAGGAGGGACTGCGGGTACGGGCCGACGGGAGCACGTTCTGGGCGCAGGAGGTGCTCAACCCCCTTCGCGACGAGGCGGGGCGAACCTGCGGCTACGCCGCGATCCTGCGCGACGTCTCCGAGCGCAAGCGCCGGGAGGACGCCCTGCACCGCGTCGCCGACGCGAGCATCGCGCTGCGCGCCCGTGACGAGTTCCTCTCCCTCGCCTCGCACGAGCTGCGCACACCGCTGACCGCCCTGCGCTTGCACCTGCAGACGCTGGCGCGCTCCGCCCGCCGGAAGCCGGAGGAGACGGTCGCGACGCTGCCCACCCGGGCCGCCAAGCTCGAGCAGCACGTCGATCGCATGAGCGCGCTGATCGACACCCTGCTCGACGTGGCCCGGATCGCGTCGGGCCACCTCCACCTCGATATCGCCCCGGTGGAGCTTGGGCCGGTGGTGGCGCGGGTCGTCGAGCGCCGGCGCACCCACCTCTCCGATCCCGGGAGGCTCCGGCTCGCCGTCGAGGGGGTCGTCCTCGGCCGGTGCGATCCCGTGCGCCTCGAGCAGGTGGTCGCGAGCCTCGTCGACAACGCGCTCAAGTACGGTGGCGACGAGCCGGTCGAGGTCGCGGTGGCCCGCGAGGAGGATCGCGCCGTCCTGATCGTGCGCGACCGCGGCATCGGGATCGCCGCCGAGGACCAGGACCGGATCTTCGAGCGCTTCGAGCGTGCGGCTCCGGTGTCGCAGTACGGTGGGTTCGGCTTCGGGTTATGGGCGGCGCGCGAGATCGCCAAGGCCCACGGGGGGACGATCCGCGTCCACAGCCACCACGGGCGCGGCTCGACCTTCGTGGTCGAGCTACCGCTCGCCCGCACCGCCTGAATCCGTCACCGGAACTGAGGGTGCGCGCGGAGACGATCCAGCGCGTCCCCGGGCGCGTCGTCCGGCCACGGGTTGGAGGAGCGGGTGAGCCGCTCCAGGAACAGCCCGTCGAGCGGGCGTGCGAGGTCGGCGCCGGTGACCGCGGCGGCGGTCGTCTCGGCCTTCGGGCCGGAGGGATCGCCTGCGCCGACGAAGAACCCGGCGAGGAGGAGCGCCGTCCGCACCCGGGTCGCCGCGCTGTAGGTGTAGAGCGCCGCCTGGGGTCCGCACCGCGCGCGCAGCGCGGCGAAGGCGGACACGGACCACAACGCGCCGTCGTGGCGCGGCGAGAAGGGGTCCCAGAAGACGAGATCGGCGCGCGACGGCGCGGCGGCCAGCGCGGTCAGCGCGTCACCCTCCGCGAGGCGCCAGCTCGCCCGCAACTCCTCGTGGCGGCCCGAGGCGAGGAGCGACCGGGCCGCGGCCACGTCTTCCGGCGCGAGCCCGAGCCGCGCCGCGCCGTCGTCGCTGACCGCGAGCTCTAGCGCACCGAGCTCGCGCTCGAAGCTGACGATGGCGAGCCCGCGTCCGCCGGGCGGCGCTTCGCGCGCGGCCCGCAGCGCGGCGAGCGCGTTCGACGCGGCGCCGAGGCCCACGTCGAAGAGGACGAGCGGAAGGCCCGCCTCGGCAAGCTTCTCCCGCAGCCGCGACTGCGCCACGTACAGCCGGTCCGACTCGGCGGCGGCGCCGATGACCGGGTGCATGACCTCGCCGACCGTGCGATCGAGCACCGCCGGGGCGCCGGACGAGGTGCTCACGATCGCGAAGCGGGCCGCGCTCTCCTCGCCCTGGACAGGGGGTGGGAGCGCTCCGTTTCCTGCGGCCACAGCGCGACGCCCCGGCGCCCGCCCCGAGGCGTCGTGCTCGTGCCGGTCGATGGCCGTGAGCGTCTCGCGCAGGAACGCGAAGTACCGGCCCTCCTCGATGGCGGCCCGCGCGCCGCGCATGAGGGCGAGGTAGTGGTGGAGGTTGTGGACGGAGAGGAGCCGCGGCCCGAGCGGCTCCTGGCACTTCATGAGGTGGTGCAGGTACCCGCGCGTGTGGAGGCGGCAGGTGGCGCACGCGCAGGCGCCGTCGAGCGGCTCGTCCGAGAGCCGGTGGTCGCCGCGGGTGAGGCGGACGCGCCCGGTGGAGGTGAAGGCGGTGCCCTGCCAGGCGAGGGTGGTGGGGATGACGCAGTCGAAGAGATCGACGCCCTGCGCCACCGCCTCCAGCACGTCGGGGGGTGTGCCGACGCCCATGAGGTAGCGGGGGCGGTCGCGCGGGAGGAGCTCCGCGGTCCATCCCACGATGTCGCGCCGCTGCGCCCGCGTGTCGCCCACCGCCAGCCCGCCGATCGCGAAGCCGTCGAACGGGTGCGCGGTGAGGAAGCGCGCCGAGTCGGCGCGCAGCGCGGGGTCGAGCCCGCCCTGCACGATGGCGAAGAGCGCCTGCGAGCGATCGGTCCTCGCCGCGAGGCTCCGGAGCGCCCAGCGGTGGGTGCGCTGCATCGCCTCGCGCACGGCGGCGGCCGGGGCGGTCGAGGGCAGGCACACGTCGAGCACCATCATCACGTCCGAGCCGAGCGCCGTCTGGATCTCGATCGATCGCTCGGGGGTGAGGTCGAGCTGGCGCGCGTCGACGTAGCTGCGGAAGCGGGCGCCCTCCTCGGTGACGGTGCGGTCGGAGGCGAGCGAGAAGATCTGGAAGCCGCCCGAGTCGGTCAGGATGGGCCCGTCCCACCCCATGAACCGGTGCAGGCCGCCGAAGTGGCGCACCGCCTCGGGGCCGGGCCGGAGCAGCAGGTGGTAGGTGTTGCCGAGGATCATCGTGGCGCCGGCGGCGCGGACGTCCTCGGGGGTGAGGCCGGTGACGGTGGCGCGCGTCCCGACCGGCATGAACGCGGGTGTCTCGATGGGGCCGTGCGCGGTGAGGAGCGTACCGCGGCGGGCGCGGGTCGCGCCGTCCTCGCGGCCCGGGTGGAAGGCGAAGCTCATGGCGCCCGCACCATGCCACGGGCCGGCCCGCGAGGGGAGGCTCGCCGGAGCGAGGATCGCCCCATCGCGTGGCCGGGGTGGCGCCGACGTGGCCGGTGACTACGTCCTCAGCGAGCGCGCCATGCCTCGCTCCACCGCGTCGATGAGGTAGGGCCGCAGGTCGCGCGCGGCGATGATCCGGTCGAGCGACCCGACCTTGAGCGCGCGCTCGACGCTGTGCGTGCGGTCGAACTCCTCGCCGACCTCGCCGAGCTTCTCGGAGCGGACGAGCGCCACCACGTCGGCGAGACGCGCCCGCGCGGCGCCGCCGGCCTGGGCTGCCCGCTCCGCCTCGACCACCCGCGGGTCCTTGCGCGTCCGCGTCTCGACCTCGCGCGCGAACACCACCGCCGCCGCCGGCGTCCCGCCGATGACGGAGGCGCGCGCGCCCTCGACGGCCGCGATCTCCATCTCTTCCCGCAGCGTCTTCGCGAAGACCACGAACGCGCCGCCGTGGTAGCGCGACACGACGCAGAAGACGATCGGGCCCTTGAAGTTCACCACCGCCCGCCCGATCTCGGCCCCGTACTCGAGCTGGAGGCGACGCATCGACTCGGGCGAGCCGTCGAACCCCGAGAGGTTCGCGAGCACCATCAGCGGGCGGTTCCCGCTGGCGGAGTTCACGGCCCGCGCGATCTTCTTCGACGACTGTGGGAAGAGGGTGCCGGCCGACCACACCTCCGGGCCGTCCGCCGGCACGAACTCGAGCCGCGGCAGCGGGCGGGACTGGATCCCGACCAGGCAGACCGGCCAGCCGCCCAGGTGCGCGTCCCACACGACGGCGGTGTCGCCGCCGCGCAGGTCCTTCCAGCGCTCGAGGGGAGGGTGGTCCTGATCGACGGCGGCCGCCATGACGCGCCTGATCTCGAAGGGCTTCTTGCGGTCGGGGTTCTTCTCCTGGCTGAAGACGTCGCCCACCGTCTCGAAGCCGGCGCCGCCCTCCGGGCCGTGCGGGTAGAGGCGGACGTCACGGTCGCGGGGGTCGGCGCTCGGCGCCTTGCGCGGGAACCGCTCGCCGGGCGCGCGGTACGCGTGCTCGTGGTGGCGGAGCAGGATCTGGATCGCCTCCGGCACGCCGCGCGCCTGGTACTGCGCCTGGCCGTTCGGGCCCATGATGCGGTCGTACCCGCCGATGCCCTCGTTGTCCTCGGCCGAGACCGAGCCGGAGTACTCGAGGGCTTGCTTCCCGGTGAGCACCATCGAGCTGCCCGGCACCATGACGAGGATGCCCTTCGTGTGCATGAGCATGGTCGCCTCGGCGTCCCAGTATGGCTGGGCGCCGACGGTGATGCCCATGACGACCACGTCGATCTCGCCGCCTCCCTGCGTGAACTCGATGATCCGGCGCAGCACGAGGGAGACCCAGTCCATGTTCTCGGTCCCGGTCGTCATCGAGATCTTGGCCCCGGCGCACACCTCGAACCACTCGAGCGGCACGCCGAGCCGCTCGGCGAGGTCGATGGCGGCGGCGATCCGGCGGCACTCGGGCTCGGCGACCGACCCCATCTCGCGGCCCGGGTCGCCCATGACGATCACCCGCTGCATGCCCTCCGGGTAGCGGTCGGTGAAGCTCTTGATGACCCCCACCACGACGTTGGCGGTGTTCTGGCCGGGGCCGCGGTGCACCGGGACGAGCCGGTGCTCCGCGTCCAGGTCGTGCTCGACGAACTCGCCGCGGGGGACGCCAGCCTGCGCCTCGGCCGGCGCCAGGAGGCGGATCAGCTCATACGGGTGGACGAGGCCGCGCCGCCGCAGCTGCACCACCTTCTGCTGGTACTCGCCCATCGGCTCGAGCGGCCGGTCGGTGGGCTCGTCCCAGCGCAGCGCGATGCCCTGCTCCTCGCGGGCGATGACGCGCAGCAGCGCTTGCCGGAGCTCGCCGGTGATCGGATCGGGCAGGCGCGCGTCGACGAGCGCCATCTCGAGCCCGGCGCCGGCGGTGGCGGGCGCGAGCCGCTCGGCCAGGCGCGCCGCCTCCTCGCGCGTGATGGGGAGCGGCGGGCTCACCGTGAGCAGGATCCGGTTCCACTCCAGGCGCTGCCCGGGCGGGCGCCTCGCCTGGAACCGCCGCATTCCGGCGACTGCCTCGTGGAACAGCCGCTCGAACGCGGGGAGCTGCGTGAGCCGGCCGCGCTCGTCGCGGACCGCGGTCACGTCTCGCACCTCGGCCATGGCGAAGAGCCGCTCGTCCTTCGGGTTGGACTGCGCCTTCGCGTGGTAGAGGTACACGTCCTCCACCGA
>Ga0318493_10000545_pt1 | contig 11660 bp, 9 predicted proteins | sample GRESIP108b1f23_FD_203294 | JGI IMG/M metagenome (GOLD analysis project Ga0318493, IMG submission 203294) | Tropical soil microbial communities from Luquillo Experimental Forest, Puerto Rico - GRE.SIPMG.108b1f23 | ecosystem: Environmental > Terrestrial > Soil > Tropical forest > Bulk soil...
GGTGGCGTGGGGGGCGTAGATGCGGACCAGCTCCTCGCCGAGGGCGTGCAGCTCCTCGATGCGAGCGGCCTGGTTCCGGTCGAGCTCGGCGCAGACCGTGTCGACGCGCTCGTGCGTGGAGGGCGCGAGCCGCTGCTCGGCCATCGGGTAGAGGATCGCGTCCTCCTTGTGGATGTGCTGGCGCAGGAGCCCGCCGTAGCCGCTCGCGGCCTCGACGAGGTTCTGGCGGTCGGCCGCCGACCACGGCGCCTGCTGCTCGGCGAGGCTGCGGAGGACCGCCACCAGGCGGCGCCCCTCGGTGTGCTCGGCGAGCATCACGCCCACCGGCCCGGCGTGGCGCGGGAAGCCGGCCTCCACCATCGCCGCGAAGAGGATCTCCTCCTCCTTGCCGTGGTGCACGCCGTCGGCGAGCTCGCGGATGAACGTGACGAACCTGGAGAGCTCGGCCTTGTCGTCGCCCGTCTTGCGGGACGCCTCCTCGGTGAACGCCGTCAGGGCGTCGATGACGCGCTCGATCAGGCGGTGCTCCGTCATCAGGGTCTCGATGGCTTCCATGGCTGCTCCTCGTCCGGGTGGAACCGGCGTTGCGATGCCGGCCCCTTTAGCGACAGGCGTGCCAGCGGGTGCGTGGTTGAAATTGTTGGTGTTTTTCGTCGCGCTCGGACGAAGGCCACCGATCGGCAGGTGTGAGCCGTCACCGAAATCCCGGTGAAACCGATTAGTGGGTGCGTTTCGCTTGACCACCTGGGGCCTGACCGCTACCTCTGGCCGATGCCCGGACTTCCCATCGTGACCGGCCCGGCGGTGGACGCCGCCCCGCCCGCCGACGACCCGCACGTCCGGATCGTCGAGGAGACGATCGAGACGGTGCTCTCGACCGTGGACATGGAGGCGGTGATGGACCGGACCGCGCGCCTCCTGAACCGGCGCTTCGGCCTCACGCGCGTCGCGATCCACCGCCTGCACGCCGACCACCCGGGCGAGGCTCAGGTCGCGCTCGTCTCCGATCCGCGCCATCCGCCCACCGACGCCGGCTCCTGGTTCGCCCTCCAGGGCTCCGCGGCCGGCGAGGCCATCGCCACCCGCCGCCCCGTGGTCATCGACCCGATCCGGGCCGAGGCGCCGCGCTTCCGCGACGAGCCGCGGCTCGCCGAGCTCGGCTACGGCTCGCTCGTCTCCTTCCCGCTCGTCTTCGAGGATCAGCTCCTCGGCGCGCTCGACGTCGCGCACCCCCCGCAGGAGGGGCTGCTCGACTGCTGCTTCCAGGTGGCGCGGCAGGTGGCGCACCTCGTGGCCATCGCGCTCCACAACTCGCTCATGGTCGAGGAGGTCCGGCGGCTGAACCGGCTGCTCGACCGGGAGAACGCGCTCCTGAAGGAGGAGCTGCGTCAGATGAAGCGCGAGTCGCGCTACGTCGCCGAGAGCCCCGCGATGCGCGCGGTGATCGAGCGCGTGCGGCTCGTCGCGCCCGCCGAGACGACGGTGCTCGTGCGCGGCGAGACCGGCACCGGGAAGGAGGGGCTCGCGCGCATGATCCACGACCTCTCGCCCCGGTTCGGCGCGCCGTTCGTGGCCGTGAACCTCGCCGCGCTGCCCGAGAACCTCGTCGAGAGCGAGCTGTTCGGCCACGAGAAGGGGGCGTTCACCGGCGCCGTGCGGCGGAAGCCAGGCCGGTTCGAGCAGGCCGAGGGTGGCACGCTCTTCCTCGACGAGGTGGGCGACGCCTCACCGGCGGTGCAGGTGCGCCTCCTCCGCGCGCTGCAGGAGCGGGAGATCCAGCCGGTCGGTTCCACCACGGCCCGCAAGGTGAACGTGCGCATCGTGACCGCGACGAACCGGAACCTCGAGGAGATGGTGGCGGCGGGGACGTTCCGCGCGGACCTCTACTACCGGCTCGCGGTGTTCCCGGTCACCCTGCCCCCGCTCCGCGCGCGGCGCGAGGACGTGCGGCCGCTCGTGGCCTGGTTCGTCGAGCGCCACGCGGCGGCGATGCACCGGCGACCGCCCACGATCGCGGAGTCGGCCTGGCGCGCCCTCGAGGCGAACGACTGGCCCGGGAACATCCGCGAGCTCGAGAACTTCGTGCAGCGCGCGCTCATCCTGTCGCCAGGGTCGGAGCTCGTGCTCCCCGACCTCGCGCTGTGCCAGGGCGGCACCTGCGACCGCTGCGTGAGGGCGGGACTGGTGCCGCTTCACCCCGAGCGCGGCGCGGCGGCGGCGATCGCCGGTACGCCGGGGCCGGCTGCACCGCGCGCTCCCCGGAAGTTCGATGAGGAGGTGCGCGAGCTCCTCGAGCGCGCCCTCGCCGCCTGCAGCGGCCGCGTGTATGGCGACAAGGGCGCGGCGGCGCTGCTCGGCCTCAAGCCGACCACGCTGCAGGGGAAGATGAAGAAGTACGGGGTGGAGAGTTAGCCGAACGGGGGCTGCGCCCCCGCCCCGCCGCGGGCGCTGCTCCGCCTACCGCTGGATCTCGACGAGCTCCTCGGCGAACACCGTGAGCGCGAGCAGGCTCGTGCGCTGCCACTTCCGCTCGGAGCTCGTGAGGAAGCGCAGCTTGTAGCGGCGCTCCTCCGGCATCTCCTTGATCCGCCGGATCCAGTGGATGAACGACTTGAACCCCGACGAGTTGCAGTACTCGAGGTCCTTCAGGTCGACGCTCACCTCGCGCTCACCCGACTCCTGGGCGCGGTCGTGCACCGCGTCCACGAACGGGTTGAGCACCGACGCAGGATCGGGCGTGCTGATGTTCCCGCGGAAGAGCACGCGGATCCCAGCCGAGAGCGGCGACAGCTTGGCGGAGAACTGCTCCTGGTTCACTTGCAGCACGGCTTTGCCTCCGGAGTGGTGCCTGCGTTCTTTTCGGGCGGGCGAGGCGGCGGGACCTTCAGCTTGCCCTGTGCGACGACCGTCACCTTGGCGGCATCGCGGCGCAAGGAGATCTCGAGCTGCCCCTCGTAGCGGATGCGCGCGAGCCCCAGCCCCCCTCGCACGTGGCTCGGCGCCGACCGCATCGTCTCGACGTAGTGCACGAGCGCGTCCGGCTGGGCGTTCATGCGCTCCACGCGCCGCCGGAGCTCGTCGTACTCCGCGTCCGTGCAGGGGTTCGTCACCTCCACGAGGACGCGGTCGATGCCGGGATCGACGTCGAGCAGGAGCTCCACGTCACCCTGGCCCGCGCGCGGAACGGCGTTCTGGACGAGCTCGTGCACGGCCACGGCGAGCTGCGCCTCGCGGTGCTCGGGGCAACCCGGCGCGCACGCGCAGAAGGACTCCACGAAGCGCCGGATCTCGTCGATGAAGCGCCACGGCGGCCTCATGCGGATGGCGAGCTGCACGGGGCCCTCGCTGCGGGGGAGGGAGTCAGTTTGCATCGTCGCGCCTCAACAGGATCGCGGTGACGTCGTCGGCCTGCACCGACGAGAAGCGCTCCACGGCGGCGAACACCTCCGCGAGCGACTGTGAAGCGGGCGCGCCCTCCCCCGCGCCCGCCGACAGGACCATGCGCAGACGGTCCTCGCCGAACAGCTCGTGTGCATCGCTGCGCGACTCCACGACGCCGTCGGTGATGAGACACATCGTCTCGCCGGGTCCGACCTCGAACTCGTACTCTTTCGTGATCGCGCCCACTCGCGGCGAGATCCCGCACCAGGAGCCCACCGGCTCCACCACGTCGACCTGTCCGCCGCGGCGCGCGATGAACACCGGCTGGTGCGCGCCGGCGGCGACGAACTTGCCGCCCCCCACGTGCCGCGCCGCCATGAGCGTGAGGTAGTCGTCCCGCCCCATGCGCCTGCGGACGTTCTCGTAGACGACGCCGTTCACCGCCGCGATGACGTCGCGCGGCGAGCAGCGCGGCGAGTCGGCGATCGCGGCCGACGCCGCGGCCTGGGCCATCATCATCACCAGGCCCGAGTTGAGCCCGTGCCCGGAGACGTCGCCGACGAGGACCCAGAAGGTGTCGCCGAAGTCGAGCACGTCGAAGAGGTCGCCGCCCACGTCGTCGGCGGGCTTCATCCGGGCCGCGATCTCGAAGCCGGCCACCTGCGGGGACACCGGCAGGATGGCGGTCTGGATCTGCTGCGCGATGGCGAGCTCGCGCCGCGCCGCCTCGGTGCGCGACAGCTCCTCGCGCGAGCGCTGCACCTCGGACACCATCGTGTTGAAGGAGCGGACGAGCGTGCCGAGCTCGCCGGTCCAGCCGTCGGGGAGTCGCGTGGAGAGGTCGCCGCTCGCGACCTTCGTCATCGACTGGCTCACGTCGGAGAGCGGCCGCGCCGCCTTCCGCAGGGCGACGCCGGACACGAGCACCGCCACCCCGAGCACCACCGCCCACATCGCGCCGAGCAGGAGCCGGAGGTTGTGGAGGTGCCCGAGCGCGAACGCCTCGTCGACGCTCATCACCGCCGTCCAGCCCGGCACGCCCTCGGCTCCGCGGGAGCGCGCCGCGAGCAGCGGCCTCCCCCCCTCGGGCACGAGCCGCTCGAGGCCGTCGGACGTCGCGCCCGGCACGAGGAACGAGCGCGCGAGGTGCGCCTCCTCGGGCCGGCCGGAGAGCACGATCCGGCCTGCGGCGGCGTAGGCCGCGGGGTGGTACTCGGGCTGCGGGCCGGAGAGGTCGCCGAGCGTCCTCGAGAGCGCGTCCTCGCCCACCGTCACCACCAGCACGCCCACGACCTCGCCGAGGAAGTCCTTCACGGGGGACGCGAGCACGACGCGCGGCAGCGGCGGCGCGTCGGGCACGATCGCGGTGAGCGGCAGCACCACTGCGGTGCGATCCGCGCCTTGCCGGGCCGCCGCGAGCGGCTTCATGTCCACGAACACGCCGCGCAGGCTCTCGAACTGGAACGCGCGGGGCCCCGTGGTCGCGTAGCGCACCGCCGCGAGCATCCAGCCGTCGGGCGCGAGCAGCGCTGCGTACTCGATCGCGCCGTACTGGTCCTGCACGGTGCGCCGGAGGTAGTCCTCCGCGAACTTCGGGTCGCCCGACTCGATCGTGAGCTGCATCGAGTCGGCGTCGGCCCAGTTCTGCACCGCGAGCGCGCGCTCGCGCTGGAAGCGCGCGAGCCCGTCCTGCGCCTCCTGCGCGCGCGCCTCGAGGTGCGCACGCACGGACGCGAGGATCACGGTGCGAGCCGAGCGCTCGAAGCCGATCACGGCGACGCCGAGCGCCACCGCGAGCAGCGCGAGCGTCGCGACGAGGATGCGGGCGCGGAGCGACCGGCTGGCGCCGGCGACGAGCCGCTTGATCACTTCCCGCCCTGCGCGGACGCGAAGTAGGCGAGGAACTGGTAGAGCTCCACCGCCTGCTCCTCGTTGATGCCGGAGTTCGGGCGCCGGATCATGCGCTTCGAGTAGCGCTTCCAGTCGGCGCCCGAGAAGTGCGCGTTGATGGCCCGGGCGAGCGGGTGGCACTTCGAGCACTTCGTCTCGAAGAGCGGGTACCGCTTCTGATGCTCGACCGGCCACTTCGAGACGTCGAGACGGTCGGGACCGTTGTCGCGCGGGTCGGGCGGCGCCCGGTCGGAGTCTCCCGCTGCGGCGAGCAGCGGCAGCGCGACGAGGATGGTGGCGAGGATCCGGGTCATGGCTAGAACGCTCCTCCGAGGCCGAAGTGGAAAGCGTGGAAGCTCGGGTATCCCGAGCCATCCCAGTACTCCCAGCCCGCCTTCACGTAAGTCGCTTTCGCCGGCGTGACGACCGCGCCGACGGTGGTCCGGGTGATGCGAGCGAAGGTCAACGACGGGTCGTCGGCGCCGGGGAGCTGGGCGCCGGAGCGGCGGAGCTGATCCACCCGGCCCACGACCGCCAGATACTTCCAGACCGGCTGCTCGGCCTCCACGTACCAGCCGTTCTTCGTGAACCAGTCGTCCACGAGGGCGTAGGCGTAGGTCGCGTTCTTGTCGAGCTGCGTGCGGCGCTGGACGTACTCGCCCCGCACCGTGGTGCTCCCGAAGCGGAGGGTGGCGTCGGCGCCCCACACGGCATAGCCGAGCCGTCCCGCGTCGTCGTACCGGCCGGCGGTGAACGAGCCGCCGATGTTCGCATCGCCCAGGAACGCGCCCGGCTCGGACGTCAGCGTCACCGCCAGGCGACCGCCTCCAGCCGGCACGGCGTTGTTGTCCTGGTAGCTGCCGCCGCGCATCCGACCCCACTGCACGTCGTTCGTGCCCTTCAGTCCGCCGACCACGTACCCGCCGTACCACACCTGGACCCGCTCTCCGATCCATTTCTGCCCGTAGGCCAGGGCGCCGGTGTCGACGTACGGCTGCGGAAGCACGCCCAGGTTCAGCGCCGACGTGCCGCCGAAGGCCATCCGGCCCATGTCGTAGATGAGGGGCGCGGTGGGAGTGCGGTAGCTGGAGGGGTCCACGCGCTCGGCGAACTCGCCGAACGGGACGGCGATGCGGCCCACCTGCACGTTGAACCAGGTCTGCGGCTGCCAGTCGAGGGCAGCGTGGTCGAGCTCCACGGTGTGGCAGCCCATGCAAGCCTTCGCGGAGAAGGTGAGGTCGTCGTGGATCTCGACCTGCACCTTCAGCGAGGCGTCGGGCGCGACACCGCGCGGAGAGCGATCACGCACCGCCTGGTCGGGGATGTTGGCGTAGCCCACGTACACCGAGCCGGACACGATCGTGTTGCCGGCGGCGCGGGCCGCGACGGGGGCGGCGGCGATCACCGCGAGCGCGGCGAGCGCCGCGGCGGAGACGCTCGCATGGGAGAGGCGGTCAGTCATCCTTCGCTCCGTTCCGGATCCAGGTCTCGACGGCATCGAGGGCGGCGGTGCTCACCGGTCCCTCGGGCGGCATCGGCGCGACGCCATCGCCGCGCATGCGCAGGAAGAGCCAGCTCTTCGACGGGTCCCCGGGCTCGACGTAGCTCATGCCGCCCGGCGCCTGCGACGACGGCTTGCCCACGAGCGCGGCGCGGTCGAGCGCGGGGGGCGACGACGGCCCGTGACAGCCGGCGCAGCGGGGCACGAGGACGCGATCGTGGATCACCGAGAACTGCGGCGCGATCGTGCCATCGGAGGCCGGGGCGGCCGCGTGCACCGTGGCCGGGAACTGCGCGTCGTTGGGGTCGTCGGTCACGAGGCGGCGCCCCAGCTCCACCGTCCAGGTCCGCGTCACGGGATCCCAGCGTCCCTTCGCCGCCACGTCGTCGCGGTGCACCGAGGGCGACCGGAGGAGCAGGCCCGGCACGCGAGCGCCCGCGGTGGGAGCGGCGCCGTCGTACGGCACGGCCACGGCGGCGAGGAGCGGCGACCCGGAGGCGGTGGGGCCTCCGGCCGGCGCGTACTTCGGCGCGCCCGCGGCGAGCGGGTTCTCGAGCCACGGCGCCGTGCCGCAGAGCGGATGCATGAGGACGTTCCCGGCGACGTCCTGCGTCGGCGGATCGGCGCTCACCGGCACGACCGGGCCGCGGCAGAACTCGTCGCAGGCAGGTGGATTCGGGCAGTCGGCGCGGACGCCGGAGACGTCGGCGGCCTGCGCCTCGATGAAGTACAGGTCGTCCGCGAGCCCCACCGGATCGGTGCGGCCCGCGCGCCAGGCCCAGCCATCCAGCGTCTGTCCGCGCTCGTCGGTGTGCATCCGCGTGCGCACGGGCCAGGCCGACGCGGACACGTCGCCGAGCTGCTCGCCCAGGTGGCACGCGGCCGCGCAGCCCTTCGTCTCGAAGGCCGGAAACGACCCGCCCATGGAGAACGCCAGGACCGCGCGGTCCTCGCCTGCCGGCGCGCCCGGGACCCAGGCGCCGCCGAGCGCATCGGGCGTCCACACCCACGTGGGCATCCCACGGCTCTCGCTGTCGTCGGTCCAGCGGAGCGCAAACCAGATCCGCTCGCCGTCGTAGGCCGCGCGCACGTTCACGCTCGCCGGGCCGGAGTCGGCGGGCGGCACCTCGCAGGAGGCCGCGTCGGCGCAGCGACCGCTCGCGACCAGGAGCGCGCGCCACTGGGCGTCCCACTCGGCGGCGCTGAGACCGATCGCCGCGGCCGGACCCCGGAGGGGCACGTCGCTGCCGCCGATGCCCGCCCAGTCGGAGTCGTCGCCGTCGACGACGATCGGCCGATCGACGCGGTGGACGATCACCGTGGACGGGCCGGCCTCTCCAGCGAGGAAGCGGAGGCGGAGCGGCCCGGAAGCCTGAGGAATCGCGCCCGTATCGCGCACCACGCCCACGCTCGCGACGACGTCGGCAGGCGCGACGGCGACGCGAGGCTCGCCGCAGGCGACGAGCGCTCCCAACGATGCAGCGGCCACGAGAAGGCCGCGGGCTCTCATTCGATCCCCCTCCGGATCAACGGCCCGCGAATGGTACGTGAAGAACCCGTGTGGGATGCAATGCGCGACACGCGTGCGGCGCGGTGCCGCAGACTGCGAGTGAGATCGGGGTTCAATCGGGTGACGAGATGCCCGATCCGGAGCGACCATGTCCCACTGCCGCGGGACAGCGCCGCTCGATCCGCTACCGCGCGCCCTGCGTGGCCGGGATCCGGAACACGTCCGTGAGGACGCCCCCTGCCGTGAGCGCGCCGCCGACGCCCGCGCCCTGTACCACGAGCGGCAGCCGACGGTGCCGGACGGTGGTGAACGCGACGTAGGCCTCCACGTCCCGCAGCCGCGAGGCAAGGTGCTCGGGACCCACCTCCGCCGGCGCAACCCGAATGCGCAGCGCGCCGCCCTCCTTGCGGAGATGGAGCTGGTACCGCAGCGCCTTCCCGCCCTGCCCGAGCGCGCGGCAGCGGGCGCGGAGCGGCTCGTCGAGCCGGCGCAGGGAGCCGTAGAGGTCGGCGAGCGAACCCGGCGGCAGCGCCTCGGCCGGCACGAAGGGCGTCACCTCGACATCCCCCACCTCGGCCGGGAACCCCAGCTCCCGCGCGAGGATCACCGCCTTGCGCGCCGCGTCGAGTCCGGAGAGGTCGTCGCGCGGGTCGCGCTCGGTGTAGCCGAGCTCCTTCGCCCACCGCACCGCGAGCGAGAGCGCCGAGCCCTTCATGAGCTCGCTCGCGATGAATCCCAGCGAGCCCGAGACCGCACCCTCGATCTCCAGCACCTCGTCGCCGCGCCGCACGAGATCCCGCAGCGTGGAGAGGACCGGGAGGCTCGCGCCCACCGTCGTCTCGTAGTGGAGGTGGCGCCCGTGCTCGCGGAGGGCCTCGAAGATCCGCGTGCGCGCCGGCCAGGGAGCGGTGAGCGGCCGCTTGTTGGACGTGACCACGTGCACGCCGCGGCGGAACGCCTCCACGTACACGTCGTCCATCCCCTCGGCGCCGGTCGCGTCCACGAGGACGGCGAACGGCAGCGCGCCGAGGCGGTCGAGGAGCGCCGCGCGGCCGCCCGCGTCGAACGGGCCCGTCTCGGGCGCAGCGGCGAGCGCGTCGCGCCAGCGCCCCAGCTCGATCCCGCGCTCGTCGAACAGGAGGCGCCGGGAGTCCGCGACGCCGGCGACGCGCACGGGGACGTCGTAGTCGCGCTCGAGGAGCGTGCGCTGGCGCTCGACCTGATCGAGGAGCGCGCCGCCCACCTTCCCCTTCCCGAGGACGAAGAGGGAGAGCGGCGGCTTCTCTCCGGCGGCGCGCACCGGCTCGCGCGGTCCGATCGGCGCGCGGAGCGGGCTGCGGCGGCCGGGAGCGGCGCGGCCGCGGAACTCGGCGACCAGATCGGAGACGCGGTCCACGTCGATGAGGAAGGCGTCGTGCCCGTCCTGCGACTCGAGCCGCTCGAAGCGCGCGCCCGGGATCCGCTCGGCGATCAGGCGCTGCTCCTCGGGGAAGTAGAGGACGTCGGAGTCGATGCTGACGACGAGCGTGGGCTGCTTCACGCTGCGCAGCACCTCGTCGAGATCGCCGCGCCCGCGCGCCACGTCGTGCGTGTCCATCGCGCGCGTGAGCGTCACGTAGGTGGCGGCGTCGAACCGATCGACGAGCTGGCGCCCCTGGTAGCGCAGGTAGCTCTCGACGGTGAACAGGTCCTTCTCCTGCGGACGGCGGCCGAAGCGCTCCTCGAAGGACGGCATGCTCCGGTAGGAGAGCATCGCCATCATGCGCGCGGCCGCGAGCCCGGCGGCCGGCGGATCGGCGGGGTCGTAGCGGCCGTCGCGCCAGCGGGGATCGGCGTAGATCGCCTGGCGCTGCGCCTCGGAGGTGCCGATGCACCAGGCGGAGTGACGCGCGGAGCAGGCCATCGGCGCGATCGCCTCGACCAGCTCCGGGTACGTGAGCGCCCACTCCAGCGTCTGCATCCCGCCGAGCGATCCCCCCACCACCAGCCGCACCTTCCGGACGCCGAGACGCACGGCCAGCTCGCGCTGGGCGCGAACCATGTCGCGGATGGTGATGGCCGGGAAGTCGCCGCGCCACGGCGTCCCGCTCGCCGGGTCGAGGGAGGTCGGGCCGGTGGTGCCGTAGCAGCTGCCCAGGATGTTGGAGCAGAGGACGAAGTCCTTCTCCGGATCGAGCGCGCGCCCGGGCCCGAACATCCGCGTCCACCAGAGGTCGGCGTCGGCGCTGCCCGTGAGGGCATGACAGACGACGACGCAGTTGTCGCCGGAGGGCGAGAGCGTCCCCCACGAGCGATAGCCGACGGTGACCGGCAGGGATCCGCCCAGCTCGAGGGGCAGCGCGCCGAGCTCGAGCGTCTTCGTCTCGGACGAGACGAAGGCGGCGCGCGCCGGCGCCGTGGGATCTCCGTTCCGGGGAGCGGCCGGCATGCGTTTCCGGAACGTATCCGCTGCTGCGGCGGGGAGTCAAGGCATCCGTTTCAGCGGATGGGACCGCCCGGGCCCGGTCCGGCGGGTCGACGACGCAGCGCGCGCTCGCGATGGGACCCGCAGGCGGCGCGCGCCCGCCCGGCGCGCAGCGCCCATCATCGGGCCCACCGGTTCTCCGCGAGCAGATGGACGCTTACCCTCCCTCATGCACGGAGGAGCCAGCGAGTGAACTTCCCTTGTCGCGTCGAGCTCGCCCGAAACGCCTACGCGCGGGCCATCCGAGCCGCGCGCGAGCGGACCACGCCGGTGGCGTGGCGGCGCCTGGTCCGGGCGGGGCAGAACCTGCGCGAAGCCCTCGCCGAACAGACGGGCGTGGCACACGGCGCGCACCCGGGCGTGCTCCTCGTGGACGCCGACGCCGGGAGCCGGAACGCGGCGCGGACGATCCTCGAGGCGAGCGGGCTGCGCGTCGTCACCGCCGAGCATGGGGTGGAGGCCCTCGATCTGCTGCACCGCGGCAGGCTTCGCCCGAGGACGATCGTGCTCGACCTCGAGCTGCCGGTGATGACGGGCTGGGAGCTTCGCAGCGCGCTCCTGCAGGACCCCGCGCTCGCCGGGATCCCGGTCATCGTCCTCTCGGGCTCGCTCCGGCCGGCGCCGCCGGCGGTGCGACGGCTCGAGAAGCCGTTCGAGCCCGCCGCGCTCGTGGACGCGATCCGCAGCGCTCGCACGTAGCGCCTCCGCCAGGGAGCTCCGCGAGCGCGCGACGCGCACACGGACGGAGCGTGAAGTCCATCGAGGCGAGCCCCGAGTCCGCTCGAGCCGCGCTCAGCGCTCCTCTCCCCGCTCCACCTTCTTGCCGGCTGCGACGAGCGCCCGGACCCGGGCTCCGCCCTTCTTTCCACCCTTCGCTCCCCCCGTTCGGCCGCCCTTCGCGCCGATCTCGCGGA
>Ga0318493_10000562_pt1 | contig 11514 bp, 10 predicted proteins | sample GRESIP108b1f23_FD_203294 | JGI IMG/M metagenome (GOLD analysis project Ga0318493, IMG submission 203294) | Tropical soil microbial communities from Luquillo Experimental Forest, Puerto Rico - GRE.SIPMG.108b1f23 | ecosystem: Environmental > Terrestrial > Soil > Tropical forest > Bulk soil...
GTCCCCGTGGTGTCGGTGCACACGAACTGGTAGCCGCCGTTGACCAGCTGGTAGTGGCAGCCCCCGCCGGCTGGGATCCCGGGCGCGGCGGAGGCGGCGCCGGCCGGCAGCACGAGCGCGGCGGCCAGCAGCGCGGCGGCCAGCGCGAGCCGGCCGATCACACGGTTCAGGGAACGCACGACAACACCACCGGGACCTGATCGCTGACCAGCCACCGACCGCGGGTGAGCACCAGCGTGCTGATCATGTTGACTCGGGGATTGCCCAGGCCGCCGGTCACCTGGCCGGTGCTGGCGCTCTGCGCGCCGGCATTGCTGAAGTCCGCGCAATCGTGCACGGTCGCGCGGCCGCCGGTGACCTGCACGCCGAGGATGTGCGGCACCGGGCCGCCGTACTGGATCTCGCCCCGCGCCCAGTCGGTCTCGAACCCGCTGAGCAGGGACGGAATGAGGGCGGGCGCGACGTACCGGGCCAGGATGGCCCGCGCGCGGCCCGCATCCCGGGTGTCCAGGGCCTGGCCCAGCGCCTGCCAGTAACCCAGGTAAGCGGCGACGACCCGGTCGTGAACGGTCACCGGTCCGCCGGCCAGCGTCGCAGGCGACGCCGCGGCCGGGGACGGTCCCGTGGCCTTGTGCGGCAAAGCTACGGCCGACTGGCCGCCGCAGCCCCCCACGGCCAGCGTTAAGGCCGTCAGCCCGCCAAGCCAGCCAACCGCGCTGGCCAGCGGCCAGCGGCCCCGGCTCACCACTAGCCGGGGCAGCCCGGACGCGCCGGGTGACGGTTGACGGGCGGCAACGAGCAATGTCATATGCCGTGCTGCTCCCGCCGACTGTATTGTTAGCCACTGACCGCCTCGCCAGCATTGCGCACATCCGGCGGTCGGCACAACCCACTTGACCATTAAATATTGCGTGATCATGGGATCTTTTCGAACAGTGCCTGAGCAACGGCCCCGGGCTGGCTCCGCGAATCACCGTGCCCGCGGGGCGGGCGGAGCCGGATCGCCGGAGGAGAACGGTGGCGCTGCCGCTAAGCCTCGCCTGCTCTGAATGCGACCGTACCCAGGGGCTGCGCGACGGCTCGGCGCCGGTCGAGGGAGTCAGCCTGACCTGCATCGGCCTGCCGGTCGAGGAGGTCTTCCACCGGATGGTGCGCTTCGCCGAGTTCGACGCCGCGGAGCTCTCGCTATCCAGCTACGTGGTCAGCCTTCAGATGGGCAACCCGTTCATAGCCGTGCCCGCCTTCCCGTCACGGATGTTCCGTCATAGCGGCATCTACGTCAATAGCCGCTCGGGGATTGGCGAACCGGCTGACCTAATCGGCGCGACGGTGGGCGTTGCAGAATACCAGCTGACCGCTAATGTCTGGATCCGCGGCATACTACAAGAGCACTATGGCGTGCCGGCCGCGTCGGTAACCTACCGGACGGGCGGGCTGCACGCGCCCGGGCGGGTCGAGAAGCTGCCGCTGTCGCTCCCCGACGATATCCGCGTCGAGCCGATCGGGGAACGGCAGACGCTGTCGCAGATGCTGATCGCCGGCGAGATCGATGCCCTCTACACGCCCCGGACCCCGGCCCCGTACGCGCAGGGCCGGCCGGAGGTGCGGCGCCTGTTCGGCGACGCCGCGGCCGAGGAGGCGCGGTACTTCGCCGACACCGGGGTGTTCCCGATCATGCACACCGTGGTCCTGCGGCGCTCCCTGTACGCCGAGCACCGGTGGCTGGCCCGGGCCTTCTTCAAGGCCTTCGAGCAGGCGCGGCGCCAGGCGCTGGACGGCATCGAGGAGACCGCCACCTTGAAGTACATCGTGCCGTGGCTGCCCGAGGAGGCTGCCAGGACCCGTCGCCTGCTCGGCGACGACTACTGGCCCTACGGCCTGCCGGCGAACCAGCGCGCCCTGGAAACCTTCCTCAGGTACTCCTACGAGCAGGGGCTCGCCCAGCGCCAGCTGCGCCCCGCCGAGCTGTTCGCCCCCGAGACGCTTGAGGATTTCGTGACCTGATCTATGCGAAACGGCGCGCCCGGTCCGCGCCGGTCCTGACGCGCCCTCAGCGGCCGGCCGTCCCGTGTCACGTTTCGGCCAGGCCGGAAACGTCCTTCTCATAGGCTCGTGCCATGGACGCCACCACCGGGCCAGGCCCGTGATGCCGCGGGTCGTGGACGATCCCGCCCAGGTCCGGGCGATCCTGGCCGACCCCGGCTACAGGGTGCCCGATCCGGGCCGTGGCGCGCCCGCAGGCACGATGGCGTGGCTGCGGCAGAACGTGGCCCGCCTGTCCAACGGCGCCGATCACGAGCGCCTCCGGGAACTTGCCGAGGACCTGCTGCGCCGCCTGGACCCGGGCGTGCTGCGCGCCGGGGCTTGCGACGTGACGAACGCCGCGATCGACGCGGCGGGCGGCCGCCCGTTCGACGCGATGACGCTGGTGGCGCGGCGGGTGCCGGTCCGGGTGCTGGCCGAGGCTCTCGACGTCGCCGACCCGGAGCAGGCCACCGGGCAGCTGGCCGCGGTGGCCGCTGCCTTCCTGCCCGGCATGGTCGACCGGGGAACGGCCGACGTCAGCGTGGCCCGGCTGGCCGACCTGCTGCCGGCCGGGCCCGACGAGCAGGTGGCTGCCCGGATCGGGCTGCTGGTCCAGGCGTACGAGGCCACCGCCGGGCTGATCGGCAACGCGGTAGCCGCCGGGATGCAGGCGGCGGTGCCCCGGCCCGCGGCGGACGTGGTGGCCCAGACCGTCCGCGGCAACCCGCCGGTCCGGTTCACCCGGCGGGTGACCCCGTCCGGGGAGACCATCGCGCTGGACCTGACCGCCGCCCGCGATGATCCGGAAGGGCACCTGGCGTTCGGTTCCGGCCCGCGGGCCTGCCCGGGCGCGGCCCACGCGCGCGCGCTGGCCGAGGGCGCCGTCGAGCCGCTGCTGGGCCGCTGCCGCTGGACCGGAGCCGAGATCAGCTACCCCGAGCCGCCCGCCCTGCACGTGCCGGCGAGCCTCGAGCTGGCCGAGCGCTGACGCCTGCCGCGCTCTCGGATCGCGGGCGGGCGGATCACGGCTCGGCGGCGTCTGGGTCCTCGCCGCGGTCGAAGCGGTTGACCGCGATCAGGCCGACGATGAACACCGCGACCATGGCGATCAGCAGCGCGAGCACGGACGCGCTGGGCAGCTTCTCGCCGCTCAGCACGAACAAGATCTTCCTGATCACGGCCACCAGCCCGACGATGATGAACGGCTGGGCCACCAGCCGGTGCGAGCGCAGCGAGAGCACCACGGTGTGCACCACCTCGACCAGGATCAGCACCAGCAGCACCTCGTCGAGGAGGGTGGTAGCCGCCGCGACGACGGACTTGTCGGAGACCCTGCTCGTCAGGAGCACGTGGACGAAGTCGGCGATGCCCGAGACGAGCAGGATCGCGGCCAGGATGACCAGGGCGAGGCCCACGACCACCGTGACAATGTCCTGGGCGTGCTCGAGCACGAAGATCGGCCCGCTGATGCCGCGGGCTCCCGGGCGCGGCGGGCCGCCGGGGCGGGCGAGGCTGCCCCGCGGTTCCCCCCGCTCCTCAGCTGCCTCGTCCACTGGCGGCGGCTACGTAGTGCCGGGTACCGTGCAGACCGCGCCACGGTCCGCGCCGGACACCAGCGCCGCGTACTTGGCCAGGGCCCCGCTGGTGTAGGCCGGCGGCGGGCGCTTCCAGTCCGCCCGCCGCCGCTGGAGTTCCGCGTCGTCGACCGCCAGCTCCAGCCGCCGCTGCGGCACGTCCAGGACGATGCCGTCGCCGTCGCGGACCAGCGCGATCGGCCCGCCGTCCCAGGCCTCGGGCGCGGCGTGCGCCACGCAGGCCCCGAACGTGGCCCCGGAGAACCGCCCGTCGGTCACCAGGACCACGTCGCGGCCCAGACCGGCGCCCTTGATGGCCGCGGTGACCGCGAGCATCTCGCGCATGCCCGGCCCCCCCTTGGGGCCCTCGTTCCTGATGACCAGGACGTCGCCCCGGCCGACCTGCCGCGCGGTGACCGCGGCGAAGCAGTCCTCCTCGCACTCGAAGACCCGCGCGCGCCCGTCGAACCGGAGCGTCTCGATGCCCGGCGTCTTCACCACCGCGCCGTTCGGCACCAGGCTGCCCCGCAGCACCGCCAGCCCGCCGTCGGGCTGGAACGGGTCCTTCGCGGGCCGGACCACCTGGCCGTCGGGCTCGAACGCGTCGGCCACGTTCTGGCCGAGCGTCCGGCCGTTGACGGTCGTCGCGTCGCCGTCGATCAGGCCGGCCGACAGCAGCTCGCGCAGGATCACCGGGACGCCGCCGACCTGGTCGAGCTCGCTCATGACGTACAGGCCGGACGGGCGCACCGAGGCGATCACCGGGGTGCGGCGGCTCACCGCGTCGAAGTCGTCCAGGGTCAGCTCGACCCCGGCCTCGTGCGCGATGGCCAGCAGGTGCAGCACGGCGTTGGTCGACCCGGCCGTGGCCATCACCATGGTGGCCGCGTTCAGGAACGCCGCCCTGGTCATGATCTGCCGCGGCCGCAGCCCGGCCGCCAGCGCCTCGACCACGGTCACGCCGGTCCGCCGGGCCAGGTCGGTCCGCTCGGCCGATACCGCCGGCGGCGACGCCTCGCCCGGCAGCGTCATGCCCAGCGCCTCGGCGCACATCGACATCGTGTTGGCCGTGTACATGCCCGCGCAGGAGCCCGCGCCGGGGCACGCGGCCCGCTCGATCGCCAGCAGGTCAGCGTCCGAGACCTCGCCGGCTGCGTGCCCGCCGACCGCCTCGAACACGTCCTGGATGGTCAGCGACCGGCCGAGCGCGTGCCCCGGCAGGATCGTGCCGCCGTACAGGAACGCGGCGGGCACGTCCAGCCGGGCGCAGGCCATCAGCATGCCGGGCAGCGACTTGTCGCACCCGGCGATCGCGACCAGCGCGTCGAACTGCTCGGCGCTGGCCATCAGCTCGACCGAGTCGGCGATGATCTCGCGGCTGACCAGCGACGCCTTCATGCCCTCGGTGCCCATCGAGATCCCGTCCGACACCGCGATCGTGCCGAACTCCAGCGGCACCGCCCCGGCCTGCCGGACGCCCTCCTTGGCCGCGGTGGCCAGCCCGTTCAGGTGCACGTTGCACGGCGTGACCTCGTTCCAGGAGGAGGCCACGCCCACCTGCGGCCGCTGCAGGTCGTCCTCGGACAGGCCGACGGCGCGCAGCATCGAGCGGGCCGGGGCCCGGGACGGGCCGGTGGTGAGCGGGCCGGAACGCGGCCGGGGCAGCTGGCTGGTCATACCTTCTCCGTGGTGAGGTTTCCGGGGTGCAGCGGGACGTCCTGCTGGACGCCGGGAGGTTCCGCGCCCGCGCGCAGCAGGCCGTAGGCGACGCCGTCGGCAAGAGCCTCCCACGAGGCGGTGACGATGTCGTCGGAAACCCCGACCGTGGTCCACTCCCCCACGCTGTCGGCCGAGGTGAGCATGACCCGGGTGACCGCGCTGGCGGCGGCGCGGCCGTCCAGGATCCGCACCTTGTAGTCGACCAGGTGGATACCGGCCAGGGCCGGGTAGAAGCCGCTCAGCCCGCGGCGCAGCGCCTGGTCCAGCGCGTGCACCGGGCCGACGCCCTCGCCGACGGCGACCACCCGGTCATCGCCGAGGCGCAGCCGCACGATCGCCTCGCTGCGGTCCTCGGCCTCGGAGCGCTCGATCATCACGCGGTAGCTGTCCAGGGAGAACCACGAGGGCAGCGCCCCGGCGATCTTACGCACCAGCAGCTCGAACGACGCATCGGCGGCCTCGTAGGCGTAGCCGCGGTGCTCGGCCGCCTTGACCTGGTCCAGCACCTCGGTGGCCAGCTCGGGCGACAGGTCCAGGCCGAGCTCGGCCGCCTTGGCCAGCACGTTGCTACGCCCGGCGAGCTCGCTGACCAGCACGTGCTGCCGGTTGCCCACCGCGCCGGGATCCACGTGGGCGTACGCGTCGGGGCGCCGCGCGATCGCCGACGCGTGCAGGCCCGCCTTGGTGGCGAAGGCCGAGGATCCCACGTAAGGCTGGCGCGCCTCGAACGGCAGGTTGGCGAACTCGGCGATGGTCCGGGCCGTCGACGCCAGCTCGGCCAGGCGGCCGGGCGGCAGCAGCTCGTGGCCCCGCTTCAGCTCCAGGCCGGCGATGATCGCGAACAGGTCGGCGTTGCCGCACCGCTCGCCGTAGCCGTTGGCCGCCCCCTGCACGTGCAGCGCCCCGCCGGACACGGCCACCACCGAGTTGGCCACCGCGCACGCCGAGTCGTTGTGGAAGTGCACGCCCACCCGGCCCCGGCCGGAGGCGGTCACCTCGGCGACCACGCGGGCGGCGTCGTCGGGCAGCGTGCCGCCGTTGGTGTCACACAGCACCAGCGTGTCGGCGCCCGCTCCGACCGCGGCGTCCAGCACCGCCAGGGCGTAGCCCCGGTCGGCCCGGTAGCCGTCGAAGAAGTGCTCGGCGTCGAACACCACCCGCCGCCCCGCGGCGGCCATGTAGGCCACCGAGTCGGCCACCATGGCCAGGTTCTCCTCCCGGGTGGTGCGCAGTGCCTCGTCGACGTGCAGGGTCCAGGCCTTGCCGACCAAGGTCACGATCGGCGTCTGCGCGGCCAGCAGGGCAGCCAGGTTGGCGTCGTCGTCGACGCCGCGGCGCGGCAGCCGGGTGGCGCCGAACGCCGCGAGCTGGGCGTTCTTCAGGTCGAGCTCGCCCACCCGGGCGAAGAACTCGGCATCCTTGGGGTTGGACCCTGGCCACCCGCCCTCGACCACGTCCACGCCCAGCGCATCGAGCGCCGCGGCGACCCGGAGCTTGTCGGCCACGGTGAGGTCGAGGCCGACCTGCTGCGAGCCGTCCCGCAGCGTGGTGTCGTAGATCTCCACCTTGGGCTGGTTGTCCGGCCCGGCCAGCCCGGCCGGCCCGCCCGCGCTCACCGGGCACCTGCCCTCGCGCCGAGCGCGGACCGCAGCGCGTCGTGCCAGCCTGCGGTGGTCTCCGGGGCGCCGGCGCCGAGCACCGCGGACACCGCGGCGTCCAGGTCGGCGGCGGCGTCCGGCTCGCCCAGATGGTCCAGCATAAGCGCCGCCGACAGCACCGCCCCGGCCGGGTTCGCCCGGCCGGTGCCCGCGATATCCGGGGCCGAGCCGTGCACCGGCTCGAAGACCGACGGGCCGGTCCGGTCCGGGTTGAGGTTCCCGCTCGGCGCCACGCCCAGGCCGCCGGTCAGCGCGGCTCCCAGGTCGGACAGGATGTCGCCGAACAGGTTGTCGGTGACGATCACGTCGAACCGGGCCGGGTCGTCGACCAGGTACAGGCAGGCCGCGTCGACGTGCGCGTAGTCCAGCGGGACGCCCGCCTCGGCCGCCACCTCCCCGGCGGTCCGGCGCCATAGGTCCCCGGCGTGCATCAGCACGTTGGTCTTGTGCACCAGGGTCAGCCGGCCGCGGCGCCGCGTGGCCAGCTCGGCGGCGTACCGCACGCAGCGCTCGACCCCGGCGCGGGTGTTCAGCGACTCCTCGGTCGCGCTCTCGAACTTGGTGCCGCGGTGCACGGTGCCGCCCGCGCCCGCGTACAGGCCCTCGGTGTTCTCGCGCACGATCACGAAATCGAGGTCGGCGGCCGGATGCCGACCGACGGCGCCCGCTACGCCGGGGCGCAGCTTGGACGGCCGCAGGTTCACGTACAGGTCGAGCTCGGCTCGCAGCCGCAGCAGCAGGCCGCGCTCGAGCACGCCCGGCGGCACATCGGGGCGGCCGACCGCGCCGAGCAGGACCGCGTCGGTCTTGCGCAGCTCGTCGAGGACGGCGTCGGGCAGCACCTCGCCGGTGGCCAGGAAGTGCCGGGCGCCGAGCGGGTAGCCGCGCCAGTCAACGGCGAACCCGTGCCGGGCGGCCGCCGCGTCGACGCAGTCCCGCGCGACCGCGGTGACCTCCGGGCCGACGCCGTCGCCGGGCAGCAGCGCGATCGTGTAGGCCCGGGTCTGCCCGGGCCCGGCTACCGGGCCTGTCATGCGCCCTCCCCGTCAGCCTCGTCCCGGTCGGTGGGCGCGTCCAGCCAGCTCATCATCTGCCGCAGCGGGCGGCCGGTCCGCTCGATCTGGCTGTCGGCCGCGGCTTGGCGGAGGCGCTCGAAGTTGGGCCGGCCAGCGTCGTCCTCGGCAATCCATTCCCGGGCGAACTCGCCGGACCGGATGTCGGCCAGCAGCTTGGCCATGGCCTCCCGGGTCGTGTCCCCGATCACCCGCGGGCCGCGGGTCAGGTCGCCGTACTCGGCGGTGTCGCTGACCGAGTACCGCATCCACTTCATGCCGCCCTCGTACATCAGGTCGACGATCAGCTTCAGCTCGTGCAGGCACTCGAAGTAGGCGACCTCCGGCTGGTAGCCGGCCGCCACCAGGGTCTCGAACCCGGCGTTCACCAGGGCGGTCACCCCGCCGCAGAGCACGGCCTGCTCGCCGAACAGGTCGCTCTCGGTCTCTTCCTGGAACGTGGTGACCAGCGCCCCGGCCTTGGTGCCGCCGATCCCGGCCGCGTAGGAGAGGGCCAGGTCCCAGGCCTTGCCCGTGGCGTCCTGGGCCACCGCGACGAGCACCGGGGTGCCCTGGCCGGCCTCGAACTGGCGCCGCACCAGGTGCCCGGGCGCCTTGGGCGCGACCATGGCCACGTCGACCTCGGGCGGCGGGACGATGTAGCCGAAGTGGATGTTGAACCCGTGCGCGAAGAACAGCGCGTCGCCCGGCCGCAGGTTCGGCGCGATCGCCTCGGCGTAGAGCTTGCGCTGCCCGGTGTCCGGCGTGAGCACCATGATCACGTCCGCCCAGGCGCAGGCGTCGGCGGGCGTGGTGACCGTGAGGCCCTCGGCCTCGGCGCGCGGCCGGGACTTCGATCCCTCGGGCAGCCCGACGCGGACCTCGCAGCCGGAGTCGCGCAGGCTCAGCGCGTGGGCGTGGCCCTGCGAGCCGTAGCCGAGCACGGCGATCTTGCGGCCCTGGATCACGCCGAGGTCCGCATCGGTGTCGTAGTAGACGGTGGCCATGGGTGTAGGTGTCCTCTCAGGCGGGTCAGTTCGGTCAGGCAGGTCAGCTCGGGGTCGGTCAGACGGCTTCGGTGGCCGGCTCGGCGACTGCGGCCAGGCCGCGGTCGGTGATCGTGCGGTTGCCGCGGGACATCGCGATCCGGCCGGTGCGCACCAGCTCGCAGGTCCCGTAGGGCTCCAGGTTCGCCAGCAGTGAGTCGAGCTTCCCGGGGCTGCTCGTGGCCTCGAGGGTCACGGTCTCCGGGCTCATGTCGACCACCTTGGTGTGGAACACCGTGGCCACCTCGAGCAGCTCGCCGCGCAGCGCCGGGTCGATCCTGACCTTGATCAGCGCGAGTTCCCGTTCCACCGCGGCGCCCTCGTCGAGCTCGACCACCTTCAGCACCCGGACCAGTTTGTCCAGCTGCTTGGCCACCTGCTCGACGGGCGTCGAGGCGCCGTCGACGACGATCGTCATCCGGCTCACCCGCTCGTCCTCGGTGGGGCCCACGGCGAGCGAGGAGATATTGAACGCCCGCCGCGAGAACAGGCCGGCCACATGGGCCAGCACCCCTGGCTTGTTCTCGACCAGGACCGACAGGGTGTGGGTACTCATCGGGCCGGAACCTCTCTGCTGATGTCGGTGTGCATCTCGCGGGCCGTGGCGGCCCGCTGTTCCTCGGGACTGAACTCGGGCCCGAGCGCGATCTCGTCGTTCGGCCGGCCCGCCGCCACCATCGGGAACACGCCCTCCCGGTCATGCACCCGGAAGTCGACCACGGTCGGGACGTCGGAGTTGGCGAGGGTCTTCTCCAGCACCGCGTCGACGTCGTCGGCGCGCTCGCAGCGCAGGCCCAGGCAGCCGTAGGCCTCGGCCAGCTTGACGTAGTCGGGGATCGCCGTGCCCAGCTCGACCTCGGAGTACCGCTCCTCGTAGAACAGCTCCTGCCACTGCCGGACCATGCCGAGGAAGCCGTTGTTGAAGATCAGCACCTTGATCGGCAGGTGCTCGATCGCGCAGGTAGCCAGCTCCTGGGCGGTCATCTGGAAGCAGCCGTCGCCGTCGATGGCGACGACCAGCTCGCCGGGCCTGCCCACCTGCGCACCCATGGCGGCCGGGACCGCGAAGCCCATCGTGCCGAGGCCGCCGGAGTTGATCCAGCTGCGCGGCCTGGTGAACGAGTAGTGCTGCGCCGCGTGCATCTGGTGCTGCCCGACGCCGGCCACCACGACCGCCTCGCCGCCGGTGAGCGCGGACAGCCGCTCCACCACGTGCTGTGGCTTCAGCGGGCCGCCCGGCTCCTGGGTGTAGCGCAGCGGGAACCGCCGCTTCCAGTCATCGACGCACCGCAGCCACGCGCCGGTGTCGGGCGGGCCGTCCTCGGCGATCGCGGCGGCGAGGCTGTCCACCAGCCCGGCCAGCGTGGCCCGGACATCGCCGACGATCGGCACGTCGGGCTCCCGGTTCTTGCCGATCTCAGCCGGGTCGATGTCGGCGTGCACCACCCGGGCGCGCGGCGCGAAGTCGGCCAGCCGCCCGGTCACCCGGTCGTCGAAGCGCGCCCCGAGGGCGACGAGCAGGTCGGCTTCTTGCAGCGCGGCCACGGCCGTGTAGCAGCCGTGCATGCCCGGCATGCCGAGCGCGAGCGGATGGGGGTCGGGGAAGGCGCCGCGCGCCATCAGCGTGGTGGTGACCGGGGCCTGCGCCAGCTCGGCCAGCGCGAGCAGCTCGGCGTGAGCCCCCGCCTTGATCACGCCGCCGCCCACGTACAGTACCGGCCGCCGCGCCTGCCGCAGCATCCTGGCCGCCTCGCGCACCGCGGCCGCGTCCGGCCCGGCCGACAGCCGGTAGCCGGGCAGCTCCATGGCCGGCGGCCAGGTCCCCGCCCCCCACGTCATCGTGGACTGCAGGATGTCCTTGGGGACGTCGACGAGCACCGGGCCCGGCCGGCCGGTCGAGGCGATGTGGAACGCCTCGGCGATCGCCGCCGGGATCCGCTCGGCCCGGGTGATGAGCTCGTTGTGCTTGGTGACCGGCAGCGTGATCCCGGTGATGTCCGCTTCCTGGAACGCGTCGCTGCCGATCAGCGCGCTGGGCACCTGGCCGGTGATGGCCACGACCGGCACCGAGTCCATGTACGCGTCGGCCAGCGCGGTGACCAGGTTGGTCGCGCCGGGGCCGCTGGTGGCCATGCAGACCCCGGTCCGGCCGGTGGCCCACGCGTAGCCCTCGGCGGCGTGCCCCGCGCCCTGCTCGTGGCGCACCAGCACGTGCCGCAGCGTCGACGAACGTATCGGGTCGTACGCCGGGAGTATCGCGCCGCCGGGAAGTCCGAAGACCACGTCGACGCCCTGTTGCTCGAGACTGCGCACCAGCGCCTGGGCTCCGGTCAGTTCCACTTGCTGCTCCTTCGGGTTTTCAGGGGCGAGGTCCAACAAAAAACCTCCTCGCCGTCTGCGGCGTAGGAGGTGAGCGCGAGCCCTGCGTGCGGGCTCGCGC
>Ga0318493_10000568_pt1 | contig 11479 bp, 8 predicted proteins | sample GRESIP108b1f23_FD_203294 | JGI IMG/M metagenome (GOLD analysis project Ga0318493, IMG submission 203294) | Tropical soil microbial communities from Luquillo Experimental Forest, Puerto Rico - GRE.SIPMG.108b1f23 | ecosystem: Environmental > Terrestrial > Soil > Tropical forest > Bulk soil...
CCTCGCTTATTAGATGTTGCCCGGCTTCCGGTGCGATCTGGACGCCGCATGGTGTGACGCCTATCGGGTGAGGAACTCGGCGATCGCGGTGGCGATCTCCTCGGCGTGGGTTTCCAGAGCGAAGTGGCCGGTGTCGACGAAACGAACGTCGGCGTCGGGGATGTCGCGCTTGAAGGCTTCGGCCCCGGCCGGCAGGAAGAACGGATCGTTCCTGCCCCACACCGCGAGCAGCGGCGGCCTGCTGGTGCGGAGGTACTCCTGGAACGCCGGGTAGAGCACCACGTTGCTCGCGTAGTCGAGGAACAGGTCGAGCTGGATCTCATCGGCGCCGCTGCGCGCGAGGTAGTAGTTGTCGAGTCCGTAGCCGTCCGGACTCACCCGCGTCTTGTCGGGGACACCGTGCGTGTACTGCCAGATCGTCGTCTGCGGTTCCACGAACATCCGGATCGCTTCCCGGTTGGCCTTAGACGGCTCCTTCCAGTAGGCCTGGACAGGGTTCCAGCCGTCGCTCAGCCCCTCCTCGTACGCGTTGCCGTTCTGGGAGATGATCGCGGTTATGCGCGCGGGGTGCCGGGTGGCGATCCGGAAACCGACCGGTGCGCCGTAGTCGAACACGTAAAGCGCGAAACGATCGAGGCCGAGCAATTCCGTCAGGCGATCTATAACGTCGGTGATGTGCTCGAACGTGTACTCGAAGTGATCTCGCGCGGGCATGTCCGACTTGCCGAAGCCGGGCAGGTCAGGGGCAACGATGTGAAACCGGTCGGCGAGCCGCGGGATCAACTCGCGGAACATGTGGCTCGCGGAGGGGAAACCGTGCAGGAGCACCAACGTGGGTGCGTCAGATGCCCCGGCCTCCCGGAAGAACACGGTCAGACCATCCACGTCCGCCGTGCGGTATGCAATGTCAGCCATAAGAGTTCATCCTTTCCCCGGGCCTCACGCACCGCTTCCAGGACGATGCCGGTGACCCCGGACGGTGCCGTGACCGTGAGCATGTGGGCTGCGGAAGCCATACGCGCACGCGCCTTCATCCGCTTCGCCACGCAGCGACTGGGACTCCGCGTAAGTAACAGCGCAGACGTCGGTAGCGACGTTCTTCACCCGGCCGGTCGTCGCGGCTGGACGGTGAATCCCAGCCTTCCGAGCACCCTGGCAGCGCCGGTCTTACCGCCCTCGAAGTCACCGGAGGCCAGACGCTGGCCGGTGGCGAACTCATAAGCGGTGCCCAGGATCGCCTTCGGCGGGTACCGGCGTTCGTCCCAGACCAGCTCATAGGTCGTGGCAGGGGCGAAACCATGTGTCGAGAAGAATCCTTCCGGCCCAGCCGGTCGTAGTCCTGTATCGCGCGCACCACGTAGTCCCGGGTCACCGGGTCCCACACCACTGTCATCTGGTCCTCCCACGGTCGCTGGAGATGGGACGTGGCCCGTGCGCCAGGTGGTCGGGCCGGCGCACGAGCGTGCCAGGGGTGGTCAGTTGCGTCCGGCCATGACGCCGCCGTCGACGTCCCAGATGGCGCCGGTCACCCAGCTGGTGGCCGGGGACAGCAGGAAGGTGATGGTGTTGGCCAGGTCGCAGGCGGTGCCGACCCGGCCCAGCGGGTGGAAGCCGTCGAAGCTGTGCAGCGTCTCCTCCAGCTTGTCGGCCGGGACGAACCGCTCGTAGATCGGGGTGGCCACCACGGCTGGGGCTACCGCGTTGACCCGGATGCCGTGCGGGGCCAGCTCCATGGCCAGGTTGCGGGTCAGCGCGTGCAGCCCGCCCTTGGCCACCGAGTAGCCCGAGGACGGGGTGGCGGCGATGGCCTGGTGGGCCCACATGCTGCCGATGTTGACGATGGACCCGCCGCGGCCCGCGTCGATCATGCCGCGGGCCACGGTCTGGGTGAGGAAGAAGGTGGCCCGGTCCAGTTCGAGGTAGGAGTCGTAGGACGGGCCGTCGTAGTCCAGGAAGGTCTTGGGGATGAAGAACCCGGCCGCGTTGACCAGCAGGGTGGCGTCGGCGTGCTCGGCGGCCAGCTGCCGGCAGACCCGGTCGGCCTGCTCCCGGTCGGCCAGGTCGGCGGTGATGCCGTGGGCCTCGCCGTCCTTGGCCAGTTCCTTGACGGTGTCCTCCACCTTGCCGGGGTCCTGGCCGATGATGACGGCGGAGCCGCCGGCGGCCACCACGTCGGCTGCGGTCTGGCGGCCCATCCCGCTGCTGCCGCCGACCACCACCAGTTTCTGGCCCTCGAACACGGGCATTGCCCGGAACTCGTCAGGCTTGTCCGCGTGGTGGTACAGACCATGTAGCCAGTTGATGCTCATTCCAACGTTCCTTTCAGCTGGGTGCGCAGGGGCAAGCCTGCTGCTTCCTCACCGCCCAGCCTGGCCGCCGCGACCAGGCCCCGCATCGTCAGATCAGTTATCCGCCACGATCCCGTTCCGCCCCGCGCAGACTTCACCTGCTTCTCCTGCTTCGGCCTTACCTAAGGGCGCCACGACGGACAGCGCTGTCTGGGCTTGGCCCCTTTACCCATGGCGGAGTTCAGCTCAGTGAGTCGGCAATCGAGAAACCGCATTCATAGCTAATGGCCTTGTACGGCCTACAGCCGTAGGCGATCCCACCCTTCGAGCCGGGGATCACCCCACGTTCCCGCAGGCGTTAGCTGCCTTGACGATGCGGGTCGCTGGGGAGGACGGCACGCTGAGCCCATGCCGGAGGCATTGGACGGCAACTCGATCCGCGGCCTGCTAATCGACGTCTTCGGCGCCGGCATGACCGCTGGGAGCAGCAGTGTGTCACCTGTGGCACCGTCAGACCCGCGGTCGAGCGGAACGACGATCGGCGGTCGCCCGGACGTGCTGGCCAGCTTGAGCCGGACAGGGCCGACCCTATTCAACCAACGCGACGCGATGAGGTCCGCGTACCCGGTCGAGTGAACAGGAGAGTGCGGGAGAAATGAGCATGCCGAACGAAGATGGCATACAGATGTTGCCCAGCCCACTGCTTCCACGCCTGCGTGCGGTGCGCTTTGCATCAGGCCCGCTGGCCGGCCGCTACCCTGCGGCGGCGGCGATGGTCATCCTGTTCCTGACCCCGTACCTGGCCCTGTCGTCTGCCTTCCCGCCGGTCGGGCGGATCATCGCCACACAGTTGCACATGAGCCTGCAGGCGGTGAACCTGACGTCGAGCATGGCCAATGCCGGCTATGCGGCCGGGACGGTGCTGGCGGTGCAGTTCTCCCAGCTCCTGCCTCAGCGGCGGATGCTGCTGCTTTACGGCACCATGCTGGTGGCCGGCTCGGTGCTCGCGGCGGCCGCGGCCAGCCCGGCGATGTTCATCGCCGGGCACGTGCTGCAGGGTTTGAGCACCGGCCTGCTGCTGATCGCGGCGGCGCCTCCGCTGTTCCTGGGTTACCCAGCGAACAAGCTGCGCTGGACGGTGACGATCTTGGACATGTGCATTTTCGGCGCGGTCGCGGCAGGCCCGCTGATCGGCGGCGCCCAGGCGTCGTTCCATGCCTGGCGTCCGCTGTTCTGGGTTGTCGCTGGTGTCGCCGTGATGGCGCTGCTACTGTCGCTGCTGACCTTCGAGGACGCCCCGCCGGCTAACCCAAGCGCCCCCCGGGACCCGGCCGCGCTCGGGCTGGCCGCGGCCGGCTCGGTTGCGGCGTTCTGGGGTGCCTCGGAGCTGCTCACCCACCGGTTCCTCGATCCCGTCGCGGCGGTCCCGCTGCTCGGCGGGGTGGCGCTGATCACACTCTTGCTGGTCTACCAATATCGCACCAGGCGTCCGCTGCTAACGGTGCGCAACCTAAACAGCACCATCCCGCTGAGCGCGATCGTGGTCCTGGTCTGCGCGGCGGCCGCCTCGGTGGCGGCGGTCACGCTGACCGGCACGGTGCTCGCCCCGCATTACACGCCCCTGCACCTGGGCTTGCTTTACGTTCCCGAGCTTGGCGGGGCGGTGATCGCCGCGATCGCGTTCGGGCTGGTGATCAGCAGGCGGCTGCTTCACTACTTCGTCCTGGCCGGAATGGTCTTCCTGGCCGCCGGGATCCTGGTGCTCCGTGCCGCCGTCCCGCCCACGGCCGGGCTCGCGCTGGCCGGTTCAGCGCTGGTCGGCGTCGGCGTCGGCGCTTCGGTGACCCCGGCGCTGTTCCTGATCGGGTTCTCGGTGCGGTCGCCCAGCATCCAGCGGGTGTTCTCGATCTCGGAGATGCTGCGTGCGGTAGCTGCGTTCGTAGTCGCGCCGGTCCTCCTGCACTTTGCTGTGACGCTGACCGGCCTGCCAACCCGGGCTATGAGCACCGCCTTGTGGATCTGCTTCGGTCTCGCGATCGGCGGGGCGCTGGCTGGCGTCCTGCTCTACGTGCTCGGCGGGGTGCGCCCGTCTGCTTCGGCACTGCATCAGTGGATGGGCGGCCGGGAGCCGGGCTGGGAGTCCCCGCCGCTGCTCGCTGCGGTCCGCCATGGCCCAGCCGAGCATGTCCTGGACCGGACACCGGCCCGCGCAGGATCCGACCATGGCGGCGGTGGGCGGATTGCAGCGTCACTGACCAGCCTTCCCCATCGGCACGCGGTCCACGGGCACGGCGGCCACGTCGGCCCCGTCGTGTTCGCCTACGACGGTTCGGACCTGGCCAAAGCCGCGATAGCAGAGGCCGGCCGGCAACTGTCGGCCAAGCGAGACGCGCTGGTCCTCACCGTTTGGCGAACATTCAACGTCGGGTTCCTCCCGGAGCCTGGGGCAATGTTCGACGCCGCCTGCGCCGACGAGGTGAAGCAGGCTGCCGAGCAAACCGCGGCGCACGGAGCGTCGCTGGCCGAGGCGGCAGGATTCCGGGCACAGGCCATCGCGGTCGAGGGAACACCGATCGGGAAGGCGATCGTAGATACGGCCGACGTTCACCAGGCAAGCCTCATCGTCCTCGGTTCCCGTGGCCGCGCCGGGCTCGGGCTCGTATCGGGAAGCGTTGCCGGGGCCGTCGCGTCCCGTTCGCTGCGGCCTGTGTTTATAGTGCGCGGCCGCGACGGCGCCCCCGCCCCGGAAACTTCGTCGTCGGCCACCGCGTCCCAAGCTGTCCACAACGAAGTCCTCAAATGACGGCACCAGGCTCGGCGAGATCGGCGCTCGCGTACGCGATCACGCGGTCAGACCTGTATCGGATCTACCCGGACGCCCCGAAGCTGGCCGACTACGCCGGCCGACCAGACGGCTCGCTGGATGACATCACCAGCGCGGCCATTCCCGACCAGAGCCGACAGGCCCTGGCGGGATTCCGATCCTGGGCTCTGGGGGCGCGGCCGAGGCACGCCCCTGAAGCCCTGCCAGTAATCCGGCAAGGAGGCAGGGTCATGCACCTGACACCGCTAGAACTCGACAAGCTGCCCGGCAGCGCGGGCGGCGATCGCCGCGCCGGCGATGCGGGCCTGGTACGTGCCCTGGTGGGTGAGCAGCGCGTGGTGGTTGACGTCGCCCTGCAGGCCGTCGGCCTGAGCGAGCAGGGTGACCGAGGAACCCAGACCGTGCCAGGCGCTGGCCATCTCCAGCCCGGCCCCGCCGCCACCGCATTTTGCGGAAGGTGCCCGCGCACAGAAGCATCCAGGGCCACGGAGCAGCTCCAGGCGGGTCACGATCGTCATGCCGAACTGGCTGGTCCTGGTGATGCGGGCGGCTGGCGGGCGGCCGACGCTGAGCCCATGACACACGCCCGCCGCCAGTTCGCGGATCTGCTGGTTCCCGAGGACCAGTGGCGCTCCCTGGCTGCCTGCCTGTCTGCCGATCCCGATCTGTTCTTTCCGGTATCATCGTCCGGCCACTCCATGGCGCAGGAGGCGGAGGCGAAGGCTATTTGCACGGGGTGCCAGGTCCGGCGTGAATGCCTGGCGTTTGCGCTGCGGACACATCAGGCCCATGGGGTGTGGGGCGGCCTGAGCGAGCAAGAGCGCTACCGGGCAAGGTCAGCCGCCCGGCGGGATCAAGCGCGGCCAGGCCGCGGAGGTCGACACAGTTCAGGCCCCGGATCTGCGAGATGACCATGAGCATGCCTGAGCAGTTGCGGCAGCGGACCACAGTCCTCGGCCCGCGCAGGTAGACGACCGTCTCGGCGACCGGGCCGGCTGCGCCGCATGCTGCGCAGGTGGCTTGGGCGTCGGTCATTTCCCTTCCGAACACCTGCTGCAGCAGGCCACGGAACGCGCTGCCATCCAGCGAGCCATTCGACCGTGATCGCGGCCGGCTCGCCGTCGGCCGAAGCGATGGAATAGGACCGTTCGGCGGTGTAGCCGGCCTCGGCGGTCAGCCGGACGTCCGAGTGTGCCCGGCCCGACGCCCCGGCCAGTCGGGTACGTCCAACCCGATCGTGCGGACCGCGTCCCTTTCCCCGCTTGCGGAAGTGACAGTGGCGACCTGTCAGGTCAGTCGCCGGCGTACCGCTGTTCCCGCCATGGGTCCCCGTACATGTGATAGCCGTAGGTCTCCCAGAAACCGGGCTCGTCGTGCTCGAGCAACTCCAGGCCCCGTACCCATTTCGCGCTCTTCCAGAAGTACAGGTGCGGCACGAGCATCCTGGCTGGGCCGCCGTGTTCGGATCCAAGCGGCTGGCCCTTGTAGTTGAATGCCACCCATGCCTGGCCACCGGTGACGTCCTCGATCGGCAGGTTTGTCGTGTAGCCGCCGTCGCAGAACGCCAGCACGTAGGGAGCGTGGTGCTCGACCTGATCCAGCAGCATGTCCACCGATACGCCGCGCCACACGGTATCGAGCTTGGACCAGCGCGTCACGCAGTGGACGTCCACGGTGACGGTCTCGGCTGGCAGCGCCTGGAATTCCTGCCAGGTCCAGGACTTAAGTGTGTCGCCGCCCTGCCGGATCGAGAACGTCCATTCGGGCAGCGGCGTGTGTGGCGTTGGGCCGGCGGACAGCACCGGGAAGTCCTGGGTCACGTACTGGCCCGGCGGCACCCGGCCCTCTTCGCCGTCCGAGGGACGGCGCAGGTGGCGGAAGCCACGCGAGATGGGGCTGCTCATGATCGGTCAGCTCCTTTCCTGCTCGGCCCGGGACTTGGTTCCCGCGGCAGGCTCAGGATCGTCATGCCCCGCGCCGCACGCATCGTCGACGTCGCTAATTCTCCTGGGCGCGCGCCGTCCCCAGCGTGCTCGATGACGATGCGGGTAAGTTCGACGCGCGAGGCAATGCTGAGCTTGCGGAAGGCCTGGCGGAGGTGATGGGCGACGGTGTGGGTGCTGATGTACATGCGGGCGGCGACCTGGTTGTTGTTCAGTCCCTGGGCGACCAGCGCGGCGACCGCTTGCTCGGTCTCGGTCAGGCTGTCCCACCCGGTAACGGGCTTGACGGAGGGCGTGGTCCAGTGGCGGCGCCGGATGCCGAGCATGCGCAGCCGCCGCCGGATGCGGGCCTGGTCGCGGTCGGCACCGACCTGGCGGTACCCACTGAGTGCTTGCTTCAGGTGGCTGATCGCCTGTTCCCGGTCGCCTTCCCTGGCATGCAGAACGCCGAGATCTTCGGCTGCGGAGGCCCTGGCCCACGGATCGGGGTGCTGCGTAGCGGCCTCGGCCAAGAGGGCCGGGTCGCGGCGGGCCACACCCCGGCTGTGCGCCGCGGCGGCGGCCAGGGCCGGGAACCCCGGGTGGGCGTCCGCAAGGACCTGGGCGGCGCGGGCGGCTCGAGTGGCGGACTCGCTGTCGCCCGCGGCCAGTGCGGTGCGAGCCAGCCAGGCCGCAAGCGCGGGGTCGCCGAGCAGGAGCCCAGGCCAAGCCTCCAGATCGGCGTGGAGCTGCCTGAGCTGGCCGAGGGCGGCGGCCGGGCCGTCGCGCGCTTCGGTGACCTGGGCCTCAGCCGCGATGGTTTCGGGCCGCGCGTAGATGTCCGCGAACTGCGGGCCCGGGACGGGACGGCAGCCGAGGTGCCGGGCCGCGGCCGCGAGGTCGCCGCGGCGCAGCTCGATCACGCTCAGCACGCTGTGCGCGGCCGCGGCGTATCCGTGCGCGCGGAGGGCCCGGGCGGTGGCCAGGGCCGCCTGCCCATCGGCGGCGGCGTCAGCCAGCCGTCCGGCGGCTAGGTGGATGCGGGCGCGCATCAGGGACAGCGCCGCATCGGCCGGGATGTCTTGCAGCGCCGGGTTGTCCGCGGCGCGGAGGATGTCCTCTGCTTCGCTGAGCTGGCGCAGGTCGATCAGGGCGGCGGCGAGCGCGAGCAGCGGCTGGACATGGCGGGCATCGGCAGAGATTCCGGGCCCGTGCCGCGCCGCGTCACGAAGCAGCCCGAGGCTGTCGCTGATCTGGCCGCTATCCCAGCTGATGATCGCGCGGGTGAGTCGGGCCGCCGCGGTGGCGTAGCTGTCGTGCTGGCCGGGGGCGGCCAGGATGGTGTCAGCTGCCGGGCCGGCGGGTTCGTCGCGCAGCCCGGCCAGGGCCTGCAGCTGCCCGGTCAGCGCCGTGTCCCGCAGGTCGCCAGGCAGCTGCGGCCGGGCCAGTACCATCTGGGCCTGGTCGGCGGCTTCCCGGGCCCGGCCCGCGGCACACAAGACCGAGGACAGCACGCAGCGCAGCCGGTCCTCGGCCACCGACGGCAGCGGCTTGGCCAGCATGTCACGGGCGATCCGGGCGGCCCGGTCCAGCTGGCCGGCCGCGGTCAGGGCTTCGGCGGCGGTCACCGCGCGAGACAGCGCCGCTGGATCGTCCGGAGATGTCAGCTCCAGCGCCCGCAGTGCCAGGCGGGCTGCGATCTGCGGCGCTGAGCGCAGCGTCTGCGCCGCCGCCTGGTCTAGCCCGGGCAGCGACGCGGGGTCATCCGGATGCGCGGCCTGGAGCAGGTGGCTGGCGGCCCGGGCCGCTGCGCCGCCCCGGGTGAGCAGCATCTCGCCGTACTGGCGGTGCAGCGCCTTGCGGGCCGGCTGCGGGGTCATCTCGCCGACTGCGCGGCGCAGCAGCTGGTGGCGGAATGCGAACGCGTGTTCGGCGGCGGTCATTATCGCGGCGTCCATCGCCTCCTCGACCGCGGGCAGCAGCGTGGCCGGGGTCTCGCCGAGCATCTCGGCCGCGTCTTCCAGCCGGAACGTCGGGCCCAGCACCGCCGCGGTCACCAGCAGGTGCCGGGCCCGCTTGCTGAGGCCATCGAGCCGCCGCTGCGCGAGGCCGTGAATCCGCTGCGGGAGCCGGTCCGACGCCAGCATGGCGCGTCCCCCGGTGACCTGAACGGCGTGATCCTCGCGCAGGCCACCGATCAGCTCGGCCACAAGCGAGGGGTTCCCGGCGGCGCCGCGGGCCAGGTCCGCCAGGGCCTGATCCGGGGGTGCGCCGAACGCGTCGGTCAGCATCCCCGCCACCGCTTCCTCACCCAGCGGCGCCAAGGTGACCCGGGCGGCACCGTCCTTCTCCAGCAGGCCGAACAGGTAGTCGGCATCGCGCTGGGGCGTGCTTGACCGGGCCAGCAGCCACGCGACCGGGTGCCGTTTAAGGTCCCGCGGCAACGCCCGCAGTGCGGCCAGGGTGGCCGCACTGGCGCAGTGCAGGTCATCCAGGCAGACGAGGACCGGACCCGCCGCGGCTCGCCGTTCGAGGTGCGCACGTATCTGGGTGATCCACCGCGCCGTCGTATCGGGCAGGTCGCGACCGGGATCATCGGCGGTGAGCCCCGCCAATGGCTCTCGCAGGGCCGCGCGCAGCGCGAAGAACGGGATCGCCTCGCTCAGCAGATCGGCTGCGCCAGCGGCCAGGGAAAAACCCTGCTCCGCTGCCTGGTCGGTTGAGCTGCGGAGCAGCAGGGACTTGCCGCTGCCCGGTTCCCCCTCCACCAGCACTACCCCGGCGGCCCCCCCTTTGGCACGCCGCAGCAGGTCGCCGATCATCTTCTGTTCCGCCTCACGTCCGCGCATAACCTCCCCGCCGGCGGACCGCGCGCGCGGTGTCATCCCACCGCGCGCTCCGATGGAGCCGTCGCTGATCATCGCGGTCATGTCACCGCCTCACCCGCAGCCGCCTGCCCGCCGGGCAGCGCCAAGCGCCGCATATAGAGCAGGACCCGGAGGTGCCGTTCCATCTCCAGCGCGGCTGCCTCGTCATCGCCGGCGCGCAGGTGCGCCAGCAGCCGCCGCCGCGAGCTGACGATCATGCCGTCCGCCGCTCGCCCGACCGCCAGCATCACCTCTCGCATATACCCGGCGCCCCCGGTCAACAGCGGAGCCAGCAGCGGGTCATCCACCACGTCAGCCAGCAGGCAGAACATCTCCGCGTGCGCCGTCGCCTTTCGGTCCCACTGGGACCTGGCGTTAAGGCCGCAAGCCCGTTCTACGCTGTCGTGCAACTCGCTCAGATGCAGCATGGTCATCCGCGCGCAGGCAAAGCGCGCGGCCATCGCCTGAGCCTGGATCATTTCCTCCTCCATCAGCCCCTCCCGCCTGCGGCAGACCGGGATGGCTGACGCTGCCCGGCCCCTGGTGAGCCTGACGCCTGCCCAGCGGGCGTCCGGGGACGAATGACCAGGAACCCGCCGGCATCCTCACCCGGGCGGGGCTCCGGCGCCGGATCCGCGAACGCCTCGCCGGCTACGGCACGCGCCCAGCGCATCCGGATCACCGCCGTTTCCGGATGATCGCCAAATTCCTGCGCCACCCGTCCGGCACAGCCCGAGCAGCCGAACACCCGGATGGCCGCGGTAACGGCCTGCCGGACCTGACCCGCGCTGGGCTCATCGCAGCGCTGCAGCCCCGACGCAAAGACGGCATCAACCCAGACAGCACCCATGCTGAGGTAAGAGTTAACCGGCCACATCACGGGCCTCCTCGGCAGTACTTGTCAGTCCCGATGAGTGCCGGTTCGGAAGCGAAGGCTCCGTTGTAGCGAGTTCTCGCTCGGCGTTTCCGGAGCCAGCACGAACGGTTATGAACCAGACGTTAGGAATCCGGCAGGCGGATCGAATCCTGGAAGATCCTTAGTCCTGCGGACACTCCATAGGGTTGTGCCTGCGGAATGACTAAGGACATGAGCTCGGCCACAGAGCAGTTCCCAGACAAAGGCAGCGGCTTGCTGTCTGCGGCAGCCGAAAACAGTTGCGACGCGTTTCGGCCACAATCTCGGCCGCCGCCATGCAGCAACCCTTGGGTCTACCAGCACGCCAGCGAGCTGCCGTCGGAAGCTTCCTCGATCCGGCCAGGCAGTCGGGCAATGGGCAGTGGCCCGCGGGAAACAGCTACTACGGCCCGTTCGGAAAGAGATCTTGTTCTACCAACGGACCGTGGTTTCTGAGCAGCGTCGTCGCTTGCGATTTTGCTGGTTGGCGGGTTGGGTGTGGGCGATGATGGTGGTGGGCTGCTGTTGGAGTGGGCGGCCGGGCCGGCTGGCCTGGCCCGTTGCGGGCGCGGCGGAAGGGCTGAACGATTACGGAGTTGCTGGACCGGGACACGGAGACCGCTGCGCTGGAGGGGGTGCTGGCGGCGGTGCGGGACGGGCTGAGCGGGGTGCTGGTGCTGCGG
>Ga0318493_10000571_pt1 | contig 11441 bp, 5 predicted proteins | sample GRESIP108b1f23_FD_203294 | JGI IMG/M metagenome (GOLD analysis project Ga0318493, IMG submission 203294) | Tropical soil microbial communities from Luquillo Experimental Forest, Puerto Rico - GRE.SIPMG.108b1f23 | ecosystem: Environmental > Terrestrial > Soil > Tropical forest > Bulk soil...
GAGCCCAGCCCATGACCCTCCCCCGCTCCGCCCTGATCGCCGCGCTGGTCACGGCCGCGTCCGTCGCCTCGGCCGCGGCCCCCGAGCGGCCGACGATCACGATCGGCTCGCCCAACTTCCAGCCCCTCCCCATCGCCGTCGCGCCGTTCCAGGGCGACGGCGAGGGGCGCACCGCCACCGAGACCACCGACGTCGTGCGCTCCGACCTCGCGCTCTCCGGCCTCTTCGACGTGCTCGACCCGCGCGGCTTCCTGGCCGATCCCGCCGAGGGCTACGCCGCGCCGGCCATCCGGTTCGCGCGCTGGTCCGACGTCGGCGCCGAGGGGCTCGCGAAGGCGCGCGTCCGCGCGGGGGCGGACGGCGGGCTCTCCGCCGAGCTCCACCTGTACGAGGTCCGCGCCGGACGCGAGGTGCTCGCGAAGAACGTGCAGGCGCCCGCGGGCGATCCGCGCGCCGCGGGCCACCGGATCGCCGACGAGATCGTCCGCTACTACACGCACGAGCCGGGCGTCTTCTCGACGAAGCTCGTCGCGATCCGCAAGGCGCGCGGCCAGTGGGACCTCGTGATGGTCGACGTGGACGGGCGGAACCCGCGCGTCCTGCTCTCGGAGCGCACGATCCTGCTCGCGCCGGTGTTCCGGCCGGACGGCGGCGCCGTGCTCGTGACGAGCTACCGCTCCGGGCGACCGGAGCTCTGGCTCTTCACGCTCGCCGACCGGAGCTTCCGCCGGCTCGCCGCGATCCCGCAGGCCATGGGCGGCGTCTACTCGCCGGATGGCAAGCAGATCGCCTTCACGATCATGCAGGGGGCGAACAGCGACGTCTGGGTCATGAACGCGGACGGCTCCGGCGCCCGGCGGCTCACCCGCGAGCCGTCCCTCGATCTCTCCCCGACCTGGTCCCCGGACGGGAAGCGGATCGCGTTCGTCTCCGATCGCGCCGGCACCCCACAGATCTACGTCATGAGCGCGGACGGCTCGAACCCGCGCCGGCTCACGTTCCAGGGCAACTACAACCAGACCCCGGTCTGGAGCCCGCGGGGAGACCAGATCGCCTTCACGGCACGCGACGAGCGGAAGGTCTTCGACGTCTTCGTCATCTCGCCCGAGACGGGCCGGATCGACCGCATCACCCAGGACCAGGGGCGTACGAACGAGGAGCCCGCGTGGGCCCCGAACGGGCGGATGCTGGTCTTCAAGACCGATCGGACCGGGTCGAACGCGCTGGTCGTCTCCGACGCCAAGGGCAACCGGCAGACGGTCGTCGCGGCGGGCGGGGGCGACCTCTCCGCCCCGGCGTGGGGCCCGATCTCGGAGTAAGAAGTCCCGATGACCGAGCGCCTCGCCGCCATCGACGTCGGCACGAACACCGTCCTCCTCCTCGTGGCCGAGCGGCGGGGCGACGCGCTCCTGCCGGTGCTCGAGCGCGCCGAGATCACGCGCCTCGGCCGCGGCGTCGACGCGAGCGGCCGGCTCGACCCGGCGGCGATCCGGGACACGGTCGCGGTGGTCGCCTCGTACGCGGCCGACGCGCGCCGGCTCGGGGCGGGCGAGATCGTCTGCGTCGCCACGAGCGCCGCCCGCGACGCCTCGAACGGCGCCGAGTTCTTCGCGGCCGCGGAGGCGGCGGCCGGGCTCCTGCCACAGGTCATCTCCGGGGACGAGGAGGCGCGGCTCGTCTACGCGAGCGCGTGGCGCGACTTCGGCGGCGGGGGGCCGCTCGCGGTGCTCGACGTGGGCGGCGGCTCGACCGAATTCACCATAGGTGACGGATCCGCGCCGCGCGCGCGGACGAGCCTGCAGGTCGGCGCCGTCCGGCTCACCGAGCGGCACGTGCGCGGGGATCCGATCCCCGCGCCGGAGCTGGCCGCGCTCAGCGCGGCGGCGCGCGAGGCGCTCCTTCCCATCGTCCCGCTCTCCCGGGACGCCCCCGGCGCGCGGCTCGTCGGCGTCGCCGGCACGGTCACGACGCTCGAGGCGGTGAAGCAGGCGCTCCCGTCGTACGACGCGCAGCGCGTGCACGGGGCCACGCTCGCGCGCGCGGACGTCGAGGCCCTCGTCGAGCGGCTCGCGGCGCTGCCCGTCCGCGCCCGCGCGGCGCTCCCGGGGATGGAGCCGAAGCGCGCCGACGTCATCGTCGCCGGCGCCGTCGTCGTCGCGGAGGCGATGCGCGCGGGCGGCTACGACCGGCTCGTCGTCTCCGATCGCGGCGTGCGCTGGGGGCTCCTCCACGACCGGCCGTCGAGGCGCGGCCCGTGAGCCGTCTGCGCGAGCGCGTGGCCCGTGTCTACGCCGCGCTCGCGTTCCGCCGCGCCACCGCCGTCTACGCGCTCCTGACCGACCACGACGCCTGGCGCTACGACTGCCGCGAGATGGCGGCGCTCGTGCCCGGCCCGCGCGTCCTCGACCTCGGCGTCGGCCCCGGGACGAGCGCGCTCGAGATGGCGCGGGCCGATCCCGCGCGGAGCCACGTCGGCGTGGACATCTCCCGGGCGATGCTGCGCCGCGCCGCCGTCCGCGCGCGCGAGGCCGCGATCGACCTCCTCCTCCTCCGCGGCGACGTCCTCGCCCTCCCCTTCCGACCTGGCGCCTTCGACGGCGCCACCGGCCACAGCATCCTCTACCTGCTCCCGGACGCCGAGGCGGCTCTGCGCGAGGTCCGGCGCGTGCTCCGGCCCGGCGGCGGCGTCGCGTTCCTCGAGCCGCGGGCGGGCGCGCCGGATCTCGGCGGCGCGCTGCGGGAGAGCGCGCGCCACGCGGTCGCCATGGTGTTCTGGCGCGGCATGTCCCGCCTCCACCGGCGCTACGACGAGGCGGCGCTCCTCGCCCTGCTCGCCGCCGCGGGCTTCGACGACGCCCGGGCGTGGCCGGTCCTGTCCGGCTTCGGCGTGATGGCGACCGCCGTCCGTCCGTAGTACAAGCGACGCCCCGATGCGCGCCCCGTGGGCCATCGTCTGCGACTTCGACGGCACCGCGCTCACCGAGGACCTCGGGGACCTCGTGGCGTACCGGTTCGCGGGCGTGGACAACTACCGCCGCGCCGCCGACGCGTACCAGGCCGGCGCCTACCCGTTCAGCGTGCTCCTCGCCAAGGTGTTCGCGCCCATCACCGCGAGCCGCGAGGAGATCGCCGCGTTCGCGCGGCGCACCGCGGTCCTCCGGCCGGGCTTCGAGGAGTTCCTCGCCGCGTGCCGGGACGGCGGCCGCCCGTTCCTCGTCGTCTCGTCCGGCCTCGACGCCTACATCGAGCCCGTGCTCGAGCGCCTCCCGCCCCCGCTCCGCGCCCACGTCGAGCTGCGCGCGAACCGGGCGACCCTCTCCGGCGCTGGGCTCGCCGTCGACTTCCACGGCGAGGACTGCGGGTTCTGCGGGTTCTGCAAGGGGAACGTCGTCCGCGAGCTCCAGGCGAAGGGGAACAAGGTGGTCCTCTGCGGCGACGGCACCGGCGACCGCCACGCCGCCGACGCCGCCGACCACGTCTTCGCGCGCGCCGGCTCCAGCCTCGTCCGCTACTGCGCGGAGCGCGGCATCGCGCACGAGCCCTTCGAGACGTTCCACGAGGTGATGGCGCGGTTCCCGGGGTGAGCGGGCGTACCGTTCGTCAGAACAACCCGATCGTAAAGTGGGGCGCGAAGCGGTATTCGTTGATCTCCGCGTCGGGCGCGAGATTGAAGCCGAGGTCGAGCGCCGCCGGGCCGATAGGGGTCACGAACCGGATGCCGAAGCCGGCGTTCGGGCGCAGGTCGACGAAGCGGACCTTGGCCGGATCGAGCCAGAGGTTCCCGAGATCGAAGAACAGCCCCGCCTCGACGCTCCCCTTGACCGGCACGCGGAGCTCGGCCTTGGCGAGCAGGAATGCCTCGCCGCCCTCGGAGACGGGCCGCTCGCCGTTCACGATCCGCTGCCCGCGCTCGGTGCAGCCGATCCCGGTCGGGCTCGTCGCGCAGTGGCGCGCCTCGGCCGCGAGGTCGGCGCGGACGTCCTGCGGGATCATCTCCTCCTCGCCGTAGCCGCGCATCGACGACGCGCCGCCCAGGAAGAAGCGGCGCGGGATGATCGTCTGCGAGCGGTCGTCGAGCGGGAACACCCTGCCCCCGCGTAGCGAGAGCGCGACAACGCTCCCGCCCGCGACGGGGACGTAGGCCGAGACGATCGAGGAGAGCTTGAGCAGGTTCGTGTGGATGTCGCTCCCGGGGAGCACCCCGAACAGCGCGCCCTGCGCCTCCGTCCCGAGCGAACGCTCGTACTCGAGCGACGTCGCCGCGAACCAGCCGCGGTGCGGGTGGGCGGAGTTGTCGCGGAAGTCGAGGGCGACGGCCGGACGGATCGCGTGGAGCGTCGTGATGCCGTCGGAGAACCGCAGCCGCTCCACGTCCGCCTGCGTGAGGATCCCGACCGCGCCGGTGCGCTGGATCCGGTCCACCTCGAGCTCGTACTGGAGGGACGTCGACACCCGGCTGGTGACGCCGACGTCGACGCCGGTGATCCCGGAGACGCGCCGCAGATCGTAGGCGGTGCGGTGGAGGATCTCGCCGATGACGTCGGCGCGCGCGGTGGTCGGGAGCGACAGCGAGGGCAGGCGCGTGGTGCGGAGCCCCACGTCGGTGCGCCCCTCGATGCGATCGGCGTTGCTCTGCGGGACCTCGCGCCACCGCGTCGGGACGAGGTAGTTCACCTTCGCGCGGGCGGAGAGCTCGAGCGCCCGCCCGAACAGGTTCGGCCGACCGTACTCGACGAACGCCCGCGGACCGTCGGCGATCGAGAAACCCACGCCTTGGGCCAGCGTCGCGTACGGCCGCTCCGCGAGCTCGACGACGACGTCCTTCGTCTCCTGGGGCGCCTCGGGCTCCTGGAGCCGGAGCGAGACGGACCGGAACACGCCCAGCCCGAGGAGCGCCGCCTGGCTCCTCGCGATCGCCTCGGGGTCGTAGAGATCCCCCTCCTGGACGAAGAGCGCGCCGCGCACGACGTCGTCGCGCGTGCGCCGGTTGCCCGAGACGAGCAACCGACCGATGCGGACCTGGGGCCCCTCCTGCACGACGAAGCGGAGGGCCGCGGCGTGGCGCTCGCGGTCCAGGTCCTCGCGCGCCTCGACGCGCGCGTACAGATACCCGCGCGCCACGTACCGGCGCAGGATCGCCGCGCGCGTCTCCTCGACCTTCTCGAACGCGAGCGGCGCGCCGGGCGCGAGCCGCGACTCGCGCGCGAGCTCGGGCAGCGAGATGGTGCGGTTCCCCTCGAAGGCGATCGAGTCGACTTGCGTGCGCGGCCCCTCCCGGAACCGGAGCGCGACGGACGCGGTCCGCGCCGGGGCGTCGAGCGTGACGGAGCTCCCGAGATAGACCGCCTCGAGCCAGCCGTCCGCGCGGTAGTCGTCGACGACCTGCTCCGCCGCGCGCTCCCACGCGACCTCGTCCCACGTCGCGCTCGGGGCGAGCGGGCCGGGCGCGGCGGGCGGCGGGGTCGCGGTCGGGATCGAGAGGAGCAGCGCCCGGGCGCGGTCCGCGTCGCCGCCGTCCGTCGCCGCCTCTCCGTCGCCATCGAGGAGCGTGGCCAGACGCGCCCGCACGGCCGCCGGGTCCCGCTGCGAGATGCCGTCGAGGCGGACCTCCGCGAGCCGGTACGCGCGCCCCTCGTCGACGTGGAACACCACGAAGACGACCCGGCCGCGCCGCACCTCCTCGACGTCCACGCGCGCACCGGCGTAGCCGCGCGCGCGGTAGAAAGTCCGGATCCGGTCCGCCGCGGCGGCGAGGGCCGGCCCGTCGGCGGGCTGCCCCGGCTCGAGGCCGACCTGGCGCGCGAGGGCCGTGGACGGGACGTCCTCGCTCCCGCGGAAGACGAACGACAGCCTCGGCCCTGCGTCGACCGGGATCTCCACGTCGGCCTCGCCGCCCGCGACGCGGATGGCGGGCGTCCCCACCCGTGCGCGGCGGTACCCGGCGGCGTCGAGCGCGGCGCGGAGCGTCCGCACGTCCGCGTCGAGCACGTCCTCGTCGAGCACGGCGCCCGCGCGCGACGCGAGCTTGCCGGTGAGCGGCGGCGCCTCGCCCTTGCCGCCGAGCCGGATCGAGCGGATGCGCACCGGCGCGCCCGCGTCGACGTCGAGGGCGACCGACGTCTCGCCGACCGCGCGCGCCTCGACCGCCGCCGCGCGGTACCCGCGGCGCGAGAGGAGCGCCTTCACCCGCTGCGCCGCCGCGTTCACGTCCGGCTCGTCGAACGGCTCTCCGATCGCGAGCCTCGTCGCCGCGCGCAGCGCAGCGGGGTCCAGCCCCGGCGGGGCGCCGCGCACGTCGATCGCCGCGAGCACGCGGACCGGCAGCGCCTCGATCACGAGCGCCACCGCGTCCGGCCCCGCGGGCGCGGCGCGGACCACGACGTTCCGGAAGCGCCCGGCCTGGAAGAGGCGCTGCACCGTTCGCCGGAGCGCGCGGGTGGAGAGCGGATCGCCGGGCGCGATCGTCACGAGGCCGGCGAGCTCGGCGCGATCCTCGCCGGGCGGGACGCGCAGCTCGATCGACGCGACGCGCGGCGCGGCGTCGCCGCGCGCGGGCCCGGCCGCTGCCACGAGCGCGACGACCGCGAGGGCGAGCGCGGCTGCGCGCGCGCAGGGGTGAGCGCGGCGCACGGACCCGGGGGCGGGAGCGCCCGGGGCTAGCGCGCGTCGGACCATTCCCACCTGAGCTTCAGATCGACGCCGTGGTCGCCGGTCGCCACGTCGGGGTTGTCGTTGTCCCACTGGTACTGCACCGCGGTGTGATCCCCGAGCCGCAGCTCCGCCTGCGCCTTCTGGCCGCGCGCCGGACCGGCGAGCGGCGCCTGGTAACGGAGCCGCAGCCGGTCGCGGAGCAGCCACGACTCGAACTCGGCGCGCGGCTCGACCTGCCCGGTCCCCTCCGAGTAGGCGCTCGTGATCCGCACCGAGAGGTCCCGCATCACGCCGCCGCGCGGCACGAACCGCTTCACCTGCTCGTCGAGGCCCGACGCCGAGAAGAGCGCCTGCGCGGCCGCGGCGGTCGCCACGCCGCCGACGCCCGCGCTGGCGGCGGTGTCATGCTTCGTGAATCCCAGCGACAGGAGCGTGATGATGTCCGGCTGCGTGAGCGCGGGCGAGCTCGTGAGCGTGACCTGCGGCTCGTCGAGCGAGCCGAACATGTGCATGTACACCTGGTAGTCGCGCACCTGCGACTCGCCGTGGACGTCGAGCGCGATGGCGACCTTGTGCCGATCGGTGAAGTCGAGCACCGCGTGCGTCAGCAGGAACTCGTTGCCGCGGAACACGGCGCGGCTCCCCTCGGCCATCGAGAGCGTCCCGACGAGCCCGGGCGCGGCGAGGCTCCCGGTGAGCGTGAGCTCGCCCGTGAGGGAGCCCCGGACGAGGTCGTTCTCGACGCGGACGTCGCCGTCGGCCACCAGCTGGAGGTCGAACCGGAGCCACTCCCCCGCGCGGTCGTACGCCCGCGGCGGGGGCGGCGGGCGGCGGCGGAGCTCGAGCAGGCTCTTCTCCAGGTCGACGTTCGCGGTGTAGCGCGCGCGCACGACCCGCAGCCGGCCGGTGATCGTCGCCGCGTCGGGCGTGCCGGCCGCCTCGATCCGGCCGGAGAGCGTGGCCGGCAGGTAGGCCGGGATCGCGACCGGGACCTCGTCGAGCTCGCCCTCGACCCGGAGCCGTGAGAGCGCGAACGAGGCGAGCTCCACCTCGCCCTGGAGCCGCGCGCGCCCGCCGTTCACGTTCGCCTCGAGCCCGTCGAAGAGGACCCGGTTCTGCGAGAACGCCAGCTCGCCGTGCAGCCCCGAGAACGCGACGCCCGTGCCGCGCATCTCGAACGCCGCGTCCTCGACGTGGCCGGCGCCGAGCAGCACGGGCGACTCGGCGGTCCCGGCGACGTGCGCCTCGAGCGCGAGCCGGCCCGCGGGGCGGCGGAGCATCGGCGCGATGCCGGAGAGGAGGCGCAGGTCGAGGGCGCCCGTGACCGTCACGTCGAGCTGCCCCGTGGCGGCGCGCGCGCCGGAGAGGGCGAGCTCGGTGTTCGCGCCGCGGAGCACGAGGCCCGCGAGCTCGGCCCGTCCGTGGCTCACCTCGACGACCGCGGGCGCCGTCGACTCGACGCGGAAGTCCGCGTATCCGGCCTGGACCGTGTCGAGCCGCACGCTCGCGTGCGCCTGGTCGAGCTCGGCGAGCTCGCCCTCCGCGCTCGCCTCGCCGGCGACGCGCGCGCGGAACCCGGCGGGCAGCGTGCCGGGGAGCAGCCGAGTCACGTCCTGGAGCGCGAGGCCGCCCTTCGCGTGGAACGGCATCCGCCCGTCGAGCGTCGCCTCGGCCTCGAGCCAGGCGCCGTCCGCGCCGCCGGTGACGAGCAGGTCGCGGTCCGCGATCGTGCCGGCGAGCTGGACCGTGCCGAAGCTGACGCCGGAGAGCTGGACGGCGGCGCCGTTCGCGGCGAAGCGGACGCGCGGGTGCTCGTACGACCCGGCGAGCTCGGCCGTGCCCGCGAGCGAGCCGGACCACGCGCCGCCCGGGACGCCGAGCTCGGCGAGCGGCATCCCGGCGACCGACACCGAGAGGTCCCACGGGAAGGGCGGCAGCATGCCCCACGTCCCCGCGGCGCGCACGACGCCCGGGCCGCGGCGGAGCTCGGCGCGATCCCAGCGGACCTCGACGCCCTTGTGGATCCGCCCCTCGGCCCGCCCGGACTCGTAGCCGCGGCCGTACACGGTCCCGGCCCCGAGCCGCGCCTGGAACTCCGCGTCGACGGCGTCCGCGGGCCCGGTCGCGGTCCCCGAGACCTCCACGTCGCCGTCCATGGCGTCGCGGACGAGGCGGGTCCGCGGGAGCCAGTCGATCACCGCGTCGAAGAGGTCGCGGAGGCGGCCCTTCGCCTCGAACCGGGAGGACACCACGTGCGTCGGGAGGCGGCGCAGGTCGAGCACCGCCTCGCCGCGGTAGCGCGTGGCGTTCCGAGCCCCCTCCCCGCCCACGATCCGCAGGAGGAAGTCGTCGTACTGGAGGTCGGCGCTGGCGGTCCCGAGATCCACGTCCATGAAGCGGAGCCGCTCGATGCGGGCGTGGCCGACCACGTGCGGGTTGCCGTACGGCGCGGCGCCGACCGTCGCCTCCAGCGCGGCGAGCCCGCGCCAGGGCACGTTCCCGACGCGGCCGAGCGCGTCGAGATCGGCCTGCCCGCTACAACGCACCGTGAACCCGCCCTGCGTCGAGAAGTGGACCGCGGCGTCCGCGTTCAGCGTGCCGCGCCCGACCGTGAGCCGCGCGCCGTCGACGTAGAGCCCGTCCCGATCGACGCGGAGCGGCGTCTCGAGCCGACCGCGCGCGAAGGCGACGACCCCGCGGTCGCCGCGCGCCTCGAGGTACGGGCGCGTCAGCGCGCGCAGGTCGCGGACGTCGGTCGCGAGCGCCGCGCTGAGCGAGGGCGGCGAGAGCGTCCCGCCGAAGGTCGCCCTGCCGTCGAGGTGGACGGTCATCCACGGGCCCCGGACGCCGAGCCGGTCGAGCACCTCGGCGAGATCGACGCCCTTGAGGTCCAGCTCGCCCTGCACGGGGAGCGCGCGGTCGAGCCGCAGCGTGCCGTGCGCGACGGCCATGCCGCCTTCGAAGGGCAGCTCGAGCCGGTTCACCTGGACCGCGCCGCCCGAGAGCTGCAGGTCGGCCTTGCCGGCGCCGGGCCGGAACCAGGCGATGCGCGCGTCGCGCCACGCGACCGTCGCGTCGACGCGCGGGTCGCGCGCGGGCCCCGCGATGCGCGCGACCGCGCTCGCCGAGCCCTCGGCGTCGGCGTGGAGGCCGGCGAGCGCCAGCGCGTCCGCGACCCTCGCGGCCGCGGTCGCGACGAGCTCCAGGCGCGGCGCGCAGAGCTGCCGCACGGTGCCGCGGAGCCCGAGCCGCACGCCGCCGAGCTCCGCCTCCGCGGAGGAGATCTCGGCAGAGGAGAGATCGAGGGCGACCGAGACATCCGCCGACACCGCGGAGGTCGTGATCGAGCGGCCGCCCGCGTCCACCAGGACGGGCCCCGCGGCGATCGCGAGGCGCACCGTCCGATGCGTGCCGAGCGCCCGGATCCCGCGGCGCACCGCGATCGTGCGCACGGCGACGTTCTCGACGGCGACGCGGCCGCCGCCCGCGAGCGCGATCCGCGCGGCGCCGCCCTCGATCTCGAGCGTGCGCACATCGAAGCGGGACAGCAGGTCGGCGCCGCAGGCTCGCTCGCCGCCCGCGCCGCCCTGGAGCGCGATCGCGAGCCGGGGCCGGACGAGGCGCAGCCGCTCGAGGTGGACGACGGGCCCGAGCGCCTGGATGGGCGCGAGCGTGGCGGCGATCGCGTCGGCCTCGAAGAGCGGCGCGGCCGCCGGCCCGACGCGCACGCGCTCGACCTCGACGGCGAGCCCGATGGGATCGATGCGACACGCCGCCACCGCGACCGGGAGCCCGAGGGCGAGCTCGACGCGCCTCCCGGCCATCGCGCAGATCCGGTCTGCCGCCCAGCGCGTGCGGAGCGCGGCGATCGAGCCGCCCGCGAGGACGGCCACGATCGCCAGGAACAGCAGGGCGACGGTCCGCTTCTTCACCGGCCTCGATCCTCCCCCGCGCTCAGGGACGCGCCAGGTGCGCCGCTACTTCAACGTCTCGAGGTAGCGATCGATCTCGGCGAGGTCGAGGCGGGCCCGCTCCCCGGCCCGCGGGGACGGCGCGGGCGGCGGCGCGGCCTCGACCCCGAGCTCGCGGGCCACCCGGTCGACGAGCTTGTCGTCGACGTCGCGCGCGCGGGCGACGAACCCCTCGAAGAGGGCGTTGTCGCAGAGCGTGTTGATGAGGCGCGGCGTGCCGCGCGTACACGCGTGGATGCGGGCGATCGCCGTGGGCGTGAACGGGACGCGGGGCGCGCCCGCGAGCCGGAGCCGGTGCCGCACGTAGGCCTCCGTGGCATCCGCGGAGAGCGGCTCGAGCCGGTACTTGAGGGCGACGCGCTGCGCGAGCGGCGGATCGAGCTTCAGGTTGTCCTCGATCTCCGGCAGGCCGAAGAAGACGAACGAGAGGAGCTTGCGCTCGGGGACCTCGAGGTTCAGCAGCCCGCGGAACTCCTCCATGATCTCGCGCGTCGCGAGCATCTGCGCCTCGTCGATGAGGACCACGGCCTTCTTGCCCTCCTCGTAGATCCGGACGAGCCGCTGGTAGAGCTGCGAGAGGAGCGCGAGCTTCTCGTCGGCGGGGTTCTCGACGCCGAGCTGGAGCGCGATGCGCCGGAGCAGCCAGCTCGCGGTGATGCCGGAGTGGATGATGACGAGGAGCGCCGCCTCGTACTCCTCCTCGGGCAGGCTGTCGAGCATCCGGCGCGCGAGCGTGGTCTTCCCGGCGCCGATGTCCCCGACGAGCACCGCGAGCCCCTTCATCCCCGAGACCGCGTGCGTGAGGCGCATGAGCGCCTG
>Ga0318493_10000572_pt1 | contig 11439 bp, 9 predicted proteins | sample GRESIP108b1f23_FD_203294 | JGI IMG/M metagenome (GOLD analysis project Ga0318493, IMG submission 203294) | Tropical soil microbial communities from Luquillo Experimental Forest, Puerto Rico - GRE.SIPMG.108b1f23 | ecosystem: Environmental > Terrestrial > Soil > Tropical forest > Bulk soil...
TGACCGACCCGGAGGTGCTCGCGGCGATCGCGGAGGCGTCCCGCCGCGGCGCGCGCGTGGACCTCCTGGTCCGCACTACGCTCACCGAGATCGCGCCCGACGTCCGGGCCCGGAGCATCGTGGGGCGCTTCCTCGAGCACGCGCGGGTGGCGGCCTTCGCGGAGGGCGGGCGCTGGGCGGTGTACGCGGGGAGCCTCGACGCCATGCCGCGCAACTTCGATCGCCGCTACGAGCTCTTCTTCCCGGTGCGCGACGCGCGCGCGAAGGCGGCGGTCCTCGCCGAGCTGCGCGCGCAGCTCGCCGACGACGTGAACGCGTTCGAGCTCCTCGAGGACGGCGGGCAGCGGGCCGTCTGGGGCGGCAGGCTGAACTCGCAGCGCGCCGACGACCACCGCGCGAGGCCAGCCGCGTCTCGCAAGGCGAAGCGCGGGAAGGAGCCGCGGCAGGAGGCGCGGCCGCGCTCGACGCTCCGTCCAGGCGGGGATCGGACGTATGAGGCAAGCCCCGCCGCCGGGTGAGCCCGGGGCGGCGCGGCGCCGCGACCCCGCTCACGCCGCCGGACACCTTCTCGGTGGATCCGCTCAGAGCGACTTCAGGTACTCGACCAGGTCGTTCTTCTCCTGGTCCGTGAGGCCGAGGTTGAACCGTGCGTCATAGCTGTCGACGACGTCGAGCAGCGTCTTGAAGCGTCCGTCGTGGTAGAAGCGGCCCGCGTTCTGCGGCGACATGAACAGGCCGCGTTCGCGCACGAAGAGGCCCGCCAGGTTCATCGTCCGGTACGCATGGCCGGGGGCGCGATCGGCCTCGAAGCCGTCGATCTTCAGCTCATCGGCCGAGTGCTGGTTCCAGCCCGGCTCCGTCCACAGCGGCTCCCGGTGGCAGCTGTTGCAGTTGGCCTTGCCGCGGAACACCTCGTGACCGCGCGCGGCCGCCGCCGGATCGAAGTCCGTTCCCGGGCGCGGCTGAACGGCAGGGAGCGCCAGCTGGTAGAAGTGCAGCGCGGCGAGCTTGCCGGTGACCTGATCATGCTCCGGATCCGTGGACACGTGGCCCGTCTTGGCAGCGGCGGCGATCGGGAACTGGGCTGCGTCGTCGAACCGCTCGTCGAGGAACGTGCCGACGCCATGGAGCTCGTTCACGGCCACGAGCGCGTTCCAATAGGTCACCGTGCCCCAGCCGCCCGTCCACGTGTGCAGGTTGTGACCGAGCAGGCCGCGCGCATTGGGCAACAGGGTGGCTCCGGGCACGTTCGTCGCGGTCACGACACCATTCGTGACCTGCTGTGGATTGACCGCCTTGCCGTCGAGGAACAGCTCGGCGTCGAACTTGCCGGGGCCCCAGCTCCCGAGCACCTTGCGAACGTCGTCGACGGTGACCCCCGCATCCTGCGGAGCCAGCCGCAGCAGATCGACCACCGGCTGCAGGTTGGGCGCGGAGGCGACGATGGCGCCGACGTTCAGGTCTCGGTTCGCCAGCCCGTCGATCCGCGCGCCGACTCCCGGAGCGACGGCGTCGTCTTTCGGCGTGGCGGCTCGAGCAGGCTCTCAGCAGCCGAGATCGATGCGCGACCGCGCCGCGTGGTGGCGCCGCTCATGGGGCTGAGGGAGCGCGGGGCCTCGAACGCGCTCCGGCGTGCACTCGCGCGTCCTCGGTCCGCCCCGTCTCGCGGAAGCGGACCGTTCCGGGCGCGGGGACTAGGTTTCAGCCATGGGCCGACTCCGACAGATCCGCGTCCGCTACACGCGCTTCGGCGAGGCGGCGACGGAGGCCCTCGCCGATCCCTGGCTGCGCCTGCCGTCGGTCGCGCGGCCGGAGTGGCGGCCTCCTTGCGACGTCCTCGAGACCGGATCCGAGTGGATCGTGAAGGCGGAGGTCGCCGGCCTCGGCGAGGACGAGTTCGAGGTGCTGCTGTACGAGGACGGGCTGGTCCTCGAGGGGCGCCGCCCCTGGGGCGCGCCCGCGGCCGGCGCCGACGTGCGCGTCCACGCCGCGGAGATCCGCCACGGCCCCTTCCAGCTTGCGCTGCGCCTGCCGGACACCATCGACCGGGAGGGCGCGAGCGTGAGCTACGAACGCGGCATGCTGGTCGTCCGGCTGCCGAAGGCGAGGCACGCGTGAGCGCGGAGAGCCCGCCCCAGATGCCGCCGTTGCTCGGCGTCTTCCCGACCCGCGAGCGCGTCCTCTTCCCCACGGTGATCTCGGCGCTCGCGGCGACCGATCCCGCCGCCGTCCAGCTGATCGACGACGCCATGCGCACCCACCGGCAGCTCGTGGTGGCCCTGGTGCGCAACCGCGAGACGGTGCGTCCGGGGCCGGACGACGTGTACCGGGTCGGCTGCGCCGCCGTGATCCACCAGATGCACCGGCTCGGCGACGGCTCGCTGCGCCTCGCGATCCAGGGGACCGAGCGGGTGCGCATCGACGGCTTCGCCCAGACCGAGCCGTATCTCGTCGCCCGGCTGACGCCCTTGCCTGCGCCGCCGGCCTCCGGGATGGAGATCGAGGCGCTCACGCGGACCGTGAAGGCCGTCTACCGCGAGCTGGTGTCGCTCTCGAGCGAGATCCCGGACGAGCTGGCCGCAGGCGCCGAGCGCATCCAGGATCCGCGCGCCCTGGCGTACCTCGTCGCGGCCACGGCCCCGCTTCCCGTGACCGCGGCGCAGGAGCTGCTCGAGACCGACGACGCCACCGTCCTGCTGCGGCGCCTCGTCGAGCTGCTGCAGCACGAGGTGGCCGTCCTCCGGATGCAGCAGGACATCACGAGGGAGACGGCCGAGCACATCGGGCAGGTGCAGCGCGAGCACATGCTCCGCGAGCAGCTCCGCACCATCCAGCGCGAGCTCGGCGAGGGGGAGCCCGGCGGCGCGGAGGTGAGCGAGCTGCGCGCGCGCGCCGAGCGGACCCCCTTCCCGCCCGAGGCGCGGAGGGAGGTCGACCGTGAGCTGGCCCACGTCGCCCGGATGCCCGAGGGATCGCCGGAGCGCGGCATGCTCCTCGGATGGCTCGAGTGGATGGTCTCGCTCCCGTGGGGGCGGCTCACCGGCGGCCCCATCGACCTCGCCGCGGCGAGGCGGATCCTCGACGAGGATCACTACGATCTCGAGGAGGTGAAGGATCGCATCCTCGACCACCTCGCGGTGCGCAAGCTGCGCCAGGACCGGCGCGCCGCGACCCCGCTCTCGGGCGCCGGCGACGCCGATCTCGGCCCGAGCGCCGGCCCGCTGCCGGAGACCGTCGACGACGAGGCGCGACGCGAGCCGATCCTCTGCTTCGTCGGGCCCCCGGGCGTCGGCAAGACCTCGCTGGGCCAGTCGATCGCGAGGGCGATGCGGCGCCGCTTCGTGCGCCTGTCGCTCGGCGGCATCCACGACGAGTCGGAGATCCGGGGCCATCGACGCACGTACATCGGGTCGTTGCCCGGCCGGATCATCCAGTCGATGCGCCGGGCCGAGGCCCTCGATCCGGTCATGATGCTCGACGAGATCGACAAGCTCCGCGCGAGCTTCCAGGGCGACCCGGCGGCGGCGCTGCTCGAGGTGCTCGATCCCGCCCAGAACCACGCGTTCAACGACACGTACCTCGGCGTGCCGTTCGACCTCTCGAAGGTGCTCTTCATCTGCACGGCCAACGCCGTCGACACGGTCCCGGCCCCTCTCCTCGATCGGATGGAGCTCCTCGCGCTCTCGGGCTACACCGAGGCCGAGAAGCTGCACATCGCGCGCCGCTACCTCGTCCCCCGCCAGCTCCGGGCGCACGGCCTCGAGGACGGGGAGCTCTCGATCGACGACCCGGCGCTCCACCGCATCATCCGCGAGTACACCCGCGAGGCGGGCGTCCGCGGGCTCGAGCGCGCCATCGCGACGGTCGCGCGCAAGGCGGCCCGCCGCATCGGCGAGGGCGAGGCCCGGTCGGTCCGCGTCGGCGCGGACGACGTGCCGGCGCTGCTCGGCCGGGCGCGCTTCCGCGACGAGGTCGCGGAGCGGGTGGATCGGCCCGGGGTGGCGACCGGGCTCGCCTGGACGCCGGCGGGCGGGGACGTGCTGTTCGTGGAGGCGGCGATCACGCCGGGCGAGGAGCGGCTCATCCTCACCGGCATGCTCGGCGACGTGATGCGCGAGTCGGCGCAGGCGGCCGTGACGTACCTGCGCTCGAACGCGAGGCGCCTCGGGCTCGACCCGCACGCCTTCGAGCGGCGCACGATCCACGTCCACGTGCCCGCGGGCGCGATCCCGAAGGACGGCCCGTCGGCAGGGGTGGCGATGCTGGTGGCCGTCGCGTCGGCCGCGGCGGGCCGGCCGGCCCGGAACGACACCGCGATGACGGGCGAGATCACGCTCCGCGGGAAGATCCTGCCCGTCGGCGGCATCAAGGAGAAGACGCTCGCGGCGTACCGCGCCGGCGTGAGCCGCGTGGTGCTGCCGCGCGCGAACGACGGCGATCTCGAGGACGTCCCGCGGGAGGTGCGCGCCGCGCTCACGTTGGTCCTCGCCGACTCGGCGGAGGACGTGATGTCCGCCGCGTTCGCTGAGCCCGACCAGCCCGAGCACGCCGCGCAAGCAGCGGCATCGCCACCCGCGAGCTGACGGCCGGGCGCCCGCCGCCCGCCCGGTCACCGCATCCTTCGTGAACCGAGACTGGCGGGGCGCGACCTAGCTCCTCGCCGACTGGTGCAGCGCGAACGGCGCGCCCTGCGGATCCGTCAGCTGCGCGATCCGGCCGCCGCCCGGGACGTCCATCGGGCCGTTCATGACCTTGGCGCCGTCCTTCACGGCGCGCCGGAGCGCGGCGTCGAGGTCGCTGGTCTCCGTGTAGAAGAGCCACATGGGGCGCATCCCGGACATCGTCATCAACCCGCCGAGCCGCCGGTCCCCGACGCCGAAGACGCGGTAGGTCCCCATCGCGCCCATGTCCATCTCCTCCAGGATCTTCCACCCGAAGAGCCCGGAGTAGAACTGGAACGCGGCGGCGCTGTCGCTCGTCAGGAGCTCGTTCCAGCAGAACTCGCCCTCCTTCGAGGAGTCGTGGAGCGTCATCGCCTGGTTCGGCGTGAACACGGAGAAGGACGCCCCTTGGGGATCGGCAAGCACCGCGAACCGGCCGACCTCCGGGATGTCCGTGGGCTCATGGAGGACCTTGCCGCCGAGCTTCTTCGCGAGCCCCGCCGTGGCGTCGACGTCGTCGACCTGCACGTGGGCCATCCAGTGCGGCGACTCGCCCGCCTTCCTCGCCTCCTCCGGCAGGCTCATCACGCCGCCGAGCGGGCCCTGGCTGCCGACCCACATCAGGTAGTCGCCGCCTCCGGGGAACGGCTGCGTCTTCCAGCCCACGACGTCCGTGTAGAAGGCGGTCGTCGCCCGGGCGTCCTGCGTCAGGTGCTCGTACCAGACGAACTGCCCCTTGCTCGCGGTCGCCATGCGTCTCCTCCCGAACGGCGCGCCCCGCGCGCCGACTGTTTCGGAGCCGATAACGATGGCGTCGAGAGGCAGCAACGCTCGCGCATTACATGGGCCCGAGGGAGGTCGCCTCGCACGCCGCGAGCACGCCGCCTCCCCAGGGACCCGGACGCCAGCCCGCCCGGCGTCACGGCCCCGCACGAGGAGGGGAACGATGGAGCTCCAGATCGTCAACCCGGATCCGCGCTACACGCCAGCGCCGCTCCGCGAGCCTTCACTGTCCGGGTACATCCACCTCGCCGCCGAGGTCCGGCCGCCTTCGCGCCCCGGTCCGCTCTTTCGCGCGCGGGAGCGATCGGCACTCCTCGAGGAGCTCGACGTGCTCGCGCGGCGCCTCGAGGGCGTCGACGGCGTCGAGCGGGTCACGGTGTACGAGGCCCTGGCGATGCCGCCCTTCGGCCGCTTCCCCTACGTCAGGGACCGGGCGGCCCAGATCCGCTTCCCGCGCTTCGACGTCGTGGTCCTCGTCGAGACCACCTCGCCGGCGGTCCTGCGAGGCGTGCAGGGGACGGCGCAGTACCGGCAGCTCCTCGACGCGCTGCGGGCGCAAGCCCGGCGCGTGCACGTCGTCGCGTCGCGGAACGCGAAGCGGATCGCGGACGTCGACCGGAGCCGGCCGGGCCTGTTCCTCTTCAACTACTTCGTCGCCGACGATCGCGAGCTGGCGTTGCAGCTCTGGGATCACCTGGCCAGCTGGTACGAGGCGGAGACCGGCCTCGACAACTCGACGCTGCTGGTGCCGGTCGAGGGCGAGCAGTCGGACTACGTCGCGATCAACCACGCCCGGTGGGACGAGAGCCTCCCCCGCGTCCTCGCGCGTCAGCTCCTGAAGAAGACCTTCCGCACGTTCGTCCAGGCGAACCTGGAGGCGAACCGGGTCGGCGCGATGCCGGTGCTGTACCGGCTCGCCCGGCCGGGCCGCTCGGGCGCGCCGCGGGTCGCGCGGGTGCTGTTCGCGGCCGGGAGCGCGCTGGCGCTGGCGGCCGTCGTCGCGGCGGCGCGCCGCCGCCGATCACGCCGCTGACCTACCGGAGCGATCATGAGCGTGACCCCAGGTCGACTGGTGATCCTCTGCGGTCCCTCGTGCGTCGGAAAGTCGCCGCTGGTGAGAGCCCTGAAGCGCTTCTACCCGGAGCTGGCCGCGAGCCTGAGACCGCTCGTGCTGTTCAACTCGCGGCCGCCGCGGCCCGGGGAGCAGAGCGGTGTGGACTATCACTTCCGGACGCGAGGGCAGGTCGAGGCGCTGCGCTCCGACTCGCGGTACGCGGTGATGGACGTGCGCGGCGACCTGCAGGCCGTCGATCTGGAGGATCTGTCCGCCGGGCTGGAGCGCGGCGACCTGCTGTTCGAGGGCAATCCGTTCGTCGGACGACTGCTCCAGACGCACGAGGCGCTCGCGGGAGTGCCCCGGCTCGGCATCTTCCTCTCGCCCCTGTCCAGGGAGGAGATCGCGTTCCTGCGCGGTGAACCGAGCGTGTCGCTCGAGGACGTGGTCCGGGACGTGATGCGGCGGAAGCTGCTGCGGAGGGCGCGGCGCTTCAAGGGGGAGCTCTCGCTCCGCGATCTCGAGGAGGTGGAGCGCCGCGCGGGGAGCGCGCCGAGGGAGCTCGCGGAGGCGCACCACTTCGACCACGTCATCCCCAACCACGACGGCGAGGACAGCGATCACTGGGACGCCTTCTACTATCCGCTGGGCGACGCCCGGAGGACGCTGCTATCGGTCGCCGCGCTGCTCCGCGGCGAGGCGCCCGCTGGTGCCGAGCGGTGGGACGCCGAATCCGTCCCGGCCGCCTGATCCGTCGAGAGGAGCCCATCGCGGCGCCGCGCCCCCGACGAGGCATTGAACGCGCTTGCCGCAGTGCCTAACCCAGGATTGTCGCCGCATGGTATCCCGCCCCCGCCGACTGTGCGGGACGCCAGTGACGGCCACCGCAGCGACCGGTGAGCCCCTCAAGGCTTTCCGGGCGTTACGACGAACGGTCGACCGCCAGGGCCCTGAACGAAGGATCGTCAGGGCCCTTGGTGTCTCTGCGAGGCGAGCGGCGAAGAGCGGTCAGTCGTCGGTCGTCAGTCGTCAGTTGAAGCTGACCACTGAAGGTTGACGACTGACACGGCGCATGGCGGAAGGAGCGCCTAAGTCCCGGGCGTGCCCGTCCACCGGTACGCCAATCCGCTCACGATCCACTGGGGCCCCGGTTGCGTCCGCGAGCGGCTCGAGGACGAGCTGCGCGCCGTCGGCGCCACCCGCGTGCTCCTCGTCACCACCCGGAGCGCCGCCGCGAACCCCCGGCTCGCGAGCGCCGTCGAGGCGGTGATCGGTGGCCGCCTGGCGGGCCGCTTCGAGCGGATCGGCCAGCACGCCCCCGCGGCCTCGATCATGGAGGCGGTCGAGGCGGCGCGCGCCGCGCGGGCCGACGGGCTCGTCTCCCTCGGCGGCGGCTCGCCCATCGACGCGGCCAAGGCCGTGGCGTTCTCGCTCGCGACCGGCCTCGACCTGCGCCTGCCGGACGCGCCAGCCCGCGCCCGCCGCGCCGCGCTCTCGCGCGTCCTCCCGCACGTCGCGATCCCGACGACGCTCTCCGCCGCCGAGATGTCGGCGAACGCCGGCTTCAGCGCGGAGGGGACGCGCGAGAAGGTCGGCGTGAGCGCGCCCGCGCTCACCGCCGCCGCCGTCCTCTATGACGCCGAGCTGGCGGTGCACACGCCGCTCCCCCTCTGGCTCTCGACTGGGATCCGCGCCGTGGACCACGCCGCGGAGACGCTGCTCGCGCCGGGCGAGCACCCGCTGCCCGACGTGGCCTCCGTCGAGGCGCTGCGGCGGCTCAAGGCCGGGCTCCTCGCGGCGCGAGCGGCGCCGGACGCGCTCGCGCCCCGGACCGAGTGCCAGCTCGGCGCCTGGCTCTCGATGCTCCTCCCCGGGCCCGCCTCGAAGGGGCTGAGCCACACCCTCGGCAAGCGGCTCGGCTCGCGCCACGGCATCCCGCACGGCGTGACCTCGTGCCTGCTCTTGCCGCACGTGCTCCGCTACCTCTACCTCACCCCGCGCGCGCCAGAAGCCGCGGCGCGCATCGCGGAGGCGCTCGGCGTGCGGGATGCGGCGGACGGCGTGGCGGAGCTGATCGCCCAGCTCGGCTTGCCGCGGCACCTCTCCGAGTGGAACCTGTCCGACGCCGACCTGGTGGAGGCCGCGCGCGCGGTCGCGACCGCGGAGCACCCCGAGGCCGACCTGCTCGCGATCCTGCGCGCGGCGTGGTGAGCCGGACCGCCGGCGTGGCGGCGGCGCTCCCGACGCTCAGATGCCGTCCGCCTCGCTCGCGTCGCTGCTCCCCGCGGACCGCGGCAGCGTCGCCACGTACGCCGTCCCGGCCCGGGTCCGGATGCGCGCGAGGTGGCCGCGGTGCTGCAGCACGATCTTCCGCGCGGCCACGATCCTCAGGGTGCCGACCGTGTCGTCGGCGCCGTCGGGGCGCACGCCGTCCTCGAAGTAGGTCACGAACCGATCGCCGCGCTCGAGCGGGCGCTGGAACTGGACGCGCAGCACGACGACGCCGTCGTCCTCCCGCCAGCGCAGCGATACGGGCTGATCGGCGCTCGTCCGCTTGAGCGCGTCCTCGAGGAGGATCGTCACGGCGTAGGTGATCCGCCGCGCGTCCCACTCGCCGGATCCGTCGCGCTCGACGTCGGGGTCGCGAGCGTACTGGACGACGCGGTCGGCGAACCTCGCGGTCACGTCGTCGACCGCGGTCCGGCACAGCTCCGCGAGCGTGGTCGGCCCGATCTGGAGGGGGAACTCCTCGTCGTGCGTCGGCGCCGACTCCGCAGGCCGTTCCGCGGCCGGGGCCGGGTGACCGACGAGCATCTCCGTACCGGGGTCCGTCTGGTTGGTCTCGATCGACACGTCTCGCTCCACGGTGAGTTTGGCCCGGGGCGTCCGGGGTCTGTAGGGGAATGCCGGGTGGCGTGCGGAAATTCCGCCGAGCGGCTCATCCGTGCGTACGTCCGGGCGCCCGCCTGGTCGCTTGCCATCGTTCGATGCCCACGGGCGTGCGAGCGGGCGAGCTCCTCGGGAGCGCCTGGAGACTGAGCGCGGAATGCCGACGTTCGAGCAACGGCGCATCTTGATGTTGGAGCGCAAGCGCGCCGTCGTCCTCCGGTCCCGGAGGGGGAGAAGGCCATGATCACGAAGGGAACGAGACGCAGGGCGTGGCCTCGCCGCGCCGCCCTGATCGCGACGGCCGCGGCGGCGGCGATCTTCGCGGCCGCGAGGATGCTCCCTTCGCGCGCGGTCGCCGCGGGCGACACGATCACCCTAGGGGCCGCCGTGTCGCTCACCGGCAAGTACTCCACGAACGGCAAGAACACGCTCGACGGGTATCAGCTCGCCGTGAAGCGCATCAACGAGCTGGGCGGCGTGAAGGTCGGCGAGAGGACGTATCGGCTCGCCATCAAGTACTACGACGACGAGTCCACCTCGGCGCGGGGCGCGCAGCTCGTCGAGCGGCTGATCACGCAGGACGGCATCAAGTACATCCTCGGCCCGTACAGCTCGGGCCTCACGAAGGCCATCGCGCCGGTCACCGAGAAGTACCAGCTCCCGATGGTCGAGGGGAACGGCGCCGATCGCAGCCTGTTCACCCACGGTTTCCGCTATCTGTTCGCGGTGCTCAACACCTCGGACCACTACCTGCGCTCGGCGGTGACGCTGCTCGCCGACCACGCGAAGGACCTCGGCAGGAAGCCGAGCGACGTGAAGATCGCGATCGCGATCGAGAACGACGACTTCTCGCAGGACGTCCGCGACGGCATCGTCGAGGACGCGAAGCGCCTCGGGATGCAGGTCGTGATCGACGACAAGCTCCCGCCGGAGGTGAACGACATGTCGTCGACGCTCACGAAGGTGAAGGCCCTCCGGCCCGACATGCTCGCCGTGTCCGGGCACGCGAAGGGCGCGACGCTCGCCGTCCGCCAGGTGGCGGAGCAGCAGGTCCAGGTCCCGATGCTCGCGCTCACCCACTGCGACTCGGCGCAGATCGCGGAGAAGTTCCCCAGGGACGCCGAGTACGCGGTGTGCGGCTCGCAGTGGGACGAGGGGCTCGCCTACTCCGACAAGTGGTTCGGCTCCGCCCACGACTACGCCGAACGCTTCAAGAAGGAGTTCGGCTACGAGGCGCCGTACCAGGCCGCCGAGTCGACCGCCTCGGTGCTCGTGTTCGTGGACGCCTTCACGAGGGCGAGGTCGCTCGATCCGAAGAAGGTCCGGGACGCGATCGCCGCGACCGACATGATGACGTTCTTCGGGCCGATCAAGTTCGACGAGACGGGGAAGAACGTCGCGAAGTCGATGGTGCTCTACCAGGTGCAGGGCGGCCAGTACAAGGTGGTCGCGCCCGAGCGGTGGGCCCGGTCGAAGCTGATCTTCCCGATGCCTCCCTGGTCGGAGCGCGGAGCGCCGGCGTCGGCAAGCCACGCGGGGTCGGGCCCGGCGGGCTCGGGCACGGCCAGCGGAACCGGCAGCGGCCGCTGACGGAGGGCGGGCGGCCCCGCGCCCCGGGGCCGTCTAACGCCCGCAGGTCATGGACAACCTCCGCATCCTGATCCAGGCGCCCGTCCTCAACCTGCAGTTGATCGTGGACGGCGTCCTCGTCGGCTCGGTGTTCGCGCTCGCGGCCTTCGGCATGGCGCTCGTCTGGGGCGTCACGAACGTCATCAACGTGGCTCAGGGCGAGCTCGTGATGCTCGGCGGGTACGTCGCCGTCTACACCGCCGCCGCGGGCGTGCACCCGCTCTTCGCGTTGCCGCTCGCGTTCGCCGCGCTCTACCTGCTCGGCTGGCTGCTCTACCGGCTCGTCGTCTTCCGCGTGGTCGGGCGCGATCTGTTCGTCTCGGTCCTCGCCACGTTCGGCCTGTCGATCCTGCTCCAGCAGCTCGCGAACCAGTTCTTCGGGGCGGACATCCGCACCGCGAGACCCGAGCTCGGGACGCTGTT
>Ga0318493_10000580_pt1 | contig 11399 bp, 8 predicted proteins | sample GRESIP108b1f23_FD_203294 | JGI IMG/M metagenome (GOLD analysis project Ga0318493, IMG submission 203294) | Tropical soil microbial communities from Luquillo Experimental Forest, Puerto Rico - GRE.SIPMG.108b1f23 | ecosystem: Environmental > Terrestrial > Soil > Tropical forest > Bulk soil...
CCGTGAGCCAGATCGACCGTACGCGAGAGCACCTGATCGAGACATACCGCAAGAAGGCGAAGCACTACGACATCACCTCCCGGCTCTACCCCGCGCCCGGCTACCCTCAGCGGGCGCAACGCCTCCGGGCCGTACGAGCGCTCGGCCTTCGCGCGGGTGACAGCGTGATCGACATCGCCTGCGGCACAGGCCTGAACTTCCCGCTGATTGAGGAGGCGATCGGTCCCGACGGCCGGATCGTCGGCGTCGATCTGACCGACGCGATGCTCGCCCAGGCCCAGGATCGGATAGAGACGAACGGCTGGAGCAATATCAGCCTCGTGCAAGCCGACGCGGCCGACTTCGACTTCCCGGCCGAGGTCGACGCGATCCTGTCCACGTACGCCCTGTCGCAGGTGCCCGACTGCGCGGAGGTCATCGCCCACGGCGCCGCGGCCCTCTCCGGAGGCGGGCGCTGGGTCGTGCTGGATCTCAAGGTTCCCGACAACACGCCTGGGTGGCTAGCGCAGCTCGGAACCGCGATTGTGCGGCCTTTCGCCTCCATAGACGAGTGGATCATGCGCCGTCCGTGGGAGGCGATTCGCGCAGCCATGCAGGAAGAACTGGCCGATTTCTCCTGGACCGAGTTGTTCTTCGGAACCGCATTCCTCGCTGTCGGGGAGAGCAGCCATCAGTGACCGTGGGCTGACTTTCCTCGCCGTCAGCGCCACGATCGTGGCGCTCATCCTCAGCGCGTGCGGCGGATCGAGCCGTAGCGGCATGTCCGCCACGGCGCCCGCGACTTCTGCTACTGCCGCCAATCCGGTGCAGCGAGAGAATTCGCGCCCGGGCAACCCTGGCTGGGAGATCCCAGCCGGCGCGGGGACGGTGATCAGCGGTTATGCCTCGGAGACCAGCGTCGCCCCGGGGCAAGGCTTTCACCTGCACGTGGCCGCGCCGCCGGGCTCGCGCTACCGGGTGCTCGTGTACCGGCTGGGGTGGTATCGGGGGGTCGGGGGGCGCTTGATCATGTGCGTGCCTGGTTGCCGCTCGAGCAAAGCCGCGATCGCGCAGCCCTCGCCAGCCGCGGCCGACTCCGTCACCGGGCTGTTCCGGGCCCCCTGGCGCGTGACAGATCGTGTCGAGATCCCGGCTGACGCGGTCTCCGGCTACTACGAGGCCAAGCTCGAGATCGTGGGCGGCGCGGACGCCGGCGCCATGGGGAGCGTTCCGCTGATTGTGCGCCAGAGCCCGGTGGCTCCCGCGTCCGCGGTGTTGGTCCAGGTGCCGGTCAACACGTGGGAGGCCTACAACCGCTGGGGCGGCAAGAGCCTGTACCAGTTTGGCACCAGCATGCACGCCGTCGAGGTCTCGTTCGATCGGCCCTTCAACCAGCAGCTGTTCTACAACATGGTCACGAAGCTCGAACTGCCCTGGGTCCGCTTCCTGGAGCGCAGCGGTATCGACGTTTCCTACCAGACCGACGTCGACACGGACAGGGCCCCCGGATCGCTGCTACAGCACCGTCTGGTGTTCGCGATCGGCCACGACGAGTACTGGACGCAGCGAATGCGCGACGCCTTCAACCGGGCACTGGCGTTGTCGACGAACCTGATGTTCGGCTCCGACAGCGACGATTGGCGGATGCGCTACGCCGCCGGCGGCCGGACGATCGTGGAGTGGCGGGATCCGTCGATCGATCCGGTCCACAACCGGCGCCTCGACAACGGGTTCTTCGGGACGTTCGGCGAGCCCGAGTGCGCGCTGATGGGAGTCCAGCACCAGTGGGCCGCGCAGCGCGATCTGACCGCGCCGCCCACCTCGTACACGATCGTGGGGCCGAGCAGCGATCCATGGCTGGTGGCGGCCGGCCTGGCGCCCGGGGATGTGATCCCGGGGGTCGCCGGCTACGAGTGGGACTCGCTTATCCCTGGCTGCTTCGCGGGTCAGGTAGTGCCGCTGATGACCGCTTTCCTCCCGGGATCCAACGGCGTCCGCCACAGCGCGGACATGGTCCGGGCAACCGCGCCGAGCGGCGGCCGCGTGTTCGCGATGGGCACGATGGAGCTGGCTTGGGCGCTCGATGACCTGGACGGGCGCTCCCCCAACCCGAAGATGGTCTCGTTCGTCAAAGCAGCCCTCCGCGATCTGACTCGTCCCGCGCCCCCGGCCGCTTTGATAATCCGGCATCGCGCGACGGGATTGATCGTCTCGGCGCGCCTGCGTGCCCCGGACCCGCGCATCCTCCGGGTGATCGTGCGCCCGGTGCAGGGCGGCCGCGGGTGCGCGGACAGCCTCCGGTCGGTGTGTCGGCTGCCGCTCCCGCGCCGCGCCACCCGCTATGCCGCGGTTGCGATCGACCAGTGGGGGGCGTCACAGCCGCTGACCGTCACCGTGCAGCCGGGAAACGATCCGGCTGGCTCTTAAGCCCGCAGCCCGTCGTCCCCGCTGTCGGGCAGCAGCGTCCCGACCATCTGGCGCATCTGCGCGAGGTAAACGGAGATGCTGTCCCGCTGCTTGGTCAGCTCGTCCAGCTCGCCTCGCACCCGGGCTAGGTCCCGCTCGGCGTCCGCCTTCGTCTCGGCGTAGACCCCTTCGGCAGAGACCCGGGACTTGCTGATGATCTGCTCGGCCTGCTGCTTCGCGTCGTCGACCAGCTGGCGCGCCCGCTCCTCGGCGTCCTTCCTGGTCTGCTCCGCCTGGGCGGTGGCCGCGGCGGCCTTCTCGTCCGCGGTGGCGGCCCGCCGCTCCGCCTCGGTCACCAGCTGCCGCGTGCCGGCCTGCGCGGCGTCATGGCGCTGCGACTCCTCGCGTTCGGCGTCCTCGCGGCGCGCCGCGATCTCGATCTCGAGGTCGGCCTCCGCCTGCGAGCGCAGCTTCTCGCTCTCCTCGAGCAGCCGCTGCTCGCGGATGCGGATTTCCTCGGCCTGGCGCTTGGCCGCGGTCACGATCTCGTCCCGCTCCCGGTTCGCCGAATTCTTCAGCTGCGTGATCTCGCGCTCGGCCGCCGCGCGCAGGCCGGCGATGTCCCGCTCGGCGGCGGCCCGCCGCTGCGCGGCCTCGCGCTCGGCCGCCGCGAGCACCCCGTCGGCCTGCTGCGTGGTCGCGAGGCGCGCCGCGCCGGTGTCGCGATCGGCGACGCGGCGAAGCTCGTCGGTCTCCCGCCGGACCTGCGCGCGCAGCCGGGCCGCCTCCTCCTCGGCGGCGACCCCTAGGCCCGAGGCGTACACCTGCGCGGCGTTCCTGATCTCCGCGGCCTCGGCCTCGGCGGCCCGGACGAAGTCCGCTACCTGGTCCTGGGCGGCCCGGAGCAGCTGCTCGACGCGCGCACTGGCCGGGCGGTCGAGTTCGGCGATCCGGCGGTGCGCGTCGGCGAGCTCTCGCTGCGCCGCCAGCGCGTCCTGCTGGAACCTGCGCAGCTCCGCGGTGAGCTGCGCGAGGTGTTCCTCGACGTGGCGGGGCGCGTTACCGTTCATTACCTCACTGATCGTGGCCGGGCGCGGTTACGTTTCATTACCTCACCGATCGTAGACGAGCGCGGCGGCGAGGCGGGCGAGAGCCGGGGCGAAGGCGTGCGGCGGCGGGCAGGCGTAGCCGATGACCAGGGCGGGCGCGTGCCGGACCGACCCGCCTGCCGAGGAGTATCCGGCGCCCTGGAGCCTGAGGTCACGGCGCGCCGCGGCGGCGATCACGCCGGCCTCGGTCTGCCCGGGGCGAAGCAGCACGAGCGCGTGCAGGCCCGCGGCGACACCCGTGACGCGGACGCCGGGAACACGCTGGCCGAGGACGGAAACGAGCTGGTCGCGGCGGCGGCGGTAGGCGAGCCTCGCGTGCCGGACCTGACGGTCGTAGCCGCCCGAGGTGATGAACTCGGCGAGGGCGAGCTGGCTGACCGTGTCCGGGCCGCCGCCGGCCAGCCGCGCGGCGGCCGCCACCTCCTCGAGCAGCTGGCCGGGAACGGCCAGCCAGCCGAGGCGAAGCCCCGGCGCGAGAGCCTTGCTCGCCGTCCCCCCGTAAACGACGTGCTCCGGCGCGAGCGCCTGCATCGCCCCCACCGGATGCCGGTCGTAGCGGAACTCCCCGTCGTAGTCGTCCTCGATCAGCACGCCTCCGGTGCCGGCCGCCCAGTCGGCGAACAGCCTGCGGCGGCCCGGCGCGAGCGTCATCCCGAGCGGGTACTGGTGCGCGGGGGTGAGCAGCGCGCCGCCGGCCCGGGCGAGGACCGCGTCATCGGGCATGGCGCCGTCCCGGTCGACCGGCAGCGCGGCCAGCCGCAGGCCGGTCCGCTCGATCACGGCGCGGTGCTCGGGGAGCCCGTGTGACTCCACGGCGAGGGCGCCCGCCCCGCGGGTTCGCAGCACGTGGCAGAGCACCGCCAGCCCGTGGGTGAACCCGCCGCAGACGACGATCCGCTCCGGATCGGCCGCGACGCCCCGGGCGCGCGCCACGTACCCGGCGATCGCCTCGCGCAACACGAGCAGGCCGCGCGGGTCCGGATAGTCCAGGACGTGATCGGGTGAGACGGCCAGCGCCCTGCGCGATGCGGCCAGCCACTCCCGTCGCGGAAACGCGCTCAGGTCCGGCACCCCCGGATGCAGGTCATACGCGAAAGCCGTGGCGGGCCGCCCGCCGCCTATGGGCACGCCAGCCCGGCCAGTCGCTATGCCCCCGTCAGTCACCCCGGTCCGTTCAGCCTGATCGCCCGGACCGGTCACCCACGTCCCGGCGCCGGTGCGGGCGGCCAGCCAGCCCTCGGCCACCAGCTGTCCGTAGGCGTCGGCGACCGTATTGCGGGCGATCCCGAGGTCAGCGGCCAGGGCGCGCGATGACGGCAGCCGCGTTCCGGCCGGCAGTCTCCGGTCGCGCACCGCGGCTCGCAGCGCGTCCTCGAGGGACCTGCCCAGCCGCGAGCCGTCCGGGTTCAGGTTCAGGTGCAGGTCCAAATTGGCCCAGTGTTCTGTCATATATTTGGACCATACTCCTGGGCCGCTGCCTGGTTAGCGTCGCCACCCGTGCCTGGGAACCGGGCTCCTACCAGCCCTGAGGCAAGTCAGCTCGCGGGCGCCGCCGGTCCCGCGGCGAGATAGCGCAGGACCGCGAGGACCCGGCGGTTGCCCGTGTCGCCGGGATAGAGCCCGAGCTTGGCGAAGATCGAGTTGATGTGCTTGCTCACCGCGCTTTCGGTGATCACCAGGGACGCCGCGATCTCCGCGTTGGACCGGCCCTCGGCCATCAGCGCGAGCACGTCGCGTTCCCGCTGGGTCAGGGCGTCCAGCGGGTCCCCGCCGCCCCGGCGCACCAGGAGCTGTGCCACCACCTCGGGGTCGAGCGCGGTGCCGCCCGCGGCCACCCGGCGCAGCGCGTCGAGGAACTCGGCCACGTCGGCCACCCGGTCCTTGAGCAGATAGCCGACGCTGCTGGTATTCGCCGACAGCAGGTCGGCGGCGTACCGCTCCTCCACGTACTGCGACAGCACGAGGATGGCGATGTCCGGCCACTGGGCGCGGATCACCAGGGCCGCCCGGATGCCCTCGTCGGTGTGCGTCGGGGGCATCCGGACGTCGGCGATCACCAGGTCGGGCCGTTCCCGTTCCACGGCGTCGAGCAGCGCGGTCGCGTCACCCGCCGTGGCCGCGACCTCGAACCCGGCGCTTTCGAGGAGCTTGACCAGGCCCGCGAGCAGCAGCACCGAGTCCTCGCCGATAACCACTCGCAACCTCACGTGTTCCACGCTACGGCACCATGCCTGACTGGCGGGATCACTCGGCGCGCAGCGCCGTGGCGGCCCGGGCGCGGGCGGCCCAGCCGGCCGGCAGCAGCGCCCCGGCGACCGCGATGGCCAGGGCGGCGAGGGACAGCACCGCGAGCCGGGCGGGCGGGAACACGTCGGCGAAGCTAGCCGGGATGCCCGTGTGGGCGGTGCCGGCCATGGCGCGCAGCGTGGCGTTGTTCAGCGCGACCGCGGCGGGCGCCGCGATCATCGCCGCCAGGACGGCGGGCCCGGCGACCCAGCAGGTCACCATCGTGAGCAGCTGGCCGGGCCGCATGCCGAGCGCCTTGAAGACACCCAGGTCGTGCACCCGGTCCCTGGTGGTCATCAGGACCGTATTGAGCACCCCGAGGCCGGCGGCGATCGCGACCATGAGGGCGAGCAGGCCGATCAGGCCGATGGCGATCGAGTAGAAGTTGCCGTTGTCCGGCGTGGTCGCCCCCCACGGGCTGCTGCTGCCCAGCGCCCTGTTGACGGCCTGCACGTAGCCGGACGCGCTGGTGCCCGGGCGCAGCCCCACGTCCCACCGCGATAGGTTCTCGCCGCTGGCGAGGCCGGGCAGCGTCTGCGTGCTGCCGAAGAGCCGCGGCTCCCTGGATGGCTGGAACACCTCGCCGACGATGCGCACGGCAGCGTGCGCGGTGCCGGTGTTCACGGTCGCGGTGTCGCCGACGGCGAGGCCGGTCTGGTCGAGGAACGCGGTGTTGACGTCCACCTCGCCGGGCGCGTCGTACCAGCGGCCGGAGATGATCCCGTACCCGGTCCAGGAGGCGTCGCCGGCGAACGCCTCCGCGTCGACGCCCTGCGCGGCGCCGGGCATCGTGATCCTCGTGCTGTACACCGCGACGTCGCGCAGCGTGCCGGGCTGTGCTCGCAGCGCCGCCGTCACCGCGGCGTCCTGCGCGGCGGTGGGCGCCTGCCCCGGGCCGCCGCCCGGGCCGAACTCCTGGATCTGCACCGGGACGTTCGCGGACAGCGACTGGCTCTGCGCCGCCCGGTTCAGCGAGGAGCTCAGCCCGAACGCGAAGATCACCGCGGTCGCGCCGAACGCGAGCGCCGCGAGCGTCACCATGGTCCGCGCGGGCCTGGCGAAGGGCGCCGCGAGCCCCAGGCCGACCGGGCGCGGCAGCCGCAGCCGGGCGGCGAGCCGGTGCGCGGCGTACCCGCGGCCGGCCCGGGGAGCGCGGCCGGCGGCGATCGCCTCCGCGGCGGGCAGCCGGCCCGCGCGCAGCGCCGGGCCGAGCGCGGCGAGCATGGTCAGCGCGAACATCCCGGCCGGGGCGAGGACCAACGCCCACCACGGCACCTGCTGGCTGCCGACGCCGTAGGCGTTCGCCGAGCGCTGCAGCACCGGGATCGCCAGCAGGTTGCCCGCCACCGCCCCCGCCAGGCAGCCGGCCAGGGCGGGCCAGCCGACCCGGCTCAGGTACACGGCCACCACCTGGGCCGGGGTGAGGCCGATGCTCTTCAGCACGCCGATCCTGTGGTACCCGGCGACCACCGCGCCGCTGATGACGTTGCCCACGATGAGCACCGCCATCACGAGGCCGATCAGCGCGAACGCGACCACGAACGGCTCCATGATCGCCCCGTTGCCTTCGGCCGCGGCTTGCGCCGTGAGCCAGGAGCCCGCGCCCGCGACCGTCCCCGCGGGCAGTGCCCGGCTGATCGCGAGCACGTCGGCGTGCACCTGGGCGTAGCTGCCCGCGGACGTGAAGGAGTAAAGCATCTGCTCGCTGGCCGGCGCGCCTGGCGCCGCAAGCGCGGCGATCTCACCGGGGGTGACCCAGCCCCCGGCGGTATTCGTGATCGAGTTCGCGAAGCCCACCACGGTCAGCGTCGGCGTCCCCGGCACGCCGGTGACGGACAGGCTGTCGCCGAGTGCCGGGCCGCCGGTGTGCGCCGCGGCGTCGGGGCTGCCGTTCAGCACCACCTGGCCCCGGCCGTCCGGCCAGTGCCCGCCGGTCAGCACCAGGTCGTCGATGCTTCCGCCGGGGGAGGCGCGCCCGGCGAGGGTGAGCTGGCCGAACGGCTGGCCGTCCTGCTGAACCTGGACGGTCGTCTCGGCGAACGGCCCGGCCGCCGCGGTGACTCCGGGCAGGGCGCGGGTGGCGGCCAGCTCCGCGGCGCTGGCCCGTGATGAGTTCACGGTGACGGCGATGTCGGCGCCGTGCTGTGCGGCGAACGCGTGATCGAACGGCCCGCTGCTCGCGGCGAGCAGCGCGAGGCCGAGGGTGGCCGAGGCGGTCGAGGCGAGCAGGACCACGGCGATCACGATCGCCTGCACCTTGTGCCGCAGCACCCCCCCGGCCGCGGTCCGCACCGCGGCGGCCCGGCTCATGCCGGCACCTCCGCTCCCGCGGTCGCGACCTGCCCGTCGACCAGCAGCACCGTCCGCGCGGCGAACCGCTGGGCCAGCGCCGGGTCGTGCGTGACGAGCACCAGGGTCTGCCCGCCCGCGTTGAGCTCCCGCAGCAGCCGGCCGATCTCCTCGCCGGAGGCGGTGTCCAGCGCGCCGGTCGGCTCGTCGGCGAGCAGCAGCTCGGGGGAGTTCACCAGTGCTCGCGCGATCGCGACCCGCTGCCGCTGCCCCCCGGACAGCCGCGCCGGGTAGGCATCGCGGTGTTCCCCGATCCCCATCCGCTCGAGCAGTTCGGCGGCCCGTGCCCGCGCCTGCCGCCGGGACGCCCCGGCGAGCTGGGCGGGCAGCAGCACGTTGTCTTCCACGGTGAGGTCGTCGAGCAAGTTGAAGAACTGGAAGATGATCCCCACGTGCCGGGCGCGGAACCTGGCGAGCGCGCCCTCGCCGAGGGCGTCGATCCGCCGCCCGGCCACGGTGACCGTGCCCGTGGTGGGCTTGTCGAGCCCGGCGACCAGGTTGAGCAGCGTGGACTTCCCGCTGCCCGACGGCCCCATGACGGCCACCACCTCGCCGGCCGCCACGCCGATGCTGACGTCCGCCAGCGCCGGGGGAGCGCCGGCCTGGTAGGTCTTGGTCACTCCGGTCAGCCGGATCACGTCGTCAGTGTGCTGTCTCATCATGACCGAGAGGATGGCACTTGCGCATACTCGCGCACATTGGCCCGGAGTGCAGAATCCGTGGTGCAGCTAGCTTTACCCCGAACCCTGAACCCGGCTGGATAGGCACGCCCGGCCTGGGCGCATACGGTGGACTCCATGGCCACTCTGGTCGCGAACCGCGACGCACCCGCCCGGCGGCCCCGCCGTGTCCCGTGGTCGCGCCGTGCCTGGGGCGAGGCTTTCTACCTGATCGCGGGAATCCCGGCGCAGGCCGTGGGGCTGCTCATCCCGTACCTCCTGGTTCGCGTTTCCGTGCGGGGTTCGTGGTGGTGGGGTTCGTGGGAGTGGCCGGTGTGGCTAGCGGGATTCGCGATCGTGTTCCTGGCGTTCCCGCTGCTCACCTGGTTGCACCGGCACCGGCTGCGGGTCACGGCCGGGGTGGAGATACCGCCGCAGCCGGCCATACCGCACCGGCTGAGCGTGCAGGGGATCGCCACGGCGGCCCGCTCGCCGGCGGTCTGGCGCCAGCTCAGCTACCACCTGATCGCCGGCCCGGCGCTGGCGGTGGCTGCGATCGCCGCCGCCGGAGCGTGGCTGGCGGGCTTCCTGTACACCTTCTCCCTGCTTTATTCGTGGCGGCTCTCGAACGGGAGCTTCCTCGCGCGCGGCGCGTACCCCGCACCATCCGATCACCTGCGGCAGCTGCTCGGGGTGCAGCTGGATGCATACCTGACCCTTGCCGGGATCGGGCTGCTGTTCGCCGCGCCATGGGTCACCGCCGGGGTCCGGGCGCTCGACGCCAGCGCCGCCCGGGCGCTGCTCGGGCCGAGCCGGGCCGAGGAACTCGAGCACCGGGTGGAACACCTGACCCAGACCCGGGCCGGCGTAGTCGACGCCGCCGACGCCGAGCGGCGCCGCCTGGAGCGGGACCTGCACGACGGCACGCAGCAGCGGCTGGTATCCCTGGCCATGAACCTGGGCATGGCCAGGGCTCAGGCGGCGACGACCGAGGAGGCACAGCAGGCCATCGCGGAAGCGCACGAGGAGGCCAAGGCCGCCCTCGCCGAGCTGCGGGACCTCATCCGGGGCCTGCACCCGGCGGTGCTCGAGGACCGCGGCCTGGACGCGGCGCTGTCGGGGGTGGCGGCGCGGATGCCGATCCCGGTACGAGTGACCACGGACCTGGCCGGCCGGCCGTCGCCGGTGATCGAGGCGGTCGCGTACTTCGTGGTATCCGAAGGACTGGCCAACATCGCCAAGCACGCGGCGGCCAGCCAGGCGGAGATATTCGCCCAGCGCGCGGGCGACCGGCTGCACATCATCGTCACCGACGACGGCGTGGGCGGTGCCGACCCGGCCCGCGGCACCGGCCTGACCGGGCTTGCCCGGCGCGCCTCGTCGGTGGACGGGACCCTGGAGATCTCCAGCCCGCCCGGAGGCCCGACCTTGCTTACCGTGGACCTGCCGTGGACACGGTAGCCGCGCGCCGCCGCTGGACCCGGGGCCAGTGGCTCTGGGGCCTGTCCGGCCTGGTCACCATCCTGGCGCTGGGGATCCCGGGAGCCCGGCTCATCACCGGCGCCGGGTCTTCCGCGGACGGTCCGTCGCCGATTACCGCCGTGCCGTCCCGGCCGATCGTCATAACGCAGCCGGTGACGAGCGTGCGCGTGGAGAGTTACGGCGCGCAGATCCAGGTCACCGCCGGGGCGGTACAGGGCGCGCGGGCCGTCACGACGATCACGTACTTCGCGCCGGACGCCGGGCCGCCCGTCGTGACCGCGAAGGTTTCCCGCGGCGTCCTGACCCTGGCCGCCCCGGCGTGCCGCGTCTCCAACTGCTCCGTCGGCTTCCAGGTGACCGTCCCCGCGGACGCCACCGTCACGGCGACGAGCGACGGCGGCCCGATCATCGTCTCCGGGCTCGCCGGGGCGGACCTGGACTCCGGCGGCGGCCAGGTCCGCGCGACGGGAATCCGCGGCCCGCTGACCGTGAGCACCGACGGCGGCTTCCTGGCTGCATACGACATCGGCGGCCCGCTGCGCGCCGACACCGGCGGCGGCCCGCTGCTCGCGCGGCGCGTCACCGCGGCGACGGCCACGCTCGTTACGGAAGGTGGCGCCGCGGACGTCCAGTTCACCGCGGCGCAGGACGCCGTGACGGTCAGCACCGGCGGCGGCGAGGCCCGGATCCGCTTCACCGCCCCGCCGCAATTGGTGACGGTCACCACCGACGGGGGTCCTGCCCTCCTCGCCGTGCCCGGCGGCCCTTATGCGGTCACTGCCGAAAGCGACGGCGGCCCGCAGGCCATCGGCATCGCCACCGACCCCGCCGCCCACCGCTCCCTGGCTGTCACCAGCGGCGGCGGCCCCTTGGAGATCGACCCGGCGACCGGGCGCACGCCCCCGCGCCTGTCGTCCATCCCGACCGACCGCATCGTGCCGCCCCTCCCGCCCTTGCCACCGGTGCCGGCCCAGCTCGCGAGCCCGCGAGCGCTGCCTGGACGCTAACGGTCACAGTCCCCAGAAAGGTCCCGACAGCCCGACGCTGCGCAGGTACTGCTTCGCCTGGCCTGGATCGCGCCTGACATAGCCACGGTCGAGGCGCCCGTCGTACCAATGCGCGGCGAACC
>Ga0318493_10000582_pt1 | contig 11390 bp, 13 predicted proteins | sample GRESIP108b1f23_FD_203294 | JGI IMG/M metagenome (GOLD analysis project Ga0318493, IMG submission 203294) | Tropical soil microbial communities from Luquillo Experimental Forest, Puerto Rico - GRE.SIPMG.108b1f23 | ecosystem: Environmental > Terrestrial > Soil > Tropical forest > Bulk soil...
GTCCACAAGACGGGCTTCCTCTCCACCGAGTACGGCCACTTCGAGGCGACCCACGGCTACTTCGAGGCGCGGATCCGGTTCCACGGCGCGCCGGGGCAGTGGTGCTCCTTCTGGCTCACCAGCCCGACGATCGGCAATCCGAAGGGCGACCCCGGGCAGGCCGGCGCCGAGATCGACGTCGTCGAGCACCGGCTCGTGGACGATGGCGGCTGGCAGCTCGCCGACTACGTGGGGCAGAACGTGATCTGGGACGGCTACGGCGCCGGCAAGTCGAACGACCACAGCGTGGAGCAGCTCCCGGGCGGAGCGCCGGTGAACGGCGCGTGGCACACCTTCGCCGTGCGCTGGGACGAGACCGGCTACGTCTTCTACGTCGACGCGAACGAGCAGTGGCGCACGTCGAAGGGGCTCTCGGCCCGGAGCGAGTACATGCTCCTCACGTGCGAGGTGCTCGACCACGACTGGGCCGGCAACATCCCCGCCGCCGGCTACGGACCCCGCGCGACCAGCGCCGCCGGCATGGAGGTGGACTGGGTGCGCGTGTGGCAGCTGGGTCCGTGACCCGCGCGGCTATACTCCGCCCCATGCCCGCCCCCACCGAGAAGCTCTACCTCGCCGACGCATACCTCCGCGCCTTCGACGCCGTGGTGCTCGAGAGCGCCGGAGGCGCGTGCGCACTCTCGCGGAGCGCCTTCTTCCCCGGCGGCGGCGGACAGCCGTGCGATCGCGGGACGCTCGTCGCCGCGGGCGAGCCGCTCGCCGTCGCCGCCGTGCGCGAGGACGACGAGGGGCGCGTGTGGCACGAGCTCGGCCGCGAGCTCGCCGCGGGCACGCCCGTGCACGCCGAGCTCGATTGGAGCTACCGCCACGCGCTCATGCGTCACCACGGCCTCATGCACGTGGTGAACACCGTCGCCCGCGAGCGCTTCGGCGGGATCATCACCGGCGTGCAGATCGGCCCCGAGCGGTCGCGCATCGACTTCAAGCTGGGCGACTTCTCGCGCGAGCGGATCCCGGAGCTCGAGGCGGCGGTGAACGAGGTGATCGGGCGCGGGCTGCCGGTGACGGCCTCCAGCATCACCGAGGAGGAGTTCCGCCGCCGGCCCGAGCTCGTGCGTACCCTGAACGTCGCGCCCCCGGTGGTGGACGGCCGCGTCCGCGTGGTGGAGATCACAGGATTCGACGCGCAGGCCTGCGGCGGCACCCACGTGCACTCCACCGCCGAGATCGGCCGGGCGCGGGTCGCGAAGTTCGACAACAAGGGGAAGGACAACAAGCGGTTCTACTGGGACCTCGCGTAGCGCGAGCCGGGTACTGGCGTGGAGCTCATACCCGGAGTACGTCATCGGTCCATGCTCGCTCCCGCGCCCTGCGCCTGCTTCATCGTCCCGCCGCACATCCACAAGCACCTCGCACGCAGCGGCGACGCGAAGACGCGCGACCGCGCGCTCCGCTCCCTCGCGCTCTCGGAGCGCGTGCGCGGGCAGCGCGAGGTGCTCTCCGAGAACCGCCCGGCCGTGCCCGCGGGCGCGAAGCGGCGCACGATCTACGACGCCGGCCACTCCGACGAGCTGCCGGGCCGGCTCGTGCGCGGCGAGGGCGCGAAGGCCACGCGCGACGCCGACGTGAACGACGCCTACGAGAACCTGGGCATCACCTTCGACTTCTACGCGAAGGTCTTCGGCCGCAGCTCGCTCGACGGGCGCGGCCTGCGCCTCGACGCCAGCGTCCACTTCGCGGAGCGCTACGACAACGCGTTCTGGAACGGGCAGCAGATGGTGTTCGGCGACGGCGACGGCCGGATCTTCCACCGCTTCACGCCGGCGCTGGAGGTCGTGGCGCACGAGCTCACCCACGGCGTCGTGCAGTTCACCGCGGCGCTCGTGTACCGCGACGAGGCGGGCGCGCTGAACGAGTCGATGGCCGACGTCTTCGGCGTGCTCGCGAAGCAGTGGATGCTGGAGCAGACGGCGCGGGCGGCGAGCTGGCGCGTGGGGGAGGGGATCCTCGTCGCCCAGCCCGATCAGTCGCTCCGCTCGCTGAAGGCGCCGGGCACCGCCTACGACGATCCGGTCCTCGGGAAGGACCCGCAGCCGGCGCACATGCGCGACTACGTGCGCACCGCGAACGACGCGGGCGGCGTGCACGTGAACTCCGGCATCCCGAACCACGCCTTCTACCTCGCGGCGATGGGCTTCGGCGGCCGCGCCTGGGAGAAGGCCGGGCAGATCTGGTATCGCGCGCTCACCCGCGGGCTCGACCCGCGCGCCACCTTCGGCGACGCCGCGCGGGAGACCATCCTCGCGGCTTCCGCCCTCTTCGGCCGCGAGGCCGAGCGGGTCGTGGAGCACGCCTGGACGGAGGTGGGCGTCACCGCCGAGGACGCACGCCCCGCCGCGGTGGCGTGATGCGCATCTCCTTCGAGCGCACCGGTGGCGTCGCGGGCGTGCGGCTCGCCTGCACGATCGACACCGCGACGCTCGCGCCGGCCGAGGGCGCTCGGCTCGAGCACCTCGTGGCCCGGGCCGGGCTCGACGCGTTGCCGGCCGCGGCGCCGCCCGAGCCGGATCGCTTCGAGTACCGGCTCGAGGTGGACGGTCGGGCCTTCAGCTTCGGGGAGCGGCAGGTCGGGGCGGCGCTTCGTCCGCTCCTCGCTGCTCTGCTGGACCTGGCTCGGGGATGCTGACCGCGCGCCGGGCGCGCCGGAGCTTGAGCGCCTTCACCGCGAGCGCGATCGCCAGCCACAGTCCGAAGACGCCGAGGGGCACCGCGACGAGGTGCGGCCAGAGCACCGCCACGACCGACAGCGCGGCGACCAGGGCGGCCGCGCCGGCGAGGAGCTTCGCCTCGGCCGGGCCGAGCACGCGGAACCCGCCGAGGGCGGCCCCGACGGTGTGGCCGAGGCGCATGGCGCCCGCGGCCGCGAGGCCGGACGAGGCGCGCCGCGCGCCGTGGTCCGCGATCCGGTGGCGGAACGCCGGTGGCCGGACGCGCCGGGGGCGCCGCGCGCCGAGGACGATCTCGGTCGAGTGCTCGAGGTCGTCGAGATACACCTCCTCCATCGCGCGGCCGAACGCGTCGTCCTCCACGGCGATGTCGAGCTCGTGGTTCCCCATCCAGCTCGCCAGGTTGAGGTTCGACGAGCCCACGCGTGACCAGCGGCCGTCGGCGACCGCGCACTTCGCGTGGAGCATCGGCCCGTTCCACTCCCACACGCGGACGCCGGCCTCCAGGAGCGGCCGGTAGCCGGCGCGGGAGAGCGGCTTCAGCCAGGCCACGTCGCTCTGGCCCGGCACGAGGAACCGCACGTCCACGCCGTCGAGCGCTGCGGCGCGGAGCGCCTGCACGTAGGTCGCGATGCCCACGAAATATGGGTCCGTCAACCACAGCCGTTTGCGTGCCAGGGCGGCGATGAGCTGGTCGAGCCGGTACACGCCGGTGGTGGACGGGGCGGTCGCGACGACGCGCAGGGACACGTCGCCCGCGTTCGGGATCGCGCCCGGGAGCGGCAGCTCGTGCTCGGGGATCGGTTCCCCCGACTCGCTCCACACCTGCGCGAACGCGCGCGAGAGATCGGCCACCGCCGGTCCGCGTACCTCCACTCCCGTGTCATGCCACGGGTCCTTCCCGCGGGCGGGATCTCCGGCCCAGCGATCCGCCACGCAGAGCCCGGTCACGAAGCCCACGACTTCGTCCACCACGATGCTCTTCCTGTGGTCGCGGTGGAGCCAGCCGAGCGGCGAGTCGAGGCGCGGAGCGTTGAAGCAGCGCACCTCCACGCCGTCGCGCGTGGCCGGCGCCACGAGCCGCCGCGTCCCCTCGCCGACACCGCCGAACCAGTCGTAGAGCAGTCGCACGCGGACGCCGGCGCTGGCCTTCGCGCGCAGCGCGTCCATGAAGCGCTGGCCCACCTTGTCGTTGGCGAGGATGTAGGCCTCGAAGCAGATGGACCGCTGCGCCGCGCCGATGGCGTCGAGCCAGGCCGGGTAGTTCTCGCCGGCGTCGCGCAGGATCCGCACCGAGTTCCCGGCGACGAGCGGCGCGCCCGCGGCTCGCGAGAAGGCCTGCTCCGCGAAGGAGCGGACGGGATCGCGGTGCAGCCGCTCGAGCGCGGTGGGGTCGACCTGGCGTGCCCTCACGCCACAGATGTACCGCTCCCGGCGTCGAGGCGCGACACGAGCGCGGGGAGCGCGTCGATCCGCTCGAGCAGGTGGTCCGGACGGGACAGGAGGAGCGCGTCGCGGGAGGTGGCGCCCCAGAGCGCACCGACCGTGACGACCCCCGCGGCCCGGCCCGCCGCGACGTCGTGGGGCGAGTCCCCCACGAAGAGCGCCTCGGAGGCGGCGGTCCCCAGGGCGGAGAGGGCGTGCAGCACCGGGTCGGGGTCGGGCTTCGCCCGCGCACAGGTGTCGGCGCCCACGAGGACATCCACGAGCGGCGCGAGGCCCACGTGGCGCAGCGTCCGCGCGGCGGGCTCGGCGAGCTTGCTCGTCACGATCGCGATGCGCCGCTCCTCCGCCCGGAGCCGGACGACGGTGTCGACCGCGTGGGCGTACGCCCGCGTGCGCGCGTCGTGGTGCTCCCGCTGGTGCGCGCGGTAGCGCACGACGAGCCGCTCCACCTCCTCCGCGTCGCCGACGATCTCGAGGAGCTGCACCCGCAGCGGCTTGCCGATGCCCTCGATCCACTGGGCGTCGGTGGGGCAGCGCGGATCGCCCTCGAACGTGTGGCGCACCGAGGCGAGGATGAAGTCGATGGTGTCGACGAGCGTGCCGTCGAGGTCGAGCAGGATGGCGCGGATCATGTCAGGGCCCGATGTCGCCGTTCTCGAGGACCGCGGTGGTCCAGCGGAGGCGGAGGGAGAGGAGGCGCGCGCCGAAGGCGACGGCGATGGCCGTCACCGCGGCCACGTTCGCGTGCAGGTGGAGCCCGTGGGCGAGCGCGGCGAAGACGACGCAGCCGAACAGCGCGGCCAGCGCGTAGAACTGCCCGGGCTTGAAGATGAGCGGCTCCTCGCGCGCGAGCACGTCGCGGAGCACGCCGCCGCCCACCGCGTTCACGACGCCGAGGAGGATCGCGGTGAGCACCGGCACGCTGGCCACGAGCCCTTTCTGCGTCCCGACGACGCCGTAGATTCCGAGCGCGGCCGCGTCGGCCAGCAGGATGAGGAGCCGCAGCCGGTGCAGGCGGCGCCCGAAGAACGTGCCGGCGATGGCTCCGGCGAGCACGGCCGCCAGGTAGCGCTCGTCCTTCAGGACGGGAGAGAGGCCTGACCCGAGGATGGCGTCGCGCGCGAGCGCGCCGCCGAGCCCGGTGAAGAGCGCGAGCACGGTGATGCCCACCACGTCGTAGCGCTTGCGGACCCCCTCGAGCGCGCCGGTGCCGGCGAGCAGGAAGGTGGCCGCGAGGTGGAAGGCGATCGGCAGGTCGAAGGGCTTCTCGAGCATCCCGCGCCCGACTAGCACCGTCTGGAGGCCTGCTGTCAACGCTTCGGCGCGGAACCCGTCGGAGATCCGCACGCGTGGCGGGACGCTGCTAGGCTCGGCGCCATGAACCCCCGCGTCGTCGTCCGCGCGTCCGTGCTCGCCGCCGTCCTCGGGGCCGTCGCCCTCTTCCTCGCGATCGGCCTCCGGCGGAGCTCGCAGCCCGGGCCTGCGGCACCCTCGGCGCCCGCGGCGCAACCGGCGCGGTGATCGCTGCGTGATCCTCGCCCTGCTGGCCGGGGCCTGCTAAGACGATCGCATGCGCGTCGCCTACCTGGGGCCGCCGGGCACGTTCAGCGAGGAGGCCCTCTCGCGCTGCGACCTCGCCGCCGGCGCCGTGAAGCAGGACTATCCGTCGATCCCCGACGTCTTCGACGCGATGTCCCGCGGCGAGGCCGACGTGGCCCTCGTGCCCATCGAGAACTCGCTCGAGGGCGCCGTCGGCGCCACGCTCGACCTCCTGTTCCAGCGCGCGGGCCTCAAGATCCGGCGCGAGGTGCTCCTGCCGGTGCGCCAGAACCTGCTCGCCCGGCCTGGCCTCGCGCTCGCCGACGTGAAGCGGGTGATCTCGATCCCGATCGCGCTGGCGCAGTGCCAGGCCTTCCTGCGCGCGAAGCTCCCGGGCGTCGCGTTCGAGCACACGCCTTCCACCGCCGAGGCAGCGCGGCGGGCCGCCGATCTGGCCGATGCCGCGGCGGTGGGCTCGCGCGCGGCCGCCGAGCGGTACGGCCTCGCCGTCCTGGCGGAGTCGATCCAGGACGCCGACGACAACGTCACCCGCTTCGTGCTCCTCGCCCGCGAGGACGAGCGCCCCACCGGCCGCGACCGGACCAGCATCGCCTTCACGCTCGACCGCGACCGGCCGGGCGGCCTCTTCGACGTGCTCGGCGAGCTCGCGAAGCAGCAGATCAACCTCTCGAAGATCGAGAGCCGTCCTTCGCGGCAGACGCTCGGGCACTACGTGTTCTTCATCGACTTCGAGGGCCACCGCGCGGAGCCGGCCGGCGCCCAGGCGCTGGCGGGCGTGCTGGAGCGGGTGCACGCGCTCCACCTGCTCGGCTCGTATCCGCGGGGCGACTAGGGTCCCCGCAGCACCGCCAGCGCCGCCACGTGCTCGGCGGTCGCGCCGCAGCAGCCGCCCACCCACGCCGCGCCGGCCTCCACGAGCGGCCGCACCCGGTGCGCGAACGCCTCCGGGGGGAGCACCGAACCCGGGAGCCCGGGCGAGGGCTTCGCGACGAACGGGACCCCGAGCGCCGGCGCGACGCGCGCCACGAGCCGCGCGAGGGCGTCCGACGGCGCCACGCAGTTCACGCCCACCGCCGCCGCCCCGTCCGCAGCCAGCGTCCGGAGGGCCTCCTCGACCGCGCCGCCGCCCGGCAGCTCCGGGCGTTCGCCATCCGTGAACGCGACGGTGACCACCGCGGGGAGGCCGGTGGTGCGGGCCGCCGCGAGGGCGAGCCGGGCGCGGGAGAGGTCCCAGTGCGTCTCCGCCCACAGGAGGTCCGCGCCCGCCAATGCGAGCGCGCCGAAGGCGGCCCCGAGGTCGCCCTCCGGACCGACCGCACCGGCCACCCGCGCGGCGCCGGCCTCGCGCGCGAGCCTCACCGCGGCCCGCGCGAGGGCCACCGGGTCGCCGCTGCGCCCGAGCGAGAAGGTGCAGGTGAGCACCACCTGCGCTCCGGCCGCGACGTGGCCAGCGTGGACGGTGCGGACCTCCTCGGGGCGCGCGAGGACCCATTCGTCGGGTCGCGCTCCGGGCGGCAACCCACGACCCAGGAGGGCCGTCCCGGTGGCTCCGTCGAGCAGCAGCGTGATTGGATGCGTGGACGACATGGGGTGTGAACTTTACAATGCGCGTTCCACGCGGCGGGCATGCGCTCCGCCGCGAGCGAGGCCTGCATGCGGCGGAAGATCCGCGTCGTCGGCGCGATGATCGAGCGGGAAGGAAGGTACCTCATCACCCAGCGGCCCCCGACCGCGACGTTGCCCCTGCTCTGGGAGTTCCCGGGCGGGCGCGTGGAGCCGGGGGAGACGGATGAGGAGGCGCTCGCGCGCGAGCTGCGCGAGGAGATGGACATCGGGGTCGCGGTGGGGCCCCGGGTCATCCACGTGGAGCACGCGTACGAGAAGTACGACATCGACTTCTGCGTCTACCGCTGCGGTCTCGAGTCGGGGCGCATCCAGCATCTCCGCGTCCACGATCACCGCTGGGTCGCGCCGCACGAGCTCGACGACTACGAGTTCCCGGCCGCCGACGAGAAGACGATCGCGAAGCTGCTGGATCTGTAGCTCGGCCTGGCGCCGTGCGATCCGCCGGCTCGCCCGGCCGCTTCCCTCGCGGGTCCGTGCCCCGTTTCGATTCGCACCGACGGCGCCCGCCCGACACTTCTTCCCACGCGCGCGACGGAGGGGCCCGTTTCCCTGGCTCCCCGACATGCACACCCTGTCTGCGATAGGGGGCGGGAGGAAAACAGTGTCCGACGCGAAGAAGCTGCCGAACCCGAGGGGGGACAAGACAAGCCGATCCACCACTCCCGGGCGCTCTCCGTTCGCGTCGCCGCTGGCCTGGCTGGTGCTCGTCGCCCTCGCGGTATTCCTGTTCCGGGCCTTCCAGGACGTGGGGGTCCGGCGGATCGGGTACTCGCAGTGGAAGGAGATGCTGCGGTCCGGCTCGTTCGAGAAGGTGGTCGTGGGGCCGGACTGGGTGCGCGGCTACCCGAAGTCGGCCGCCACCGACGAGCGCGGCCGCGCCTCGGCGGGTGGGAACGCGCTCCCGTACATGGCGAACCGCCTCCCGGGCGACGACGACCTCGTGAAGGAGATCGAGGCGGCGAAGATCGAGTACGACGCGGTCTCGGGCGGCGGCATGGGCGACCTGTTCTGGATCTGGGTCGCGCCGATCCTCATCGGCCTCCTGTTCTGGGGCTGGGTGATGAGACGGATGTCGGGCCAGATCGGCCAAGGGCCACCTGGCGTGATGGCGTTCGGCAAGTCGCGGGCGCGCGTGCACATGGAGCCCGACACCGGCGTGACCTTCGAGGACGTCGCCGGCATCGACGAGGCGGTGGAGGAGCTCCAGGAGATCGTCGAGTTCCTGAAGACGCCCGAGAAGTACCGCCGGCTCGGCGGCCGGATCCCGAAGGGCGTGCTGCTCGTGGGTCCCCCCGGAACCGGCAAGACGCTCCTCGCGCGCGCCACCGCCGGCGAGGCGGGCGTGCCGTTCTTCTCCCTCTCCGGCTCCGAGTTCGTGGAGATGTTCGTCGGCGTGGGCGCCGCGCGCGTGCGCGATCTCTTCCAGCAGGCGCAGGCGAAGGCGCCGTGCATCGTCTTCATCGACGAGCTCGACGCGCTGGGGAAGACGCGCAACGCGGGCGTGATGGGCGGGCACGACGAGCGGGAGCAGACGCTGAACCAGCTCCTCGCCGAGATGGACGGCTTCGACGCCCGCGCCGGGCTCATCATCATGGGCGCGACGAACCGGCCGGAGATCCTCGACCCGGCGCTGATGCGCCCGGGGCGCTTCGATCGCCAGGTGCTGGTGGACCGGCCCGACAAGCGCGGCCGCGAGAAGATCCTCCAGATCCACGCGAAGAACGTGAAGCTCGCGGCCGACGTCGACCTGCGCACCATCGCCGCCCGGACCCCGGGCTTCGCGGGCGCGGACCTCGCGAACGTGGTGAACGAGGCGGCGCTCCTCGCCGCGCGGCGCAACAAGGCCGCGGTGGGTCGGAGCGAGCTCGACGAGGCGGTGGAGCGGGTGGTGGCGGGGCTCGAGAAGAAGAGCCGGCGCATCAACGAGCGGGAGAAGGAGATCGTGGCGTTCCACGAGTCGGGCCACGCGCTCGTGTCGTGGATGCTCCCGAACGCGGACCGCGTGACGAAGGTGTCGATCATCCCGCGCGGCCTCGGCGCGCTGGGCTACACGCTCCAGCTCCCGATCGAGGACCGGTACCTCCTCACGCGCAGCGAGCTGCGGGATCGCATGGCGGGACTCATGGGCGGCCGGGTGGCGGAGGAGGAGATCTTCGGCGAGCCCTCCACCGGCGCGTCGAACGACCTGCAGCAGGCCACCGGCCTCGCGCGGATGATGGTGCGCGACTACGGCATGAGCCGCCTCGGGCCGGTGTCGCTCTCCGGCGACCAGGGACCGACCTTCCTCGGCATCAAGGGACCGGAGAACCGCACGCACTCCGATCAGACCGCGCTCGAGATCGATCGCGAGGTGCAGAGCTTCGTGGTGGAGGCGCAGGAGCGCGCGCGCGACGTCCTGCGCCGGCACCGCGACAAGCTCGACGCGCTCGCGGCGCGGCTGCTCGCCGCCGAGGTGGTGGAGGAGGAGGAGATCGAGCGGCTCTGGGGGCCGAAGGCGGAGCGGCCTGGCGGATTCATGGGTCGCGGTCACCACGAGGCTCCCCCCGAGGACCCGAACCACCCGCACCGTGAGCCGGAGCGGCGCTGGCCGGTGACGCAGGCCACGGCCGACGCGGCGAAGGCGAACGGCGGGCACGAGGAGTAGCGGGCGTGCGGATCGGCGCGTCGCACCGGATGCGGAAGGAGCTGTTCCAGCGCGGGATCCGGGAGGGCTACCTCACGCTCACGGAGATCGACGCCGCGCTCCCGCCCGGAACGGTGGGTCAGGGGGAGCGCTGGCTCCTCCTCTACAGCCTGCGCGCTGCGGGAGTGGAGATCCGCGACGGCTCGGGGGGCACGATGGAGCTCCCGCCGCCACCCGCCGAATGACCGTTTGACACGGGACCCGCCGTGGTTACGTTCGTTCCCCATTCTGGGAGGAGTTTGCATGCCCGACGACGGGGCGAACGATGGCGAGGCGAAGGTGGCGGTGAACGACCGGCGGCGATTCACGCCCGACGGCGAGGCCCGGGAGGGCTCGCCGGAAGAGGCCGTGGTGCCCGTGGCCGACGACCGCGACCAGCGGCTCGCGGCAGCGGAGGCGCGGGTCGAGGAGCTGCTCCGCGCGTACGCCGGGCAGGTGGAGGAGCAGAAGGCCGCCCGCGCGCGGATGGAGCGCGAGAAGCAGCGCCAGCTCGAGAGCGAGCGGGCGCAGGTGGCGCAGGCGCTGCTCGAGTCGATGGACGAGCTGGAGCGCGCGCTGGCCGCCGCCGGCACGCCCGAGGCGGGCTCGCGGCTCGCCAGCGTGGTCGAGGGCGTGCGGCTGTCGCTCGCCGCGCTCGCGAAGCGGGTCTCCGAGATGGGCGCGCAGCGGCTCTCGCTCGTCGGCGAGCCGTTCGACCCGCGCTTCGCCGAGGCGATCGACCTCGTCCCGGTGAGCGACCCGTCGCGCGATCAGGTGGTGGTCGAGGAGATCCGGCCGGCTTACCGGATCGGGGACCGCGTGCTGCGCGCCGGGCGCGTGCGCGTGGGCCGGCTGGTCCAGGCTTGAATCTCTCGCGGGATCCGCGCGTCGCGAAAAGCGCGTCCCGCGCCGCAGGTGCAGGGAATAGAATCCCGACGCATTTGTCTCGTGAAAATACTCGTTCGGAGGAAATCCATGCGGCGCACCGTCACCGCTTCGTCGATCATCGTCGTCGCCGTCGCAATCGCCATCGGCTGCGGAGCCACCGATAGCCGCGCCGAGCCGGCGGCGACCGCGGCCCCCAAGTCGCCCCAGGGTGGTCAGCTCTGGCGTGACCCGGGCTCGCAGGGCGCGCCCGCGCTGGCGCTGCCCTCGCAGGGCTCGCTCGCGCCGCTGATCAAGGCGCTGAAGCCCGCCGTCGTGAACATCTCCACCACCACGGTGGTGAAGAACCCGCACCGGTTCTCGCGCGGCGGCCCGCGCGGCGCCCCGGGGCAGGACCCGTTCAACGACTTCTTCGACCGGTTCTTCGGCGGACGCCAGCCGGACATGCCGGAGGAGCAGCGCGGCCAGAGCCTCGGGTCGGGCTT
>Ga0318493_10000599_pt1 | contig 11264 bp, 8 predicted proteins | sample GRESIP108b1f23_FD_203294 | JGI IMG/M metagenome (GOLD analysis project Ga0318493, IMG submission 203294) | Tropical soil microbial communities from Luquillo Experimental Forest, Puerto Rico - GRE.SIPMG.108b1f23 | ecosystem: Environmental > Terrestrial > Soil > Tropical forest > Bulk soil...
GACGAAGGGGTCGCCGCGCTCGCGGCCGACGAGGGCGTCGACTTCGTGCTCGCCTCGATCGCCGGCGGCGCGGGCCTCCGGTCCACCGCCGCGGCGGTGGACGCGGGCAAGACGGTGGGGCTCGCGAACAAGGAGTCGATGGTGCTCGCCGGCGAGCTGCTGCTCGCGCGCGCGCGCGCCACCGGCGCGCGGATCCTGCCGGTGGACTCCGAGCACAGCGCGATCTTCCAGGCGCTCGCCGGCCACGAGCGCAGCCACGTGAGGCGGCTGCTCCTCACCGCGTCCGGCGGGCCGCTGCGCACGATGCCGGCGGGCGAGCTCGCGGAGGTGACGCCGGCGCGCGCGCTGAAGCACCCGAACTGGTCGATGGGCGACAAGATCACCATCGACTCGGCGACGCTCATGAACAAGGGGCTCGAGGTGATCGAGGCCCGCTGGCTCTTCGACGTCCCGCCGAGCCGGATCGACATCGTGGTCCACCCGGAGTCGATCGTGCACTCCATGGTGGAGTACATCGACGGATCGGTGGTGGCGCAGCTCGGCATCTCCGACATGCGCGGCCCCATCAGCTACGCGATGGCCTGGCCCGAGCGCCTCGCGCTCGAGCTGCCCCCGCTCGATCTCACGCGCCTCGGCCGCCTCACCTTCGAGGCGCCCGATCCGTCCCGGTTCCCGGCCTTCACGCTCGCGTACCGCGCGCTCGAGCTCGGCGGCAGCGCGCCGGCGGTGCTCTCGGGCGCGGACGAGGCCGCGGTGGCGGCCTTCCTCGCCGGGCGGATCCCGTTCCCGCGCATCGCGTCCCTCTGCGCGGAGGTGCTGGACGAGCACGTCCCGGAGCCGCTGCGGAGCGTGGAGCAGGCGATCGCCGCGAGCGAGCAGGGCCGCCGCGAGGCCGAGAAGCGGGCCGGCGGGGGTCGCGCCTGAGGGAGCCATGCGCCGGCGCGTGACGAACATCTTCGGCGCGGCGGCAGCGTTCCTCGATCGCTCGCGGCGCTTCGGCTGGATCGACGCCGCGCTGCTCCTGGCCGCGCTCGCCGGCGCGTTCGGCGTCGCCCGGCTCGCGGCGGAGTGGACCGGCGCGCTCCGGCCCGCCGTGGAGATCGACCTCTCGCTCCGCGCGCTGCCGCGCTACACGCTCCTGTCGCTCTCGCGCGGGCTCGCGGCCTACGTCCTGTCGCTGCTGTTCACGCTCGGCTACGGGTGGTGGGCGGCGAAGGACCCGCTCGCGGAGCGCGTGCTCGTGCCGCTGCTCGACGTGCTCCAGAGCATCCCGGTGCTGGGCTTCATGCCGGGCCTCGTGCTCGGGCTCGTGGCCCTCTTCCCGCACAGCAACGCCGGACTCGAGCTCGCGTCGATCGTCATGATCTTCACGGGCCAGGCCTGGAACATGACGTTCAGCTTCTACCACTCGGTCCGCTCGGTGCCGCGCGACCTGGGCGAGGTGGCCACGCTGAACCGCTTCACTGGCTGGCAGCGCTTCCGCTGGGTGGAGCTGCCGTTCTCGGCGATCGGCCTCGTGTGGAACAGCATGATGAGCGTGGCCGGCGGCTGGTTCTTCCTCATGGTGAGCGAGGCGTTCGTCCTCGGCGACCACGACTTCCGGCTGCCCGGCCTCGGCTCGTACATGAGCGTCGCGGTCGCGCGGGGCGACGGCCGCGCGATGATCGCGGCGGTGGTGGCGATGACCGTGATGATCGTCGCCCTCGACCAGCTCCTCTGGCGCCCTGTGGTCGCGTGGTCCCAGAAGTTCCGCGTGGAGGAGAGCGGCCAGGCCGAGGCGATGGAGTCGTGGTTCCTCGATCTCGTGCGCCGCTCGCGGGTGCTCCACTGGGCCCGCGGCGCGCTCGGCCACGCCAGCCGACGCCCCCGGCCTCGCCGCGAGCGGGCGGCGCGCCGGAGCGCCGCGCTCGCCCGCGCCGCCTCGCTCCTGCTCTTCGTGGCGCTCCTCGGCGGCCTCGCCGCCGGCGGCGCTGCCCTCGTGCACCTCCTGCGCGCCCTGCCCGGCGCCGAGTGGCTCGCGCTCGGCGGCGCCGCGTTCCTCACGCTCGGCCGGGTCCTCGTCTCCACCGCGCTCGGCACCGTCTGGGCGCTGCCCGCCGGCCTCGCCATCGGGCTCTCGCCGCGGCTCTCGCGCGTGCTGCAGCCGGTCGTGCAGGTGGTCGCGTCGTTCCCGGCGCCCATGCTCTTCCCCGCGGTGATCGCGGTGCTCGCCGCCGCGGGCGTCGGGCTCGGCTGGGGCAGCATGCTGCTCATGCTGCTCGGCACGCAGTGGTACGTGCTCTTCAACGTGGTGGCGGGCGCGACCGCGATCCCGGCCGACCTGCGCGAGGCGGCGCGCGTCTACCGGCTCGGCACGCTGCAGCGCTTCCGCGAGCTCTACTTCCCTTCGGTGTTCCCGTACCTCGTCACCGGCTGGATCACCGCCGCCGGCGGCGCCTGGAACGCGAGCATCGTCTCCGAGTACGTGACCTTCCGCGGCGACACGCTCATGACGGACGGCCTCGGGGCGCGCATCAGCGCCGCCGCGGCGGCCGGCCGCTTCCCCGCGCTCGCGGGGGCGGTGTCGGTGATGGCCCTCGTGGTGGTCCTCTTCAACCGGCTCGTCTGGCGGCGCCTGCACCGCGTCGCCGAGGAGCGGTTCTCCCTCACCCGCTAGCGAGGCCCCATGGCCGAGGTGATGCCCACCCCCCGCGCCGTCGCGAACGGCGAGCCGCTGTGCGAGCTGCGCCACGTGGACAAGGAGTTCCCACAGGGGAGCGGCACGCCGCTGAAGGTGCTGTCCGACGTGTCGCTCGCGATCCGGCCCGACGAGGTGGTCGCGCTCCTCGGCCCGTCGGGCTGCGGGAAGTCCACGATCCTCCGCGTGCTCGCTGGCCTCACGCAGGCGACGCGCGGCGAGGTGCGCTGGCACGGCGCGCCGCTCGAGGGGCTCGTGCCCGGCATCGGCTTCGTCTTCCAGAGCTTCGCGCTCTACCCGTGGATGAGCGTGACCGAGAACGTGGAGGCGGTGCTGCGGGCGAAGGGGCTCCCGCCGGAGGAGGTGTCGGCGCGGGCCGCGCGCGCGATCCAGACGGTCGGGCTCGCCGGCTTCGAGGAGGCGTTCCCGCGCGAGCTGTCGGGCGGCATGAAGCAGCGCGTGGGGATGGCGCGCGCGTTCTCGCTCGACCCCGAGCTGCTCTTCATGGACGAGCCCTTCAGCCAGGTGGACGCGCTCACCGCCGAGTCGCTCCGCGCGGAGGTCCTCGACATCTGGGCGGCGAAGGACCGGAACCCGTCGTCCATCGTGATGGTGAGCCACGACATCAAGGAGGTGGCCTACATGGCCGACCGGATCGTCGTGCTCGACGCGAACCCGGGCCGCGTGCGCACCGTGGTGGTGAACGACCTGCCGCGCCCGCGCGACTACCGCTCGCCCGGGCTCCTCCAGCTCGTCGACCGGCTGCACGACATCATCACCGGCATGGAGATGCCCGACGTCCCGGTGCCCGCGGGCGCGGTGATCGAGCCCATCCCGGCGGCGACGCCGAGCGAGATCGTGGGCCTCCTCGAGTACCTCGACGCGCGGCAGGGGCGGGAGGAGGTGTTCCGGATCGCCTCGGACACGCACCGCGAGTTCGGCGCGCTCATCACGGTGGTGAACGCGGCAGAGCTCCTCGATCTGGTGGACACGCCCCGCCGGATGGTGGTCCTCTCCCCCGAAGGGCAGGCGTTCGTGCGGGCCAGCCCCGAGGATCGCATCACCCTCTGGCGCGAGAAGATCGTGAAGCTCCGGGTCTTCCAGCTCGTGAAGGAGGCCCTGGCGCGGGACGAGCGGCACGAGCTCTCGCGCGAGTTCGTGCTCGAGCTGCTCGCGCTGCACCTGCCGGACGAGAGCTACGAGCAGGTGTTCGACACGTTCATCGGGTGGGCCCGCTTCGCCGACCTGTTCTCGTACGACGATCAGACCGAGACGGTGGGCCTGCAGCACTGAAGACCGGGCGGAGGCGAGATGACGGAGGCGGACGTCGGCGACGCGGTCCACGGGGCCGAGCTGAAGGAGGCCTGGCCGGTTCTCGCGCGAGAGGACCGCGCCGAGGGCTTCCGGCTGCTCCCGCGCGGCGAGTCCGACGACTTCTTCCTCGATCTCGGCGCGCACGACCAGGCGGATCTCCTGCTCGCGCTACCCCGCGAGGAGCGGCGGCTCTGGATCCGGCTCCTCGCGCCGGACGACGCGGCCGACCTGATCCAGGAGGTCCCGGCGGAGGAGCGCCCTGCGGTGCTCGACCTCCTCGACGCGCTGACGCGCAAGGAGGTGAACGCGCTCCTCGCCTACGCCGAGGACGCGGCCGGCGGCCTCATGAGCCCGCGCTACGCGCGGCTCCGGCCCGACATGACCTGCGACGAGGCGATCAGCTACCTGCGGCGCCAGGGGCGTGAGCCGCTCGAGACGATCTACGAGCTCTACGTGCTCGACGAGCGCGGCGTGCTCCTCGGCGTCGTCTCGCTGCGCGACCTCTTCCTCTCGCAGCCGGGGAAGCGCGTCCGGGAGGTGATGAACACCGAGGTCGTGAAGGCGCGCGACGACCTCGACCAGGAGGCGCTGTCGAAGCTGTTCGCCGAGCACGACCTCACCGCCATCCCGATCGTCGACGCCGAGGATCGGATGAAGGGCATCGTGACCGTCGACGACATCGTCGACGTCGTGCAGGAAGAGGCCACGGAGGACATCCACAAGCTGGGCGGCATGGAGGCCCTGGACGCGCCCTACTTCTCGGTGAGCTTCTTCGACATGGTGAAGAAGCGCGGCGGCTGGCTCGCGGCGCTGTTCCTCGGCGAGATGCTCACCGCCACCGCGATGGCGCACTTCGAGGACGAGATCGCGAAGGCGGTGGTGCTCGCGCTCTTCGTGCCGCTCATCATCTCCTCCGGCGGCAACTCGGGCTCGCAGGCGACGACGCTCGTCATCCGCGCGATGGCGCTCGGCGAGGTGCGGCTCCGCGACTGGTGGCGCGTCATCCACCGCGAGATCGGCACCGGCCTCGCCCTCGGTACGTTCCTCGGCGCGATCGGCTTCATGCGCATCGCGATCTGGCAGGCGATCTCGCCGCTCTACGGCGAGCACTGGATGCGGGTCGCCTTCACGGTGTTCGGCAGCCTCATCGGCGTCGTCACCTTCGGCACCTTCGCCGGCTCGCTCCTGCCCTTCATCCTCCGCCGACTCGGGTTCGACCCGGCGAGCGCCTCTGCGCCCTTCGTGGCCACCCTGGTGGACGTCACGGGCCTCGTGATCTACTTCTCGGTGGCGAGCGCGATCCTGACCGGGACGCTGCTCTGACGGGTGGTTTCCCGTGCGGCGCGCTGCCGCGCGTCCCATGATCGCGATCACGGATGGCTTACGATCTCCTCCTGAAAGTCGGCTCGATCGTCCTCCTCCTGGGGGGACTCATCTTCGTCCACGAGCTCGGCCACTTCCTCGCCGCGAAGCTGCTCGGCGTGAAGGTGGTGCGGTTCTCCATCGGCTTCGGCCCGCGGCTCTTCGGCTTCTCGCGCGGCGAGACCGAATACCGGATCGCGGCGCTGCCCCTCGGCGGCTACGTGAAGATGGCCGGCGACGATCCCTCCGAGGAGGTGGCGCCGGAGGACCGCGGTCGCGGGTTCCTGGAGCAGGCGCCGTGGCGGCGGTTCGTCATCGCCGCCGCGGGGCCCGCGATGAACCTCGTCTTCCCCGTGGTCATCTACATGCTCCTCGCGCTGGCGCAGAACGGCCAGCCGACCCCGGGGCCGGTGGTGGGCACCGTCTCGCCGGGCTCGCCGGCGGCGGAGGCCGGGCTCCAGCCGGGCGATCGGATCCTGTCGGTCACCACGCCCGACGGCCGCGCGAGGCCGGTGCGCTGGTTCGCCGACCTGCGCGAGATCGTCTCCCCCCATCCCGAGGAGGCGCTGCAGTTCGACGTGCAGCGCGGCGGCGAGAAGCTGGCGCCCATGACCATCCGCCCCGCGCGGGAGCGGGAGTCGAACCCCGTCGAGACCCGCTGGCGCGGCGTCATCGGAGTGACGCCGTCCTACCCCACCGCCGTGGTCGCGCCGGCGTCGCCAGGCGCCGCTGGGCCGGTGGAGCCCTTCGACCTCGTCGTGCGCGCGGGCGATCGCCCGGTGAAGCACGCCGGCGATCTCCAGGCGGCGCTCGCCGCCGCCCGCTGCGCCCCGCTCGATCTCGAGGTCCTGCGCGAGCGCCCGGCGCGCGCGCCCGGCGTCGCGGTCTCGGCTTACGATCCGGTGAAGCTCGCGGGCGTCCCCACCTGCGACGCGGCCGGGAAGCCCACGGTCGCGCTCGCCGATCCCGCGATCTCGACCGTCGTCGCGGCGGTGACGCCCGGCGGCCCCGCCGCGCAGGCCGGCCTCCACCGGGGCGACGCGATCGCCGCGGTGAACGGGAAGCCGGTGCGGAGCTTCCGCGACCTGAACCTTCTCTCCGGCGAGTTCCAGGCCGGCAAGCCGGCGAAGCTCGCGCTCGCCAGCGGGCGCGAGGTGACGCTCGTCCCCGCCGAGGAGGCGTACGTCGACGACCTCACGAAGGAGCGGCAGACCCGGGTGGTCCTCGGCTTCGCGCCCGACTCGCGCTCCCTCGTGGAGCCCACCGCGCTCGTGGCCGAGCAGGTTCCGCTGCGCCTCCCGTTCGTGGAGGCCGCTGCGGCGTCGGCGGGTCACCTCGCCGACGTGGTGCGGATCACCGTGCTCGGGATCGCGCGCATCGTCACCGGCGACATCTCGTTCCGCACGGTGGGCGGGCCGATCATGCTCTTCTCCATCGCGGCGCAGGCCGCAGAGGAGGGGATCGAGAGCTTCCTCTTCAAGATGGCCCTCATCAGCGTGAACCTCGGGCTCATGAACCTGCTCCCGATCCCGGTGCTCGACGGCGGCCACCTCGCCGCGTGCCTCGTGGAGTGGGTCACGCGGCGGCCGCTCTCGATCCGCACGCGCGAGGTCGCGAACCTGGTGGGCATCGTGCTGCTCGTCGTGCTGATGCTCTTCGTGTTCAAGAACGACATCGTGCGGTTGATGGGGTAAGACCCGCGCGTGCTCGTCGCCGCCATCGACACCGCCACCCTCGTGCTCTCGGTCGCCCTCTGCGAGGCGGACGCCGTCGGCGTCCGCGTGCTCGCCGAGGCGCGCGAGGAGGCCCAGCGGGGCGGCCACGGCGCGCGGCTGCCGGGCGCGCTCCTGGAGCTCCTCCAGGCGCGCGGCCTCGGGACCGCCCACGTGGGCGGCTGGGTGTGCGGCGTGGGGCCCGGCTCCTTCACCGGCCTGCGCATCGGCGTGGCGACGTGGAAAGGGTTCGCGTACGCGCACCGGCGCCCGCTCGTCGGCGCCTCCAGCCTCGCCGCGATGGCGCTCGAGGCCGCCGCGTCGGCGCCTCCGGAGGCGGTGCTCGTGCCGCTCCTCGACGCGAAGAAGGGCGAGGTGTACGCCGGGTTCTTCCGCGCGGCGGGGCAGGGGGTCGAGCCGGTCGCGCCGGAGGCCGCGCTCGCGCCCGACGCGCTCGCCGAGCGGGTGCGCGCGCTGCCGGGAGCGGTGGTCTTCGGGCACGGCGTCCGCGCCTACCCCGCGCTCGCGGCGCTGCCCGTGCTCGCGAGCGGACCGGCCACCCCGTCCGCCGTCGCGCTCTCGCGGCTCGCCGCCCCGGCGCTCGCGAGCGCCGCCTTCGACGCCACGCAGGTGTTCGCGCTCGAGCCGCACTACGTGCGCGCGAGCGAGGCCGAGGTGAAGTTCCCGCACGGGCTCGGCCCCGGTAGCACCCAGCCGCGCTAAACTGCGCCGGTGATCCCCGCCTCCACGCTCGCCGTCTTCGCGCTCGCCGCGCTCCTCCTCGCCGTGACCCCCGGGCCGGCGGTGCTCTACATCGTCGCCCGCAGCGTCCACCAGGGGCGGCGCGCCGGCATGCTCTCGGCGCTCGGCATCGCCGCCGGCGGGCTCGTGCACGTCCTCGCCGCGGTGGCCGGCCTGTCCGCGCTCCTCGTCTCGTCCGCCCTCGCGTTCACGGCGGTGCGCTGGGCGGGGGCGGTGTACCTCGTGTGGCTCGGCGTGAAGACGCTGCGCGGCGGGGCGGACGCCGAGTCGGCCTCGCCGCCACCCGCGGCCCCGCGCCGGATCTTCCTCCAGGGCTTCGTCGTGAACGTGCTGAACCCGAAGACCGCGCTCTTCTTCCTCGCCTTCCTCCCTCAGTTCGTGAGCCCCACGCGCGGCAGCGTGCCGGCGCAGATCCTCCTTCTCGGCCTCACCTTCATCTCCATCGCGAGCACGAGCGACCTCACCTACGCGCTCCTCGCCGGCACGGTGGCGCGACGCGTCGGCCGCACGGCGCGCGCGCGGCGCGCGACGCGGCTCGTGACCGGCGGCGCCTACCTCGCGCTCGGCGCTGGCGCCGCGCTCGCCGGCACTTCGCACGAGTAGCGCGCGGGCTGCTCCCCCACCGCGCACGGGTTACATTCCAGGAGCGATGCAGAACGAAGCCGCCGTCTTCCGTCCCCCGCTCCGCGGCCTCGCGCCCGCGCTCCTCCTCGGCGCCGCCGGTGGGGGCGCCGTCGCCCTCGTGGCGAGCCTCGCCGGCCCCGAGGTCCCCCTCATCGCCGGCTCGCTCCTCGGGGCGCTCGCGGCCGGCCTTTCACTCGCGGCGCGCCACGCGCGCGGGCTGCGGCTCGTCGCGGACGAGGCGGGGCTGCGCGTCCTGGGCTGCGCGGCGGGCTCGGGGCTCCAGGCGCGCTGGGAGGACGTCCGGCTCGGCTTCGGCGTGACGATGTGCGACGCCGACGGGACGCTGCAGCGCTACGCGATCCTCGCCGATCCCCAGGGGCGCGGCTTCGCGTTCGCCGACCGCGCCGGCGGGGCGCCCTGCCGGCCCGTGACCGGGGCCGATGGGCGGCCGGTCGAGGTGGTCGATCTCGGCGAGGCGGCGCTGCTCCTCGGCCTCGTGGTGCAGCGGACGCCGGCCTGGCACGTCCTGCCGGAGTCGCTGCAGGCGGCGCCGGCGATACCGCCGGTCCCGACCCCGACCCCGACCGAGACCTCGACCTCGACCTCGACCGCGACCACGACGTCGGCCTCCGCCTCGACCCCGACCCGCGAGCGCCGCTTCGGCCTCTTCGCGGTGTTCGCGAAGCTCGGCTCGAAGCTCGCCGCCTCGGCCGGGAAGCTCGGCGCCGGTGCGCTGAAGGCGGCGAAGACGGCGAACCTGGGCTGGGCGGCGGCGTCCGCCGCGACCTACTCGCTCCTCTTCTCCTGGAAGTTCGCGCTCGCGATCCTGATCCAGCTCTTCGTCCACGAGTACGGCCACGTCCACGCGATGCGGAAGACCGGGATGCGCGTGCGCGGCATGTACTTCGTGCCGATGCTCGGCGCGCTCGCCGTGACCGACGACGCCTTCACCTCGCGCCGCCAGCAGGCCTACGTCGCGCTGAACGGGCCGCTGTGGGGCTCCCTCCTCGCCCTCGTGCCGCTCGGCCTCTTCTTCCTCACCCACGACCCGCTCTGGGCCTCGATCGCCTCGTGGTGGGCGCTCCTGAACCTGTTCAACCTGCTCCCCATCGCGCCACTCGACGGCGGCCGCGTGATGCACGCCTTCGCGTCGTCCTACTCCTCCGCGCTCGGCGTCGCGCTCTCGATGGCCGGCCTCGCCGTGGCGCTCGTGCTCGGGCTCGCGGCCGGCTTCTCCATCGTGTGGCTCGTGGCGCTCCTCGGCGCGATGGAGCTCGCCGGCGAGGCCCGCTCCCGCGCGGGCGCCCACGCGCTGCGGCTCCTCCCCGAGCCGGCCCGCTTCCATGCGCCGCACTGGCTCTACCTGCGCGCCGCCGCCGGCCCGCCCCCCGGTGCGCCCTCGCAGCCCGCGTTCCTCTTCGCGCTCGAGCGCCAGGAGAAGACCGCCCGCGCGGTGCCGCTCCGCGGCGGGGAGTTCGCGCGCTGGGGACTCGCCTACCTCGGGCTCGCCGCGGCCCTCGTGTTCGTGCTCTGGCTCCTGCGCAGCGTCCCCGGGGCTTCGGCCGCCGCCGGGCTCCTGGAATAGCCGCCCCTTCCTGCCTGTCGTCAGATCCTGGTAATCTCTCGCACTTTCCTTCTCGGAGGGCACACCGGATGTCCCAGAAGAAGCTCCAGGTTGGGATCCTCGGCGCGACCGGAATGGTCGGCCAGCGCTTCGTCTCGCTGCTCGCGAACCACCCCTGGTTCGAGGTGAAACTCGTCGCGGCGAGCGCGAGCTCGGCTGGCAAGAGCTACGAGGAGGCGGTCGCCGGCCGCTGGGCCGTGCCGGGAGGCGTGCCCGGGGCCACCGCGCGGCTCACCGTGAAGGATGCCTCCGACGTGAGCGCGATCGCGCCGCAGGTCGACTTCGTCTTCTGCGCGGTCGACATGCCGAAGGACGAGACGGCGAAGCTCGAGGAGGCGTACGCGCGCGCCGAGACGCCGGTCGTCTCCAACAACTCCGCGCACCGCGGCACGCCCGACGTGCCGATGATGATCCCGGAGATCAACGCGGACCACGCGAAGGTGATCGAGGCCCAGCGCAAGCGGCTCGGCACCTCCCGCGGCTTCGTGACGGTGAAGCCGAACTGCTCGCTCCAGAGCTACGTGCCGGCGATCCACCCGCTGCTCGAGTTCGGCCCCACGAAGATCGCGGTCTGCACGTACCAGGCGATCAGCGGCGCCGGGAAGACGTTCCAGAGCTGGCCGGAGATGCTCGACAACGTCATCCCGTTCATCAAGGGCGAGGAGGAGAAGAGCGAGAAGGAGCCCATGAAGATCTGGGGCCGGCTCGACGGCGCCCGGATCGTGAACGCGGAGAAGCCGGTGATCACCGCGCAGTGCATCCGCGTGCCGGTGTCCGACGGCCACCTCGCGGCGGTGTTCGTCTCGTTCGACAAGAAGCCCTCCCGCGACGACATCCTCGCGCGCTGGAAGGCCTTCGAGGGGCCGCCGCAGCAGGCGAAGCTCCCGAGCGCGCCCACGCCCTTCCTCCAGTACTTCGAGGAGGAGAACCGGCCGCAGACCAAGCTCGATCGCGACGCCGGCAACGGCCAGGCGATCACCATCGGCCGGCTCCGCCCCGACGCGCTCTTCGACTGGCGCTTCGTCGCGCTCTCGCACAACACGGTGCGCGGCGCGGCCGGCGGCGCGGTGCTCACCGCCGAGCTGCTCGCGCACCAGGGCTACATCCAGGCGAAGTAGCCGCTCGCCCTCGCAGATCACCCGGCGGCCGCCGCGCGCGGCCGCCGTTCGTTTTCGGGAGTTCCCATGTA
>Ga0318493_10000605_pt1 | contig 11199 bp, 12 predicted proteins | sample GRESIP108b1f23_FD_203294 | JGI IMG/M metagenome (GOLD analysis project Ga0318493, IMG submission 203294) | Tropical soil microbial communities from Luquillo Experimental Forest, Puerto Rico - GRE.SIPMG.108b1f23 | ecosystem: Environmental > Terrestrial > Soil > Tropical forest > Bulk soil...
CGCCGCAGCGGGCAGGTCCTCGCCCGGGGTGCTGGACAGGATCGTCACGTCCTCGACGCTGTCCGCGTCGGTGCCCAGCGCCTCCCTGACCCGGTCCCCGAGCGTCTCGTCGTCGGCCGCCTCGTCCACCGCCACCGACAGGTCCCGGCGGATCGCGGGCATGCCCGAGACCGGCCGGTAAGGGGCCAGGTCGGCCATCTGGCTGGCGATCCGGGGGTCGGCCGACCGCAGCAGCCGGATGTCCGGGATCTCCTTGCGCAGCATCAGCAGCCGGTCCAGCCCCATGCCGAGGGCCAGGCCCCTGCGGTCCGCCAGGCCGGCCCCGGCCAGCACGCCGGGATGGGCCAGCCCGCACTCCCACACCTCCACCCAGTCCGCGCCGCGCAGCACGTCGACCTGGCGCCCGTCGGTCGTGTACGGGTGCTGACGGGGTTCCTGGCGGCTCGGGCGGCCCGGCAGCAGCGCGCCGAGCAGGATGGTGATCATCTCGTCCAGGTCGGCGTCGCCGAGCGGTCTTCGGCTGATCCGCCACAGGTCGAGCTGGTGCGGGGCGGGCGCGTGCTGCCAGTCGATCGCGTCCCGCCGGTAGACGATGCCCGGGCACACCAGCAGCACCTCGTCGGTCCGGTCGTCGGCCAGCCGGCGCAGCGCGGGCGGCAGCATCGCGCTGGTGCTGCTGCGCAGCACGCGCCGGTCGTCGACGTAGCGGGTGTACCGGGCGTCCCTGGTGACGGCGGCGGGCTGGTAGCCGAGGTTGTCGTAGTTGTCGGCGATGGTCACCATCCGGGGGCCGCGGCACCACCGGGCCTCGCATCCCCAGGCGCTGGTCAGCGCGGTGACGGCGGTCTTCACGAGGAGCTGGATGGCGTGCGGCCCGTCCGCGGGGTCGCTCAGGTCGGTTATCGCCAGGTCGCGCGCAAGCTGCGCGGCGGTGAGATGGGAAGGCATCGGGACTCCTTGGTCTTCGACGGCGGGCTGGGGACGGGCCTCCCGGCTCCAGCCGTCGGATCGGAGTCACTCGCTAGCGCGCGCCGGCACCTCCCGACGGCCCACTACGGGCCGGGAGGCTGGCGAATCGCCGCGCTACCGAAGCCATGACCCAAGGATATCTCGGCGCGCCAGCGGATAATCGGACCGCGGTCCCGGCCCGGAGGTAAGCGGATCCCGGCCCAGAAACGTGAAGGGGACATGGCCAGCGAAACGTTGGATTTCGCCGAGTTCTACGCGTCGGCCAAGGACGACTGCCTGCGGGCGGTACTGGCCAGCACGGGCGACAGGCAGGCCGCGGAGGACCTGGTCGCCGAGGCGTTCGCCCGCGCCTGGGCCGCCTGGCGCAGGGTGAGCAGGCACCCGGCGCCGCGGGCCTGGGTGGTCCGGACCGCGCTCAACACCTGGGTGTCCTGGTGGCGGCGGCGCCACCGCGAGGTCGCGCTCGGCCAGGCCGACGGCTTAGCCGCCGCGCCTGGCGGCGAGGACGCGGAGCCCGTCGACCGGCAGCTGATGGCCGCCTTGATGCGACTCCCGCTCCGGCAGCGCCAGGTCGTGGGGCTGCGGCTGTTCCTCGACCTGGACACCGCGCGCACGGCCGAGGTGCTGGGCATCGCCCCGGGCACGGTCACCGCGCACCTGACCCGCGCCATCGCCGCGCTGCGCGAGGAATTCACGTCCGCTCGAGGCCAGGAGACGCCATGAACACCGACAGCGAGCTGCTCACCGCGGTCAGGGAGTCCTTCGCCGGGGCCCGGCTGCGGACCCCGCTCGACGCGACCATCCGCCGCGGCCGGGCGCTGCGCGCGCGGCGCCGGATAGCGGGCCTGGCCGGTGCCGCGGCCATCGCCGGAGCGGCCGCGCTGACCACGGCGCTGCTGCTCCCCGGCGGAGCCGGCCAGCCGGCCGCGTCCGGCCCGGGCCCGGCCGCCTCGGTTACCCCGCCGGGCCCGGCGCGGCTGGCGGCCTGGACGGTGACCCGGGGACCGGGCCGCACGGTGACCATCCTGATCCGCCAGCTGCGGGACCCCGCAGGATTGCAGCGCGCGCTGCGCGCCGACGGGGTGCCGGCCGCCGTGGCCTTCCAGGGCGGAACGCTCTCGGACACCCCGCCGCTGCCGAAGCAATGCCTCGACACCTCGCTGTCGGACGAGGCGAACGCCCAGCTCCAGAACAAGATCCTGGGCCAGTCCTTCATGGACCCTCGCCACGGGATCGCGCTGGTCATCCACGCCGCCGAGATCCCTGACGGCATCGGCCTGAACCTGACCGTGCAGTCGGGCGGCAACGGGTGGGGATGGAGCCTCGGCCTGGTCCGGGCCAGCCCCGAGTGCACCGGTTCCTGACCCGCGGCCGGATCGGCGCCCCTCCCGGCTGCGGTCCGCGGCCTCCGTTACGATGTCGTGTCCGGGGTCAGCAGGCCCCGGCGGCGCCGGATCGCGAGGTCGGCCTTGGTGAACAGCGTGTCGACCAGGATCCCGATCACCAGGATCACGATCACGATCGACCCGACACCGGCGAAGTCCTGCAGGTTCTGGTCGTTGTCGAGCAGCACGCCGAGCGACGGCTGGCCCAGGATCAGCACCAGCAGCTCGCCGGCCATCAGGCTGCGCCAGGCGAACGCCCAGCCCTGCTTCATCCCGGCCACGTACGCGGGCAGCGACGCGGGCAAGATCAGGTACCGGTACAGCGTGACGCCGCGCAGCCCCATGGTCTGGCCGGCCCGCAGCAGCAGCGGCGGCGTGTAGTCCACCCCGGTGATCAGGCCGTTCGCAATCGACGGCGCGGCACCGAGCACCATCACGAACAGGATCGTGAGCGTGGACAGGCCGAACAGGACGATCCCGACTGGGAACCACACGATCGACGGCATCGTCTGCAGGCCGGTGATGATCGAGCCGACCGCCGCGCGCAGCAGCGGGATCCTGGCCACGAAGATCCCGATCACCGAGCCGATGACCAGGGCGAGCCCGTACCCGAGCACGGCGCGGCGCAGGGTGATCCCGATGGCCTGCCACAGCAGCGCGTGGTGCAGCTGGCCCCACAGGTCGGGCAGCACCGTGCCCGGCCCCTTGAGCACGTACGACTTCCAGCCGGTGAGGTGCACGACCTGCCAGACGACCAGGATCAGCGCGATGGCCAGGAGCTTGGGCCAGGCGGCCGACCAGGCCGAGTGCGCTACCCGGGCCGGGCTGCGGTGCTGCGGGGGCGGCCCGAGTTCGAGCCGGTCCAGCCCGGCGATCGCGGTGCCCTGCTCCGCGGTCGGCTTCGGCGTGGGCCGTGTCTCAGTGGCCATGGCGGCTCATCTCCTCGCGGAGGCGGTCGGTAATCGTGGCGGCCATCCGGGCGCCCTCCGGCGAGTCGATCCGCCGCGGTCCCGGCCGGGGCACGCGGTACTCCTCGATCACCCGGCCCGGACGGCTGCTCAGCACGACCACGCGGTCGCCGAGGCGCGCGGCCTCGCGCACGTTGTGGGTGACGAACAGGACCGTGAGCCCCTGCTGGCGCCAGATCCGCTCCAGCTCCTCGTGCAGCAGGTCACGGGTCATCGCGTCCAGCGCGCCGAACGGCTCGTCCATCAGCAGCACGTCGGCGTCCTGGGCCAGGGCCCGGGCCAGGGCCACCCGTTGCCGCATCCCTCCGGACAGCTCGTGCGGCCGCTTGCCGCCGAAGCCGCCGAGGTCGACCAGGTCCATCAGCTCGGCGCACCGCGCCCGCCGCTGCGCCTTGGGCACGCCCCGGGCGCGCAAGGCCAGCTCCACGTTCCGCGCGGCCGTCAGCCAGGGGAACAGCGCGGGCTCCTGGAACATCAGGGTCACCCGCCTCCCCTGGGTGGAGATCGAGCCGGCCGTCGGCTGGTCCAGCCCGGCCACCAGCGACAGCAGCGTGCTCTTCCCGCAGCCGGACGCGCCGATCAGGCAGGTGAACTCGCCGGGGGCCACGGTCAGGGACACCCGGTCCAGGGCCAGCACCGCGGACGGTCCCCGGCCGTAGACCTTCGAGACCTCGCTCAGCCGGACCGCGGCCTGGCCGGCGGCCTCCTCGCCCGGACCCGGATGGGCGGACGCCCCCGGAGCATGCTCCGGGGGCGTACGCCGCCACTGTGCCACGCTCACGAGCCCACCTGTGACTCTCCGGCCTTGGCCAGCAGCTGGTTCAGCGGCCCGAGGTCGTACAGGGCGCTGAGGTTGCTGACCGGGCTGAGCAGGCCGACGTCCACCGCGTGCTGCGCGTCGGTCGACAGCGACGCGGCGATCGGATTGTCGGTGAACGTGATCTGCTGGAACGAGGCCGACAGCACGCTGGGCTTCAGGCCCTTGCCCAGGATGGACTCCAGCTCGGCGTTGGCGGCAGCCTGCGCCGCGGCCGGGTGCTGGTGGATGAAGTTGTTCGCGTCGATCTGGCCCTGCAGGAGCCCGTCGACAGCGCTCGGGTGCGCGGTGAGGAACGACTGGGTCACGACCAGGTTGGTGGTGACGAACTGGCCGCCGGGCCACAGGCTGGCCTCGTTGACCAGCACGTGCCCGCCGTCTTGCACCATCTCGGTGTCATACGGCGCGGGCTCCCAGCCGCCGGCGATCTGGCCGGACTTGAACTCCAGCACGGCCGCTGAGTTCGGTGAGACCGGCTTGATGGAGACGGCGCCGCCCCCGGTCGTGGTCGTGGCCAGGCCGTGCTGCTTGAGCCAGTAACGCAGCGCGACGTCCTGGGTGTTGCCGAGGGACGGGGTGGCCAGCGACTGGCCCTTGAGTTGCGCGGCGCTGGTGATGCTCGACTTGACCACCAGCTGGGCACCGCCGGACGCGGCGCCCGAGATGACCTTGATCAGCTTGCCGCCCGACGTCTGCCAGGTCTTGATCGCCGGGTTGGGACCTACGTAGGCCGCGTCGAGCTGGCCGGCCAGCAGCGCGGTGGACTCCTCGGTTCCCGTGCTGAACGGCGTCAGCTTCAGGGTCACGCCGTGGCCGAGGTCCTTGGTAAAGAGCCCTTCCTTGATCCCCACCAGCGCCGGGGCGTGGGTGATGTTGACGAGAAAGCCGAGCCGCAGGGTCACCGGCGCCGACGAACTGCCCGAGCCAGCCGAGCTTGACGTGCTGGATGAACCGCATGCCGCGGCCATTGCGGCGGCTAGCAGGATCGCGGCCGCCGCGCCCGCGGCCCGCAGCGTTCTTCTCAAGGTTCGCCCGCCCCTCATCTCGTCCGCCGGTCCCTCCTCGATCAGTTGTTTCCGATCGAAATTATCGACTTAGTAGGCAATGCGTTTATACCACAGCCCATCCGGGACCGCATGCTCACGCGGCGTCAGACCACGGGCCCGCGGCGGTCAGCCGCCGGCGTCGCCGGAGTCCTGGAAGTCGATCCCGGCCACCGACGGGTACCGCTGCAGGCACTGCTGCAGTTGCGCCAGGTTGGCGTCGCTGGCGTGGTCGGTGCGGTAGGTCACCCCGCCCGCCATGGTCTGCGCGTTCTGCTGGCGCGGCAGGGCCTCCGCCCGCACGTTGGGGACGTGCGAGCAGGCGGTGCGCACCTTGAGGATGGTCGCGACCGAGGTGTTCGGCTTGAAGCTCACTGTGGCCCACTGCTGGCCGAGCGCGGAATCGAACTTCGCGCAGCCCGCCACGCCCAGAGCCAGCCCCAGGGCGAGCGCCACGGCCCCCGCGGCTGCGGCCGAGGGGGCCCGGTTGCGGGTGTTCCCCCGACTGGACTCCGGCACGCCTGTCAGCTTAGTGCGGCCCGGGAAGCGATCTTGCCCGCGCCGGAGCCGGCGGCCGGGCACGGACAAGATCGCTGGCGGGAGCGCGACGCGTTCCGGATGATGCGACACTTAGGCCTAGTCATGGCACCTCGTCCGCACATCCTGGTCGTCAACGGCGACAAGGTCCGCCAGCCGGTCTTCATCATCGGCGCCCCGTTCTCGGGGGTGGACCTCCTCGCGCGCGCCCTGAAGAGCTCCCCCGGCTTCCACGTGACGATCGGCCAGCGCAGCGTGCTGAGCGTCGTGTACGCGTTCGCGCGCAGCCCGTCGATCCAGCGTGGCCACGGCGAGGCGGCCGCGACCGTGCTGCGCGATGCGTTCGCACAGGCCTGGCAGGTCACCGCGCACGGCTGCCTGGGCTGCTCGCCGGCCTGCCGGGACGCGGGCGGCGTGAACGGGGCGGGCAGCTGCGTCGCCGGGCGCGACATCGGCCGGTACGGGGACGCGACTCCCGACCTGATGTACTGCGCCGAGGGCCTGGTCTGCGCGTTCCCTGACGCGCGGCTGGTGCAGATCATCCGCGACGGCCGGGACGTGGTGGCCGCCATGCTCGCCGACGCCGACTCGCTGGCCTGGTTCAAGCCGGGCGTGGTCAACGTGGACAGCGAGTTCCCCAACCCGTTCTTCGGCATCGAGACCGAGGCCGACCTGGCCGCGTGGGCGGGCCTGTCGCTGGCCGGGAAGTGCGCGATGCGCTGGCGCGGCTCGGTCAGGACCATGGCCAGGTTGCGCACCAGCCTGCCCGCCGAGCGGCTGACCACCCTGCGCTACGAAGAGGTGCTCCGGCAGCCCGCCGCGGCGGCCCGGGCCGTGTCCGGATTCATCGAGGGCCAGGTGACCGCGATCGGGGTCCGGGCCCGCGGGCCTGGGGCGGCCGGCTCGCTGGCCATCCCGTCCGGCGGCTGGCGCCGGGCGCTGACCCCGCAGCAGGCCACGGACGTCGAGCAGGTGGCCGGCATCGACCTGCGCCGGGTCGGCTACGGAGCCTGATCCCGGTCAGCCGGGCTCCCCCAGGTCGGCGTGACACCCGGCGGGAGCGGCACGGTGAACGCGTTCAGCAGGAATGACACGAGCGTGTAGTACCCGCACAACGACACCAGCTCGACCATCCCGGCGTCCCCGAGCAGCTGCCGGGCGGTGGCGTAGGCGCCGGGCTCGACCTGGCCGCGGTCGGTGAGCTGCCGGGCCACGGCGTAGACCGCCCGCTCGTCGCCGGCCTCGAACGGCGGCTCCTCCCCCCGGCCGATGGCGTCCACCACCTCAGCGGCCACGCCGTGCTCGCGGGCCATGCGGGCGTGCGCCCACCACTCGAACTCGGCCTTCCAGCGCGCGCCCACGGTGATGATGGCGACCTCGGACAGCCTGCGCTCGATCGACGTCTCGAACCGCACCACGTGCCCCAGCGAGGCCAGGCGCCGGCCGACGCGCGGCGCGCGCACGAAGGCGTTGAACGGGCCGATCAGCCCGCCCTCGGAGTTGACCAAGTCGGCGCCGCGGGAGTCGACGATGGCGTCCCACACCGACCGCTGGGCGGGATCAAGGTCGTCATATCGCAGGTAAGGCAGACGGCTAGGCACAGCAAGACCATACGTCGCCCGCCGCGTTCACGGCAGGATGGCCGTATGGATCTCGGATTGCGTGATCGCGCCTACGTGATAACCGGCGGCAGCCGCGGGCTCGGGTACGCCGCCGCCCAGGCCCTGGTGGCCGACGGCGCCCGGGTGGTCATCGGCAGCCGGGACGGCGACGGCATCGCCGCGGCCGCCGCCGCGCTCGGCGCCGGGTGCGCCGTCGGCCTGGCGGCCGACAACCGCGACCCGGATGCGCCGCGGCGGCTGGTCGCGGCGGCGAAGGAGGCGTTCGGGAGGCTGGACGGCGCCCTGATCAGCGTGGGCGGCCCGCCGGCCGGCCCGGTCACCACCATGCCGGACGATGCGTGGCGGGACGCGTTCGAGAGCGTGTTCCTGGGCGCGGTCCGGATGGCCGTGACCGTCGGCGCGGAGCTCGGCGAGGGCGGCTCGATCGTGTTCGTGCTGTCGGTGTCGGTGCGGTCCCCGATCCCGGCCCTGGCCATCTCCAACGGGCTGCGGCCCGGCCTCGCCGGGGTGGCCAAGACGCTGGCCGACGAGCTGGGACCGCAGGGCATCCGGGTCAACGGCCTGCTGCCGGGCCGGATCGCGACCGGCCGGGTTCGCGAGGTCGACGCGCTCAGCGGCGATCCGGAGCAGGTCCGGGCCGAGCTGTCCGCACGGATCCCGCTGCGCCGGTACGCCGAACCGGATGAGTTCGGCCGGGTGGCGGCGTTCGTGCTGTCCCCGGCGGCCTCCTACGTCAGCGGCACGATGATCCCGATCGACGGCGGCGCCCTCCGCGCGATCTGACCCCGCGGCGAGGCCAGCCTAGGCCAGCGCCGCGGGCTCCTGGCGGGCGAACTGGGTCCGGTAGAGCTCGGCGTACAGGCCGTCGGCCGCGAGCAGCTCCTCGTGCCGGCCGCGCTCGCGGACCCGGCCCTCGTCGATGACCAGGATCTGGTCGGCCTCGCGGATGGTGGACAGCCGGTGGGCGATGACCAGCGAGGTCCGCCCGGCCAGCGCGGTGGCGAGGGCCCGCTGGACGGCGGCCTCGGACTCGGAGTCCAGGTGGGCGGTGGCCTCGTCGAGGACCACCACGGCGGGTGCCTTGAGCAGCAGCCGGGCCAGGGCGACCCGCTGCTTCTCGCCGCCGGACAGCCGGTAGCCGCGGTCGCCCACGATCGTGTCCAGGCCGTCGGGCAGCACCGAGATCAGGTCCCAGATCTGTGCCGCCCGGCACGCCTCGATGAGTTCCTGCTCGGTGGCGCCGGGCCGGGCGAAGGCCAGGTTCTCCCGGATCGTGTCGTGGAACAGGTGCGCGTCCTGGGTGACCACGCCGACCACGTCGTGCAGTGACTCCTGGGTCACGTCCCTGATGTCGGACCCGCCGATGCGCACCGCGCCCTCGTCCGGGTCATACAGCCGCGATACCAGGGCGGTGATGGTCGTCTTGCCCGCGCCGGACGGCCCGACCAGGGCGGTGAGCTGCCGGGCCGGGGCGGTGAAGCCCACGTCGTGCAGCACGCCCAGGCTGGCGTCGGTGCGCTCGGGCGCCGGCAGGGCGATGGACTCCAGCGACGCGAGTGAGACCTCGGACGCCGCCGGGTAGCGGAACGAGACGTGGTCGAAGACGATGTCCGCGGCCGGGTCGGTGGCCGACCCGTTTTCCTGCGAGCTGACGCGCAGCGCCGTCGCGCCGGGCCGGTCCTCGATTAGCGGCTTCAGGTCGAGCACCTCGAACACGCGGTCGAAGCTGACCAGCGCGGTCATCACGCTGACCTGCACGTTGGACAGCGAGGTGATCGGCCCGTACAGCCGCTGCAGCAGGCCGGCCAGCGCCACCAGCGCGCCGACCTGGAACGCGCCGTCGATGACCAGCGTGCCCCCCACCCCGTAGACCACCGCGGTGGCCAGCGAGGCCAGCAGGGTCAGCGCGATGAACAGCGTGCTGCCGTACATGGTCTGCGTAACGCCGATATCCCTGACCCGGGCCGCCCGCCCGGCGAACACCTGGCTCTCGGCGTCCGGCTTGCCGAACAGCTTGACCAGCATCGCCCCGGCGACGTTGAAGCGCTCGGTCATCGTCGACCCCATGGCCGCGTCGAGCTGCATCCCCTCCCGGGTCAGCCGCTGCAGCTTGCGCCCGACCAGGCGGGCCGGGATCAGGAACATCGGCAGCAGCACCAGCGCGATGACCGTGACCAGCCAGGAGTAGTAGAACATCGCGATCAGCACCAGGACCAGCTGCAGCACGCTGGACACCACCGACGACAGCGTGGAGGTCAGCGCGGTCTGGGCGCCGATCACGTCGCTGTTCAGCCGGCTGACCAGCGAGCCGGTCTGCGCCCGGGTGAAGAACGCGATCGGCTGCCGCTGCACATGGCTGAACACCTCGGTGCGCAGGTCGTAGATCAGGCCCTCGCCGACGCGCGCGGTGAAGTAGCGCGAGACGACGGTCAGGAGTGAGTCGAATATCGCCAGGCCGACCACCACGCCGGCCAGCGCCAGCACGACGCCGGTGCGCTTCGGGATGATGCCCTTGTCGATGATCACGCCGAGCAGGATCGGGTACGACACCGTGACCACCGCGTCCAGGGCGGCGGCCAGCAGGAAGATCAGCAGGTCCCAGCGGTACGGCCGCGCGTAGTGCGAGATCCGGCGGACCGTGCCCTTCTTCAGCCGCTGCTTGGTCACCGACCGGTCGCGCGAGAACGAGTGCATCGCGTGCCACTGGCTGGCGTACATAGCGCCAGGAACCTCCCGGCGGCCGAGGTTCTTCCCGAGTTAGCTCAGGGCGAACCTGCGCGCGGTGGCTCAGGACCTGGCGAGCCGCGCCCGGAGCAGGGCGGTCTGGGCCCGGCGTTCCGCGGCAGCCTGCTGCTCCAGGGTGTTCGCCCCGGCCGCGGCTAGCAGCCGCTTGGTGGCCCGGGCCGCCGCGGCGTCGGTGGCCAGCAGCGCGGCCGTCAGGTCGGCCACGGCCGCGTCCAGGTCGGCGAGGGGCACTACCAGCTCGGCGAGCCGCAGCTGGCCGGCCTCGGCGGCCGACACGGTGCGCGCGGTGAGGCACAGCTCGATGGCCCGGGGCAGCCCCACGATATCCACCAGCGGTTTGGTCCCGGTCAGATCCGGCACCAGGCCGAGCGCGGGTTCCTTCATGCACAGCTTCGCGTCATCGGCCAGGATGCGCAGGTCGCAGGCCAGGGCCAGCTGGAATCCGGCGCCGATGGCGTGCCCCTGCACCGCGGCGATCGAGACGATGTCCGGATCGCGCAGCCACAGGTACCCCTCCTGATAGGCCGCGACCGAGCGCTCGAACGCGGGGTCGGCCGCGGACAGCGGCGGGTCCTCGCCGGGCACTCCCTCCGCCGAGAACATGCGCAGGTCGATCCCGGCGCAGAAGGACGGCCCGGCGCCGCGCAGCACGACCACGCGGATCTCGGCCGGCAGGCCGGCCCCGATCGCCGCGAGGCCGCGCCATACGGCCGGGGTCATCGCGTTGCGGCGCTCCGGCCTGCTGAGCGTGACCGTGGCGACCGAGTCGCTGATGTCCAGGTGCAGCCCGCCGGCTTCCAGCGCCGGTCCGGGGATGGCTCCGCTCAGCGCTTGCCCTTGCCCCGGGTGGCACCGCCCCGGCCGCGCAGTGACACTCCGTTCTCGGTCAGGATCCGGTGCACGAAGCCGTAGGACCGGCCGGTCGAGCCGGCCAGGGACCGGATGCTCTCGCCGGCGTTGTATCTCTTCTTCAGGTCGGCTGCCAGCTTGGTGCGGTCGGCACCTGTCACCCGGGTGCCTTTTTTGAGGGTCTCGGCCACGCGTACCTCCCGGTGAACTGAAGTGACCGCTGCGTTACCGTCTCTCGCCATGATCACGCATGAAGTCGTGATC
>Ga0318493_10000606_pt1 | contig 11197 bp, 7 predicted proteins | sample GRESIP108b1f23_FD_203294 | JGI IMG/M metagenome (GOLD analysis project Ga0318493, IMG submission 203294) | Tropical soil microbial communities from Luquillo Experimental Forest, Puerto Rico - GRE.SIPMG.108b1f23 | ecosystem: Environmental > Terrestrial > Soil > Tropical forest > Bulk soil...
GCCAGCGGCATCAGCACCAGGCCCACCGGCACGTTCAGCCAGAAGATGGCGCGCCAGCCGACGCTGCCGGCCAGGGCGCCGCCGGCCAGCGGACCGAGCGCCGCGCCGAGACCGCCGATACCGCCCCAGGCGCCGAGCAGGGCGCCGCGGCGCTCGGGCGGGGTCACCGCCGAGAGCATCGTCAGGGTCAGTGGTACCAGAAGCGCGCCGCCTACTCCCTGCACCGCCCGGGCCGCCACCAGCATGCCGATCGTCGGCGCGAGCGCGGCGGCCGCCGACCCGGCGGTGAAGATCGCCACGCCGATCGTGAACATCCGGCGCCGGCCGAACCGGTCGCCCAGCGCGCTGCCGGTCAGCAGCAGCACGGCGAAGCTGAGCGTGTAGGCGTTCACCGTCCACTCAAGTCCGGAAACCTGCGCGCCGAGGTCGGCGCGGATGGCCGGCAGCGCGATCGCCACCACCAGCCGGTCCAGCGTGAACGCGAACAGCGCGAGCGAGGTGATCGCGAACGTCCACCACAACCGTGACCGGGGATTCATCTCAAGCCTCCAGCAGCTCGACAGCACCCGGAGCACGCCGCGGCGGGCCGTCGCGTTCACGGCCAAGGCGTATAGGTGCGTGCGCCGTACGGATAGGCAGCCGGGCCGCTATGGATAGGCAGCGCTCACCGATGAGGCGGACCCGGCCCCGGCGGCACGCTCGGCTCATGTGTACCGATGGATCCGCCCAGCTCTGCACGGAGCGGGGCCTGGCGGCCGCGCACGCCGCCTATCACGCCCGCCTGCTCGCCCGCGCCCGCCGGATCGTCGTCGACCCCGACCTCGCCGAGGACGTGGTGCAGGAGGCCTTCCTGCGGGCCTGGCGGGCCTGCGGCTCGTTCGATTCCGAGGTCGGCCCGATGGTGAACTGGCTCCTCGTCATCACCGCCAACACCGCGATCGATATGGTCAAGGCGCGGGTACGCCGGCCGCCGGTGGCGTCCGGCCCGGCCGACGAGAACGTGCCCGCTGGCGGCCTCAGCGACATCGACCGGCTGATCCTGCGCTCCGAGCTGCTCGACGCCCTGTCCAGCATCGGCGCCCAGCACCGGGACGCGGTGGTCGAGACGGTGCTGCGCGACCGGCCCTACGCCGACGTCGCCGCCGAACTCGGCGTCCCGGCCGGCACCATGCGCACCCGCGTCCACTACGGGCTCAGGCGGCTGCGCTGCGTGCTGGAAGGCGAGGGTGAGGCGGCCTGAGCCTGGCTAGGCGGTTACCGGTGCCGCCAGGGTGAGATCGCCTCCGGGTCAGATGAGCTGCTGGCCGCCGTCGATGTCGTAGGTCGCGCCGGTCAGCGCCGTGTTGATCATCAGGTGCACGGCCAGCGCCGCGACGTCTTCCGGCCGGACCACGCGCCTGATGGGCAGGGTGGCGCGGAGCTGGTCCCGGCGCGCCTCGAGGTCATCGCCGAGCAGCCGGGCGGACAACGGCGTGTCGACGAAGCCGGCCGCGATGAGGTTGACCCGGATCGGGGCGATCTCGACCGCCAGGTTAGCGACCAGGGCCGGCATCGCGGCGGTGGCCGCCGCGATCATCGACAGGCCCGGTCCGCGGCTGCGGCCGCCGGTGCCGCCCATAAACAACAGCGTGCCGCCGGGCCGCACCCGGCCGACGGCGTGCTGGGCGACGGAGATGGCCAGCCACTGATGGTCGTCGAAGTCGCGATGCGCCCGGTCGCGGTCCAGTTCGGCCAGGGGCGCGTAGTACGGGCCGGGGCCGGTGACCAGCACGTGGTCGATCTGCCCGGGCAGGTCGCGGAAGAACCGGTCGCGGGCGGCCGGGTCGGTGGCGTCGAAGGCCGCGGTGCTCTTCGCGCCGACTTCGGCCGCGGCGCGCTCGAGGCGTTCCGGGTTGCGCCCGGTCAGGACGACATCGGCACCCTCGGCCCGGGCCAGGCGGGCGGTCTCGAGCCCGATGCCGGCGCTGCCGCCGATCGCGACGACGGTCTGCCCAGATAGTGCAGGTGTGGTGGTCATCTCCTCCTCCAGTCTCAAGCGGGGGTTCTGGCGGCCGGCCGGCGGGCGGCGGCGACCTCGCCGCGCAGCGCCTTCAGGCCCGCCACGAAGATCTCCGAGAAGGTGGGGAAGGGCTGGATGACGTCGCGCAACACGTCGAGCGGCACGCGGGCGCGGATGGCCAGCGTGGCCTGCTGCATCCACTCACCCGCCTCGGGGCCGAGCGCATAGCCGCCCACCAGCCGGTCTCCGTCGGACAGCAGGGTCAGGAAGCCCTTGGATTCGGCGTAGGCATGCGTGTAGGTGGCCGTCTTGGCGACGTCGGACAGCGGAACGGTCGCGCTGAACGGGGCCTCGATGGCGCCGACCGCGGCCGCCTGCGGGTCGGTGTAAACCACGTCCGGCACGGCCTCGTAGTGGGCCTCGCGCGCCTCGCCCAGGATGTTCGAGGCGACGACCTCACCCTGGTACTTGCCCACATGGGTCAGCAGCCGGATGCCGGTGACGTCGCCGATCGCCCACAGCCGCTCCCCGGCTCGCAGCCGCGCGTCGACCGGCACGCCGTTCGGTCCGGCGGTGACGCCGACGGTATCCAGGCCCTCGGGCGCCCGCGGACGCCGGCCCGTGGCCACGAGCACGCGGTCGCCGCGCCGCTCCTGGCCGTTGCCGAGGGTCAGGACATAGTCCTGGCCGTCGCGCCGCGCGGCGGTCGCGTGCACGCCCAGGATGAGCTCGATGCCGTCCCGGCGCAGCTCCTGGCCCAGGGCATCGCCCAGCGGCGCGGGCTCGCGGGCCAGCACGTGCGCGGCCCCTTCGACGAGGGTGACGTCGCCGCCCAGGCGGCGTACGGCCTGGGCCATCTCGGCTCCCACCGGCCCGCCGCCGAGAATCAGCAGGTGCCGCGGGACGGCCTCCATGGCGGTGACCTCGCGGTTGGTCCACACCCCGTCCAGCTCGCGCAGGCCAGGGACCGGCGGTATGACCGGGTCCGATCCGGTCGCCAGCACCACATCGCGCGCGGTGTAGCGGCGGCCCGCGACCTCGACGACACCCGGGCCGGCCAGCCGGCCGGTGCCGCGGATCAGGTCGATGCTCTTGCTCGCCAGCCACTGCGCCTGTCCGGCGTCGGTGTGGTCGGAGACCATGAAGTCCCGGTAGGCCAGCGCGGCCTGCACGTCGACCTGGGCGGTGGCTGCCGCCTCGCGCGCGCCGTGCACCGCCTCGCCGGGCCGCAGCAGCGTCTTGGACGGGATACAGGCCCAGTACGAGCACTCGCCCCCGGCCAGCTCCCGTTCCACCACCGCGACCCGCAGGCCGCCGTCGGCCAGCTCGCCGGCACAGTGCTCGCCCGGCGAGCCGGCCCCCACGACGATCACATCGTAGTCATGGCCACTCATGCGCGCACGACCTCGAGTTTCATGTCCACGACCGCTGCTCCTTGTCCCTCCGGCACCGATTGCAATCTACGCTCACACCCGGGCCATCCTCCTCGCGCCCCGGAACTCCCGGCCAGGTACCCTGGCCGACCAGGCCAGCCGCGGTCTACTATCCGCCTGGTGAGTTCCCTGGACATCCTGGCCAGCCGCCTGCCGGCCGGCACGATCAGCACCGACCCGCAGACGCTACACCACCACGCCATCGACTCCTGGTCGCTGGCGCTGCTCCGCCGGGTTCGCGGCGACGACCTGCCCGGACCCGCCGCGGTCATCTCCCCGGCCAGCACCGGCGAAGTCGCCACCGTCCTGGCCTGGGCCAGTCAGACCGGCACCGCGGTCATCCCGAGGGGCGCGGGCTCCGGCGTCTGCGGCGGAGCCCAGGCCGATCCGCAAGCGGTCGTCCTCGACCTGTCCCGGATGGACCGCATCGGCGAGGTCGACGCCATCTCCCGTACGGTCGAGGTCCAGTCCGGCGTCCGCGGCGACCGGCTGGAGAAAGAACTCGCCAAGCTCGGGCTGACCACCGGCCACTACCCGCAGTCGGTCGCGATCTCCACGGTCGGCGGCTGGATCGCCGCGTCGTCGGCCGGGCAGGCCTCCACCGGGTTCGGCGCGATCGAGGACGTGCTGCTCGGGCTGACCGCGGTCCTGCCGGACGGCGAGATCCTGCGCCTCCGCCCGGTGCCGCGCTCGGCCGCCGGTCCCGACCTGCGTCGGCTCCTGGTCGGCTCGGAGGGGACGATGGCCGTGGTCACCGAGGCGACCCTCGCCTGCCGGGCCCGTCCCAAGGCCTGGGATTGGCTGGCCTTCGGCTTCGCAGACTTCGCCGTCCTGGCCGACACCCTGAGAACCGTGCAACGCGCCGAAACCGGCGCCGCCGTTCTGCGCGGCTACGACGAGACCGACGCCCAGCTGGGCTTCGGCGCCCTGAACCACACGACCGGGTGCGTGGCGCTGGCCGGCTTCCCCTCCGGCCCGCCGGGCCTGGACGCCAGGAAGCACGCCGCCGCCGAGATCATGCAGTGCCAGGGGACCGAACTCGGCGTCCGCTACGGCGAGCACTGGTGGCAGCACCGCAACGACGCGGTGCAGACCTACGCGCAGATCATGGGGCCCGAGCGCGCATTCGGCCCAGGGGTGATCGTGGACACGATGGAAGTGGCCGGCCTCTGGTCGAACGTCCCGCGTCTTTACGACAGCATCAGGACCGCCCTGGCCGCACATGCCCAGGCGGTGGCCTGCCATCTGTCCCACCTGTACCCGTCCGGCTCGTCGCTGTACTTCACCTTCCTGATCACCGGCACCGACGACCAGGACGCGGAGGCCAGGTACCGCCAGGCGTGGCATACGGCCGCTAGCAGCTGCGCCGAAGCGGGCGGTACGATCACCCACCATCACGGCGTCGGGCGGCTCAAGGCGCCGTTCCTCGAAACCGAACTCGGCGAGACCGGAGCGCACGTGCTGACCAGGATCAGGAAGGCCCTCGACCCGGGCGGGATCATGAACCCGGGAGTCCAACGGCCCAGGATTAAGCAGTGACCAGCCCGTTCGGCCCCCTGGTGCTCATCGCCAACCCCAAGGCCGGCCGCGGCCGGGTGGACCGGGCCCTGCCCCGCATCGAAAATGTCCTCACCAACAACAACCTCAGCTACCGCATCGTCCGCACCACCCATCCGGGCCACGCTACCGAGGCCGCCTGGCAGGCCCTGCGCAACGGCGAGCGCTACCTGGTCGCGGTGGGCGGCGACGGCACCGTGCACGAGGTGGTCAACGGCATGATCGAAAACGGGAAGCCGCTGGCGCCGGACGCCGTGCTCGGGGTGGTGCCCGCCGGGTCCGGCTGCGATTTCGTCCGGTCGTTCGGCCTGCCCGCCGAGGCGGAACAGGCGGCCAGGCACCTGGCCGGGGACCAGGTCCGCCCCATCGACGTCGGCACGGTGATCTGCACGGACGGCGAAACCAGGTGCTTCGTCAACATCGCCCAGGTCGGCCTGGGCGCGACGGTGGTCGCCAGGGCAGCCGGGCTCAAGGCCGGCCGGCTCCTCGGCGGCGCCCGGTACGCGGCCGCGTTCTGGCTGGCCCTGCCGCGCTTCCGCCCGGCCGCGGTCAAGCTCGACGCCGACAGCCACTGCCACGCCTGGCGCGCGTTCAACGTGGTCGTGGCGAACTGCCGGTTCTACGGCGGCGGCATGCATATCTCGCCGAACTCCGACCCCGGCGACGGCCTGCTCGACATCCTCGTCATGACCGGGCCCAAGTCGGACTCGTTCACCATAGTGCCCAAGGTGTACAAGGGCGCGCACCTACCGCACCGCAACATCGCCGAACTGCGCGCCGCCCGGCTGAGCGTCGCGGCGGAGCCCTGTTTCCCGGTCGAGGCGGACGGGGAACTGCTGGGCACGACACCCGCCTCGTTCGGGATCATGGCCGGCGCGATCCGGATGAAGGTGTGAGCCCGAGGGTGGTGAGCCGCGTCCGGCGGACGTAGATGTCCTCGTCGGTGAGGGCCATCTCCCGGCTGCGGGCCAGCGCCACCTCGACGCCCAGCACCGGCAGGCCGTCGGCTACCGGCTCGCCAAGCGACACGTCCTCACCGATCATCCGGGCCGCCTGCCGCCAGTCGTCGCCGTACCGCTGCACCAGCCGGACGGCGGTGCGCGGCGGCAGGCCCAGCCGGGCCACCTCGTCCCGGGCCAGCCGCACCGCCGCGGCGGCCGGCCCGTGCAGCCCCAGCGGGATCTCCCGCGTCCGGCACGGGCCCGACCCTTTGACGCCACCTAGGTCCGCCGCCACCCGGTCCACCAGGTCCTCGGCCATGGCCCGGTACGTGGTCAGCTTCCCGCCGGTGATCGTATAGAGGCCGAACGGTCCGGTGAAAATCGCATGCTTCCTGGACAGGTCACTGCTCTTGGTGTCGCCTGCGTCCTCCTGGCCCAGCAGCGGACGCAGGCCCGCCCAGGACGCCACCACATCGCGCCCGGTCACGCCGGGGAACAGCCCGGCCACCGCGGCCAGGATGTAGTCCCGGTCGGCCTCGCCGACGCCGGGGTCGTCCAGGTCGCCCTGGTACGGCGTGTCGGTGGTGCCCGCGTAGACCCGGCCCTCCCACGGGACGACGAAGATGTACCGGCCGTCGTGCTCCGCCGACGGCACGGTCACCGCCGCCGTGGTCCGCACCGCGCCCGGGGCGAACACCAGGTGCACGCCCTTGCTGGGCCGGAGTCGCACACACCCTTCAGCGCCGGAGCCGCCGGCGAGTTCACCGACCCGTTCGGCCCAGATCCCGGTCGCGTTGACCACGGCCCTGGCCCGGACCTCGAACCCCTGGCCGGTCATCTCGTCGGTCACCGCCGCGCCGGTCACCCGCCCGTCACCGAGCAGCTCAGTCACCCGGGCGTGGTTGGCCAGCACCGCGCCGGCCGCCTGCGCGGTGCGTGCCACCTCGATGGTCAGCCGGGCGTCGTCCGTCTGGCACTCGAAATAGCGGAAGGCGCGCGATCGCCCGCCGAGCCCGGGGATGGCCTCCGCGACCCGTCCGGCGCTGACCGCCTGGTGGTAGCCGATGTTCCGGCCCGCTGCCAGCACCTCGTACCCGGTCAGCCCGGTCCGGTACTTGGCCCGGCTGCGCAGGTCGCCAGCCAGTACGTAGAGCGGGACGGGGCGCACCAGGTGCGGTGCCAGCCGGAACAGGATGCCCCGCTCCCGCAATGACTCCCGGACCAGGCCGAACTCGCCGTGCTCCAGGTAGCGCAGGCCGCCGTGCACCAGCCGGGACGAGCGCCCCGAGGTCCCGGCCGCGAAGTCGTCCTTTTCCACCAGGGCCACCGAAAGCCCGCGCGCCGCCGCGTCCAGGGCGACGCCTGCCCCGGTGATCCCGCCCCCGATCACCAGCACGTCGAACCGGTCCTCGGCCATCCGGGTCAGGTTAGCCATGCGGGTCTGCGCGGAGAACGTCAGCACCAGCCGATAGTAGCTAGTCCAGAAGGCTTCCTCAAATATGTATTCGTCACGGCCGCAACCCGATACCCTTTTCCCATACCGGACGTAAAGGCCGTAAGGCACCCAAACATCTTGCATTGCCGAGAATGCGCGCACACACTGATCTGGGAGGGGTTATCTGCGCGGGAGGGGGCACGAATGGGGATGTTTACGAGATTTGCCGCTAGCCGGCCTGCTTTTTACTAAAACCAGAGGCTAACAGGCACCCCGAGATGTTGCGCTCGCTGATCAGCGCAAGCGTCCGGTTCCGTTTCCTGGTTATCGCGGTGGCCGCCGGGATCATGGCACTGGCCGTCGCGGCCGTGCCCGGAATTCACGCGGACGTGCTCCCGGAGACCGCACCCGTCACAGTGCGGATCCAGACTGAGGCGCTGGGCCTTTCCGCCCCGGAGGTGGAATCCCTGGTCACGGTGCCGCTGGAAAAGAACCTGCTCGAAGGCGTGATGGGCGTCACCGACGTCACCTCGGACTCGATTCCCGGCCTGTCCCAGATCAACCTGGACTTCGCCTCCGGCACCAACCTTGACCAGGCCCGCCAGCTGGTGCAGGAGCGGCTGACCCAGGCGTTCGTGCTGCCGAACGTGTCCAAGCCGCCGGTCCTGCTCCAGCCGGTGTCGTCCACCGGCAACGTGATGCTCGTCGGGCTCAGCTCGCCCCGGCTCAGCCTGATCGACCTGTCCGTGCTGGCCCGGTGGACGATCGTGCCGCGGTTGCTCGGCGTGCCCGGCGTCGCCGACGTGTCCACCTTCGGCGAGGCGGACCGCCAGCTCCAGGTGCAGGTCGACCCGGCCCGGCTGGCCGCCCGTCACATCACGCTGGCGCAGATCATCGAGACCGCGGGGAACGCGCAGCTGGTCTCGCCGCTGAGTTACCTGGAGGGGTCCACGCCAGGCACCGGCGGCATCCTGGAGGGCCCGAACCAGCGCATCACGATCCAGCCCGTGCTGCCGTTCGACAGCCCGGCCAACCTGGGGCAGGTCCCGGTGGCCGAGACCACCGGCCCGCGGCCGGTCCCGCTCGGCAGCGTCACCGACATCGTGGTCGGCCACCAGCCGCTGATCGGCGACGCCCTGGTGCGCGGCCAGCCCGGGCTCGTGCTCGTGGTGGAGAAACTGCCGTCGGCCAGCGTGCCGGCGGTGACCGCCGGCCTGGACCAGGCGCTGGCCCAGCTGCGCCCCAGCCTGTCGCTGTTCGGGGTCCAGGTCGACACCTCGCTGTTCCGGCCCGCCAGCTATATCGGCAGCGCATGGCGCAACCTTGCCGTGGCGCTGATCGCGGCGGCCATCCTCGCCGGGCTGGCGCTGACCGCGTTGCTGCTGAGCCTGCGGCTGGCCGCGATCGCGCTGATCGCCACGGCCATGTCGCTGCTGGCCGGCACCGTGGCCCTGTACCTGCTCGGATACACGTTCAACGCGCTGGTCACGCTGGGCCTGCTGCTGGCCCTCGCGATCGTGATCGCCGAGAGCGCGGGGACGGCGCACCGCCTGATGATCCGCCTGCGGTCCGGACCTCAGGACGGCAGCCGGCCATCCGGCGCCGAGCTGGCCCGCGCGGCCTGCGGCGAGCTGCGCGGCCCGCTGTGCGCCGCGACGCTGGCGGTGCTGGTCGCGGTCGCCCCGGTGGCCTTCGTCTCCGGGCCGACCGGCGCATTCCTGCGGCCGATGGTGCTGGCGTTCGTGTTCACCGTAACGGCCTCGATGCTGGTCGCGCTGACCGTCACGCCTGCCCTGGCCGCCGTGCTGCTCGGCGGGGACCGCAGTCCCGGGCCTGGCCCAGGCTGGAGCAGCCCAGCCGCTGGCCGGGTCCTGACCGTGCCGGGCCGGGCCTACCGGGCGGCGCTGCGGCGGACGCTGCGGCTGCCACGCTGGATCCTGGCCGTGCTGTGCCTGGCCGGGCTCGGCACCCTGGCGGTGCTGCCGGGCATACACCCGCAGACGCCGCAGTTCCAGGACCGCAACCTGGTCATCCACTGGACCGGCGCGCTCGGCATGTCCCTGCCCGAGCTCGACCGGCTGGCCGCGCGGACGTCGCGGGAACTGGCCGCGCTGCCCGCGGTGGACGACGTGGCCGCCACCGTGGGCCGGGCGGTCTCCTCCGATCAGATCGTCAGCACCAACTCGGCCGAGATCTGGGTCACGATCAAGCCCGGCGCCGCCTACGACAGCGCGGTCAGCCAGGTGCGGGCGATCGCCGACGGCATGCCCGGGGTGGCCGGCACGGTCAGCACCTATGAGTCCGACAGCATGGGCGGCGTGCTGGCCGCGGCGCCCAGCGCCCTCACCGTCCGGCTCTACGGGGCCGACTACGGCGAGCTGGCCCGGCTGGGCCGGCAGGTCGAGGCGGCGATGACGCGGCTCGGCGGGCTGGGGCCGCCGCAGATGCAGTTGCCGGCCGGGCAGCCGACGCTGAACCTCGCGATCAACCTGGCCGCCGCGACCCGGAACGGCGTCAAGCCGGGAGACATCCGGCGCGAGGCCGCCACGCTGCTGTCCGGCCTGACCGTGGGCAACGTCTTCGAGCAGCAGAAGGTGTTCGACGTGGTCGTGGTGGGCACGCCCGCGGTGCGCAGCAACCCGAACAGCGTGAGCAACCTGCTGATCGACACGGTGAACGGCGAGCACGCCCGGCTGGGTTCGCTGGCCAAGGTCAGCGTCGCGACCGAGCCGGAAGACATCACGCATGATCAGACGTCGCCGTATGTGGACGTGACCGCCCGGCTATCCGGCCGCAGCCTGGGCTCGGCCATGTCGGCCATGGCCGACGAGCTGGGCCGGGCCGCGTTCCCGCTCGGGTACTCCGCCGTGGTGATGGGCCGGCCCGCGAGCCCGGGGGTTTCCGCGGGGCGGCTGGCCGGCTACCTGATCGCGGTGCTGCTCGCCATCCTGCTGCTCGTCCAGGCCGCCACCGGCAGCTGGCGGCTGGCGCTGCTGGTGCTGGCCGCGCTGCCGGTCCCGGTCGCCGCCGGAATCCTCACCGCGTTCGCGCTCGGTACGCAGGACTCCCTCGCCGCCCTGGCCGGGCTGCTCGGGGTCCTCGCCGTGGGGCTTTATCAAGCGTTCCGGGTTGTCGCGGCGATCGGCCGTGAAATCCCGGCGCACCACGGGCCGCTGACCCGGGATGCGCTGGTGAACGTGGCCGCCGACGCCAGCGGCCCGGTCGTGGTGGCCGCGGTGGTAGCCGCGGTGGCGCTGCTGCCGTTCATCGTGATGGGCGACGTCGCCGGCATCGAACTGCTGAGCACGGCCGCGGCCGTGATCCTGGTGGGCCTGGTGGTGGCGACGCTGCTGAACACGCTCGTGCTCCCGGTGGCCTGCCTGCGGTCGGGCCCGGCGCCGGACTCCGAGGCCCTATCAGACGAGGACCTGGCGGTGGCTCACACCGTGCCGTTCCCGCGGCAGGCGCCCGACGTCCCCGGGACGCCTAGGTCGGCCGCAGAGCCGGAACATCCGGCTCCCTGAGAAAGGGGCGCTCATGCACCGTGTCAACCGCTCCGCCGCGTGGGCGGTCATCGCCGCGGCGGCGGTGCTGGCCGCGCTGACCGGATGCGGCGCCACCTCCGCCCCGAACGAGCCGCTGACGGCCCGGATGGCCCACACGGGACCGCACGGTGCGCTCAGCGTGGTGCTGACCCAACTGGGCGCGCAGCGGGTCGGCGTCCAGACCGCCGCCGCCGCGACGGCAGGCCGAGGCCGGACCGTGGTCCCGTACTCCGCCCTGCTCTACCAGCCCGATGGCCGCAGCGCCGTGTACACGGTCACTGGGCCAC
>Ga0318493_10000618_pt1 | contig 11117 bp, 8 predicted proteins | sample GRESIP108b1f23_FD_203294 | JGI IMG/M metagenome (GOLD analysis project Ga0318493, IMG submission 203294) | Tropical soil microbial communities from Luquillo Experimental Forest, Puerto Rico - GRE.SIPMG.108b1f23 | ecosystem: Environmental > Terrestrial > Soil > Tropical forest > Bulk soil...
CGGGTTAAAGCTCCGGCCAAACGGGCTCCGCGCCAGCGTGCGCGGCCGGCGGCGGCGCGGGCGCGACGTCCGCTCTGGCCGTGGCTCGTGAGCGGCGGGCTCGTCCTGAACGCGGCGGTGATCGCCGCCGTCCTGCTCGTGCCGCGCCCGCCCGACGTCGCGCCGACTCGGAACGGGCTGCGCGCGGACACCGAAACGGCAACACCCGTGGTCGAGTCCGCGACCACGGCCCCCCCGACGCCTCCGGTGGCGGTCATCGAAGAACCGGTGCGCAGCGGCCGGCCGCCCGACGTACCGATGCTGGCGCCGCCGCCCGTGATCCGACCGCCGATCACGCCCGAAGCGGGCCGGCCTGTCGCGCCACCGGCGAGCTTTGCTCCGGCGCCATCGTTCGCCTCGGAGGAGACCGCGCGGCAGCGGCGTCGGCGTGAGCGCACCGAGCTTGGGGCCGTGCCGGCGCAGCCGCCGGTCGGCAACCAGGTGCTACCGCCGCAGGAGCGTCAGCTCAAGATCGACATGCTGGTCTGGGCCGCCGAGCCCGCGGCGCGCATGGTCTACGTGAACGGCCAGAAGTACGTCGAGGGGCAGACGCTCGAAAACGGCGCCGTCCTCGAGCACATCGAGCCGGACGGCATCGTCGTGATCCAGGCAGGCCAGCGCCTGCGGCTCAGATCCGAGGCGCGCTAGCGAGAGCTCTCACTTTTCGCCCGTAGATCACGTAGTTATGGCGCGCAGTGGGCAAACTTTTCCTGTCCCGAGCGCCGACCGCGGCAATAGAATAGTCCTGTCATGTCGCGCGAGTCCGGCGATATCGCGTCCACGGGGCACCTCTTGAAGCGTAAGGTGCTGCTGGCGTTGACGCTGTCCTCGCTGGTCCCCTTGCTGGTCCTCGCCTACGTCGTCTACCGGTACGTGAGGCCCGAGCTCTCTCCCACGGACGTCACGACGTTCTACGGTCTGCACGCGCTCCTGCTCTTCACCGTCCTCGCGATGGTCGGCGGCGCCTACATCATCTGGGACCTCGGCCGCGCGTTCGCGAAGATCGCCGAGCTCCTCTCGCGAGAGCCCAAGCTCGCCGAGCTCGGGGGCCGCAGCGACGAGGTCGGCACGTTGATGCGGTCGTTCTCGAACATGCTCGGCACCGTCGAGCAGCAGGCCATCGACATCAACACTTTTGCGATGCGGCTCGACGCCGCGTATCGCGAGCTCGAGGCCACCAACGCCAAGCTGAAGGAGACCTCGTTCAAGGACGAGGTCACCGGCCTCTACAATCGACGCTTCTTCTCGCTCCGCCTCGAGGAGGAGATTTCACGCTTCAGGCGGTTCAACCACCCGGTCTCCGTCGTGGTGCTCGACCTGGACGGGTTCAAGAGCGTCAACGACGAGTTCGGCCACGCGGTCGGCGACGAGACGCTGCGCGACGTCGGGCAGATCCTCATGAAGCACTCGCGCGGCATCAACGTCGTCTCCCGCTACGGGGGCGACGAGTTCGCCGTCCTGCTGGTCGAGACCTCGAAGAGCGGCGCTCGGCTCTACGCGGACCGGATACGGCAGGTCGTCGCGACGTTCCCCTACTCGCACGGCAAGCGTGTCACCGCGAGCTTCGGCGTCGCCAGCCTCCCGGACGACGAGGCCTCGACGTCGGAGGAGCTGTTCCGCGCCGCCGACGAAGCGCTCTACGCGGCGAAGCGAGCGGGCAAGAACCAGGTCGTGGCGGCAGGTCCGGGCCAGAAGGTAGATTGACATGGGGCAGCGAGAAGTTCTGATCGTCGATGACGATCGGCAGGTCCGCGACGTCCTGCACCAGATCTTCCTCGGCGCCGGCTACAAATGCCTGCTCGCCAACGACGGCCAGGAAGGGGTCGAGGTGTTCCGCGCCTCGGTCCGCGACTCACGCTCGCCGCTCACGGTCACCGATCTCAAGATGCCGATCATGGGCGGCATCGATCTGCTCCAGCAGGTGCGGCAGGCCGACCCCGAGGCGGCGGTGATCGTCCTCACGGGCGCCGCCGACGTGAAGACCGCGATCGCCAGCCTCAAGCTCGGCGCGTACGACTTCATCATGAAGCCGGTGAACGTCGACGAGCTGCTCATCGCCGCCGATCGCGCGCTCGAGCGGCGCCAGCTCCTGATCGAGCACCGCCACTACCAGGAGCTCCTCGAGCGGCGGGTCGAGGAGGCGACGCGCGGGCTGGCGCAGCTCAACCGCGAGCTGCAGGACGCCTACCGGACTACCCTCGAGGCGCTCGGCTCGGCCCTCGACACGCGCGACGTCGGGACCGAATCGCACTCGCGGCGCGTGCACGGCTACGCGATGGCCACGGCGCGCGTGTACGGCGTGCCGGAGCCGGACCTCCGGGCGCTCGCCCACGGCGTGCTGCTCCACGACATCGGCAAGATCGGCATCCCCGACGCGATCTTGCTGAAGCCGGGCCCGCTCACCGACGAAGAGTGGAAGATCATGCGGCGCCACCCGGAGATCGGCAAGCAGCTGATCGAGAAGATCCCGTTCCTGCAGGGCGCGGTGCCAATCGTCTACTCGCACCACGAGAAGTGGGACGGCAGCGGCTATCCGCGCGGGCTCAGAGGCGAGGAGATCCCGCTGGGCGCCCGGATCTTCATGGTCGTCGACGCCTTCGACGCGATCACCTTCGACCGCCCGTACTCGAAGGCCCAGCCGTTCGACGTGGCCAAGGCCGAGATCAAGCGCTGCTCGGGCAAGCACTTCGATCCAACGGTCGTGAGCGCGTTCTTCAACGTGCCCGAGACCCTACTCGAGGACATCCGGCGCAAGAGCGTCGAGCCGTAACGCCCTAGCCGCCGCCTGACGCGCGCTACGCGCGCGCGTCCATCCCGAGCTCCTCGCACAGGCGGCGAACGCGCGCGAAGGCCGCCACCAGCTCGTCTTCCGTGATCCCGACCTCCAGGCCGCGCTTCACCAGCTCGTTGAGCTCTCCGGCAGCCACGATCGCCTCGTCGCGGCTGCCGGCCTCGGCGAGGCGGCGGATCGACAGCGCGCGCACCGCCGCGATGCCCTCCAGCGCGCGGACCACCGCGGCGCGCGTCTCGGCCTGACGTTCGGCCCCGATCGAGGTGAAGCGCAGGGCGTGCAGGAGCGGATCGAGCGCCTCTTCGTAGCCGCCGGCGTCGAGCCGCCGGCTCCCGAGCTCGGCATATCCCCACCAGAGCCGCTGATCCACCTCGTCGCGACGCGAGGGCGCCAGGGTGTCGGCGGGGACCGCCGCCAGCAGCTCCTCGGCGCGCTCGAGCACGCCCAGCGCTTCGGACTCGCGCCCTTCCTGCATACCGAGAATCGCCTGCGCCGTGAGCTGGCCGATCTCGCCGCCGAACGTACCGGAGAGCAGCCCTCGGAACCCCGCGGCGCGCACCGCCGGCAGCTTGGGGTCGTCGAGCGCCTCGTGCAGGACCTGGCGCGCCCCCCCGAATTCCTGCCGCTGCAGGAGCGCGGTGGCGGCCTGCTCGTAGGCTTGCCAGAGCGCCTCGTGCGCCGTTTCTCGCGCCTCGTGGAGCGCCGGATCCGGCGGCACCGCGGCGAGCCCGCGCTCGGTCCACGCGATCGCCGTGCGGATCACCGCCATGCGGTCGCCGGGATCGTGGCTGGCGGCGCGCGCGAGCCGCGCCTGCGCGGCCTCGAGCGCGTGGGTCGCGAGGTGCCGTCGATACGTCGGCCGCTCCGTCTCGGAGGCGGCGTCGATCGACGCGGCGAGCGCTGCGTGGGCGCCGTCGTCGTCGCCGAGAGCTTGCTTCGCGAGCCCGACGACCGACCAGAGCGCCGCGGCCTCGCGCGAGGCGCCGGCGCCCGCGTCGCTTCGCAGCGCGGCGAGCCCCGGCTCGCCGACCGCCAGCACCTCGTCGAAGCACCTGTCCTGATAGAGGGCGAAGCAGCGCTCCACGAGCGGCGAATCGCGCGTGATCCTGGCGTCGATCCCCGCCGTCGCCCCCTCCGACGGGAATGGCGGCCTCGCCGGCGATTCCACGGGCGCCGGCATCGCAGGGTTGTACGCCGGCGGCTCGATGCTCGAGTGCTCCAGCTTTGCCGGGCGAAGCACCCGGTGCGGCCGCGCATGCGGAGAGATCTTGCTCCGGCGCCGGCGTATCGGCGGCTCGGCGGGCTCCGGGGACTGCGACGGCTGAACCGGCTCGGGTGGCGGCGCGCCGGGCTCGAGCGAGGCCGGGATCGATACTATCGGCGGCGCTGGCGGCTCGATGTATGGCAGGGCGACGGGTACGCGCTCGACCGGTGGTGGCTCGATCGACTCCGGCTCGACCGGTGCCGTTGCGGGCAGGAGTGGCTCAGGTATTGACTCGACCACCAGGGACGGGCTCTCAGCGGTCGACGGCTCCTGTTCGATCGGCTTCGGCTCGACTTCGGCGATGATCGACCGCGCGGCGACCATCGGGGCCTCGACCTCGAGCCTCAGGGGTGGCTCCGGCTCGAAGGCGAGAGGCTCGGGCTCGAGCGGAGGCAGCACGGGCTCGACGGCGCGCGGCTCGGGCTCCGGGGGAGGCGGTTCAGGCTCGAATCGCGGCGGTCCGGCCTCGGGCCGTGGCTCTACCTCGAATGGCGTCGGCTCGGGCTCCAGCGGTCGCGGCTCCGGCTCGACGAGGGGCGTCTGGTGCTCGACCGGTTGCCGCTTGGGCTGGAGCACGGACGGCTCGGCTTCCACCGGGGCCGGCGCGGGCTCGCCCGCCCAGGGCTCGACCTCGATCATCCGCGGTTCGATCTCGATCGCTTGCGATTCCTCCCCGGCCCCCGGCTCGACCTCCACGGACGACGGTTCGACCTCGGCAGCCGGCGGGGGGATCTCGAGGGCCGGCGGCGCGATGTAGACCGGCTCGACCGGCGCGGGAGGGGTGGTCGGCGTTTCGATCAGCCCGGCCGGCGTAGGGATCACAAGCGCGTCCTCGACCGGTGGCGCGGGTTTGATGATACCGATGGGGCGCACAGGAGACGCGGGCTCCGGGGGCCGGATGGGCCAGACTTCCTCGCGCGGCAGCGGCGGCGGGACGTAGTCGGCCGGCGGCGGGAACGCGAATCCGCCGGCGGGCTGCGCCGCCGACGGCGAGTCGATCAGCCGCCTGGGCAGGATGCCCTGCGTCGGACGGGGAGGCGCGGCGGCGAACGGCCGAGCCGGAGCCGGCCCGGCCCGGGGACCGCGAGCGTGTCGGGGCCGCGTCGGCCAGATGAGCTCGAGCACACCCAGCGCGAGCAGCACCAGCGCGCCCGCGACGGCGACCAGGATGACCGCTTCTTCACTCAGCACGCGAAGTTAACCCGCCTCAGCACCGACGACCATTGAACCCGGGGACCGGCGGTACCAGCAAGAAGAATTGGTGGGACGGTGGGCCTCTCGGGGCGGCGCCGTGCTCACGAATTTTAATGCTAGCATGCGTTCAGGAGGACTCTCATGCGCCGGGTCGCCGTGATCGGGGTCGGAGTGACGAAATTCGGGCTGCACGACCGCACCTCGGCCGAGCTCTTCGCCGAGGCAGCGCGCGACGCGCTGACCGACGCCGGCGTGCCCGCGAGCGCCATCCAGGCCCTCTACTACGGCAACGTCGTGGGCGGTGAGACCGAGCACCAGCTCCACACCGGGCCGCAGGCCGCCTCGGTCCTAGGCATCCCCTCCGTGCCCACGACCCGCTTCGAGACCGCGTGCGCCAGCTCCCACGCCGCATTCCGTCACGCCGTGATGGAGATCGCCGCCGGCGTGTCGGACGTCATCCTGGTCGGGGGCGCCGAGCGGGTGCTGAACGTCTCGACGGCGGAGTCGACCGAGTACTTCGCCTACGCGTCCGACGCCGTGTGGGAACAGCCGCTCGGCCTGACCTTTCCCGGGGTCTTCGCCCTGATCGCCCGGGCCCACATGCAGAAGTACGGCACGACCGAGGCGCAGATGGCGGCGGTCGCCGTGAAGAACCACCGGCACGGGGCACTGAATCCCAAGGCGCAGTTCCAGAAGCCGATCACGATCGAGCAGGTGCTGAAGTCCGCCTACGTCGCGGATCCGCTCAAGCTCTTCGACTGCTGCCCGTTCTCGGACGGCGGCGCGGCGGTGGTTCTCGCCTCCGAGGAAGTCGCGCGCAAGCATCGCAAGCCGATCTGGGTGCTCGGCTCGGCGGCGGCATCGGACTGGATGCTGCTCGGCGACAAGCGCGACCTCTCACGGGTGCCGGCCACGGAGCGCGCGGCGGCCGCGGCCTACAGGCAGGCCGGCATCGGGCCCTCGGACGTGGACGTCGTCGAGCTGCACGACTGCTTCACGATCGCCGAGATCGTCGCCACGGAGGGGCTCGGCCTGTTCGAGCCTGGCGCCGGCGGGCGCGCGGCCGAGAAGGGTCTCACGGGCATCGGCGGGCAGATCCCGGTGAACCCGTCGGGCGGGCTGAAGGCCAAGGGCCACCCGATCGGCGCGACCGGCGCCGCGCAGGTGGCGGAGATCGTGACCCAGCTCCGCGGCGAGGCCGGCCCGCGGCAGGTCGAGGGCGCCACCAAGGGACTCACGCACACCCTCGGCGGCAACACCGCGACCGTCCTGGTGAGCCTCTTCGGTCGTGACTGAGTCGACTGTCACCGCACGCGAGTTCTTCGAGAAGGCGCGCGGCGGTCAGCTCACCGCCATTCGCTGCGGCTCCTGCGGCGAGCTCTCGATGCCTCCCAGGGAGCTGTGCCCGAGCTGCTACGCGCACTCGTGGCAGTCAGTCGCGCTGGCGGGTGACGGCACGATCGCCAGCTTCACGGTGATCCGCGTGGCCCCCCGCGCCCACGCGGCCGACGTGCCCTACGCCGTCGCCGTCGTGCGGCTCAAGGAAGGCGTCTCGATCCTGGGCCGCCTCCTCGATATTCCGTTCGAGAAGCTCGCCGTCGGCTTGCCCGTCCGGTTTCGGCCGATCATCGCAAAAGACCTGACGGCGTCGGTCGGATTCGGGCCGGCGTAGCCCTCAGCGTCGCTTCGCGTCGCGCGAGTCGAAGTCGGGCCAGAACGTCCTGACGAAGCGCTCGGCGGTGCCGCCGCCCCGACGCTCCCGCACCGACTCGCCGAGCCTGCCCGGTCCATCGTCTGGCAGATCTCCACCAGGGAGCCCATCCACTTCATGAGCCCGGCGAGCCGCCGCCGGGGCAGGAGATGCACGTGGCAGTCGATCAGCACGGAGGGGGAGGGCGTCAGACCGTGGAGTAGCCACCGCTGACGCTGATCGTCTGCCCGGTAACCCAGCCCGCGAGGTCGGAGGCGAGAAACGCCACGAGCGGCGCGACGTCCTCGGGCTTGCCGAGGCGGCGGATCGGATAGAACGCGAGGATCCGCTCGCGGTTCTTGGCGATGAACTCCTTGTCGCTGTGCGAGGTCTCGATCCAGCCGAGCGCCAGCGAGTTGACGGTGATGTTCTGGCGGCCGAGCTCCTTCGCGAGCGTGCGCGTGAGCGAGAGCACCGCGCCGCGCGCGCCGGCCGACACGCCGAGCCGCTGCTGCCCGACGCGCGCCGAGTCGCCGACGATGCTGATGACGCGGCCGCCGTGCTGGGCCGCCAGCTTCGGCGCCGCCGCGTGGCAGACGTTGAAGACCCCGTAGAGGTCGACGTCGACCTGGCGCTTCCACTCCTCGGGCTTGGTGTCGACGAACAGCTTGGCTTCGACGTAGCCCGCGTTGTTGACGACGACGTCGAGCCGCCCCATCTCGGCCACGATCCGGTCGATCATCCGGCCTACCGCCGCGTAGTCGGCCACGTCGGCCTGATACGCCGCCGCCCGGCCGCCGGCGCGGGTGATCTCGGCCACCACCGTCTCGGCGTCGGCCTTCGAGTGCATGTAGTTGACCGCGACGGCCGCGCCCTCGCGCGCCAGGGTCAGCGAGATCTCGCGCCCGACGTCGCGCGCGCCGCCGGTGACCAGCGCGACCTTTCCAGCGAGCCCGAGATTCATGCCTTCCCCTCCGCGCGCGTCCCGATCAGGCGGAACAGGCGCTCGGGGCTCACCGGCAGCTCGGCCATCTCGATGCCGAGCGGCGCCAGCGCGTCGGCGATCGCGTTGGCGATGGCCGCCGGCGCGCCGATCGTGCCGCCCTCGCCCATGCCGCGGAAGCCGCCGAGCGTCACGGGCGACGGCGTCTCCAGATGATGCACTTCCATCGGGGGGATCTCGCACGCCGACGGCACGACGTAGTCCATCAAGGTGCCGCTGAGCAGCTGACCGTGGTCGTCGTACACGATCTCCTCCAGGAGCGCGGCGCCGATCCCCTGCGCGACACCGCCGTGGACTTGACCGTCCACGATGAGCGGGTTGACCATCCGGCCGCAGTCCTCCACGACGACGTAGCGCAGGGTCTTCACCTCGCAGGTCGCGCGATCGACCTCGACCACCGCCATGTGCGTCGCGTTCGAGGCGGTGCCGTAGTACGGATCGTAGAACTTCGTGGCCTCGAGGCCCGGCTCGAGCCCCTTGGGCAGCTGGCGCACGCCGGAGTAGGCCGCGCGTGAGATCTGCCGGACCGCCACGCTGCGATCAGGCATCCCGCGCACGGCGTAGCGGCCGTCGGCCACGGTGATGTCGGCTGGGTCGGCTTCCAGGAGATGGCCGGCGATCAGCAGCATCTTCTCGCGGATGGCCCGGCCGGCGAGAATGGCGGCCCCGCCGGCCAGCACCAGGCTGCGGCTTGCGTAGGTGCCGGTCCCGTAGGGCGAGACCTCGGTGTCGCCGTGAAGCACGCGCACGTCCTCGATCGGCACGCCCACCTCGTCCGCCACGATCTGCGCCAGGGTGGTCTCGAGCCCCTGCCCGTGCGACGCGACGCCGAACACGGCGGTGACCTTGCCCGCCGGATCGAAGCGGATCGTCGCCGCCTCGGTGCCCGTCGACACCGGCATGCCCGGCGACACCGGGATCGCCGAGCCGATCCCGGTGAGCTCGACGTAGGAGGCGACGCCGATACCGAGCCAGCGCCCGGCGGTGCGCGCCCGCGCCTGTGCCTCGCGGGTGGCCTCGTAGTCGAGGGCCTCGCGCGCGCGGACGAGCGAGCCGGTGAAGCTCGACTTGTCCCACACGATCCCCGACGGCGACTTGTAGGGAAAGTCCTCGTCGCGGATGAAATTGCGGAGCCGGATCTCGGTCGGGTCGATCCCGAGCCGGCGCGCCGCGCGGTCCATCAGGCCTTCGATCACGAACACGGCGGGCGGGCGCCCGACGCCGCGATACGGGCCGAGCGGTGCCTTGTTGGTCGCCACGCCGCGCGCCCGTCCCCGATATGTCGGCATCCGGTACGGGCCGGGCAGGAAGCTGATCGTCTGCACGGGCTCGATGGCGGCCGTCCACGGGTAGATCGAGTAAGCGCCGATGTCGGCGGTGACCTGGGCTCGAAGACCAACGATGGTACCGTCGCGGCTCACGCCGAGCTCGGCCTCGACGGTCTCGTCCCACGCGTGCGTGGTCGAGAGCAGGTCCTCGCGCCGGTCGCCGATCCACTTCACGGGCCGCCCGAGCCGCCGCGCCATCACGCTCGTGGCGATCTCCTCGGGGTAGAGCGAGGCCTTGGCGCCGAAGCCGCCGCCGACGTCGGTCGCGACGACGCGCACCTGATGCTCGGGCATGCCGAGCAGATCGGTGAGGATGTCGCGAACGAGCCCGGGGCACTGGGCGGACGATCGTAGCGTCAGCGTCTGGGTCCCCGTAGCGTAGTCCGCGAGGCAGCCGCGGTTCTCCATGCAGACGGGCGTGTGGCGGTGGAAGCGAAACCGCTCGCGTACCACCAGCGCGGCGCCGGCCAGGGCGGTGTCGACGTCGCCGCGAGCGAACTCGCGGGCGACGAGCAGGTTCGTCCCCGCCTCCTCGTGCAGCACCGGACTCGCGGGATCGAGCGCTTCGTCCGTGTTCCTCACGACCGGCAGCGGCTCGTAGTCCACGACGATGCGTTCGACGGCGTCCTCGGCCAGGTAGCGGCTCTCGGCCGCCACCATCGCCACGGCCTCGCCCACGTGGCGCACCATGCCGAGCGCCAGCGGCGGAAAGCTCGTGGTCTTGACGCTGGGCGTCTTCGATTCGGCGCGCACCGGCTTCGCCGCGCGGGCGATGTCCTCGCCCAGCAGGACCGCCGCCACCCCGGGCAGCGCGAGCGCCGCCGACGTGTCGATCCGCGCGATGTGTGCGTGGGCGTGGGGCGAGCGGAGGAACGCGGCGTAGAGCATCCGCGCCGGGCGATGGTCGTCGACGTAGCTCCCCTGCCCCGTCAAGAGGCGCGGATCCTCGCGACGCACCACGCGCGCGCCGACGAGCCGCGGCAGGTTCACGCCCACGAGCTCGCTCCGGCCCTAGCGCTCGGAGGCGAGGATCGGCGCGGCGGCTCGAACCGCGTTGACGATCCCCTGATAGCCGGTGCAGCGGCAGAGGACCGCCGAGATGCCCTCGCGAATCTCGCGCTCGCTGGGCGACGGATTCGTGCGCAAGAGATCGAGCGCGGTCATCAGCATGCCGGGCGTACAGAAGCCGCACTGCAGCCCGTGATGGTCGCGGAACGCCTCCTGCAGCGGGTGGAGCTTGCCGTCGCGCATCAGACCCTCGACCGTGACGAGCTCCGCGCCGTCGGCCTGGACGGCGAGCATGATGCACGAGCGCGCCGCCTCGCCGTTGAACATGATCGTGCACGCGCCGCAGATCCCGTGCTCGCAGCCCACGTGCGTGCCGGTCAGCCCGAGGTCCTCGCGGATGAAGTCGACCAGCAGCTTGCGCGGCTCACACCGCCCCTCGTGGACGACGCCGTTGACGGTCATTCGCACGGTCACGATGTCAGCCACGCGCGACTCCGATCGCCCTCACGAGGGCGCGCTTGGTGAGCACTCCGGTCAGATGGCGCCGATAGTCGGCCGAGGCGTGGATGTCGGCGTCGGGCTCCACGAGCTCGGTCGCCTTGCGCGCCGCAGCCTCGATCGCCGCCTCGCCGAGCCCCTGGGCCTCCAGGATCTGCTCGGCGGCGCGCAGCCGCACCGGCACCGGCCCGGCGCCGGCGGTGGCCAGCCGCGCCAGCGTGCAGCGCTGTCCTTCGCGAACGACCACGGCCGCGATGCCGACGATCGCGAAATCGCCGTGACGGCGCGCGAACTCCTCGAGC
>Ga0318493_10000620_pt1 | contig 11111 bp, 5 predicted proteins | sample GRESIP108b1f23_FD_203294 | JGI IMG/M metagenome (GOLD analysis project Ga0318493, IMG submission 203294) | Tropical soil microbial communities from Luquillo Experimental Forest, Puerto Rico - GRE.SIPMG.108b1f23 | ecosystem: Environmental > Terrestrial > Soil > Tropical forest > Bulk soil...
GCGCTGACGCTGACTGTGTCGCTGGCCCCCGCGGCCCAGGCGGTAACCGGCGCCGCAACTGGGCCGGACGCTGCCGCTGCCACGGCCACGCCGCCCGCGGAAATCGTGATCGAGTTCACCGAATCCGTCGCCACGCTGCAGGTGGTCGCCGACGCGCAGGCCCAGGCGTACGGCGACACCGTCACCCTGCACTGGGCGGGGGCGGCCCCGACGCCCTCGGCGGCCGGGCTGCCTGAGGTGCTGATTCCGTGTACCGCGTCGCCCGCGTCGTTCGGCTTTACGAACGTGGCCTCGCAGGTGTTTGCCCCTTCGGGTTCGGCGCCGATCACCGGCGCGGTGTGGGCGCTGCCGCTGGCGGCCACCGCGATCACGGCGCTGCCCGAGGCCGCGGGGCCGGGCGTGTGCGAGCTGCACCTGGGCAGCGGCGCGGAGCTCGTCACCGAAATCGACGACAGCACGCCGGTCCCCATCGCCAGCTGGCTGCTGCAGATCGGGACCGAGACCTTGTTCGCCGAGGCGGCCAGCGCCGCGCAGGTGCCCGTCCAAACCACGCTGACCCTCTGGCCGGAGGCCGCGCCCGCCACGTACCCGGCGACGATCGTGTTCGACACGACGGCCACGTCGGCGTTCGGCTTCCTAGCCTCGGCGGCCAGCGAGCTGCTGATCGTCACCGGAGACCTGACCGTGCACCTGGACCGGCCGCTGGACGCGTCCGGCTCGCGCATCCCGTTTGCCACGACCGGGACGCAGGCCGCCGTGATCCTGCTGCACACGCAGGCCTCGACGCTCGCGTTCGTGATCGGCAGCCAGACCGCTCAGGGCCTGCCCGAGCTGTCGCTGATCCTGGAGAACGCCCTGCTCCGGACCGCGTCGCCGACGCTGCTAACCGCGACCGGGCCGATCAGCGCGGACAAGTTCGGCCGTTGCGTGGTCGGCCTGGTGTTCCCGCTGGGCTTGATCCTGCCGACGCTCCCGGATCCGTACGCGGCGAGCTTCACCGCGGCGCAGCTCGCCGGAGACGCCGGCGGCACGACCGCGGCGGTGGCCACCGTGACCAGCTGGGACGGCACCAGCGCCCCGGTGATGAGCTGCGCGCTGCTGGCCGAGGGCGCCGCCGCACAGCAGCCGACGCTGAGGCTGCCCGCGACGGGAGTGGACGTCACGCCGGCCCCGGTGGCCGAGGTAGCCGGGCCGGCCTCGGTGGAGGGGTCCCGGCTGGTGTCGCTGGCGCTGCTCGACCTGTCCACCAAGGTCGACCTGTTCGGCGTCGCGATCGCGCCGCTGGTCGGCGAGTACGCCACCGCCGGTCCCGGACGGGACATCAGGGGCGGCGCGCCGGGCCCGGCCGCGACCGCGACCGTCGCGGCGGCGGCCCAGGCGCCAGCGTTCGCGCTGGAGGGGATGAGCCTCGCGCTCAACGGCGCGGACATCGCCACGTTCGCGGTGCCGCAGGTGTCGTGGGAGCCGATGGAATCGACCGGGCCGCAGGGCCCGCTCGGCCCCATCGGCAACCCGGGCAGCGACGGCCTCCCGCTGCTGGTCGCCGCACCTGATAGCCAGCAGCTGGTCCCGTTCGCGCCGCAGCCGGTGCTGACCAACAACATCGATAACGTCGCCGCCGGGGTGCCGTTCGCGGCGCTGTTCAGCCTGCCGTTCGGGCTGATCGCGGCGATAAGCCAGCCGAACGGTCCCGTCAACCCCCGCGTGAAATCATCGTTCCTGGCCGACGGCGGGACGTTCACCAGCCTGTCGCCGGCATTCCAGCTCACCGCGGCCGAGCAGCTCAGCGCGGCGGTGTCGCTGACCCTGACTCCGCCCGGGCAGGCCGGCACGGGCGGCCCCGACCCGCTCTTCGGGGGCCAGACGATCGTTGAGGGAACCTACACCACGACGGTGATGGGCCAGTCGGTGGAGACGATCTTTACCGGCGAGTTCAGCCAGGGCGGCGCTCAGCAGGGCGTGCCGCTGCTGCGGGCCGACCTGTCCGGGTACGGGGAGAGCATCTTCAGCGAATGGCTGAACGCGGACCAGCAGGGCTCGTCGATCATCAAGGTCCAGTTCGAGGCGACCCGGGGCCGCACGGCGTACGAGGTCATCCAGGCCAAAACCCTGATCCACCCCTTCAAGGTCGCCGCCGTGCGGACGATCACCATGCAGCGGCAGAACGCCGGCTGGGTGAACCGGTCCGACAGCGGCTGGCAGCCCTGCTCCAGCGGGCGCTTCCAGTACCCCGGCTTGGTCGTGCACGGCGGGGCGATACTTGGCGTGTTCAACGTGCGCAACATCCGGGAGCAGGGGGCCCAGGTCCAGTACGCGGGGGCCACGTACCAGCCGGTGCTGTTCGACGCCGACATCGGGATCGCGCCCAGCCTGGACGTCACGGCTGGAGCCCGCACCGCCGTGCCCGCCTTCGAGAGCACGGCGGTGACGCTGACCCCGTCCCAGAACCTCGTTGGCTACATGCAGCTGCTCCCGGTCGACACCGCGCTGACGCCGCCCCAGATCACGGCGCTGGTCGAACAGGCCGGGCCGCTCACGCCCGCCGTGTCGTGCACGGTTGAGGCCGGCAAGTTCGGCTCCGGGGCGGGCACCGTGCTGCGCTGCTCGGCGGTCGAGATCGACGTCGTCAACCCTAGCGAGGGCGGCGACTCCGAGCTGGGCATCGCCCTGCGCGGCGCTCCGCAGATCCCGCGCGGCGGCGGCTGGAGCATGGGCGTGCGCCACTACACCGACCAGGCGCCGACCGCGCTGCCGAACGATTTCCCGGTGCCCCTGGTGCAGAACAACAACGACACTAGCCTCTGGCACATCGCGGACGCCGCTGACCTGGACTCACTCCAACAACCCGCCAGCTACTACGGCCTACTGCACGCGACCGGCACCAACAAGGTGCTGTTCGAGGCGCCGCAGATCCCCGTCGCGGCCTCGGGGGCCGGGGCGGTGCCCGGGCTGCAGTTCCCGCAGCTGACGTCCGCGCGGCCCGGCGGGGTGGTGAACCCGGGCTCGCCGAACCTCGGCGACCTGGCCGCGATCCTCAACTCGACCGGCCTGTTCCCCGAGCTGTCCGCCGCCCTGTCGGTGCTCGAAACGGGCGAGCTGCCGCAGATCGGCACGATCCCGTCCGGCTTCCAGTACTCGAAGAGCTACACGTTCCCCCATGACGCGGCGGGTAACCCGAGCACGACGACGATCCTCGATCTCAGCGTCATCACGATCACGCTCGCCTACGGGGACACGACGCAGTCGCCGCCGACGATGGCGCAGCTCGATTACACGGTCGACTCGTCGGTCTCCCCCAGCTGGAAGCTCAGCCTGAAGACCCTCAGCTTCCAGGTCAACGTACCGGCGTTCGGCTCGGAACCGGTCCTGATCATCACCGGCGGCTTCTACGGCGACGAGAACACCAAGCCCGGGCTGACCAACCTGAACGTCACGTTCGGCAGCGCGCTGTCGGCCGTCCAGACCGTGTTCAGCGACCTGCAGGCCCTCGCCGCCTACCTGCCCGGCGGGGTCGGCGCCGACCTCGACGTCGCCGTCTCGGACGGGGCGCTGACCGTCAGCGACACGTTCAACATTGCCGACCTGCCGCTCGGCCTGGGCCAGCTCACCGACATCAGCCTCGAGCTCGGGCTGAAGGTGACCCTCAGCCCGCTCTCGGTCGACTTCCTGGTCGGCCTGGGCGCGCCGGACAATCCGTTCAACTGGATCGCGACGCCGCTGGCGGGCAACGGCCTGATGAACTTCGGCGTCCAGCAGCAGCTGCCTGCGTTCATCATCCAGGCCGGCATCGGCCTCGGTCTCTCGATCGACCTCGGGATTGCATCCGGGTCGGCGTCGATCACGATTGCCGTCGAGCTCGACGTCACCACGAACAGCATCGAGGTGATCGCCACGCTGACCGGGCAGGCGTCGGTCGACGTGCTCGACGGGCTGGCGAGCGCGTCGCTCACCTTGTCGGCCGGCCTCGGGTTCAGCGTCGCGCCGCTGCCGGTACCGGTCATCAACCCGCCGACGATAGAGATCCCCAGCGTGGACCTCACGCTGCTGGCCACGTGCTCGGTCGGGATCCACCTCTCGATTTGCTGGGTGGTCAGCGTCAGCTGGGATGGTTCGTGGGAGTTCTCGCAGTCATTCCACACCCCCGAGCTCACGGTCACGGCGTGAGCGGGCGCATGAGGAGGCTTCGATGGCACTGAACGATCTGGAACTGAGCCTGATGGCGTTCCCGCAGCTCTGGGTGCCGTCCGGCGGCTCGGGCGGCGGCACGCTGCACGTCAACATCCTGCTGCTCCCGGTCGGCGACCCGACCCAGCCGCTCGGCGCCGGCACGCCGTTCGACAGCGGCACGCCGTTCGCCGGGACCGCCGTGCCCGTGGTCGCGAACCTGTCTGGCCCGGGCGCGCTGCCGAACACCGACACCACCGTCCCGGCGCTGACCACCCCGTTCGTGCTGACTCCACCGCCGGTCGCGCCCACCCTGTTCGGCCAGCTCGCCCAGCAGTTCGCCAACGCCCACATCACGCTGACGATCGGCAAGCTGGGCACCGTGTCCGACGCCCGGATTAAGAAGTCGCTGCCCGCCAGCTACACGAACGCGATCCCGTTCGAGGGTCCCGCCAGTGGCGACGTCCAGGTCGGCGACGGCTACGGCTGCACGCTGCGCGCCCAGGCCCCGGGGCTGAACCAGACTCCCCCGGGCACGGACAAGACGATCGCCTGGGGGCAGGTGCTCTCCTACGCGCTGCGCCAGCCGGCGCTCGCGCGGCGGCTGGGGCTGATCTACCCGATCTCGATCGCCGTCCCGGACGCGACGCTGGCCGGCGGCGGCTTCGTCTACATCACCCTCGATGCGGGCAACCCATGGCTGACCGGCCAGCAGGCCAACGCCGACACGGTCAGGTCGTACGCGGCGCACCTCCCGGCGCTGGCGGGGTCGGTCCGGCCGCTCTTCGCCGCGGCGCTGCTGCCGGTCATCCCCAGCGCCGACCAGGGCAGCAACCTCACCCAGGCCCAGTTCGAGGCGGCTGTATACGACGACGGCTTCGCCCAGGTCGTGCACTGCAACCAGCCGACCACGATCGACGCCGCGACGCTGCAGCCGGACCGGATCGCGCCGGGCACCGACGCCGGTCTCCAGCTCGGCTGGGACGACGAGCAGGTGACGGCGTGGCTGAACGGCCAGCTCGACCTGCTGCGGGTCCGGGTCGGCCCGGCCGCCACCTACCCGCCAGAAAACACGCCGGAGACGCCGCTCGGCGTACACGGCTACCGCGTCGACGTCCGTGTGGCCGGCCAGCAGGGGTGGGCGTCGCTGTGCGAGGTGCAGGGCACGCTGCCCTTTAACGACAACGGCTACGGCACGGGCTACTCGACGTCGATCGACGGCGAGCTGTGGGTCGCCCCGGCGCCGATCCGGCCCAGCCAGGGCGGCGCCCCAGCTAATGACAGCAACGACGAGGACGCCTGGCTGCCGCTGTACTTCGCGCAGTGGGCCGGCGCCAGCCTGGTGCTGCCGGACCCCGTGGTGCAGCAGCTCGCGGCGGCCTGGAGCTCGAACCCGGCGTCCGCGCCGGGGCCCGGGCCCCGCCCGGACCTGTCCGGGGTTCCGGTCCTGCGCTACGGCAACGACTACGAGTTCCAGGTCCGGCTCGTCGACCTGACCGGCGGCGGGCCCGACCTGGGCGCGACCCCGGTCCACCCGGGGCCGGTGCCGATAACCGTGGCCAAGTTCCGCCGGTACGTCACGCCGAAGGCCCTGCTGGTCGATACCCACGAGAACCTGCCGCCCTACCCGGCGGTGCCCCCTACCGTCCGGGACATCCAGACGCTCACCGTCCGCAAGTCGCGGATCTGCTATCCGGATGCGCTGTTCGCCGGGGTTGACCCGGCGACGTTCGCGCAGGCCAACCTGGCCGCCCTGATCACCGAGGCGGCGAACAACGGCGGCGTGCTCGATATCCCGGACCCGGACGTCGGTTCGTTCGATGTGATCGTCGAGGCGCGGATCCCGGCCCACGACACCGGCACGCCGGGCACCGACCCCGGCGACGTGGACGGCAACTTCCGCGTCATCTACTCGGTCAACGTCCCGTTCGGGCCGGGCGCCGACCCCAGCGTGACGCTGACGCTGGACTACACCGACGGGATCGACGACATCTCCACGATGGAGGCACCCGCCCAGGGCGCGACCACGCTGCCGATCCCGACCGGCCGGGACATCCGGGTGCGGCTGCAGCCGCGGTGCCGGGAGCAGGCGAACTACTACGGCACCGACGCAGCGCCGACCGGCCCGTATAGCGACTACATCGTCCGCCAGGCGGCGCAGGCCGAGGACACGCTGTTCAGCGGGTCGGCCGCGTCGCAGCTGAGCGCGCTGTACTTCCAGCCCGGCGCGAACATCCCGCAGCTGATGGCCCAGCAACTCGGCCTGGCCCAGAACGGGCTGACGCTGACCGGCCAGCCCGGCCAGCGGACCGTGTTCGGCGCGTCCGGCACACTGCGGCACACCATCACCGCCGACGGCGGCTCGATCACCTTCTCCAACCAGACCGAGCTGCTCGGCCACTGGATCGTCGCGGTCACGCTGGAGCTCAAGCGGGACTGGACCTGGGACGGCTTCATCCAGCCGGTCCCCTCCACGCCCACGCCCGGCTCGTCGCTGATCTCGGCCGTCCCGCCGCTAGCCTTCAGCCGCGACGGCAGCACGATCGGCGCGATCACCGTGCCGCGGACGATCGCCCCCAGCACGCTCGCCGACCTGACCGCAACGGTGGACCGCTCCGGCACGCAGATCATCTTCTTCGACGCGATCAACCCGGTTCCGGCCCTCGGCGCCTTCCCGGCGGAGCTGTCCCCTTCCTATACGGTGACCGCGACGCTCGAGGCTGGCAGCACGCAGACGCTCCCTCTGCAGGTCACGCTACCGATCACCACGCCGCCCACGCAGACGCCGCGGATCGTCGCGACCGGCCTGGCCGAGTCACCGTACGCGGCCGCGCCCGACTACTCCTCGACTTCGCCGCGCGACCGGTTCCTGTGGATCGAGTTCGACCAGCCGATCCTCGATAAGGATGACGACTGCTACTTCGGGCGTGTGCTGGCTTACGGTCCTGATCCGCTGCTGGCCTACGAGCTCGCGCCCACCCCCAACCCGGAAGGGATGCTGCCGGAGTCCGTCGAGCCGCCCCTGCCGGTCGACCCGGAGCCGATACGCGCGATCTTCCCCGGGCAGGTGCCGGACCAGTCCGGGTTGTCTGCGATGACCAAGCTGATCCCTGCTATCGCGAACAGCGGCGGGACGCAGGGGACGTTCTTTGTGCTGCCGCTGCCGTCGGGCGTCACGGCCGAGGACGCGCAGCTGTTCGGCTTCTGGACGTATGAGTTCCGGGTCGGGCACGCGAAATACTGGTCGACCGCGCAGGGGCGGTTCGGGCGGCCGCTGCGGGCGAGCGGCATCCAGCACCCGCCGCCTACGCTGATCTGCTCGGTCAACCGGACCGAGGTGGGCATCGGGGTCAGCGCGCCCTACGCGACCACGGAGCTGAACGGGCGGCGCGTGTTCAGCGACCCGCCCGACCCGCAGACCGAGATCTGGTTCATGCTCTACGCCCAGGCCATGCAGGCGGACGGCGCTTCCTGGCGCAACATCCTGCTCGGGCATGCGGTCGGGACGCCGCTCCTCCAGGGTACAGCTGCCAGCGGGGCGGTGTCCGGGGGCGGGCCGCGGGCCTTCCGTGAGTTCCCGCAGAAGGAGGTCATCGCGTGGCTGAACGGGCTCGGGCTGGCGCAGAGCAGCTCGCTGAGTGTGCTGGCGGTTGAATTGCTGCCGTTCGGCGAGGTGCAGACGCGTAGGGATGATGGCGTGGCGATGGCCGAGGTTGGCGCGGCGGAGGCCGGAGCTGGCGCGGGCGGAGACGGGGCGGTCGCGGCCGCGGTGGTCAGCTCGGATCCGCTTGGTGCAGAGCTCGGTAGCCGGCGGATCCTGCGGACCTCACCGCTGACCGCGCTGCCGGCTATCTGCTGACGATCGCCTCGGCGGCGGGGCCTCAGCCGGGCGGCCAACCTGAGTCGAGAGGTGAAGGATAGTTCCGCGGAAGCGCTGACCGGAAAGTAACGCCCTTAAGTGGGCGCGCGGCAGCGGGCCCGCGCCATGTTCGGTGGTCGGGCCTGGCCGGGGCGTCATGGGTCAGGCCAGGAGCGCGCCGATGTCCTGGGGGCTGACGTCGAATGCGCGGAGCTGGCGGATGTGCCTCCATAACGTCAAGCAAGCGCAGCAAGTGCATGACATCACCGACCGCATACCGGAGCTGCTCATCGGTCAGCTCCGACGCTGACCAATCGCTCACGCGAACCGCTCCTCTGGGCAAGCTGGGATAACGGCCGACAAGCTGCTGAAGGCCATGTCTCATTCGGCGCCGCCGGATCCAGGATCTTAGACGCCACTTTCGTGTCGCGGATCGCTGCCGGCGACACCTGCCACGCACTAACCATGAAGCGGAGGTCGAACGGGGCGTGATGAAAGACCTTCTCAACGGTGTTGTCCTCGATCAGCCTGGCCAGGGCAGAAGGCCTGTCCTCGCCGACGCTAACCACCCACAGCACCTACGGCCTCAGCGAACAGCTGGCAGGTCCCGATCTTCTCCCGCCGCCAGTCCAGCCCTGTGGTCTCGATATCCCAGGCAATACGCCTCGAGAGAGCGAAATCGTCAGCAAGGCCGCCAGAAAGGTCACCGCCTAGCACACGGATCGGCACATCAGAGCCCATCAGCGCCTTGCCCCAAGCCGCGTGATCATGCCCCGGAGCATCCCACACCACTTCGCGGCATCGCTACGAACCGCTCCCCACGCTGATCCCCGGACACGCTCGCGGTGATCGAGCAGGCATCCAGGCAGCTCTAGAGGGGCTCCAGCGGACACCGGGCTGGGCCTCCCGGACATGCGGAACGCAGGCGGCTGTCCCATACGGAAGTGGCGACAGGAGCTCGGCACTGGGTATGCAGGATCCGGATTGTGCATGGACGAACTCAATACAGGATCCATGCGGAGTTACGCACAGTAGCCGGGAGGCCCGGTAGCCGGGCCCTCGGCGTGGAACGGTTCGTGGAACGGCGCGCCGGATGATCCCAGTGCAGCGAGTGCCGTTAGTGCGATAACCCGTGTCATCCGTGCAGGTAGTGCGCACCGTGCACAAGGCCATACTTCTTGTAAGCGGCAGGTCAGCGGTTCGATTCCGCTCACCGGCTCAGTAAATCTGCAGGTCAGGTGCGTAATTTTCTTGCGTTCCGTGGATCGCGGACCGGGGCGGTGGAACGAGTAACCCGTTCCACGAACGCGACATGTCGCCCCAATGGCGGTTACACGGAATGATTGCTCGGGATCGGTGGCCGCTCCGGCCATCCCGGCGGCCAGGGACGCGTGCTCGGTGATGCAGCGCAGCCCGGCGGGCCATTCGGCGGGGTCAGTGACCAGCCGGGGCTGACCGTAGATCATGGCGCTGCGGTAGTTGATGGTGTGCTCGAACACCGACCGGGCGAGCACCAGCCCATCGGTGCGGGTGATGGTGACGCACACCGGGCCGGCCATGTTCAGGCTCTGGCTGGCGACCGAGCCGTGCGGGTACAAGGTGTCCGGGTCGTACCCGTGGCAGGTGGGGACCACCATCGGCCACCCGCCGGTGATCACTCCGAGGCGGGACATCCTCGTTTAGATACCCGCCGGGGTATTCGGCCGGGCGGCTTTCATGATCACGAAAGAATCGCACGCTATAGCGATAAAAAGTCTCCGCCAGGAACAAAGTCTTCGCAATCGCGTCGATGCGGGTGAGGTTGGTTATGTGGTAAATCCGAAATCTCCGGATTTGATACCCCGACCGCTTGGCCCAGCCAGTGCGGGACCATCGGTACGGCGCCTTCGTTCGTTCTCACCGGGGAGCCAGCGTGGCGAGTGCGGTGGCAACGCTGTCCTGGATGAGCCGGTCGTCGATCGGCTGGCCGCTGAGCAGGGCGCGGAAGTACAGCGGCGCGATGAGGGTCTCGATCGCGCGATCGATCCGCTCCGGGGTGACGTTCGTGTCCGGCGAGGCATCGCGGAACAGGGACGCGACGGCGTTGAAGCGCGTTCGCCAGAAGGCCGCGGTCAGCTCCCGGAGTTCGGGATCCTCGGTCCGGGCCACCGCTAGGGCGGCAACGAGCCGGATCGTTTGTGGTGCGGCGAGGAGGCCGGCGATTTCGGCTGCGAATGTGCGCAGGTCGCTGGGTGGGTGGCCGGTGCTGGGGACGCGGACGGCGTCGTGGGCAAGGTCCATGACCGCGTCCGCGGCCAGGCGCGCGCGGGTCGGCCAGCGCCGGTAGAGGGTCGCCCGGTCCACCCCGGCGCGGGCCGCTACTGCGCTCGGCGACAGCCCCGAGTAGCCGGCGTCGGCCAGCTGTGCGCGCGCGGCGGCGAGCACCGCCCGGCGGATCCGGGCGCTGCGCCCGCCTGGCCGGGTGCGCACCGCGTCGACTCCGGCGGGCTCGGGGCTGGCCTGCACAGGCGCAGCGTAACGGACCCGGTTGACTAACGCAACAGGTCGTGCGATAGTGCTACTGCGACATACGTTGCAGTAGCTGCCGGGGAGCGCGTGATGACCGAGGGCACGAACGTGGATCATCCATTCCGGTCGGGGCAGGGGCGGTGGACGACCTACCGCAGCCTGGTCGCCGCCGCCTGCGCGGCCGGCTGCGGCACGGTAGCCGCAGCGCTGGCCATCGCGCTGCTGCGGCACGCGCCCAAGCCGGCGGCGAGCGCCGTTGCAAGGGAGGTGCGAGCGTGACCGAGGACGAATCGTCAGCCGCCACCGTGGCCAGGCTGAGCGTGCCGCAGAAGGCTTCGTTGTGTCTCGGCTCGGACTACTGGCACACCGCCGGCGTCAGCGAGTTCGGCATCGAGCCGGTCATGCTGTCGGACGGCCCGCATGGCCTGCGCAAGCAGCCGCAGCCCGGCGATGCCGCCGGCGTGTACGGGAGCGTGCCCGCCACCTGCTTCCCCACGGCCTCGGCGCTGGCCTCCTCCTGGGATCCGGGCCTGGCCCGCGAGGTGGGGGCCGCGCTCGGCCTCGAGGCACGGGCGCAAGG
>Ga0318493_10000631_pt1 | contig 11030 bp, 5 predicted proteins | sample GRESIP108b1f23_FD_203294 | JGI IMG/M metagenome (GOLD analysis project Ga0318493, IMG submission 203294) | Tropical soil microbial communities from Luquillo Experimental Forest, Puerto Rico - GRE.SIPMG.108b1f23 | ecosystem: Environmental > Terrestrial > Soil > Tropical forest > Bulk soil...
GAACCATCACCCAGGTGATGTAGCGCAAGATCCGGTTGATGCCGTCCATCAGCTCCGAGCGCACCAGCGCGAACCGCCGTGCCTCGGTGGCGAGCCTGCGCGCGTACGCCTCGGCCCCCACCTCCGTGGCCTGGTAACTGCCCGACCCGGCCACCACGAAGCTGCCCGACAGCAGCCGGTCACCGGCCTGCTTGTCGACCGGCTCGGACTCGCCGGTCAGCAGCGACTCGTCGGCCTCGAGGCTGGCGGCCTCGCGCACCACGCCGTCGGCCACCAGCTGGTCGCCCGGGCGCAGGCCCACCAGGTCGCCGGCCACCAGTTCCGCGACGGCTATCTCCCGCGGCGCGCCGTCGCGGGTCACCCGGACCCGGGGCGCGCTGAGCACGGCCAGCCGGTCCAGCGTCGCCTTGGCCCGCAGTTCCTGCGCGATACCGATCAGCGCGTTCGCCACCAGGACGATGCCGAACAACGCGTCCTGCGGCGCCCCGACGACCAGGATCACCGCGAGCAGGGCCCCCAGGATGAAGTTGAAGCGGGTCAGGATGTTCGCGCGCAAGATCTCGGCGACCGAACGGCTCACCCGTTCCCCGCCGGTGTTCCCCAGCCCGCGTGAGCGCCGCTCGGTCACCTGTGCGCTGGTCAGGCCGTCCGGAGGCGTCTTCGTGACCGGCGCGGCCGGGGCCGCCGGCGCCGAAGCCGCCGATTCCGCCATATCTGACCACTCCTTCATCACAGCGGCCCGGCCACACGGCCCATGCAGGGGACGTTGGCCTCTGTCGCCCATGCTGCCTTACGCGCAATCATCCATAACGTGCATGTTCGGCGTGTCCCGGGTGCCGTATGGCTGATCCGGCATGCGGCGGAGGTGCTGCTGGGGCTGACCCTCTCGGGCCTGGTGGCTGGGTTGGGCCTGTACCTGGCCGACGCCCATGATGCCGCGGATGCGGCCTGGACCGTGGTGGGGGCGTGCGGCGCGGGCTACGCCCTGTGGGCCATCGGCGAGGCACTGGCCCACCGCCGGCTCGGGGTGGATGTCATCGCCCTGCTGGCAATCGTGGGCGCGATCGTGGTGGGCGAGTTGCTGGCCGCCGCGGTGATCAGCGTGATGCTGGCCAGCGGGCGGGCCCTGGAGGCGTGGGCGGCCGGGCGGGCGCGCCACGACCTGCGTGCGCTGCTGGAGCGGGCGCCCAAGGACGCCCGCCGGTACCGGGGCCAGACCCTGGAGACGGTGCCGCTGGACGAGGTGGCGCCCGGCGACCTGCTGCTGATCGCGCCCGGTGAGCTCGTACCGGTGGACGGCACCGTTGCTCACGGGGCAGCGGTGCTGGATGAGTCGGCGCTGACCGGCGAGGCACGCCCGGTGGAGCGGTCCGCGCACGACCCGGTGCGCAGCGGCGTGGTGAACGCCGGCGACCCGTTTGACCTGCGGGCGACCGCGACCGCTTCGGGCAGCACGTACGCGGGGGTCGTCCGCCTGGTGTCGCAGGCCGAGGCGTCGCAGGCGCCGTTCGTCCGCCTGGCCGACCGTTACGCGGTGTGGTTCCTGGCCGTGAGCCTGGCCGCGGCCGGCCTGACCTGGGCCGTGGCGGGGGCCGAGCGGGCCGTGGCGGTGCTGGTCGTGGCCACCCCCTGCCCGCTGATCCTGGCGGCCCCGGTGGCGCTGGTGGCGGGGCTGTCGGTGGCGGCCCGGCGCGGGGTGGTGGTCAAGGGCGGCGGGGCGCTGGAGCGGCTGGCCCGCTGCACCACGCTGCTGATGGACAAGACCGGGACCCTCACCACCGGGCGTCCGACGGTGACGGCCATCATCACGGCCGACTCCTACGACCCCGCCGAGGTCGCGCGGCTGGCGGCGTCGCTGGACCAGGTGTCGGGGCATGTGCTGGCCAGCGCGGTGGTCGGTGCGGCCACCGCGCGCGGCTGCGAGCTGGTTCTGCCGCAAGAGGTCGAGGAGGTTCCCGGGCGGGGCATCCGGGGGCTGGTCGCCGGGCACCAGGTCGCCGTCGGCAAGGCTAGCTGGGTGGGCGCAACCGGCCAGCCCGGCTGGGCCAAGGCGGCGCGCCGCCGGGCCCGGCTCGACGGGGCGCTCACCGTCTTCGTCGCCATCGATGGGGTCCCCGCCGCGGTCCTCGTCCTGGACGATCCGGTCCGGCCCGACGCCGCCCGGACGATCCGCGCGCTGCGCGACGGCGGGATCAACCGGATCGTCATGGTCACCGGTGACCGTCCGGAGGTCGCGGACACCGTCGGCGCGGTGATCGGCGTGGACGAGGTGCTGGCCGAGCGCAGCCCGGCCGACAAGCTCGACGCGGTCCGGCTGGAACGCGGCCGGGCGCCGGTCATCATGGTCGGCGACGGGATCAACGACGCCCCGGCGCTGGCCCTGGCCGACGTCGGGGTGGCCATGGGGGCTCGTGGATCCGGGGCCTCCTCCGAGGCGGCCGACGCGGTGCTCACGGTCGACCGTATCGACCGGCTCGGCGAGGCCCGCGCGCTCGCGCACCGCAGCGTCCGGATCGCCCGGCAGAGCGTGCTGGCCGGGATAGCGATGTCGCTGGTGGCGATGGCGGCCGCCGCGGTCGGCTGGCTGCCCGCGGTGTGGGGGGCGCTGCTGCAGGAAGCGATCGACGTCGCGGTGATCCTCAACGCCTTGCGGGCGCTGCGGCCCGGCACCTCCCAGACGCGCCTGGCGGCCACGGACACCGCGCTGACCCAGCGGTTCGCCCACGAGCACCAGGCGATCCGGGCCGATACCGAGCAGCTGCGCGCCGCCGCGGATGCTCTCGGGGTCCTCCCGCCGGCTCAGGCCATGGCCCGGGTCAGGCAGGTTTACCGGCTCCTGGTGGAGGAGGTCGGCCCGCACGAGCAAGCCGAGCAGGAAGAGCTCTACCCGGCCATGGACCGACTTCTCGGCAGTCGCTACGCCACCGCCGCCATGAGCCGGGCCCACGCCGAGATCGCCCACCAGATCAGGCGGCTTGGGCAGCTCATCGACGACATCGGGCCCGGTCAGCCCGACGAGGACGATATCGCTGATCTTCGAGCCCTGCTCTACGGGCTGCACGCCACCCTCCGGCTGCATACCACCCAGGAAGAGGAGAACTACCTCTCGCTGGGCGAGGAGGCGCAGGAATTGCTGCGGGCGCAGCCGCCGGCCTGACCAACCGGGGCAGGTGAAGCAGGGGCGGTTGCGCAGCGGCCCGGGCAGCCGGCAAGGTGGCAGCGTGAGGGAGAACTTCGCGACGGTGCTGGAGACCGTGGCGGACGTCCGCGCCGACCGTACGGCGGTCACGCACGGCGATCGCAGCCTGACCTGGCACCAGCTGGACGACCGGGCGTCGCGGCTGGCCGCGTTCCTGGCCGGCCGCGGGGTCGGCGCCGAGGACCGGGTGGCGATCGCGCTGTACAACGGCACCGCGTACCTGGAGAGCGTGTTCGCCGTGCTCAAGCTGCGGGCCATCCCGGTCAACGTCAACTACCGCTACCAGCCCGAGGAGATGCGCCACCTGTTCGACGACGCGCAGGTGGCCGCCGTCATCTTCGACGCGTCGCTCGGCGCGCGCGTGGCGCAGGCCCGGGCCGGCGCGGCCACGCTGCACACCATGGTGCAGGTGGGCGCCGCGGCCGCCGCCCCGGTGACCGGGTACGACCAGGTGATCGACGGCGCCGCTCCGCTGCCCCGTACGCCACGCGGCGTGGATCACTGGCTCATGTACACCGGCGGGACCACCGGCAAGCCCAAGGGCGTGCTGGTCAGCCATTCGTGGCTGTACCCGGTCGCCTGCGCCAACGGGTTCCGGCTCATCGGCGAGCCGGTCCCGGACTCGCTCGACGCGCTGCGGACCGCGACCCAGCGGCTGAGCGCGCGCGGCGGCGACGCCATCGTCTGCCTGCCGGCCCCCCCGCTCATGCACGCGACCGGCATGTACACCACGCTGGGCGCGCTGCTGGCCAGCGGGCGGGTCGTCTACCTGACCGCGCGCTCCTACGACCCGGACGAGCTCGCGCGCACCGTGGCCGAGCAGCGCGTGGACACGGTCTCGATCGTGGGTGACGTGTTTGCCCTGCCGCTGGCCGATGCACTGGACCGGGCGGCGCAGGCCGGCCGCCCCTACGACCTCTCCAGCCTGCGCCGCATCCTGAGCGTCGGCGTGACCTGGAGCGCGGACGTGAAGCGCCGCCTGCTGGCGCACGGCGACTTCGTCTGCCGGGACCTGGTCGCCGCGTCCGAGGGCGGGCCGTTCGCCATCAGCGAGACCAGGCGCGGGGACGACGCCATCACCGCGCGGTTCACGCTGCTGCCCGGCGCCCGCATCATCGACGACGCCGGCCGGGACGTGGTTCCCGGCTCGGGCCAGGTCGGCATGCTCGCCGCGCCCGCCGACGACGAGATCGGCTACCTCGGCGACCAGGCGAAGACCGCGCAGACGTTCCGGACCTTCGGCGGCCGGCGCTGGGTCGTCCCCGGCGACCTGGCCTCGCCCGAGGCCGACGGCTCGATCACGTTCCGCGGCCGCGGCAGCCGCGTGATCAACACCGGTGGAGAGAAGGTGTTCGCCGAAGAGGTCGAGCAGGTGCTCATCGAGCACCCCGGCGTCCGCGACGCGCTGGTGGTCGGGCTGCCAGACCCGCGCTGGGGGCAGCGGGTGACCGCGGTCGTGGCGTCGGCCAGCGGCGCCGGGCCGACCGCGGACACGCTGGTCGCTCACGTCGCGGCGCGACTCGCCGACTACAAGAAGCCGCGCGGCATCGTGTTCGTCCCCGAGGTCCGGCGCAGCCCGTCCGGCAAGGCGGACCTGCGGTGGGCGCAGGCCGTCGCCGGGGCCGCGCCCCGCGATCAATGACCGGCGGCCTGGCCGCCGTCGGTAGGCACGATCGGGCGGTTCGCCTGGCGGGCAGCCGTGATCTTGCCGTGCAGCGCCTTGAGCGCGGCGACGTAGATCTCGGAGAAGGTCGGGAAGGGCTGGATGACATCGCGCAGCACGTCGATCCCGACGCGGGCGCGGATGGCCAGCGTGGCCTGCTGCAGCCATTCGCCGGCCTCCGGGCCGAGCGCGTACGCGCCCGCGAGGTGCTCGCCGTCGGACAGCAGGGTCAGGAAGCCGTTGGACTCGGCGTAGGCGCGAGTGTAGGTGCCGGTCTTGGCCACCTCGGACACCGGAGCGGTCGCGCTGAACCGGGCCTCGGCGGCGCCGACCGAGGCCGCCTGCGGGTCGGTGTAGACGACGTCGGGGATGGCCTGGTAATCGGCCTGGCGGGGCTCGCCGAGGATGTTGGCCGCGACGATCTCGCCTTGGTACTTGCCGACGTGGGTCAGCAGCCGCACGCCGGTGACGTCGCCGATGGCCCACAGCCGTTCGCCGGCCCGCAGGTGCGCATCGACCGGTATGCCCCGCGGGCCCGGCGTGACGCCGACCGTGTCCAGGCCGTCCGGCAGGCGGGGGCGCCGGCCGGTGGCCAGCAGCAGGTGGTCGCCGCGCAGCTCGAGGCCGTTGTCGAGGACCAGGACGTAGTCCTCGCCGTCGCGCCGCGCGGCGGTGGCGTGCACGGCCAGGTGCAGTTCGACACCATCGCGGCGCAGGACCTCGCCGAGCGCCTCGCCCAGCGGAGCGGGCTCGCGGGCGAGCACGTGGGCCGCCCCCTCGGCCAGGGCCACCTCGCCGCCCAGGCGGTGCACGGCCTGTGCCATCTCGGCCCCGACCGGCCCGCCGCCGAGGATGACCAGGCGCTGCGGGACGGCCTTCATGCCGGTCACCCCGCGGTTCGTCCAGACGCCCTCGAGCTCGCTCAGGCCCGGGACGGGCGGCGCGACGGGATCCGAACCGGTCGCCACGACGACGTGGGCGGCGGTATGGCGCACGCCGTCGACCTCGACCCCGCCGGGCCCGGCGAGCCTGCCGGTGCCGCGCAGCAGGTCGATGCCCTTGCCCGCCAGCCAGCGCTGCTGGCCGGCATCGGAGTAGTCCGAGACTTGGAAGTCACGCCAGGCCAGCGCCGCGGCGACGTCGACCTGCGCGGTGACGGCCGCCTCGCGCGCGTCATGCGCCGCCTCGCCGGGCCGCAGCAGCGTCTTCGACGGGATGCACGCCCAGTAGGAGCACTCACCCCCGACCAGGTCGCGCTCGACCAGGGCCACCCGCAGGCCGCCGTCGGCCAGCTCGCCGGCGCAGTGCTCGCCGGGCGATCCGCCGCCCACCACGATGACGTCGTAGTTGCTGCTCACACGTTCGCTCCCTCTGCGCTGCCGACGGCGCCGGTCCAGGTCACGAGATTGCCCTGCACCTTATCCTCACGGCAGGCGGGCGGCCGGTCGCGCCCGTGAACACCCTGGCCGATGCCCGGGCCCGTGCGGCCAGGCGGACCGGGGCCCTAGCCCCGGCGGGCTGCCTCCGAGCGCCGGTAACGATGCCGCAGGGCCTCGTCGAGCCCGCGACGGGAGCTGATGTCGAGCTTGGCGAATACCTTGCGCAAGTGCCACTCCACCGTGCGGGCGCCGATGAACAGCTGGGCGCCGATCTCCGGGTTGGTTCGCCCGTCCCGGGCCAGGTGGGCGATTTCTTCCTCCTGCGGGGTCAGTTCGACGCGAGCGTCATCGCCGCGCCTGCGCACCTTCTCGCCGGTGGCCTGGAGCTCCCGGCGTGCGCGTTCGGCAAAGGCCTGGACGCCCATGGACGCGAACGCGTCGAACGCGGGCCGTAGCTGGTCGCGGGCGTCCACCCGCCGGCTTTCCCGCCGCAGCCATTCGCCGTAGCTCAGCCGGGCGCGGGCCAGGTGCGTCGCCATCCGGGTCTTGCTCAGCAGGTCGATGGCCTCGCCGTACAGATCCTCGGCGGCGTGTCCGGAGGCCAGCAGCGCGCGCGACCGCGCCGCCGCACCGCGAGCCCAGCTGCTGCCGCTCGCCTCGGCGATCCCCGACAGCCGGTCGGCCGCCGCGCGGGCCCGCTCTCGCTGGTCGCCGCGCACCGCGGCTTCCACCAGCTCGTACAGCGCCCATGGCGAGAGGACGACCTCGTCGGCGGCGCTGGCGCCCTGCGCCGCGTCGGCGGCGCGCGCATAGTCACCGAGGCCGTTGTGCAGCACGGCCAGGGCGTAGTCCGCGTAGGTCAGCGCCGTGCCCTCGCCCCGGGCGCGCGCGCCGCGAGCCATCGCCTCGGCCAGTTCGGCGGCGTCCGCCGCGTCGCCGCGCCACGCGGCGAGCAGGAGCGGGACGTAGGGCAGCGTGGCGGCCCTGGTGCCCGGGTCGATGCGCTCGCGCTCCAGCATCAGCGCCGCGGCCTGGGACAGCTCGCCGGCCTGGATGTGGATCTCGGCGAGGTAGTCCAGGGCAAAGGGGAGCCAGCTGAGGGTGCCGTTCGCGCGCGCCAGCCGGACCTGGTCCGCCGCGAGCTCGAACCAGGCCTCGTCGTCCCACAGGTCCATGGCGACCAGGTTGAACGACACGCACAGCCAGTCCAGCCCGGGCGGCTGCGCGCGATAGCGGTCCAGCGCCTGCTTGAGCGCCGGGGCGGCGGCCAGGTATCCATCGGTCAGGCGCAAGGCCAGGCCGCGCAGCAGCATCTGCGGGTGGCCGAGCGGCTCGGATCCGAGCGGCGCGGACCTGGCGGCGAGCGCGACCTGCCTGGCATCCGGTCCGCGGGCGAGCCGGCCAGCGTAGATCACGGCCACGAGGGCCTCGAGGTAGGTCTGGCGGGCCAGCCCGGCGTCCAGGGTCTCCAGGCGCTGCGCCGCGCGGAGCAGGAGCGGCGGCGCGTCACTGCCCCGGCTGAGGGCAAACACGATCTGGGCCCGCATCCGCTGCACCTGCGCCTGGCCGAGCTCGTCCAGCGGCCCGATCTCGGCCGCGACCAGGAGGGCCTGCGTGGCCTCGAAATCCCCGGCCGCGAACTTCGCCTCGGCCGCCGCGAGAGCCCGCGAGGCGCGCTCGGCCGGATCCGGGGTCAGCGCCACGGCTCGCTCCCGGAAGGCGGCGGCCGCGGCGACCCCGCCCCGGCGCAGGGCCCGCGTGGCGGACGTGATGAGCTCCCGGGCCACCTCCTCATCGGCCCCGGCCGTGGCGTGGGCGCGATGCCAGGCCCGGCGGTCGGGATCGGCCCGCGGATCGGTGGCCGCGGCCAGCGCGTCGTGTGCGGCTCGCCGGTCCTCGGCGGCGGCGGACCGGTAGGCGGCCGAGCGCACGAGAGGATGCCGGAAGCGCACGCTCGCGCCGATGTCCAGCAGGCCAGACTCCACGGCGAGCCTGGCGGTCCGGATGTCCAGGCCCTGTACCTGAGCCGCCCGCAGCAGCAGCGCCGAGTCGCCCACCGGATCGGCGGCCGCGAGCAGGACCAGCCGCCGGGCCTCCTCCGGCAGCTCACCCAGGCGCGCTGCGTAGCGGTCCTCGATCCGCGCGGGCAGATCCCCGGTGTCAGGGAGCGCGAACCCGCCGGCCAGCTCGGCCGGGCTCAGGCTCCGGCCCAGCTCGAGGAGGGCGAGCGGGTTGCCGCGGGTCTCCTCGATGATCCTCGCGCGGACGCTCTCGTCGAGCGGGCCCGAGGTGACCGTCGCCAGCAGCGCGCGGGCCGGCCCCTGGCCCAGTCCGTCCAGCCGCAGTTCCGGCAGTCCGGCCAGGTGATCCGGCGAGCCGGCCGGCGTCCGGGCCGCGAACACCAGCGCAATCGGCTCCGCCAGCAGGCGGCGCCCGACGAATCCGAGAATCTGGGCCGAGGCCTGGTCGAGCCACTGCGTGTCATCCACGACGCACAGCAGCGGCTGCTCCTCGGCCGTCTCGGCCAGCAGGCTGAGCGCGCCCAGGGCGACCAGGAACCGGTCCGGGCTGTCTCCCGAGGCCAGCCCGAAGGCCACGCTGAGCCCGCGCCGCTGCGGCTCGGCGAGCGAGCCGAGCCGGCCGAGCATCGGGCCGCACAGCTGGTGCAGCCCGGCGAAGGGCAGCTCCATCTCCGATTCGACGCCGACCGCACGGGCCACCCGGAAGCCGGGCGCCTCGCCGGTCAGGTAGCGCAGCAGCGCCGTCTTGCCGATCCCCGGTTCTCCCCGGAGCACGAGGACGGCGCTGCGGCCGTTCCTGGAATCCGCCAGGAGCTGTCCCAGGATTTCCGACTCGTCGGTCCGGCCGAACAGCTGAGGCGGGGGATTCATCGTGTGGCCGGGCTCTTAGGGCACGCCGATCGGGGACTTCACCGTGGACCTCACTGTCGCCGGCCGGGCAGGACGCTACTTACGCTAACCGTCCCCTCGGGGGGTGGCAACGGCCAATTACCGACAATTCCCATAGGGAACCTGGCTCAGGTCAGGGAAGCTGGGCAGCGGCATGGCCCCCGGCGGGCCGCCCTGGTCGAAGTGGAGCACGAACTGGACGGGCAGCGGCTGCGGGCACCTGACCAGCACCTGGAAGGTGACGGTGAACCAGGCGCTGGCCCCCGGACCGAGCGTCGGGGGGAGGGCATGGCCCGGTGCCCCGGCCGCGTCCGGCAGCTCACCGCAGGGTCCCCAGGCCTGCGAGATGACCCTGAGCCCGCCCAGCGGCAGCACCACCGCGACCCGGCGCAGCCTGACCGCCGCCGCTGACAGGTTCGTGACCTCCAGCCCAAGTTGCAGCTCATGATCGGTCTGCGCGGAGCACTCCGGGCCGGACTGGCTCAGCGGGAAGCCGCCCGCGGCGGAGAACGGCACGGTCGGCGAGGCGGCGGCGCGGGGCGGAGAGGACGGCTTCCCGGCGTGCCGGACGCCGACGGCATAGCCGGCGCCCAGGCCGGCCAGCAGCGCCACGCACCCCACCACCAGCGCGGCCCGCGGCAGCCGCCACCGCGGGACCTGCCTGCGCCAGCTGCCCTGTTCCAGGACATCGTCACCAGCCCGAGCCCTGTCACCGCCCGGAACGGTCATTCAATTACATTAACTGGATGCCGCCGGGTCCTCGAGGAGCTGAGCGCGTCCAGCCGGGCCGGATCCTGGCCGTGCTGTCGCTCGGTGCCCTGGTGTACTCGGTCCTAAGCTCCTCGGTGATCCCCGCGCTGCCGACCATCCAGCGCAGTCTCCAGGCCAGCGAGACGGGCATCACCTGGCTGCTGACGGGGTTCCTGCTCTCGGCCTCGGTCGGCACGGCGATCATCGGCAAGCTCGGCGACATGTACGGCAAGCAGCGGCTGCTGGTCTGGACCCTGCTGACGCTCGCTGCCGGGACCCTGCTCGCTGGCCTGGCCGGCTCGCTGACGGTGCTGATCGTGGCCCGCGTGATCCAGGGGGTGGCCGGCGGCATCTTCCCGCTCTCGTTCGGGATCGTCCGGGACGAGTTCCCCGCCGACCGGGTGGCGGGGAGCATCGGGCTGATGTCGGCCATCCTCGGGGTCGGGGGAGGCCTCGGGCTGGTGGTCGGCGGGCTGATCGACGAGCACCTGAGCTGGCACTGGCTGTTCTGGCTCTCGCTGCCGCCGATGATCGTCGCCGCCGTCTGCACCTGGCGCTACATCCCCGAATCGCGGGTCCGCTCCCCGGGCCGGGTCAACTGGGCCGCGGCGGCGCTGATGACCGCGGGCATATCGGGCGTGCTCATCGCGATCGCGCAGACCACGGTCTGGGGCTGGACCGCCCCGGCCACGCTGGTGCTCCTGGCCTCCGGCCTGGCGGTCTGCTCGTTGTGGATCCTGGTGGAGGTGCGCAGCCGCACCCCGCTGGTCGACATGACGATGATGCGGGTCCGCGGGGTATGGACGGTCAACCTGGCGGCCTTCCTGCTGGGCGCGGGGCTGTACGCGTGGTTCCTGCTGCTGCCGCAGCTGGCTCAGCTCCCGGTCAGCACCGGGTTCGGCTACGGCGCCTCGGTGGTGGCTGCGGGCCTGTACCTGGTGCCTTGCGCGCTGGGCATGGGCGTGCTGGGCACGCTGGCGGGCCGGATCGAGCGCCGCTTCGGCTCGCGGCGCGCCCTGGTGGCCGGGGCGGCGGTGAGCGCCGCCGCCTGCGGCTGGCTGGCGCTCACCAGCAGGCACCCCTACGACATGCTGCTGTGCTCGACGCTGCTGGGGGTCGGGCTCGGGCTC
>Ga0318493_10000655_pt1 | contig 10860 bp, 9 predicted proteins | sample GRESIP108b1f23_FD_203294 | JGI IMG/M metagenome (GOLD analysis project Ga0318493, IMG submission 203294) | Tropical soil microbial communities from Luquillo Experimental Forest, Puerto Rico - GRE.SIPMG.108b1f23 | ecosystem: Environmental > Terrestrial > Soil > Tropical forest > Bulk soil...
CAGCGATCCCGACGGCAAGCCGATCGCCGAGGCCACCGCCGTCTGCCTCGAGCCGCCCTCCGCCGAACCGGTGGCGAGCAAGGACGGCGTGGCCGACATGCCGAGCCCCTGCAAGCGCGCGCGGTGCGACGCCGCGGGATACCTCACCTCCGAAATCAACCTCGAGGGCGACGCGTCGAGGTGCACGCTCCGGCGCGGCCTCGTCGTGGCGGGTGAGCTGCCGGCGAGCGTGATCGGTTCGGGAATCGCATTCGCCCTTCGCAAGGCAGGGGCGGCAGGCCCGGCGACGACGCTCACGGTGGGCAAGAGCAGCGACACTGCGGTGGCGCGTTTCACGCTCCCCGCCGTCGCGCCCGGTCGCTACGGTCTCGAGCTCACGCGCGCGGCCGACGGCTGGTCGTGCCGGGCGGATCTCGGAGCGCTCGGAGCGGGCCGCCACTCGGTGAACCCGGCGTGGCGCGATCCGATGACGATCGCCGTTCGAGTCAAGGAAGCCGGCGACAAGCCGGCCTCGGGCGTCCACGTGCGGACGTTCTCCGGTGCCGCGGACGCCGTGCACCGGGGCGGCGGCGATTCCGATGGGACGACGATCGGTGCCTGGGCATGCAGACCGACGGAGGCCAAGTCAGTCGTGACCGACGACAAGGGCGCGGCGAGCGTCGCCGCACCCTCGGGCAACGAGACGCTCCTGGTGGCCGGGGACTGGAAGGAGCCGCGCGGGATCGACGGCACTCTCGTCGAACGCCCCGGCGCGGCTCCCGTCGAGCTGACGCTCGCCAAGCCGGTGCGCCTCAAGGCGAAGCTCGTCGACGAGAAGAACCGACCGGTGGGGTGCAAAGCCACGCTCGAGATCGTCCCGGCCGACGTGCGCCGGCTTGCCGAGGCCGTTCCGGGTGGAGGGACCAAGGGGACATGCGCACCGGACGGAACGCTCACGATCGGGCCGTTTCCATCGATCGCCGGTACGCTGAGTATCGTCCCGTCGCCGGGGATGTCGATGCGCGTCGCAATCGAGCGCGCCGCACCCGGGTCGACCGCGGACCTCGGGTCGGTGCGAGTCAAGACCGGCGAGGCGATACGCGTGATGGTGCGCGATCCCGCGGGTCATCCGGTCCCCAAGGCGAAGGTGACCGCGCGTGGGCTTGCCGGATTAGTGCTGAGCGCCGAGGGGACGACGGACGACGCGGGGAGCGTCGATCTCGTCGGATTTCCCAGGGCGGCGTCGATCACGGCGGAGGTCAGGGCCGAGGGCTTCATTCCCGTCTGGAAGAGCGGGCTTCCGATCGCCGCCTCGCCGTTCACGATCGAGGTCACGCGAGGAGCCGTCGTCACCGGGACGGTCCGCGATCGGGACGGCGGGCCGATCGCGGGCGCCTCGATCAAGCTCGCCGGCGCCGGGGCCAAGTACGCGTTGCCCGCGAGCTCCGGTGCCGACGGGACGTTCGCGCTCGAGGCGGTTCCCGACGGCGCCTACGACCTCACCGCGACAGCGATGGGATTCGCCTCGCCCGCGGCGGAACACGTCGTCGTCGAGAGCCGCCGTGCGGAGCGCACCGTCGATTTCGTGCTCGATCCCGCCGCTCCCCTTCGCGGCCACGTCGTGACCGCCTCGGGGGCTGCCGTCGCCGGCGCGCGCGTGCTCCTCGTCCCGCGCTGGGACGTGGAGGATCTCGATCGAGCGCGCATCACGGCGGAGACCGTCTCGGGCGCCGACGGCGCCTTCGAGATCGCCGCGGAGGTCGAGCCCGAGCAGTGCCTCATCGCCCTGCACCCCGGCACGGCCCCCGGGATCGAGCGCTCTCCGGCCAACGCGCAGAAGCAGGGGGATCTCACCGTCGTGGTCGGGGAGCCTGCCGGCCTGCGCGTCCACTACAGTGCCCGAGAGAGTTCGTCGCGGAGTCTCCAGGTCATCGACGGCATGGGGATCGGTCGGGCGGCACCGGTCACCGGGGCCGGGGTGACGACGATCGAAGGCCTCGCCGCGGGGTCCGCGCACGTATCGCTCTCCTCCGCGACGGTGCGCGACGTGACGCTCGTCGCGGGACAGACCGTCGACATGGCCCTCGACGACGCGCCGTGGATCGAGGGTGTCGTCACCGCCGATCAGGCCCCCGCTCCCAGAGTCCTGGTCCACGCGGGCCAGGAGGATCGAGGAAACTTCGAGCGTGGGCTCGGAGGCGTGTTCACCGACCAGCACGGCGCGTATCGCTTCGACGGTCTCGCCGAGGGACCGTGGCGCGTCGTTGCCATAGGAGAAGACGGTCGTGCGGAGAAGACCGTGACGCTTCCGGCCTCGGGGCCGACGCGGGTCGACTTCGAGCTGCGCATGGCCCGGGTCGAGGTCACTGTGCTCCGGGCCGATCGAAACGAGCCGGTCCCGCAGGTCGCGGTGTACGTCAGTCCAGCCGGAGCGAAGTGCGGGGGGATCGGCGGCACGACGGCGTGGGGGAGTCCTGGAGATCTCGGCTTCGATCTACAGGTCGGCTCCGGCGGATGCCTCTCCAGCATGACGGATCCCGCCGGCGTCGCACGCATGGTCGTCGCGGGCCCCGGGACCTACGCGCTCTCGATCTCGGATGACGCCTACGAGCGATACGACGCGCCGCTGGGGGTGGGAGAGGGCACGACTTCGAGGCGCGTGCTTCTCACGCCGAAGACGAAATCCGGAAAGGGGATCATTCATGTCCGGCTGCTGACCGATCCGCCCGGGCTCGCAGGTACCTTCACGTGCAGGATTGACGGGAGGGCAGCGTCGACAGCCCCCGTGTCGAACCAGGGCGACTGCCCAAACTTCCCTCCCGGGCCCGCCGAGGTTCTGTTTCACGTCGAAGGGTTCGGAGCGGCGCACGCCTCGGTCGAGGTACCGGACGGCGAGGTCACCGTCGATCTCCCTGTGGTCCGCGGGGGAAGGCTCGTTGTCCCAGTTTCCGCAGTCGGAAAGATAGCGCCGGAGGTGGTCGACGCGACCGGGTTCACCTGGAGCGGCTCCTGGATCACCGTCGCCTCGGGAGATCTTCCCGACGTGGGGAGGGCGTGGATCTTCGATGACCTTCCCCCGGGGATGTACACCGTCACCGTGGATGGCGCCGCGCGAAATCCCGTCCCGCTATCGAGCGGCGGGACGGCGATCGCGAACTAGGGCTCGGCGCCTGGGAACCGCGAAGCTCCGTTGACGTTTCATCCGGCGGAGAGGGATCGCGATGGAACAGACCGTACTCACCGAAATCGCCAGGTTCGTCAACGCCTTCGACGCCGAGGCGGCCGTCGCGGCGCTCCGGGCCGCCGGCATCGAGGCCATCGTGAAGCGCGACGACGCCGGCCGCGTCCAGCCGGAGCTGTGGATGGGGGGCGTGTCCGTCCTGGTCAGGCCCGAAGATGCGGCAGCGGCCCGGGAGATTCTCGACGTGGGACGCGCTCCGCAAGGGAATGGCACGCACCGATCCTGGCCTTGGCCGCGCGTGATCGCGCTCGGCGGCGCGCTCGCCGCGCTGGCGGTCCTCGCCGTTTGGCTCGAGCACCAGGCGTTCGTCGTCCTTCCCCGGGGGATCCGCTCGATCCTGTACGCCGTGCTGCCGGTGACCTTCGGTTTCGGGCTGCTCGCCGTCGTGGCGATCCGCTTGCTCCGGCGACGAAGCCGGCTGCATTCCCACTGACACGGCGGACGGAAAGAAGGAGCGATCTCGAACTAGCGCCCGGGGAGCCGGAAGTGCACCGCCTCGGTGTGGTACACCGCGAGGGGCTCGCCGTCCTTCGTTGCGGGTGTGTAGAGCCACTGCCCCAGCGCTTTCTGCGCGGCGACCGCAAACGAGGAACACTGCCCGCGCAGGGTGGGGTCCGGCTTGGCACCCTTCTTCCACACCTCGCACGACGCGAGCACGAAGCTGTCGAAGACACCGGTGGGTTCCACGACGCCGCGATAGACGAGCTTTGCCTCGAGACCCTGGCTTCGCGCGTTCATCGGGTAGTCCGGCTCCCGCAGCGCGACGAGGCGGGGTCGAAGATCCTGATTGTCCGCCGGGACGGCGGGCTCGTCATCGGCGGCTCGCGCCACCGAAGCCGCGCCCAGCAAGCTGACGGCGACACACGCCAGAGCGACTCGTCCGAGTCCTTGTTTCATGAAAGTAAGTATGCGCCCGATCCACCGCCACGCAACGGCGCCTGGCGCCCCCCGCTATCCGTGCTAACGTCCGGCTCATGGCCGCGGGGATCCGCCGTCGCATCGGCTGTGGAGCGTTGTTCTCCGTCATTCTCGTGTCCGTTCCTCCCGCCGTCCACGCCGCCGACGCACCGCCTCCGCCCGTCGCGATCAAGCAGACCGAGCGGGTCAGCGTCCGGCTCGTGCAGATCGATGCCATCGTCCGGGAAAAGGAGCCGCTCGGGCGCGCGTTGACCGCGGCCGACTTCGAGCTGACCGTCGGAGGGCATCCGGTCACCGGGTTTCTCTTCGACCGGGCGTGCGGCGGGACGTCGAACGCGGCCGCGGCCTCGCAGGAGCCGGGCGCGGCTCCGGGCGAACCGCCGCCGCCGACTCCGGTGTTGCACCCGACGATCGTCTTCTTCTTCGACCAGACGCATCTCACCCAGGGCGGGCGCGATCGCGCGATCGAGACCGCGGAATCGCTCGTGGACCGGCTGATCGTCAATGGCGCCAAGGGTGCCGTCGTGTCGAGCGGGCGGGAGCTGGTGACGGTCGTCGCGCCCACGGAGGACCGCGCTCAATTGAAGGCCGGTCTCGGCGCGATGCGGAATGACGGACGGGCGATCGAGACGTACGCCGTGACCGAGGAGTTCCGCATCGCCGGCCTGTACGCGCTCATGAAGGCGGGGTTCACGACGACCGCGCAGGCAATGGCCCGGGACTACGCGCGGGAGGAGTACCAGGAAGTGCGGCGGACGAAGGCCCGGATCGGCATCGTCATGGACGGGCTGGTCGAGGCGGCGCCGCCGAAAGGGGTCGTTTACTTCGGCGATACGCTCAGGCAGCTGGCCGGTCTGCACTACCTGCTCGTCACGGGCGCCGAGGGAGACGCCACGACCCAGGGGGCGTACGCCGAGATCGACGCGATCATCGCGTCCGCTCTCGGCGCGAGCGCGCATCTGTTCACCGTCGAAGCACAGGGCTTGCAGTCGAGCGACGCCATTCGCATCCGGCACGCGCAGGACACGCTGGTCACGCTGGCGCTCGAGACCGGGGGCGCCGCCTTCCTGCGGAACACGCCGGCCGAGCTGATGGCCAAGCGCATCGAAGAGCGCGTCGGCTGCCCGTACATCGTCAGCTTCCCGCCGGGGGATCTCCCGAAGGATCAGCCGCTGCCGGTCTCGCTCAAGGCGCTCGTTCCGGGCGTGAAGGTCGACATCCAGGGGCGCGTGGTCATCGCGAGCGAGTCCGCGATCCTCTCCGCGCGCCTGCTCTCGGCTTTCGCGTCGCCCCGGCTGGACCAGGGGCGATCGGTCCGCCTCGCGCTGATCCCGCGCGGAGCCACGGGCCGGACCTGGCAGGCGAGCCTCCAGATTCGCGTGCTCCCCGAGCTCGCCCCGGCCGCCGGGATCGACCTCGGGGCCTCCGTGATCCAGGACGAGCGCGTCGTCGATGCGGTGTCGAACACGATCGCCTCGGGAGGACCCGTGCGACCGTTGGTCCTCGAGCACGCGCTGTCGCTCGCGCCGGGGCCCGTCAGGATCGTGGGCGTCGCCTACGACCGCGCCGCCGACGACGTCGTCTCGACGAGCATGGAGGGCGAGTGGCCCGATCCCGGGAAGGGAGCCGCGGTGATCGCACCGATCGCCGTCGTGCAGATGAGAGACGCCGCGGTTTCGAAGGACGGGGAAGCGCACTCGGGGCTGTCCACGGCGATCGACCCGGACGAGGCGATCGATCCTGGAAGCGGAGTCGCGCTGCAGTCGGTCGTCTGCCGCGGTCCGAAGGCGAAGGGCCCGCTCACGATCGATCGCAGGGTCGAGGGAACGGCGAAGGGCGAGTTCGCCCCGATGACGCTGGCACCGGACGACGCGGCGTGCCTGGAGATCGTCGACGTGCTCCGCGCCGGGACCGCGCCCGGGGCGCTGGCCGACTACCGGGTGGTGGTCCGGGGCGGCGACGAGATCGTCGCGGAGCAGCGGCGGAGCCTGCGTTTCGGCGGGAAGTGAGACTCCAGGATCAGCGTTTCGACTGAAGGAACGAGACGATCTGCCAGCGCCGCGCCTCGGGGAGGCCCGACCAGGACGGCATCCCCGTGCGCATGCGCCCGTTCCGCAGGAACCACTCGATCTCGCCGGCGGAGGCCTGGCCCACCGCCTCGGTCCGAAGGCCCGGAGCCCGGCGCGTGCCCTGAAGATCGGCGCCGTGGCACGAGGCGCAGTGACGCGCGTAGAGCTTCCCGCCGGCGCGCGCGGCGTTCGGATCGGAGGCGAGCGGGTTCTCCCGGGCGCCCTGGTCCGTTGGGGCCCCCGCGAGGCTGAGATGAATCTCCGGGTCGCCGATCTCGATCTCGCTCGTCATCGCCGCGGCCGCGGCGAGCCCCAGGCCGACGCAGGCGGCGCACGCCAGCGTGATCCGTCTCATCGCCATCCTCCGATCCTCGGACCGACGTTCCCGAACTCGTAGGTGAAGCCGATGCGAAGCAGGAGCGGGGCGCTCGAGCTCGTGAGGCCGAACGCGGGAGACAGACGAAGCGTCGTCGCCTTTCCGACCTCCCACGAAACGACGGGAGCCAGATAATGCGACGTCCCGGACAGCGTCAGGTTTCCCTGCTCGCCGAGCCCGCCGTACAGCTCCGCGCCGACCCGGAAGTTCTCGAGGCAGAAACGGCACGGGGCGGGGGAGGCGGCGAGCGCCAGCGGGCGGCTCGCCCCGAGCGCGTATCCGAACTCCCACGGCTCCCCGTGGAGGCTCTTCACCGCGATCGCATTCTCGGAGACGTTCCATCCTCCGACATCGCTCCCGAGGATCAGCTTCAGCTCGACCTCCTGCTCGGTCCGCTGGCTCGATTCGGCATTCGGGGCCGCGAGATCCTCCTGGTTGTCGAATCCCACGACCTCCTGCACGGTCTTGGCCGCCCCGGTGCCGTCCTCGTACTCGACATAGAGGACGGGATTGACCGGCCGGTCGCCGTCGAGGATCCGGAAGCGGTTCTCGAACCGCCACCCCGTGAACAGCGTGCTCTCGTCGCGGGTCGTCTGTCCGGTGAGGTACAGCTCGGAGGTCCACCACCCGGCGAGGCCGTACTCGACCTCGAGCCAGGCCGCGGCGAACGCGTTGCCTCCCTCCGGGTGGCCGAAGACCGGATTCAAAGAGAGCTCGAGGCTCCCGGGCTCTTCCATGTGGTGGTCGTAGGCGACGAAATAGGCGCGCTCCTGCGCGGAGGCGAGCGTCACGCAGGCCGCGCACGCGGCGATCGAGAGGAGGGCCCGGAGCATCGCGCCCTACGTCGCCGACCCGGCGGCCTCGGCCTGGCAGCTCCCGAGCGCCTCGCAGCGGGCGCACGGGTCGGCGGACCGGCTTCGTCGGCTCCTCGGGGCCGCCGGCAGGGCCAGGCGCCCCGAGCGGAAGCGCTCGAGCAGGACGCGCATGCGGTTGACGGTGGCCGGGCTCACCGCGTGCTCCATCGCGCACGCGTCGTCGTCGGCCGTCTTCGGGTCGACCCCGAGGACCTCGACGAGAAGGCCCCGGATCGTCTCGAACCGGCGCAAGACGCACGCCGCGACCTGCTCCCCGCGCGGGGTGAGGGCGACGAACCCGTACCGGTCGTGCTCGAGCAGGTGCATGTGGTCGAGCTTCTTGACGACCAGGGACACGGTCCCCGGCGTCAGGCCCAGGCCCTCGGCGACGTCGCGGACGCGGGCGACCTCGTGAGGACCGCGCACTTTGAGCACGGTCTTCAGGTACATCTCGTGGGTTTCGGAGAGGGGCTTCTTCCGGTGCAACGGAGGCTCCTTTCGGCCGCGCGCGACCGGCAGGATGCCTCACGATGTTTTGCGTGTCAAATTGTGATTGAGGAGTAAATCACACACCGGGTGGGCCCGGGGGCCGGCAGGCGCCCCCGGCTACGGGACTTCAGGGGAAGCAGACGCAGAACGCGTTGTTCGGGCAACCGGCGGCCTGGGCCGGCGTCGACGTGGCGAGGGCGATCGTGCCCAGGGCCGCGGCGGCGACGATGACGATCGACAGGACTCTCTTGCGCATGTGACAACTCCTCCCTGGCTCTTCGCAACGGGCGACATGCCCGGCGTTCCCCGGATTCTACGCGCCTAGCGCTCCGCGAGCAGCCGGATGATGGCCGCCCGCATCGCCTCGTAATCTGCGCGCGCCTTCGGGTCCGCGCTGGTCTTCGCGTACTCCCCGCCTTCCTGGACGTGGCGCAGGACGCCCTTCCGGTCGATCAGGAGCGAGGCGGAGGTGGCCTCGGCCTCCGGCACGCGATCGAGCCAGAGCCGGTTGTCGGCGCCCCAGTCGTCGTCGACGGCCACCGGAAAGGCGAATCCGTAGGCGGCGACGTGCTTGCGGACCTCGTCGGTGGTCACGGGACGCGGCTTGGGCTTCGGCGTGTACATCCCGATCACGACGAGCCCTTGGGAGGCGAACTCCCGGTGGAACTCGTTCAAGCTCGGAGCGGTGGCGCGGCAATACGGGCACTCCGATTCCATGAAGAACCGGATCAGGACGACTTTCCCGCGAAGCCCCGCGAGCGTGAGCGGCGGGCTGTTGATCCAGCGCGAGGCCGCCTTCTCGGGCCACTCCGGGACGGGCTTGTCGAGAATCGGGGAGAAGAACGGAGCGGCCGCGGCGAGCAGGATCGGGATCATCATGGGAACGATCGTAGCCGATCAGGCGACGCATCGGTGGAGCATGCCGCATTGACAGCCCCGACCCGCCCCGGTTAGCGTCGGCGTCCCGTCGCGCCGCACGCGCCCGGAACGGCGGTGCGTGAGTCGGAGGAACGATGCTCATCTACGCGGCGATCGGCGCCTTCGGGCTGATCTTCCTGCTCGTCATGCTCTTCGTCGGCGAGGTGTTCGGCGGCGATCACGACGTCCACGCGGGGGACGTCGGCGGTCACGGCGACATCGGGCACGACGCCGGCCCGAGCGTCTTCTCCGCCCGGATCATGGCGTCGTTCCTGACCGCGTTCGGGGTCGGCGGTGTCGTCGCCCGGTACTATGGCCTGTCCCATCCGGCCTCCTCCGGCTGCGGCGTCGCCGCGGGGATCGTCATGTCCGGCCTCGTCTACCAGTTCGCCCGGATCCTCTACTCCCAGCAGGCCTCGAGCGAGGTCCAGATGAGCCGCCTGGTGGGACGGACCGCCGAGGTTTCCGTGGGAATTCCCGCGGGAGGCCTCGGCCAGGTGACGCTCGAGTACGGAGGGGAACGCACGACCCAGATCGCGCGTTCCAAGGACGGGTCCGCGATCCCGCCGGGGGCGCTCGTGGTAGTCACCGCTCTGGCGGGGGATTCGATCGTCGTGGAGCGGGCGGCGCCCGCTGCGGGAGGTCCGTCGTGAGCAGCCTGTTTTCCGGTCTCTCGGCCGTCACGATCGCGTTCGCGATCCTTCTCGGACTGCTCGGCATCTTCGCGGCGATGGCGCTGTTCGCCCGCAACTACATCAAGGTGCCCCCCTCGCAGGTGGCGATCTTTTACGGGCGGAAGCTGACGATCGTCGACGAGAAGGGGAACAGCACCAAGGTCGGCTTCCGGGTCGTCCGCGGCGGAGCGGCCTTGCGCGTGCCCGTCCTCGAGCAGGTCGCCTACCTCTCCCTCAACGTCATCTCGATCCCGCTCAAGATCCCGCGTGCGTACACGAAGGAAGGGGTCCCGGTCACCGTCGAGGCCGTGGCCAACGTGAAGATCGCCGGGGACGACATGTCGCTGCGCGGGGCGGCGGAGCGTTTCTTGGGCATGACCGTCGAGCAGATCAAGGGCGTGATCTTCCAGACGCTCGAAGGGCACCTGCGGGCGATCCTCGGGACGCTCACCGTCGAGGAGATCAACGCGGACCGGCAGGCGTTCGCCCAGAAGATGACCGACGAGGCCGCGGTCGATCTCAAGAAGATGGGCGTGAACATCGACATCCTCACGATCCAGCAGATCAGCGACGAGGAGGGCTACCTCGACGCGCTCGGCAAGAAGCGCACCGCGGAGGTCAAGCGCGACGCGGTCGTCGGCGAGGCGCTCGCCCAGCGCGACGCGATGATCCAGTCGGCCAACGCCGACCAGGAGGGGAAGACCAAGCGGTACGAGGCGGACGTCGCCATCGCCCAGGCGCTCCGGGACAAGGACACGCGCCAGGCGGAGTTCAACGCCGCGGTGCAGTCGAAGCAAGCCGAGGCGGGGCAGGCCGGCCCGCTCGCGACCGCGATCGCCAAGCAGCGCGTCACCGAGCAGGAGACGCGCATCGAGCAGGTCCGGAAGGCGCAGGAGGTGCTCGTCCAGGAGCAGGAGGCCAAGCGGCGGGAGCAGGAGCTTCTCGCCACGGTCGTCCGGCCCGCCGAGGCGGAGCGGCAGGCCGCCATCCTGCGCGCCGAAGGCGAGAAGCAGGCGACGATCATCAAGGCGGAGGCGACCCAGAAGGAGCTCGAGTTCGAGGGCGCCGGAGAAGCGGCGAAGATCGAGCGCGTGGGGCGCGCCGAGGCCGCGAAGGTGCTCGCAGTGGGCGAGGCCGAGGCGGAGGTGATCAAGAAGAAGCTCCTCGCCGAGGCGGAAGGGCTCCAGAAGAAGTCCGAGGCCTGGAGGAACTTCAACGAGGCCGCGGTGCTCAACATGATCGTCGAGAAGATGCCGGAGCTCGCGCAGGCGTTCGCCACCCAGCTCGCCGGGATCGACAAGATCAACATCATCGACATGGGCAACGGCGCCCAGGCGGGGGG
>Ga0318493_10000658_pt1 | contig 10820 bp, 12 predicted proteins | sample GRESIP108b1f23_FD_203294 | JGI IMG/M metagenome (GOLD analysis project Ga0318493, IMG submission 203294) | Tropical soil microbial communities from Luquillo Experimental Forest, Puerto Rico - GRE.SIPMG.108b1f23 | ecosystem: Environmental > Terrestrial > Soil > Tropical forest > Bulk soil...
TGTCGACCGGCGGCACGGTCGCGGTCCCGTACGCCATGGCCGCCACCGCCTGCGCTCCACCGACCCGGAACAGCGTCGCCACCCCGGCGACGTGACAGGCGGCGAGCGTCCACAGGTCCACCTCGCCTGTGCCGCGCACGCCCGGCGAGCAGGCCACGATCTCGTCGACCCCGGCCACGCGGGCGGGGATGGCCGTCATGAGGATCGTCGACGGGTAGCGAGCGGTGCCGCCCGGCGCGTAGACGCCGACCCGGCGCAACGGCCGCGTCACCTGGCCCAGCACGGCGCCGGAGCGGTCGCGGAAGGTCGTCACCTCGGCGTCGATCTCGCGCTCGTGGAAGGCGGCGACGCGGCCGGAGGCGAGCTCGAGCGCCTGGCGCGCCGACCTGGGCAGCCCGCGGAAGGCGGCCTTGAACTCGGCGCGGCCGAAGGCGAGCGCCGCCACCGACTCCGGCCTCCAGCCGTCGAACCGCTCCGTGAGCTCGAGCAGCGCGGCGTCACCACGGGCGCGCACGTCGGCGACGACGCGGGCCGCCGCCTCGCGCACCGGCCCCTCGTCCTCTTCCGAGCCGCGCGCGCACAGCCTGGCCCAGGCTTCGGGGAAACCGGGATCGGTCGTGTGAAGGGTCTTCACGTTTCGGCTCCGGTGGGGTCCACCTATATAGCGAAAACGCGGTGGGGAGGCGAGGCGAGCCCACCGCGACGAGTCCTCTTGCTATCGTGTCGCACATGTCCACCCGGACCGATCTCTGGCTGCAGAACCTCGTCGACGAACGCGACGGCGCCGCGCTGTACGAGGGGCTCGCCGGTGTCGAGCGCGATCCGGCGCGCGCCCGCGCCTTCCGCGAGCTGGCGGAAGGTGAGCGCCGCCACGCCGAGATCTGGGAGAAGAAGCTGGCGAAGGAGGGGGCGGCGCTGCCGGCGAACCGCCCCAGCTCGCGGGTGCGCGTCCTCATCTGGCTCGCGCGCCGGCTCGGGACCTCGGCGGTGCTGCCGCTCGTCGTCGAGACCGAGAGCGACGACGCGGAGAAGTACCAGCAGCAGGGGGGCGAGGCCGAAGCGTCGGCCCTGGCCGAGGAGGAGCGCAGCCACCGCGCGGTGCTGGCCGGCATGGGCGAGGGCCAGCCCCAGGGGGCGCGCTCGCTCATCGCGGTGCGAGAGCGCTGGCACCGCGGCGGGCGCGGCGGCGCCATCCGGGCCGCCATCTTCGGCATGAACGACGGGCTCGTCTCGAACTTGTCGCTGGTGCTGGGGGTGGCGGGCGCGGTCCACGAGCCGCGGACGGTGCTCGTCACCGGCTTCGCGGGCCTGCTCGCCGGCGCCTCCTCGATGGCGGTGGGCGAGTACACCTCGGTGGCGAGCCAGCGCGACCTGCTGGCGCGGCAGGTGGAGATGGAGAAGCGCGAGATCGCGGAGGCGCCCGAGGAGGAGGCGGCCGAGCTCGCGCTCATCTTCAAGCAGAAGGGTCTCTCGACCGAGCAGGCCAGCCGCACCGCGGCCGAGATCCTCAAGAACCCGGACCACGCGCTCGACACGCTCGTCCGCGAGGAGCTCGGCCTCGATCCGGAGGACCTCGGCTCCCCAAACCAGGCCGCGCTCTCGTCGTTCCTCATGTTCGCGGTGGGTGCGACCATCCCGGTGCTGCCCTTCGTGTTCCTGCACGGCACCTCCGCCGTGCTGCTCGCCGCGGGCCTCGCCGGGGCGGTGCTGGCGGGTGTCGGCGCGGTGGTGGGCTTCCTGTCCGGGACGAGCCCGCTCCGCTCGGCGGCGCGGATGGTCGGGCTCGCCGCCGTGGCGGCCGGGATCACCTACGGGGTGGGGCGGCTCTTCGGCGCGTCGGTGAGCTGATCGACGTCGGGCGGCGGCTCCTCCGCCGGCCAGACCTTCTTCTTCTCGCGTCGCCGCGCGTAGTAACGGCTGATGGAGGGCAGGTTGAAGCGGTTCATCGTCACGGAGTGCGTGACGGTGGCGTTGAGCCGGTCGACGTCGTCGAACCAGGCCGGGAGGTGGACCGGGCCGGCGCACACCCCCTCCTCGACCAGGTCGCGCACGAGCTCCGCCTCGTCGACGCTCATCTTGCCGGCCAGGAAGGCTCGGACGATGTCGAGGTCGCGCCCCTCCAGCGCGGCGCGCAGGAAGTTGAACGTGCGGCAGTAGCCGCGCTGGTAGGCGACGTCCTTCGTGAACGGGGCTCCCCCCTCGAGCATGCCGCCGCGGAAGACGCGCTCGCTCATCTGCGCCGCCTTCTGCGGCGAGAACCGCGCCAGGAGGTAGCGGTAGACCTCGAGGTAGTCGGCCCCGCGCGCCGCCATGTCGATCGCGATGGTGCGCTCGCCCAGCTCGATGTAGCGCTCGTCGGTGATGTGGCCGGAGAGGAACTCGGCCACGATCCCACCGCCCTCCTGTGACTCGATGTGGCGCGGCAGCCCGACGCCCATGACCGTGAGCACCGGCTGCGCGAACCCGTTGATCGAGGTGAGGACGTGCCAGAGGCCCTCGTGGTGCGCGAGCGCGCGGACCTGGCGCGGGGTGAAGAGGGCGCCCTTCTTGAGCGTGACGCGCGTCGCGCCGGCGGCCGCGTTGGCCGTGAGACGCGCCCGCACGATCACCTTCACCTTCCCGCCCAGGTAGGGCGCGCAGAGCACCGCCACCTGGCGCGCCGCCTCCTCGGCCGTCAGCGTCGCCTCCTCGTTGCGGGCCCGCGGGCGGGCCGCCCAGAGCCGGGCGATGGCGAGGTTGTCGACGGCGCTGTCGGGGAAGCGGTCGCGCGGATCGCCGTAGACGCGCCGCGAGATCTCGTAGAAGCGCTTCGTCCCGCGCGCGGCGAGCATCTGGACGACGAGCGCGAACTCGTCGCACTTCTCGCGCAGGAGCGCCTCGACCGGGTTGTGGCCGCGGATCTGGCGCTTCAGCGCGCGCAGCTCCTTCACCTTCGCCGCGGCGTCGAAGCCGAGCGGCTGCGGCTCCGGGCGCGGCAGCTCCTTCGCGCCCTGCCGGAAGAAGCGCTCGTGCACCGACGCGTCCCAGTTGATCGCCTTGAGGATGCGGATCGGCCGCTGCGCCGCGACGATGGCGTCGGAGAACCGGCGGAGCTGGTCACGCGCCGTCACGTCCGAACGCTAGCACGCCGGAGCCGGCTCCGGCCGGATCCCGCACCGGAGCGGCCGCGCCCCGGACCTCCGGCAGCCGGGTGCCGGCGCCGGGGCGTGCATTTCCACGCGGCACGGCGGTTGCTCTGCGCCGTCTCGAAAGGAGCCGCACCGCCATGGAACGCATCGGGACCCTCCTCGTCGCACCGACCACCGAGCGCAAGGCCGAGCCGGGCCGCTTCGGAGAGGCGCTGCGCAGCGCCGCGAGCGCCGCCGCGAGCGGGGTGGCCACCTCCGTCGCGCTCGCCGCGCCCTTCGTGCCCGGCGGCCCGGTGCTGGCGGGTGCCGTGCGCGCCGCAGCCGCGCCGGCGCTCGCCTCCGCCGCCCGCTCCGCCGCGGCCGGGACGACCGGAGGCACCGCCACGGCGGGCACGACAGGCACGACAGGCGCGGCCGGCGACGCCGGCGGCGACGTCCTCGAGGCGACCCGCACGCTCCAGCAGCAGGCCCAGACCTTCAACCTTCAGTACCTGCAGCTCCAGGAGGCGATGCAGCGCGAGAGCCGGGAGTTCACGTCGCTGACGAACGTCATGAAGGTGAAGCACGACAGCGCCAAGGCGGCCATCAACAACATCCACTGACCGAGAACGATGCCTCCGCTCCCCATCGCACCGGCCGCCCCCGCCGGCGCGGCGCGCGCGCTCGCCGCGCCGCGCGCCAGCTTCGACGCGGCGCTGCGGGCTCGCGCGGCCACGCCTCGCTCTGGCGCCGCTGCCGCACCCCAGGCCGCGCACGCCGCGCTCGTCTCGGTCGAGCGCGCGCGCGAGCGGCTCGATGCGGTGCTGGCGGCGGCGCGGCGCGGACGCACCTTCAGCGCCCAGGAGCTCCTGGCGCTGCAGGCCGACGCCTACCGCTACTCGCAGACGGTGGAGGTCGCGTCGCGGGTCGTCGAGCACGGCGCTCAGGCCGTGAAGCAGGCCGTGAACACGCAGGTGTGACGCATGCGCCGAAACCACACGCTCCTGATGCTGCTCGTCGCGCTCGGCTGCGGCCGGGAGGAGATCCTGCACGGGCTCGACGAGGGCCAGGCGAACCAGATCCTGGTCGCCCTCGACGAGGGCGGCGTCCGGGCGGAGAAGCGGCGAGACGAAGGGACCGAGGCCGCGTGGCGCGTCGAGGTGGACGGCGCCGAGGCGGCCCGGGCGCAGCGGCTCCTGTCGGACCGCGAGCTGCCGCGGCCGCGCCCCCCAGGCTTCGGCGAGGTATTCGGGAAGGGGAGCGTCGTCCCGACCCCGTCCGAGGAGCGAGCCCTCTACCTGCACGCGCTCTCCGGCGAGCTGGCTCGCAGCGTGGAGGCGATCGACGGCGTCACCGAGGCCCGGGTGCACCTGGCCCTTCCGGCGCAGGACCTGCTCCGCCCGGACCCGGGACCTCCGCCGCGCGCGTCGGTGCTGGTCAAGACGCGCCCGGGGGCGCGCGGCCGGTTCGAGGCGCTCGCGCCTGGCCTGCAGGCGCTCGTGGCGGGCGCCGTGTCCGGGCTCGAGCCCGCGGCCGTCTCGATCGTGATCGCCGAGGCTTCACCGACGGTGGCGGCGCCGCGCCCCGCCGCACGGGGCCGCGTGCTCCTGCTCGCGCTCGCCGGCGCTTCGGCCCTGCTCGGAGCAGGCCTGGCGGTGGCGCCGTACCTGGGCCGGCCGCTGCGCCACCTGCGCTGGCCGACGAGGGCAAGATGAGACCCGAGCTGCGTCGCCTCGCCGCCCTCGCGGCGGCGCTCGCCCCCGGCGCGGCCGAGCGGCTGGTGTTGCTCGTCGCCGAGGACAGCGCGTCCGCGGCCGCCCTCGCCGCCGCGCTCGTGCTCGGAGGCCGCGAGGCGCGCGTGGACGCGGTCGCGGCGGCGTTCGCGGATCCGGACTCGCGATCTCGGACGCTGACGGATGCGACGGCGCATCCCCTCCTGCGGCGGCTCGCGCGCGAGGAGCGCGCGCGGGGGCGCTGATCCCCGCACGAGGGCGCTCCCGCCGCTCTGCGCCCGCACGCGCGTCGGCGCCCGTGCTCCGCGCCGCACCGTTGTGCCCGTGGCCGGAACGCGCACTCGGTACTTGTTGCGCGGCTGCGGAATCTAGCTCCGCGCCGCTTCGGCGCGGAGCGTCGGTCAGTCCTCGCCGCGACGATGGACTCATGGCGCGTTCCGGCGAACCTGGCACCCGCTGCGCCGCTCCGCAATGGCGCCGCCGCGTGCGCGGGCGCCGCTCGGCGCGAGCCACGTCCCCGCTCCCGTCCGCCCTGAGCGTAGCGCCGCCTTCGGCGGCGCGTAGTCGAAGGGCGGCGGCAGTCGGTCAGTCAGCTTCACGCGAGGACGCCCGGTCCGCCCGCCGGACGTCGGGCCCCCGCCCAACCCCGCGGAGTCGCACCGTTCAATCCATGGCACGCGCCGTGAAACAGAGATCTCACGATGCTGTCGTCCCTGCCCAAGTCGACGCGCGGCGCCGCCCTGCTCACGCCGGAGGCGCGTCGCGCCGGCCAGGAGGCGGCCTGGGCAGCGGCCTCTGCGCTCCAGGAGCTGCTCGGCGCCGCGGTGGCGATCGACGGAGCACCGCTGCCCAGCGTCGCCGTGGAAGCTGCGGGGATGGCGGCCGTGAACGTCGTGCTCGAGGGCGTCGCCTGCACGGCGACGCTCGAGGTCGACTGCCGCCTTCTGGCGCGCGCGCTGGAGCGACTCGGCGGCGAGCGGGTGTGGACACCCGCCGCGCGAGGGGCGACGGAGCGGGAGACGGCACTGCTCGACCTCTGCACGCTGGCGGCGCTCGACGCGCTGCGAGGCGGCGCGGTGGAGCCACTCGTCCCGAGGCTGGCGCTGCCCGCAGGTCTGGCCGCCGGCCGGGATGCGCTCGTCGTGGCGCTCGACCTCACGGTCGGCGACGAACGCGGCCGCGGACGGCTGCGCGTTCCGCCCGCGGCGCTTCGCGCGCTGGCGCGCGGGTCCGAGCCGACCGCCGCGGCAGCCGCGCTCCCCGTCGAGCTGGCGCTCCGCACCGGGACGGCGACGCTGGCACGAGATGAGCTTGATCTGCTCGCGCCCGGCGACGTGCTGCTCCTCGACGAGCGGGACTCCGGAGAGGAGCTGGCCTTGCCCGGCGGGCTCACGCTGCGCGGGCAGCTCGACGGGTCCCTCTTCCACGTCCAGGAGATCGCGATGACCGAGACCCAGGCCTCGTACCCTCTGACCCTCGCCGTCGAGGTGGCGCGGGTGACCGTCACCTTCGGCGAGCTGGCGCGGCTCGAGCGGGGAGCGGTGCTCGCGCTGGACGCCCGACGCGATGGAGCGGTGGTCCTGCGCGCCGGCGATCGAGCGCTGGCGCGCGGGGAGCTCGTCGAGGTGGACGGAGGGCTCGGCGTCCGGATCGTCGAGCTGGAGGGGCAACCGTGAGGCTCGTGCCCCTTCCGACCCGGGCCGCGGCCGGCACGCGCGCCCTCGCGCTCGCGGGAGGCGGCGGGCTGATCCTCCTCGCCGCGGCGTCGGCTGGCGAGCTGGGGCGCGGCGCCGCGTTCGCCACGGCGCTCACGGGCTTTGCGGTCGCGCTCCTCGTCGTGCGCCGGGGCCGCGCTCCGGCCGCAGGGGCGGCGGAGCTGATCGTGGCGGAGCGCCACGCGCTCGGGCGCGACGCGGGGCTCGCCGTGGTGGCGGCGGGGGATCGCCGGTTCGTCGTCGGATACGGGACGGCCGGGGTGACGCTCGTGACCGAGCTGCGGGCCGCCGTGGCGCAGGACCACGCTGGGGGCCGGTCGTGACCGCGCTCCTCGCGTTCACGTCTCCGGGGGCGGGGCTGGCGGAGCATCCGGCCGAGCTGCTCGTCGTGCTCGGTGCGCTGGCCCTCGTCCCGGTGGGTCTCGTCATGCTCACCTCGTTCCTCAAGATGGCCGTCGTCTTGTCGCTCACCCGCTCCGCCCTCGGCGCGCCACAGATCCCACCCTCCTCCGCCGTGACCGGGCTCGCCCTGTTGCTCACGGTGGTGGTGATGTCCCCGGTGGCCGAGGAGTCGTGGCGGCTCGCACGCGCCATCCCGGCCGGCGGCGTCGACCGCACGCTGGAGGCCGCCGCCGCGGGCGCGGAGCCGCTGCGCGAGTTCCTGCGACGCTTCGCGCGCCCCGACGATCGCGTGACGTTCGTCGAGCTGGCGAGGCGCGCGCGACCGACGGCGGACCGCGTCGCGGTGACCGAGGCCGACTTCGCCGTGCTCGCGCCGGCGTTCGTCGTCTCCGAGCTGCGAAGGGCGTTCACGATCGGGTTTCTCGTGTTCCTGCCCTTCCTGGTGGTCGACCTGCTCGCGGCCAACGTCCTCCTGGCGCTCGGGCTGACCCAGCTCTCCCCCACGACCGTGGCGCTCCCGTTCAAGCTCCTCCTCTTCGTGGCCGTGGACGGGTGGAAGCTCGTCGCGCGCGGCCTCGTCCTCGGCTACCTGCCTCGGGGGTGAGCAGCCGCCATGGAATCGACGCTGCTCGCTGTCGGCCGCGAGGCCGTCCTTCTGGTGCTCCTCGTCTCGGCGCCGCCGCTCCTGGCCGCGCTGGCCACCGGGCTCGTCACCGGCGTCCTCCAGGCGGCGACCCAGGTGCAGGACCCGGCCGTCGGCGTGGTGCCACGGCTCGCGGCGGTGCTCGTCGCGCTCGGCGTGGCAGGGCCGTGGATCGGCGCCCGCTTGACGCGGTTCGCGGCGCAGTGCCTCGACCTCCTGCCCCGGGTGACGCCGTGAGCGCTCTCCTCGAGGCGCTCGCGCCGCTCGTCCCGTGCGGCGCCGCGGCGGCGCTTCACGGCTTGCGCCTCCTGCCGGCCGCCGTGCTCTGCCCGTTCCTGGGCGGCCCGCTGGTGCCGCCGCTCGTGCGCAGCGCGCTCGCGTTCGGGCTGGGCGCGTGCGCCTGGTCCGCCGCCGGGGGCGTCCCATTCGTCGGCGGCGAGCGCGATCTCCTCGCCGCCGGGGCGCGGGAGCTCGCCCTGGGGTCCGGCCTGGGCCTCCTGGCCGCCATTCCGTTCGAGGCGGCGCGCGCAGGGGGCCGGCTCGTGGACACGCTCCGCGGCGCCACGCTCGCGGAGCTGCACGTCGCCCCCCTGCGCCAGCGCGAATCCGCGACGGGCGATCTCCTCGCGCAGTGGGCGGTGGTGCTGGCCGCGAGCGTGGGCGGCGACCGGCTGGTCGTGGCGGCGCTGCTCGACACCTTCCGGGCGGCGCCCGTGGGCGCGGGCGCGCTTCCGGCGCCGCTGCTCGCGGTCGGGCTGCGCGGAGCCGGCGAGCTCGTGGCGTGCGCCGTCGCGCTCGGCGCGCCCGCGGCGGCCGGGGTCCTGGCCGCCGACGTCGCCGTGGGGCTGGCGCTGCGGGCGGCGCCGCAGCTCGCGCTGACTCCGGCCGCCCAACCTGCGCGCGCCGCGCTCGGACTGGTGCCGGTCGCGCTCGGCGCGGCGGCGCTGGCCGGCCGGCTGGTCGGCGCGGTCGCACTCTCCGCCGGGCTGATCCGCGGCGCCGCCGGAGGAGCGCCGTGAGCGGTCGCACCGAGCCTCCGACGCCGCGCCGGCTGCGGGAGGCCCGCCGCCGCGGTGAGGTAGCGATCTCGCGCGACCTGACCGGCGCGGCGGCGCTCGCCGCCGGCCTGGGCGCCCTCGCCGCCACCGGTCCGGCCGCGGCGCGCACGCTGAGCGCGTTCCTGCGGAGCGCGATCGCCGAGGCGGTCGGGCCGGGATCTTCCCCCGCGGCGGCGGCGCTCCTCCGCGCCTCCACGGTCTTCGCCTCGGCCGCGCTTCCCGCCTGCGCGGCGGCCGGCGCAGGCGCGCTCGTGGCCGGGCTGGTCCAGTCGCGAGGCCTCTTCACGCTCGAGGCGGCGCGCTTGCGGCCTGAGCGGCTCGATCTCGCGCGCGGCCTGGCGCGCCTCGGCTCGGGCGAGCGGCTCGCCGGAGTCGCCCTCGCCGCGGGCAAGGCCGCCGCGGCGCTCACGCTCGCCGCCGGGCTCGTCCGCCGCGCGCTGCCGGAGATGCTCGCCGGATACCACCACCTCGACGCCGCGGCGCTGCTGCGCGGCTCCGCCTCTCTCGCGCTCCGCGTCACGCTGCCCTTGCTCGGGCTGCTCATCGCGCTCGGGTGCCTCGACCTCGCGCTCGCCCGTCGCAGGCTGCGGCGCGGCCTGGGTATGACCCGCGCGGAGGTGGAGCGCGAGCGGCGCGAGGAGCAGGGCGACCCGCGCCTCGTCGCCGAGCGGCGCCGGCTCGCCCGCGCGCTCGGGGGTGGCCCCGTGAGGCAGGCGACTTGCCTGGTCGTGAACCCGACGCACGTGGCCGTGGCGCTCCGGCACGAGGCGGGCCGGGACGAGCCGCCGTGGGTGCTCGCGAAGGGGATGGGGGCGGCGGCGGCGCGGCTGCGCGCCGAGGCGCGGCGGGCCGGCGTCCCGGTCGTGCGCGACGTCGCGCTGGCGCGCGCGCTCTTCCGGCTCGCCGAGGCGGGCGACGCCATTCCCGAGGAGCTGTACGACGCGGCCGCCGCCGTGCTCGTCCACGTCCGCGGCAAGGGATCGCTGGAGGACGCATGAACCGGCTCGTCGGGCTGGTGGCGCGCCTGCGCGGCGGAGCCGACGTGGCGCTGGCCCTGCTCGCGCTCGCCACGGTGAGCGTGCTCGTCGCGCCGCTCCCGCCGCGGCTCCTCGACGTCGCCCTCGCCGCCAACCTCGCCCTCTCCGCCACCGTGCTGGTGGTCGCGCTCTTCGCCCGCGACGCGCTGCGGTTCGCGAGCTTCCCCACCCTCCTCCTCTTCACGACCCTGCTCCGCCTCGCGCTCGAGGTGAGCTCGACACGGCTCGTCCTCTCGCGCGGCGAGGCGGGCCAGGTGGTCCAGGCGTTCGGGCGGATCGTCGTCGCCGGCGACTACGTGGTCGGCGCGGTCGTGTTCGCCATCCTCACGCTCGTCCAGCTCCTCGTCGTCACGAAAGGCGGCGAGCGGGTCGCCGAGGTCGCGGCGCGGTTCACGCTCGACGCCATGCCCGGCAAGCAGATGGCCATCGACGCCGACCTCCGCGCGGGCGCGATCGACCAGGGCGAGGCACGCCGCCGGCGCCGGGAGCTCGAGCGCGAGGGACAGCTCTACGGGGCCATGGACGGCGCCCTCAAGTTCGTGAAGGGCGACGCGCTGGCCGGGATCGCCATCGTCCTCGTGAACGTGTGCGGAGGGTTGGTCGCGGGGCTCGTGCGCGGGCTGTCGCTCGAGGCCGCGGCGCGGCGCTACGTGCTCCTCGCCATCGGCGATGGCCTGGTGGCGCAGATCCCCGCCCTGCTCGTCTCGATCGCCGCGGGCGTGGTGGTGACGCGGGTGGCCGACGAGGAGGAGGGCGGCAGCCTCGCACGCGATCTGGGCCGGCAGCTCTTCTCCGACCCGCGGGCGCTGGGTGCGGTGTCGGGCCTCTGCCTCGCGCTGGCCGCGCTGCCCGGGCTCCCCGCGGCGCCGTTCGCGGCGCTCGCCTTGGCCGCCGCGGCGGGGGCCTTCCTCGCCCGGCGCGCCGCGCCGGTCGCCGCGGACGAGACGGGTGTCGCGCCCGACGCGCGCCGTCGCAGCCCCGACGTGGGCCGGGCGACCGCGACCTCGCCGCTCGCGCTCGAGCTCGCGGACGATCTCCTCGCGCTGGCCGGAACGGGCCCGCTCGGTCGCGAGTTGCTCCCGGCGGTCACGACGGAGGCGACGGCCGAGCTCGGCCTGCCCATTC
>Ga0318493_10000661_pt1 | contig 10788 bp, 8 predicted proteins | sample GRESIP108b1f23_FD_203294 | JGI IMG/M metagenome (GOLD analysis project Ga0318493, IMG submission 203294) | Tropical soil microbial communities from Luquillo Experimental Forest, Puerto Rico - GRE.SIPMG.108b1f23 | ecosystem: Environmental > Terrestrial > Soil > Tropical forest > Bulk soil...
CCGGCGATCAGCGGACCCGCGCCCGCTCCGCCGCGATGACGTCCAGCATCGCGGGCGCGAGCGCGGGCGACGCCGCCACGATGTCCCCGGTCTCGAGCATGCGATCGCCGCCCGCGACGTCGGTGACGATCGCGCCGGCCTCGCGCGCGATGACGATCCCGGCCGCGACGTCCCACGGCTTGAGCTTCAGCTCCCAGAAGCCGTCGAAGCGCCCCGCCGCGACGTAGGCGAGGTCGAGCGCGGCGGACCCGAAGCGGCGGACCGCCTGCGCCCGCCGGATGAACGCGCCGAAGAGGCGGAGCGGCTCGTCGTGGTTCTCGTGGATGTCGTAGGGGAACCCGGTGACGAGCAGCGAGCCGCGCAGCTCGGCGCGCCCGGAGTGACGCAGCCGATCCGCGCCGAGGAACGCGCCCGCGCCGCGCGCCGCCGTGTAGAGCTCGTCCCGGAGCGGGTCGTAGGTGGCGCCCGCCACGAGCCCGCGCGCGTCGGCGACCGCGACGTTGACCGCGAAGTGCGGGACGCCGTGGGCGTAGTTCGTCGTGCCGTCGAGCGGGTCCACGTAGAAGCGGAGCTCGCCGCCCCCGCCGGACGGGCCCGACTCCTCGGCGAGGATCGCGGCGCTCGGGACGCGGTCCCGCAGGAACGCGAGGAGCGCGGCCTCGCTCGCCCGGTCCGCGTCCGTGACGAGATCGATCCCGCCCTTCCACTCGATCGTCCGCGCCATGCCCCAGCGCTCGCGGAGCACCGCCCCGCCGCGGCGCGCCGCCTCGGCGCAGACGTCCCTGAGCTCGACCGCCTCCGTCACGCTCGCCTCCATCCGCGCGGACCGTCGCCGCGCCGCCCGAGAGGATAGCCGCGCGCGCGGCGGTTCGCACACCGTCCGCGCGTCTTCTCCACATCGACTCCACTCCCGGATCTCGCGCGGTTACACGCACCGTGTCCCTCGAGCCGATGGCATTCACTAACGGTTCTTGCCCCGTCGCTCGCTTCGACTACCCTGCGCGGGACCACTGCCGCCTGGGGGCTCGATGATTCGCAGCGCGTCCAAAGCCGTCCTCCCGTGCCTCGTCCTCGCCCTCGCCGCGCCCGCGCTCGCCCAAACGCCTGCGCGCCGCGCGGCGGCGAAGCCCGCGCTCGGCGCCACCGAGCGCGCCGACGTCCCGCTGCCGCCCCCACCCGCGGGCACCGCGCGCGTCGCGGCCGCGCCCGCGTCGAGCGGCGCCTGGCTCGGCCTCTCGGTCGGCGCGTTCGCCGCGTTCGACCGCGGTCAGTCGGTCACCGGCCAGGTCGACTACGGGTTCGAGCGCACCCCGCCTGGCTGGAGCCGCCTCCAGCTCGAGTGGCACCTCGTCGCCGCCGTCGCGCGGCCGAGCGCCGACACCCAGCTCACGCGCACCGAGCTCGTGGCCGCGTCGTTCCCACCCGCGTACCGGCAGGTGCCGACCGGCTCCGAGCACGCGACCGCGCTCGTCGCGGAGATCGCCCCGACCGCGCGCCTGCGGCTCCCGCTCTCGTCCGGCTTCGCGCTCTTCACGGACGCCGGCGTCGGCATCGTCCAGACGATCGAGAAGTACGAGCGGAACGAGACGTTCGTCGGCACGTCGACGACGACCAAGAACGTGACCGGGCTCTCGCTCCGCACCGCCCTCGGCCTCTCCGTCGACGTCGGCGAGCGAGTGCGCCTCGTGTTCGAGCCCCTCGCGTTCGACCTGCTGCTCGGCACCGACTACTCCGCCTTCACGCCGAACATCGGCGTCGCCTACCGCCTGTGAGAGGAAGCCGGACCATGACCCGACGCCTCGCCATCGCGGCGCTCCTCGCGTCCGCCCTCACCGCCTGCCAGCTCGGGGGCGACACGACCCGCTTCTCCGTCGCCGAGAGCTGTACCCCGGTCCCGGGCGCGTGCACGAAGGACGCGGATTGCTGCTCGTACGGCTGCCTGGCCGGCGTCTGCGCGCCGAACCCGGTCCCGGGCGGCGTCTGTCGCACGACGGGCGACTGCTCCTACCTCACCGATCCCGTCCTCGGCTCGAACCAGATGATCTGCAAGAGCGGGGCGTGCACGCGGTGGTCGCCCGGGCTCCTGCGGGACAACGGCGACGTCTGCACGGCCGACACGCAGTGCCTCGCGGGGAACTGCGCCGGCGACGTGACGTACCTCGCGCCCGGCCGGTGCCAGCCGAACCACCCGCCCGTCGTCGTCCTGCCGGCGGAGCTGGTCGTGTCGTACCGCAAGTCGGCGGTCCTCACGCCCGTCACCGTCTCCGATCCGGACGGCGACGTGCCGCTCGTCTTCGGCTGGACGCTCGATTCCGCGCCGGTCGGGGCGCTGCCGGTCACGTCGCTGCTGTCTTCGCAGACGATCCAGGCGCCGACGTTCACGCCCGGGCTCGCGGGCGCGCCCGGCGTCATCGGCGATTACGCCCTGAAGCTCACCGTGACCGACGGCTCGCCGCCGCGGCCGAACCGCATGTCGGCGAGCGACACGATGATCGTGCGGGTCCAGAACCTGAAGCCCGTCGTGTCCGCGCTCGCCGATCAGCCCCACGCCTCGCGGCACGTCGCGCAGACGGCGACGGCGACCGTCTCGGATCCGGATGGCGACGCGCTCACCTGCACCTGGACGGCGACCGGCCCCGGACAGACGACGCTGACCTCTGGCCGGCTGCCCTGCGCCGCGGACGGCGCGACGACGGCCCAGACCGCGTCCTGGACGTTCACGCTCGAGCAGGAGGTGCTCTGGACGGTGACGCTCACCGTGACGGACACTCCCGCGGCCTCCAGCGCGACGCCGAACACCGTCACCGTGACCGCGCAGTACCAGTGCGTGAACGATCCGCCCGTCGCGAACGCCGGCCCGGACCAGGTGTGGAACCTCTCGATCGCCCCGGCGGCGAACCCGACCGTGCCGCTGCACGGGACCATGGTGGACCCGAACGGCGACGCCGCATCCTCGTGGACCTGGACGATGCTCTCCGCGCCGACGGGCAGCGGCGCGGTGATCGTGAACGGCGCCGCTCAGGACGCGAGCTTCGTCCCCGACCTCGTGGGTCGCTACGTCTTCCAGGTCGAGGTCTGCGATCGTCCCGGCTCGTGCACGCCCGACACCGCCAACGTCGACGTGTACCGCCCCATCCGCGAGTTCACGGACGGCCGCGTCGTCAACGCGACGGACTACGCCCACGGCGCGAACAAGATCGTGCTCGCGGGGCCCGATCCCGCCGCGACGGGCAAGGGGAAGCTCTGGCTCTATGACCCGGCGGCGGCCACCGAGGTCTCCGCCTCGCTCGACGCGGTACCGGACACGGTGGCCGTGACGCCCGACGGGACGTACGCGGTCGCCGGCAACAACCTGTTCCTCTGGGTGGTGAAGCTGTCCGCGTCGCCTCCGACGGTGACGAAGGTCGGGAACACCGTCGGCACGCTGGGCTCGATCGCGCTCGTCCCCTCGCGGACGGAGGCGATCGTGTTCCCGCAGACCGGCAGCGGGTTCTTCGCCCGCTTCGACTACGCGAGCGCGAATGCGACGACCGTGCTCACGAGCTGCGGCTACTACGGGAACCTCGGCCGCACGGATCGGACGGACACGTACCTGTACGTGCTCGACATCTCGGCGATGAACGAGATCGCGCGGTACCCGATCGGCAACCAGGGCGGCTTCAGCCTCGGCTACCCGACGACCGGATCGCTCGGCTACTACAGCGGGATCACGAACCTGTGGATCTCGCAGGACCTCACGCACGTGTTCACCTCGAACGGCGACATCCGCGCCGTCGGGAACCTCGGGACGGCCGCGGGCTCGCTCGGCGTGTCGCCTGCCTTCCTCGACTCCCTGCTGGACGGGCAGGTCGTGGCGTCGAACGGCTCCGGCATCGCGCTCTTCGGGACGGGGCTCACCCAGACCGGCACGGACGTGTTCCCGCCCTGGGGCATCTCGGGGGTGGGCTACTCCGTGAGCCCCGACGGCGTGTTCGTGCGCACCGACCCGTCGGACGCCACGAAGACGATCCGCTACGCGGTCGTGCACACGACGGGCGCGGCGTCGAACCGCACCGGCCTCGTCACCTTCCCCTGACCGGGGCGGGCGTCACCTCGCGCGGCGGCCGGGACGCCCCGGCCGCCTCGCGCTACACTGCGGGCCATGCTGAAGACCCTTGCCGTCCTCCGCACGATCTTCCTGATCTTCATCATCGGCTACACCGTGCGTGCGATGCCGTTCTTCACGAGCGTCGCGAGGACCTTCGACGAGCAGTACGCCCGCTGCGCGCAGGGGATCTCGCTGCTCCTCCGCGCCGCGTGGTTCGCGATCGGCTGGATCGGGCTCGAGACGATCCTGGGCTGGCTCCTCGCCACGCGCGTCGCGAAGCGCGCGCGCGTGATCGAGGCGGCCGGGGGCTCCGGGGGCGCGCCGCCCGTCGCGCCCCCCGGCCACCGCTAGCTCGTGCTCCTGCCCCGGACGGCCCTGTATCGGATCCGGTCCTGGCTGCACCGCCGGGACGTGACGGTCTGGTACGACCCCAGGTATCGCCTGCCGCTCTCCGGGCTCGAGGTCGCCGCGGGGATGGAGCCGCGGCGCGCCGACTACGCCGTCTGGTGGCTCCGCGAGTGCCGCGCCATCACGCGCGCGGAGGTCCACCACCCCCGCCGGATCACCTACGACGACCTCGCGCGGATCCACACGCCCGAGCTGCTCGAGTCGCTCGGGCGGCCGGAGGCGCTCGCGCACGTGTTCGGGGTCGACCCGTCCGACGTCCCCGTGGACGAGGTCATGAACACGATCCGGCTCGCGTGCGGCGCGACGCTCGCGGCGGCGCGGGAGACGCTCCGCACCAAGGCCCCCGCGCTCAACCTGCTCGGCGGGTTCCACCACGCGGCGCCCGGCGCGGCCGGCGGGAACTGCCCGGTGAACGACGTCGCGGTCGCGATCGCGGCGCTCCGGGCGGAGCAGTTCGGCGGGCGCGTCGCGGTGATCGATCTGGACGCCCACCCACCCGACGGGCTCGCCCTCTGCCTCGCCTCCGACCCGCGGCACTGGATCGGCTCGATCTCCGGGTCGGACTGGGGCGCCCTGCCCGACGTCGACGAGACCGTGCTCCCGGACGGCGCGGGGGACGCCGAATACCTCGCCGCGCTCGCGGCGCTCCTCGCGCGCATGCCGCGCCCGCACCTCGCCTTCGTGATCGCCGGGGGCGACGTGCTCGCCGGCGACCGCTTCGGCAAGCTCGGGCTGTCGGTCGCGGGCGCCCGCGAGCGGGACGTCCTCGTCGCGGCCGAGCTCGAGGGCGTGCCGCAGGTGTGGCTCCCGGGCGGCGGGTACACGCACCGCGCCTGGCGCGTGCTCGCCGGCACCGGCATGGCGCTCGCGGCCGGATCGCTCGAGCCCATCCCCGCCGGGTACGACCCGCTCGACGCCCGGTTCGAGCGCGTCGCGCGCGAGCTCTCGCCGACGGAGCTCACGGACACCGGCGAGCTCACGAAGGAAGACCTCGAGGAGGCGCTCGGCATCCGGCCGAGCCGGCAGCGGCTCCTGCTCGGGTTCTACACCGCGTCGGGGATGGAGCACGCGCTCTACCGCTACGGGATCTTCGAGCAGCTCGAGCGGATGGGCTACCGCAACTTCCGCGCCGCGTTCGACTCGGCCGGGCTCGGCGAGCGGGTGCGCGTCTACGGCGAGGCCGACGCGGAGGAGCACCTGCTGGTCGAGCTCGTGCTCGAGCGTCGGCGCGTGCTGGCCGTCGAGGTCCTCTACATCCACTGGCTCTCGCTGCGGAACCCGCGCGCGCAGTTCAGCGAGCGGCGGCCGCGCCTACCCGGGCAGGACGTGCCGGGGCTCGGCCTGGCCCGCGAGGCCGGGACGATGCTCGCGCGGATGGCGATCCGCCTGGGCCTCGGCGGCGTCGTGTTCCGGCCCGCCCACTTCCACACGGCGTACGCCGCGCGCCACGAGTTCGCGTTCGTGGATCCCGAGCGGCAGGGCCGCTTCGAGGCCCTCGTCCGCGACCTCGCGCGCGTCCCCCTCCTCGAGGCGACGACCCTCGTCGCGGAGGGGCGCGTCCTCATGGACGGGCGCCCGTACGCGTGGGAGGCGGACGAGATGGCCTACTGGCTGCGCGAGTCGCCCGCGGACGCCGGCGAGGTCGAGCGCGAGCGGGAGACCGTCCACTTCACGATCGCCGAGCGCGCACCCAAGAGCGCCTGAGGCCCGGCCCCCGAAGCCCGGCGTCACTCCGCGAGCAGCCGCCGGACCTCGTCCTCGATGCGCGTGCCCTCCACCGCGTCGAAGCCGAGGTGGACGGCGCGGATGGTCCCGCCCGCGTCCACGACGACCGTCGTCGGCAGGCGCGTCACCTCGAACCGCGCGGAGAGGCGCGCGCCGCCCTTGTCCCAGAGCACGGGGAACGACACCGGCGTCCCCTGAAGGAACGCCTGCACCTGGGCCCGGTCCTCGTCGAAGGCGACGGCGTACACGGCGAGCCCGTTCGGACCGTACGCTCGCGCGAGGCGATCGAGGGCGGGGAGCTGCTCGCGGCACGGCGCGCACCAGCTCGCCCAGAAGTCCACGACCCGGACGCGGGCCGGCGTCGCGAGCACGTCCACCTCGCGCCCCGAGAGGTCCGGGGCGAGGACCTCGGCGCGCTGGCCGGCGAGCGCGGGCGGACGCGAGGCGGGCGTCGCCGCGCAGGCGCAGAGGAGCAGGACGAGCACGGCTCGCGTTCGCCACATGTCCGGGGATCCTACCCCGTGTGCGACCGAAAGCCCCGCGAATGGCGGGCATTTTCCGGGGCTCACCTGATCGCGCGCAAGAAGAGGGCGGACGTGGTGTGCGAACCTGCGACGCAACCGACGGGGCGCCTGCTTCTCACCGTCGGTCTCACGCCCACGTCCCGAGGTGAGCCCCTGATGCGCAAGACGACAGCACTCCTGGCCGCGGTCGCCGCGATGGCCGGCCCCGCCGCCCGGGCCGACACGGTCGACGTGTCGTCCACCACGATGTTGACCCTAGGTCAACAGCCGCTGGACGGCCAGCCGAACCAGGCTCCTTCGCTCGGCACGGTGGTGCCGGTGTTCGAGCTCCTCAACATCGCGGCCCACAACGTCACCAACCCGGTCGCCCAGAACCTCGAGATCGTCGTCTCCGGCTGGGGGTCGTACAACTTCGACACGATCCGCTGGGACAACGGCGTCTCGACGCGCCTCACCGGCGACCTCGTGAACGCCTACATCGGCGGCCGCCTCTTCAACAACACCGTCCAGCTCCGGCTCGGGCGCGAGTTCATCATGGGCGGCGTCGCGCGCGGCCTCCAGCTGGACGGCGGAGAGGCGATCGCGATGCTGCCGTTCGGGCTGCGCGCCTCGGGGTACGTGGGCGTGCCCGTCACGCAGCGCTTCACGGGCGTCGTCCCCACGAGCTGGAACCCGCAGGCGGGGTCGCTCGCTTACGGCGGCCGGCTCTCGTACTACCTCGCCCTGCCGGGCGGCTTCTCCGGGCGCGGCCTCGATCTCGGCGCGTCCGTGAACTGGGTCAATGACGGCAGCAACATGCCCGTGCGGCAGGAGGTGGGTGCGGACGCCCGCCTGATGCTCCTGCGCAACGTGATCGCCACCGGCTTCTTCGCGTACAGCGTCTATGACGAGCGCATCTCGGAGGGGAGCGTCGTCCTCGACTGGCGCGCCATTCCCCGCCTCGACGTGAACGCCGACTTCCGGTTCACGGCGCCGGACCTGCTCCTGTCGCGCCAGTCGATCCTGTCCGTGTTCTCCGCCAGCAGCCGCAAGTTCATCGGCGGCGGGGCGACGTACGAGCTCGCGCACGGGATCGGCGTCGGCGCGAACTACCACCTGGTCCTCGAGCCGGGCAGCGAGGGCGGGACGTACTACGGCAACGAGCTGGACGCGAAGGTCGACTGGCACCACGAGTCCACGCGCGCCGGCGCCGAGTTCTTCCTCCTCGACGCGTTCGAGAACGGCTACTACGGCGGCCGGCTCTTCGGGCGCCAGGACATCGGCAGGTTCTTCGGGACGGCCGACGTGATGACCTACTTCTATCGCCACAACATCAACGGCCAGGACTACTCAGTGATCGGGATCCTCTCCGCCGGCGTCGAGCTCGCGAAGGGCTTCAGCGCCGTCGTGTCCGGGAGCGCGGGAGCGAATCCGCTCTTCCAGGAGCAGTACAGCTTGCTCGTGAAGCTCGCGTACAACGCCAACTACCGCGTGCGGGAGGTCAAGTGATGAACCGCTCGCTCGCGATCCTGTTCGCCGCCGCGCTCGCCGCGACCGGCTGCCGTGCCCAGAAGGCGGCGAAGCCGGGCGAGACGGCCGCCCACGGCGCGAAGGCCGCCGTGCCGACGTCGGACTTCACGCACCAGATCCACCTCGACCAGGGCATCGGCTGCACCGACTGCCACGAGGGGATCGACAAGGCGACGACGCTCACGAAGCGCCACCTGCCCCCCTCGGCGAAGTGCGCGGAGTGCCACACCGACAACCGGCCCGCGCCCTCGACCGAGAACATCCCGCCGCCGCGCCTCACCTTCTCGCACGCGCAGCACGTGTCGCAGAAGCAGATCGCGGGGAAGTGCGACTTCTGCCACAAGAAGCTGCCGGAGATGGGCGAGCCGTACCCGAAGCTGTCGATGGAGACCTGCACGCAGTGCCACAAGCACCAGCAGGACTTCGCCTACGGCCGCTGCCGGCCCTGCCACCTCGACCTCAAGGGCTACAAGCCCGAGGTCGCCTACGCGCACGAGGGCGACTGGCTCCGCAACCACGGGGCGCAGGCGCGCCCGTCGGCGGAGAGCTGCGCCGCCTGCCACGACCAGACCTACTGCGGTAAGTGCCACGGCCCGACGACGACCGCGGCCCGCCCGTCGGTGATCTGGCCCGAGGACGTCCAGGCCAGCTTCATCCACCGCGGCGACTACGTCTCTCGCCACACCGTCGAGGCGGACGCGAACCCGTCGAGCTGCCAGAAGTGCCACGGCCCGCAGTTCTGCCAGGCCTGCCATGCGCAGCTGAACCGGGCGCAGAACGGGCAGCAGGAGGGCGTGGGCGGGTTCCAGTTCATCCGTCCCCCCTCGCACAACGCGTCGGGCTGGGCGAACAACCCGGCCGCAGGGAACAACTTCCACGGCGAGCAGGCGCGCGCGAACATCAACAGCTGCGCGGCCTGCCATGATCAGGGCGCTCAGGCCGTCTGCGTGCTGTGCCATCAGCACGGCGGCATCGGCGGGAACCCACACCCGCCGACGTTCCTCTCGAATCACAGCAGGGGCGACATCAACAAGAACAACATGTGCAAGATCTGCCACCCGCCCGGCACGTTCTAGCCGGCGCGCGAGGCAACGGCTGAATCGGAGGCCCGGTCGCGAGAGCGGCCGGGCCTCTCCGTTTCCCGGGCTCAGCGCCGCCCGAGCGCCTCGAGCAGCTTCCCCCAGATCCCGCCGAACGCTCCGTTCGACATCGCGACCACCACGTCGCCGGGTCGCGCCGAGGCCGCGATGGCGGGGACCATCTCGTCGACGCTCCCGAACGCGCGCGCCGGCTTGCCGCCCTCCGACAGCGCGTGGACGAGCCCGTCCACGTCGAGCCGCTCGTGCTCCGGGACGCGGTCGGTGGGCGCGGGGCGGAGCAGGAACACCTCCGCGGCGTCGCCCCACGTCGAGGGCGTCGCGTACTCGCGCTGGTGGAGGTTCCGCCGGCTGGTGTTGGAGCGCGGCTCGAACGCGGCGAGGAGGCGCGCGCCGGGGTAGGCGCCGCGGATCGCGGCGAGCGTCTTCTCGACCGCGCGCGGGTGGTGGGCGAAGTCGTCGACGATCGTGACACCCGCCGCTTGCCCGCGCACCTCCTGGCGGCGCTTCACGCCGTGGAACGCCGCGAGCCCCGCGGCGATCTCGTCCGGCGAGAGGCCGAGCGCCGTCGCCGCGGCGGCGACGCCGAGGGCGTTCTCGACGTTGTGCGCCCCGCCGACCGGGAGGAGCACGTCCGCGAGCGCCGTCCCCTTCCGCACGAGCGTGAAGCGCGCCCCCTCCGGCGACAGCGCGAGGCCGCGCGCCTCCCAGTCGGCCCCGGGCCGGTCGACGGCGTAGGTCTCGACGCGGCACCGCGCGCGCCGCGCGATGCGGAGGACGCTCTCGTAGCTCGCGCACGCGGCGAGGAACCCGTCCGCGGGGAGCAGCTCGGCGAACCGCTCGAAGGCGCTCTCGTAGTGAGCCTCGTCGCGGTAGATGTCGGCGTGGTCCAGCTCGCAGCTCGTGAAGATGGCGGTGCGCGGCCGGTAGTGGAGGAACTTCGGCCCCTTGTCGAAGTAAGCGGTGTCGTACTCGTCGCCCTCGACGACGAAGTGGGGACCCTTGCCCAGCCGGAAGTTCGAGTCGAAGTCGCGCGTCACGCCGCCGACCAGGAACGACGGGTCGCGGCCGGCGTGATGGAGCAGCGCGCCCATCATCGCGGAGGTCGTCGTCTTGCCGTGCGTCCCGACCACGACGACGCCGTGGCGCGGCGCGATGAACGCCTCGCCGAGCGCCTGGGGGAACGACACGTGCGGCAGCCCCCGGTCGCGCATCGCGGTCGCCTCGGGGTTCACCCTCCGGACGACGTTCCCGACGACGACGAGATCCGGGCGCGCGCGGTCGAGGTTCTCGGGGCGGTACGGCGTCAGGACCTCGATGCCCCACCGCTCGAGCTGGGTCGACATCGGCGGGTAGACGTTCTCGTCCGAGCCGGTGACCGCGTGGCCCGCCGCCTTGAGCATCCCGGCGAACGAGCCCATGCCCGTGCCGGCGACGC
>Ga0318493_10000664_pt1 | contig 10779 bp, 7 predicted proteins | sample GRESIP108b1f23_FD_203294 | JGI IMG/M metagenome (GOLD analysis project Ga0318493, IMG submission 203294) | Tropical soil microbial communities from Luquillo Experimental Forest, Puerto Rico - GRE.SIPMG.108b1f23 | ecosystem: Environmental > Terrestrial > Soil > Tropical forest > Bulk soil...
CCCGTGGCGATCACCGCATCGGCGCCTCCGCCTCCGGCGCTCGTCGCGCCCGGCTCGGTCCCGCGCCCGCCGCGCGTGCAGCCCGACCTCGCCTCCCTCATCGACGAGGAGCTCGAGGACGAGCCTCGGAACCGGCCGCGCCCCGCCCGCGTCGAGGTGAACGTGAGCCTCGTCTCGCAGCACAACTTCTACGTGGGCGCGACGAAGCGCGTCGACTCGGGCGGCGTCTTCATCGCCACCGCGATGCCGCCGCCGGTGGGGACGCGGCTCCAGATCCGGCTCGGCCTCGCCGACGGCCGCAAGCTCGACCTCGAGGGCGAGGTGGCGTTCGTCTTCGAGAAGAGCGCCCTCGGCCAGCGCCAGGCCTCCGGCTGCGGCGTGCGGCTCCTCGGCATCCCGGGCTGGGCGGTCGACGCGATCGAGCGCTTCGTGCAGGCGCGTCCGCCGATCGTCTGGACCGCGCGGTAGCGCGTCCGCGCATCAACGCAGGAGCGAGACCAGCGCGTTCCAGGGCGAGGCGCGGGCAGGCTCCGGCGGCAGCTCGCGCGAGGCCTCCTCGACCGCGCGCGCGAGCTCGCGGGCGCGCGGCTCGGCGTCTCCGCCCCGGATCCCGCGCACCGCCCGCTGCACGGCCGCGAGCGCGGGCCGGAGCGACGCCCCCGCGAGCGCGATGGCCTCGCGCTCGAACGCCCGCGCCGGCTCGCAGCGCGAGCAGAGGCCGCGGACGGCCGGGAGCACGCGCGCGCACTGCTCCACGTAGCGCTCCACCTCGCCGAGGGAGGCGCGCGCCGGATCGAGGGCGGAGAGATCGATGCGGAGGAGGTCGCGGAACTCGTCGAGGGCGGCGGCGGCGGAAGGCTCGTCGGCGGGCGCGGCGGCCCGCAGCACCGACACCGACACGAACGAGTTCCGGCTCGCGTCCATCGCCCCTCCCGATCCCCACGCCGCCGCGCGATGCTACCGCGCGCGGGGTCCCGCGGCTACTCGTCCACGACCCGGTCGCTGCGGCGGACGCCCAGCAGGTACGGCTGCACGAACTGATCGAGGTCGCCGTCGAGCACGTCGTCCACCTTGCCGGTCTCGACGCCGGTGCGGAGGTCCTTCACGAGCCGGTAGGGGGCGAGGACGTAGCTCCGGATCTGCGAGCCGAAGTTGATGTCCTTCTTCTGCGCCTCCTCGGCGTCGAGGAGCGCCTGGCGCTTCTTCTCCTCGTGCTCGTAGAGGCGGGCTCGGAGGATCTTCCAGGCCATCGAGCGGTTCTTCTGCTGGCTCCGCTCGTTCTGCATCGCGACCACGATGCCGGTGGGCAGGTGCGTGAGGCGCACCGCCGAGTCGGTCTTGTTCACCTTCTGCCCGCCGGCGCCCGACGAGCGGTAGGTGTCGATGCGGACGTCGGCCTCCTTGATGTCGATGACGATGTCGTCCTCGATCTCGGGCGTCACGTCCACCGCCGCGAAGCTGGTCTGGCGGCGCGCCGCGGCGTCGAACGGGCTGATGCGCACGAGCCGGTGCACGCCCTTCTCGGCCTTCAGGAAGCCGTAGGCGAACTCACCGCGCGCGAAGAACGACGCCTGCGAGATGCCCGCCTCCTCGCCCGCGACGAAGTCGGCCGGCTCCACCTCCCAGCCCTTCCGCTCGCAGTAGCGCGCGTACATCCGGTAGAGCATCGCGGCCCAGTCCATCGCCTCGACGCCGCCGGCGCCGCTCTTCACCTCGACGATGGCCCCGGCACGGTCGTGCGGGCCGGAGAGCATCTTCTGGAACTCGAGCCCCTCGATCTGGCGCTCCACCTCGCCCGCGTGCTGCACGGCCTCGGAGAGCGTGCCCTCGTCCCGCGCCTCCTCCCCCAGCTCCTGGAGGGTGCGCGCGTCGTCGAGCGCGCGCGCGGCGCGATCGTAGGCGCCCACCGCGAGCTCGAGCTGGGACTTCTCCTTCAGGAGCTGCTGCGCCTTCGAGTTGTCGTTCCAGAAGGTCGGCGCCTCGGAGAGCGCCGCGATCTCGTTCACCCGCGTGCGCTTCTTCTCGACGTCAAAGCGACCCCCGGAGCCCGTCGAGCCGGCGGGCGAGGTCGTTCAGGTTTTCCACGGCGAGTGAAGCCATCTCAGTTCCCCTGGAGGCGCCGGCGGCGCAGCAGCGCGGCACCCGTGGCGGCGATCGCGAAGGCGCTCGCGCCGGCCGCGAAGAGGTCGCCGAATCTAGTGTAGAGGGTCTGGCCCCGCAAGCGCGGGACCTCGGCGAGCAGGAGCCGCGGCGGCTCGTCCGGATCGGGTGCGAGGTCGGGATCAACCGGCCCGACCGGCAGCGCGCCCGGCGCCACCTCGCCGGTCGGGAGGATCACCGCGGTCACGCCCGAGAAGGCCGGGCGCGCCACCGCCTTGCCCGACTCGATCGCGCGCAGCCGGACGATGGCGAGGAACTGGTACGGGCCGGAGGAGTAGCCGTACCAGGCGTCGTTCGTCGGGTTGAGGAGGATCTCCGGCTCGGGCGCCTCGCGCGCGAAGGCGCGGGTGATCTCGGGGAAGATCGCGTCGAAGCAGATGAGCGGCGCGAGGGAGACGAGGTCGGGGTCCGAGGTCGTGGTCGTGGTCGTGGTCGCGGTCGCGGTCGCGGTCGCGGTCGGGGTCGCGGTCGGGGTCGGGGTCGCGGCCGGCGCCGGGAACGACAGCACCGCGAGCTCGCCGCCGGGGACCTGCTTCCCGATCACCGGCACCACCTCGCGCACGAGCGGCAGCCAGTCCGGCACGTACTCCCCGAACGGAACGAGGTGGTGCTTCGCGTACCGCCCGAGCACGTCGAGCGCGGGCGAGAGGAGGAACACGCTGTTCGAGGCAATCCCGTCCCCGCGCCGCGCCTTCGCATCGCGGGACGCCTGCCAGGTGGACGCGCCCACCAGCAGGTGCGCGCGCTCGAGCCGCGGCATCCCGGGCGCGTCGGCGAAGCTGCGCAGCCGGGGCGGCACCGACCACGGGTAGGTCGCCTCCGGCCACGCCACGAGGTCGGCGCCGCGCCGCTCGGCCTCGAGCGTGAGCGGCACGAAGCGGCCGAGGATGAAGTCTGCGTTCTCGAGCCGATGGTTCTTCACCGACTGGTCGATGTTCCCCTGTACGAGCCCGACCCGGAGCCGCGGCGCTGCGGCCATCCGCGCGCGCGTCGCCGCGAGGTGCGGGTAGCCGTAGGCGAGCGTCGCCGCGACCGCGAGCGCGGCGGCGGCGACGGTGCGGCGCGGGAACGGTGCGCGGTCGAGCCGGGCGCGCACCACCGCGTGCACGGCGGCGTTCACGAGGACGACGAGCGCGGCGATCCCGTAGACCCCGAGCACCGCGGCGAGCTGCGCGACCGGCAGGTGGCGCGCCTGCGTGTAGCCGAGGTTCGCCCAGGGGAAGCCGCTGAAGAGCACGTTCCGGAGCCACTCCGTCGCGACCCAGATCGGCGGGAGGTGGAGCGCGAGCGGCCACCCCAGCCGGTCGCGCACGAACCACGCGGCGCCGAGCGCGAGCGCCCAGTGCACGGCCATGTACAGCACGAGCAGCGAGAGGGCGGCGAGCGCGCCGGCGAACGGGACGCCGCCGAACGACGTCATCGCGTGGTTCACCCACCAGATGGCCGCGTAGAAGTAGGCGAGCCCGGCGACGAGCCCGAGCCCGAGCGCGGCGCGCAGGGAGCGCGCGCGGTCGAGCGCGAGGAGCGCGGGGACGAGCGCCACCCACGCGATCCACTCCAGATGCCCGGCGGGATCGAGCTCGCGGAGCGAGATCCACGGGATGGCGAGCGGGAGCGCCAGCGCCATCGCGAGGCCGCTCGCGATGGCCAGGACGAGGGCGCGTCCGTCGAGGCGGCGCTTCACCGGGACTTCTTCCTGGAGGCCTTCGATGCCGACCGCGACCCCGACCTCGGTACAGGCCGCGACGTCGACCTCGATCGCGACCGCACCGTCGGCTCCGAGACCCGCACGCGCGAGGCGGTGACCATCCCATGCCTCGCGAGCACCTCGTCCTCCTGCGCGGCCATCGCCTCGGCCTCGCCCTCGGTCTCGTGGTCGAAGCCGAGCAGGTGGAGGATCCCGTGCACGAGGTAGCGGTCCAGCTCCTCGACGAGCGGGCGCCCCTCCGCCTCCGCGACGCGCGCGGCGGTGTCGAGCGAGACCACGACGTCGCCGATGAGGTTCCCGGCGTGCTCGACGGCGGCAGGGAACGAGAGGACGTCGGTGGCCACGTCCTTCCCGCGCCACTCGCGGTTCAGCCGCCGGATCCCGCGGTCCCCGACGACGAGCACCGAGAGCTCCGCGTCGCCCTTCCCGAGCGCGGCGAGGAAGGCGGTCGCGCGCCGCTTCAGGCGCGTCGCGGCGGCCCGGCCGCGCGGATGATCGCAGGTGACGTGGACGCTCAAGACTTCACCACCAGTTGCAGGGGCGGCGCCTCCGGCGGAGCCCCTCCCCGATCCGGATAATCGGGGCGCACGTGGTACACCGCCTCGAGCGCCCGCGCCATCGCCTCGCCGATGGCGCCGAGGTCGCGCAGGGTCAGCGCGCAGTCGTCGAGCTGCCCCTCCGCGAACAGCTCGTGGATCCGCCGCTGCACGACGCCGCGCAGGTTCTCGCCCGTGGGCTGCGCGAGCGCGCGCGCCGAGGCCTCGCACGCGTCGGCGATCATCACCAGCGCGACCTCGGGCGTCTGCGGCTTGGGTCCGGCGTATCGGAAGAGCGCCTCGTCGAGGTCCATCCGCTCGCCGGCTCGCTCCGCGGCCTGCAGGGCCTTCGCCCAGAAGAAGCCGACGAGCCGCGTCCCGTGGTGCTGCGGGATCGCGTCCGCCACCGGCGCCGGGAGCTTCCAGCGCCGCGCGAGCTCCACCCCGTCGGTCACGTGGCGCTTCACGACCAGCACGCTCATCGCCGGCGCGGCGGTGTCGTGCGGGTTCGCGCCGCGCTGGTTCTCGGCGAACCAGCCCGGGTTCGAGGTCTTCCCCAGGTCGTGGTAGTAGGCGCACACCTTCGCGAGGAGCGGGTTCGCGCCGATCGCCTCGGCAGCCGCCTCCACGAGCGAGCCCATGATCACCGAGTGGTGGTAGGTGCCGGGCGCCTCCACGATGAGGTCCTTCAGCGCCGGGTGGTTCAGGTTCGCGAGCTCGAGGAGCTTGAGGTCGGTGACGTAGCCGAACATCCACTCGACCACCGGCAGGATCCCCACCGCGAGCACCGGGAGGAGCAGGACGCCGGAGAGGAGCGCAGCGATCGCGGGCCAGACCGCGTCGACCGGGGCGCCGCCGGTGAAGAGGTGCGACGCCACCGCGAGCGCCGCGCCCAGCGCGCCCACCGCGAGCCCCACCCTGAAGAGCCCCGCGCGGTCGTGCTGCCGGGCCACGAGGCCCGCCGCCGCGCAGCCGGTGGCGAGCACGTGGATGCAGAGGAACAGGGAGTGGCCGGCGAGGAGCCCTACCCCCGCGCCCGCCGCGAGCGCGAAGAGGAGCGCCACCTGCGCCGAGAGCACCGACCGCACCACCATCGCGCCGGCGGCGAACGGGAGCAGCAGGTAGAAGGCCTCGGGCGGGAACTGGGGGGAGCGGTCGTGGAGCGCATCGCCCACCGCCAGGCCGAGCGCGGTCATCGCGAGCGTGCCGAGGAACGCGCCCGAGAGGAGGAGCGCGTCCTTGGGGCCGGGCGCGAAGCCGCGGACGTTCCGGCGGGCGTAGCGCCAGAGCAGGAGCACGATCAGCCCCACCAGCACGGCGCCGCCCAGCCGAACCGCGACGAGGTCGATCCGACGGGTCTGGGCCTCGATGCCCCGGAAGAGCACGAGGTGGCGCCGCTCGATCGTCTCGCCGTCCCCGACGATCTTCTCCCCGCGCCGGACGTGGAGCGTCACCGGCCGCACCCGCGCGGCCGCCGCCTTCCGCCGCTCGACGGTCTCGCCCGCGTCGAGCACGAGCGTCGGGTGCACGAGCGCTCCGGCGACCCGGGCCACCGCCGCGCGCAGCGCCGACGGCCACCGCGCCGGGAGCCCCTCCGCCGCGCGCGTCACGTCCTCGCGTGCAGCGGCGACGTCCCGCAGGATCGCGAGGTCGTGCACCGCGTGCTCGCCCTGCGCGATCCCTCCGCGCAGGTTCCGCACCACGATCCCCCGCTCGGCCTCGCCGCCGAGCCGGGCCCGATCCTCCACCACCAGGCCCGACAGGGCGCGCGCCGCGAGCGCCACCACCTGCGACTCCGCCTCGGGCGAGAACCGGGCCCGCACGAGCGCCTCGAGGTCCTCGTCGCGCACGGGGGCCCCGAGCCGCGCCTCGAACCGGCTGCGCTCGGCGGCGCCGGCCCGCCGGCTCTCGCGCCCGTCCCGCATCGCGTGGAACGCGCCGCGCACGCGGGACGCCGCCTCCTCCAGCGCCCCCTCGTCGAAGTTCCACACCGTCCGCTCGGCCGCGGCGGCCTCGCCCCGGAGCCGGTCGGTGGCGATGGCGTCGAGGACCTCGAGATCCCGCGACGCCTTGAAGGTCCCGACCGCGGGCGTGCCCAGCGCCTCGTCCGACGGCATCCGCTCCGCGTAGCCGCCCGGTGTGAGCAGCCAGGCGGAGCCGATGGCCACCGCCGCGAGGAGCGCGAAGCGCGCGAACCGGCCGGAGCGCCGGCCGAACAGGGTGCTAGCGGCGCGGGCCCAGGGGCTCGTCCGTTCTACGGGCTCGTCCGATTGCACGACGCGGCAGGGTCGCACCGCAGCCCACCCGAGGCAACGGGTCCTTTGCCATTCCCAATGGAAACGGGTACTTAGCCACCGTCGGACGGGCCGTCGGGGCCCTCCGGCTGCCGCTCCGCCGCCGCCCGGCGCTCCGCCTTCGCCTTCTCCGACGCGGCCTTGCGCTCGGCGTCGAAGGCGTCGTAGGCGCGCACGACCTCCTGCACGAGCGGGTGGCGCACCACGTCGATCTCGCTGAACGAGCAGAACGCGATGCCGTCCACGCCCCGCAGCACCTTCTGGACCTCCATGAGGCCGCTGGCGCGCCCCTGCGGCAGGTCCACCTGCGTGACGTCGCCGGTGATCACCGCCTTCGACCCGTAGCCGAGGCGCGTGAGGAACATCTTCATCTGCTCCGACGTGGTGTTCTGCGCCTCGTCGAGGATGATGAAGGAGTCGTTCAGCGTGCGCCCGCGCATGAAGGCGAGCGGCGCGACCTCCACGGTGCCGCGCTCGATGAAGGCCGACGCCTTCTCGTAGTCGACCATGTCGAAGAGCGCGTCGTGGAGCGGCCGGAGGTAGGGGTTCACCTTCTCCGCGATGTCGCCCGGGAGGAAGCCGAGCCGCTCACCCGCCTCCACCGCCGGACGGCAGAGCACGATCCGCTTCACCTTCCGCTCGACCAGGAACGAGACCGCCATCGCCATGGCGAGGTAGGTCTTGCCGGTCCCCGCAGGGCCGATGCCGAAGACGATGTCGTCGTCGCGGATCGCCTGGATGTAGCGCTTCTGCCCGAGCCCCTTGGGCGTGATGATCCGGTGACGCGCCGAGACGTAGACGGTGTCGCCGAAGATCTCCTTCAGCGGCACGTTCTGGCCGGCCAGCTTGGTCGCCTGGTCCACGTCCTCGAGGTAGAGCGGATAGCCCCCCTCCACGAGCTCGTAGAGCTCCTTGAGGAGGTTCTCCGCCTGCTGGACGCGGGTCGCGTCCTGGCCGGAGACCACGAGCTGGCCGCCGCGCGACCCGACCTGCACCCCGAGGCGCCGCTCCACGAGCTTCAGGTGCTCGTTGTGCGTGCCGCAGAGGACGCGGACCTTGTCGTTGTCCTGGAACTCGAGGCGGGCGGTCTGGAGGGCGGTGGCGCTCACTCGAAGGGCGGCAGAAGGACGTAACCGCCCTCAGCCTTTCGTCGGTAATGATAGTCCTCCCGCCAGGGCCAGCGCAGGTCCGCGCGGGTCGCGAGCCCCGCCTCGACCAGCGCCGGCAGGGCCGGCGGGTACTCGCCTCGCTCCAGGCGGTAGATCTCGAGCGCCTCGGAGAGCCGCAACCGCTGGGACCGGGCGAGGTACCGCTCGGCGGCGTGATCGCGGATGTCCGCGCCGACGTCCTGCGCCATGCGGGCGACGCTCAGCTTCACGAGCCCCGCGAGCGCGGCGGCGATCGCCACCGTGGCCGCGGCGCCGGCGAGGCCGCGGAGCGCGTTCTCCTTCCAGCCCCGCGCGTAGGCTCCGGCCGCCGCGGCGGCCGCCTTCGACCGCCGGGGCGCCGGGATCACCTTCACGAGCCCGAGGTTCGTGAGGTTGGAGAGCGCCTTCGACCCGTCGAACTCGCCCAGGCGCGCGAGGTCGCAGATCTCCTCCACGGCGCGGCCCGGCTCGATGAGCGCGTAGACGCGCCGCTCCCTCGGCCCGAGCCCGCCCTCGTCCTCGTCGTCACCGGACGCCGGCGGCGGGAGCGCGTCGGGCGCGGGGCCGAGGCGCTCGAAGGTGCAGAGCGCGGAGGGCACCTTCTTGCGGACGAGGGGCCACTCGTCGATGCGCCGGAAGCCCTCCATGAGGACCGACTCGGCGCGGAGCGGCGTCACCGTCTCCTTGTCCCACTCCACCTCGCCCGGCTCGAACTCGTAGGTGCCGTCCTTCCAGTGGAAGAGCCGGTACACCGTCTCTGTGGTCTGGAGCTTCGTGATGTCGCGCAGGTCCTGCTTCGACACCAGCTCCAGCTCCACGAGGATGTCGCCGAGTCGGCGCAGCGTGCGCCGCTGCGCCTCGAGCGCTCGCGCGAGGTCCTCGCGCGTGAGGAGCCCCGCCCGGATGAGCAGGCCGCCGAGCCGGTCCTTCGCCTTCCGGCCCGCGTCGGCCGAGACGACGTTGCCGTCGGCGAAGAGGACGTGGATCTCGTCCTGCTTCGACTCGAGGTGGAGGGTGCCGCTCTTGGCCTGCTGGCCGATGAGCTGGAGGATCTCGGCGATCCCGAAGTCGCGGAGCGTGCCCTGGAGCGCCATCGCTAGCCCCTCGTCCTGCGGAAGAGGTCGCGTACGGCGATCAGGTACACGGCGGCGCCGAGTACGATCGCTGCGCCGAGCCGCAGCGCCGAGGCGGCCGGCGACGGCTGGGGCGGCGGCAGCACGCCACCGGGGACGAGGGCCAGGAACGCGGCGAAGAAGAGGAGCCCGAGCACGACGAAGCCGCGCCAGGGGGCGTCGTGGAGGAGGTAGCCCGGGCCGCCGCCGGCGATCGCGCCGGCCCGCGCGAGGATGCGGCCGAAGCGCACGTGGCGGCGCACCTGCTGGTCCTTCTTCAGCCGGTCGCGGCCCTCCACCACGCCCTTCTTCACGAAGACGTTCACGCACTGCCCGCAGAGAAGACCGGTGGCGCCGTCGCAGCGGGCGCACGCCGGGCGGCCGCACTTCTCGCACGCGCGGCTCGGGCGCAGGCGCCGGTCGCCGAGCACGGAGAGCCAGAGGAGCGCGAGCAGCCCGAGCGGCGCCCACGGCCAGAGATTCGAGGGCAGCGCGCCGGCGAGCCAGGCACGCACCGCGGCGCCGAGCGCGGCCGGAGCGGGGTCCTGGACGGCGAGGGCGGTGTACGCCGACATCGGCACCGGCGCGTCCACGAGCCAGCGGTTCGCGCGCATGTCCTCCTCGGAGGCGTGGCGTGCGACGAGCGACGGCGAGGCCTGCGAGGCGCGGCGGCGGGCCTCCTGCGCCTGCTCGAGCGAGACCTGGCGGACGTACAGCTTCGAGAGGTTGAGCTGGGCGGCGGCGAGGGCGTCGAGGTTCGGGCCGGCGCGGTCGGCGGCGTCGAGCCAGGCCGCCTTCGCGGCGTCGGGATCGCCGCGGAGCATGTGGACGTTCCCCAGGTTCACGAGCGCCTCGGGACCGCGGCCGCCAGCCTCGAGGGCGCGGTCGTACCAGCGCCGGGCCTCCTCGAGGTCGCCGCGCCGCTTCGCGTGGCCCCCGAGCGCGGCCAGCGCCGCTGCCGGGAGCTTCTCCTCACCGCGCGCCACGAGGCTCGCCGCGGCCTCCTCGCCGGGACCGTGCTCCACCTCCCAGATCTCCTGCGCGATGGTGCCGCTGAAGGCCGCGAGCCGCGCGCCGTGCTCCGCCGCGAGCGGCGCGGCGAGGAAGGCGAGGAAGGCGACCGTGACCACGAGCCGCTCGGAGAGGCGCAGGTAGAGCCACGCGGCGGAGGCGGCCACGGCCAGCGTCGCGAGCGGGCCGAGGCCCAGCGCGAGCGGGAGCAGGAGGAGCGCGAGGGCGAGCAGGCCGGCCTGCACCGGCGTGCCGGCGCGGACGAGCGGCAGGTCGTGGAAGTCGTGCAGGAAGAGCGGCAGCCGCCGGAGCAGGAGCACGAGCACCGCCGCCGCGCCGGCGGCGAGCACGGCCGCGAGGAGCGCGACCGCGACGTCGGCCGCCGTGGCGCGGAGCGTGTACGGGTCTTGCGCCGCGGCGAGGGCGGCGCGGCCGAGGGACGCGAGCACGGGGCCGGGGCGGGAAGGCTCGCGGGCGAAGCGCGCGCGGGCGAGGGCGAGGTGCGCCTCGGGCAGCCCGGGCGCGAGCTTCACGGCGAGCGCCGCGTGGGCCTCCGCGTCGGCGTCGAGCCGCGCGGCGAGCGCGCGCTGCGCGTCCCGGATCTCGGCGACGGCGAAGGGGCGCAGGCTCTCGATGCCCAGCTCCTGCTGAAGGACCACGATCCTCCGCTCCGCCTCCTCCGCGCCCGCGACGTCCTGCTCGCGCAGCGCCTTGCGGCGCGCCGTCCAGGCCTGGCGGAGATCGGAGAGGGACGAGCGCACCGGCTGGATGGGGCGAACCAGGGACTCCTGGACCGGGGCGGCCGGCGTC
>Ga0318493_10000671_pt1 | contig 10757 bp, 12 predicted proteins | sample GRESIP108b1f23_FD_203294 | JGI IMG/M metagenome (GOLD analysis project Ga0318493, IMG submission 203294) | Tropical soil microbial communities from Luquillo Experimental Forest, Puerto Rico - GRE.SIPMG.108b1f23 | ecosystem: Environmental > Terrestrial > Soil > Tropical forest > Bulk soil...
GTACTAGGTCGCGTCGACCGCGAGCACACCGCGGCAGATCAGGGCGAGGTCCTCGTCACCGGTGCCACACGTGCCTGCGGTCGGCCCGGAGAAGATCCTCGAGCCGAACGGGCGGGTTCACCGTCTCAGCGCCGGCGGGCCGCCCCGGCGGGGCGGCGGCCGGAATGGCCCTCGCGCTTGGCCCTGACCCGTACCGAGACCTGGACCGGGCTGCCGTCGAAGCCGAACTCCTCGCGCAGCCGCCGCTCGATGAACCGGCGGTAGCCCGCCTCCAGGAAGCCCGAGGTGAACAGGACGAAATGCGGCGGCCGGACGCCGGCCTGGGTGGCGAACAGGATCCTGGGCTGGCGCCCGCCGCGCACCGGCGGCGGGGTCGCCGCGACCAGGCCGGTCAGCCACGCGTTGAGCCGTCCGGTCGGCACCCGGGTCTCCCACCCGGCCAGGGCCTCCTCCAGCGCGGGGACCAGCCGGTCGATGTGCCGCCCGGTGGCGGCCGAGATGTTCACCCGGGGCGCCCAGCGGGCGGTGTGCAGCTGCCGGTCGATCTCGCGCTCCAGGTAGTGCTGCCGCTCTTCGTCGACCATGTCCCACTTGTTGTAGGCGATGACCAGGGCCCGGCCGGCCTCGATGACCATGGAGACGATGCGCAGGTCCTGCTCGGTGAGCGGCTCGCTCGCGTCGACCAGGACCACGGCGACCTCGGCCCGGTCCAGCGCGCCCGCGGTGCGCAGCGCGGCGTAGTAGTCCGCGCCCTGGTTCTGCTTGAACCGCCGCCTGATACCGGCGGTGTCCACGAACCGCCAGGTGGTGCCGCCCAGCTCGACGAGTTCGTCCACCGGGTCCCTGGTGGTTCCGGCCACCGGGTCGACCAGGGAGCGCTGATGGCCGGCCAGCTTGTTCAGCAGGCTGGACTTGCCGACGTTGGGGCGGCCGATCAGGGCCACCCGGCGCGGCCCGGTCTCGGCGTCGGCGGTCTGGGGCGCGTCCGGTAGCGCGTCGAGCACCAGGTCGAGCAGGTCGCCGCTGCCCCGCCCGTGCAGCGCGCTGACCGGGGCGGGCTCGCCGAGGCCGAGCGACCACAGCGCCGCAACCTCGGATTCGGCCCGGGTGTCGTCGACCTTGTTGGCCGCGACCACGACCGGCTTGCCGGAGCGGCGCAGCACGCTGGCCACCGCGGCGTCGGCGTCGGTCACGCCGACCGTGGCGTCCACCACGAACAGCACCGCGTCGGCTGCGTCCACCGCCACCCTGGCCTGGGCGGCGACCCGCGCGGCCAGGCTCGGCTCGCTTTGCGGCCCCTGGCCGCGGGCGGTGCCCTCCACCGAGGGATCCCAGCCGCCGGTGTCGACCAGCGTGAACGCCCGGCCGTTCCAGAGGGCGTCGTAGGCGACCCGGTCCCTGGTCACCCCCGGCTTGTCCTCCACCACCGCCTGCCTGCTGCCCAGGATGCGGTTCACCAGCGTCGACTTGCCCACGTTGGGCCGGCCGACGACGGCGACCACCGGGACGGCCTCGTTCGCCATGCTCACCTGCTCTTCTGCCTCTTCTGGAGGGCGAGCCCGACGATGATGCCGATCACCTGGTCCAGGCTGAGCCCGGTGGAATCGACCTCGACCGCGTCGGCGGCCTTCCCGCTCTGCGCCGCGTCCATCCGGTCGCGCCGGTCCACCTCGGCCTGGGTGGACCAGGTGGCCTCGCCGGCCCGGCGGCTGGCCCGGGCCGCGCCGTCGGCGGTCAGGAACACCTTGACCTGCGCGTCGGGCGCGACCACGGTGCCGATGTCACGGCCCTCGGCCACGATCCCGCCGGCGCTGGCGATGATCTCCCGCTGCTGCGCGATCAGGTGCGCGCGGACCTGCGGCACGGCCGCCACGGCGCTGACCGCGCCGGTGACCTCGCGGGTCCTGATCGCCTCGGACACGTCGGTGCCGTCGACCCGGGTCCACGGCGCGGCCGGGTCGGTGCTCACCTCGATGACCGGCTCGGCGGCGAGCCTGGCCACCACCTCGGGGTCGGTGGTGTCGGCGCCGCGGTCGAGCAGCCACCAGGTCAGCGCCCGGTACATCGATCCGGTGTCCAGGTAGCGCAGGCCGAGCGCGCGGGCCGCGCCGCGCGAGGCGCTCGACTTGCCCGACCCGGACGGCCCGTCGACCGCGACGACGAGCCCGGACCCGCGATCCGTTTCGCTCTCCTCGGCCAGGCCGGCTGAAGTCTTCACCCGAGCGATGCTACCGGTGGACCACGCCGTGCCGGTACGCGTAGCCCACGGGCTGCTGATGTCGGTGCGCTTCTTCCGGTGGGATCCGGCCCGGCCGCGGCACGCGCGGTCCGCCGGGGCGGTGAACCAGGCCCGTTCGGTATGAAAAATCGCGGGTGCGGCCCGGACGCTAGCGGCGGACCGGCCAGCCGCCGGCCTCCAGCGCGTCCAGCAGCGGGCCGGCCTCGGCGGGGCGGACCGAGAGCTCGGCGACACCGACCGGCAGCCCGGGCGAGTGCTCGATCCTGACGTCCTCGATGTTGACCCCGGCCCGTCCGGCCGCGTCGAACAGCCGGGTCAGCTCGCCGGGCTGGTCGCGGATGACGACCTGGACCGCGGTGAACTCGCGGGGCTCGCCGCCGTGCTTGCCGGGGATCCTGGCCACCCCGGCCCGACCGATCTCGAGCAGCGTGGCGACCGACTTGGGGTCGCCGTCGGTCAGCATCCTGGCCGCCTCGGCCAGGTCGGCGGCCACCGCGGCCAGCACCTTGGCGACCGGTCCCGCGTTCGCGGCCAGGATCTGGGTCCACAGGCCGGTGTCCCCCGCGGCGATCCTGGTCACGTCGCGCAGTCCCTGCCCGGCCAGGTCGAGCGCCTCGGCCGGGGCGGCTTCCAGCCGGGCCGCCATGGCCGCGGCCACCAGGTGCGGGGCGTGCGAGATGAGCGCGACCCAGCGGTCGTGCGCGGCGGCATCGGCCCGCACCGGTACCGCGCCGCAGGTCCTGACCAGGGTGGTGACGGTGGCGACGGCGTGCTCGGAGGTCTCGGCCGCCGGGCACAGCGCCCAGGTCCGGCCGAGGAACAGGTCGGCACGAGCGGCCGCGGGGCCGTGCCTCTCCCGGCCGGCCAGCGGGTGCCCGGGCACGTAGCTGGCCATGTCGCAGCCGAGCGCCCGGGCCTGCGTCACGGGTAGCTGCTTCACGCTGGCCACGTCGGTGTAGCAGACCGCCAGCCGACGGGCCTGCGCGGCGGCCAGCGTGGTGGCCACCACGGACGGCGGCACCGCGATCACCGCGACGTCAGCCGAGCCTGTATCGGGCAGCGGCTCACCCGCGCCCAGGTTGGCGGCGAGCCTGGCCGCCTCCGGGTCCTCGTCGGCGAGCCAGACGCCGGCGCCGTGCTCGCGCAGCGCGAGCGCCACCGACGTCCCGATCAGCCCCGTCCCGATGACCGCGATCTGCACCGTGCCTGCCTTACTGGGCGATGTCGAGACGGAGCGCGGCGGCGCCGCGCAGGTAGACGTGCTGGATCCCGGACCGCGGCCGGTCCGTCTCGATGTGCGCCATCAGCCGCACCACCCGGGGCATGGCACCGGGCACGGCGATCTCGGAGGCGCAGATCAGCGGCACGTCGTGGAAGCCGATCTTGCGCGCGGCCAGCGCGGGGAACTCGGCGGTCAGGTCGGGTGTCGCGGTAAACAGCACGCTGATCACGTCGTCGGGGGTGAGGTCGTTGCGCGCCATCACCTCGGTGACCAGCTCGGCCGTGGCCTCGAGTATCGCCTCCCGGTCGGCCGAATCGACCTGCACCGCGCCGCGCACCGCCCTGACTGTCATGAACCCTCCCATCGCCCCACAGGTTATAGGCCCACCGCGGCGTAAAGCTCGCCGATTTCCCTCGTCGTCAGGTCGCGGGTGGTGCCGGGCCGCTGGTTGCCGAGCCTGATCGGGCCCACGTCGGTGCGGACCAGCCGGCTGACCGGGTGCCCGGTCGCGGCCAGCATCCGCCGCACGATGTGCTTGCGCCCCTCGTGCAGGGTGATCTCCACCAGCACGCGGTTCCCCGACCGGTCGATGATCCGGAACCGGTCGGCGGTGGCGACCCCGTCGTCGAGCTCGACGCCGGTGGCCAGGCGGCGGCCGAGGTCCTTCGGCACCGGGCCGGTCACCTCGGCCAGGTACGTCTTGGCCACCTCGAAGCTGGGGTGGGCCAGCCGGTGCGCCAGCTCGCCGTCGTTGGTGAGCAGCATCAGGCCCTCGGTGTCGTAGTCCAGCCGGCCGATGTGGAAGAGCCGCTCGGACCGGGCTCCGAGGAAGTCGGATATGGTCTTGCGACCGCGCGGATCCGACATCGCGGTCAGCACCCCGGCCGGCTTGTTGAACGCCAGGTAGACCAGACCGGGCTTGGCCGGGATGCGCTTGCCGTCGACCCTGATCACCTGGCGGTCGGGGTCGACCCGGGCGCCGAACCGGCGGACGGTCTCGCCGTCCACCTCGACCCGGCCCGCGCCGATGAGCTCCTCGCAGTGCCTGCGGCTGCCCACCCCGGCCTCGGCCAGGACCTTCTGCAGCCGGACCCCGCCCAGAGAGCCCGGGACGTCGGTCAGCGAGTCCCTGTTCTCGTCCTCGAAGTCATCGTCGTCTTCGTCCCGGTCACGGTCGGGCGTTCTCATCCTCGATGTCCTCAATGTTCTCCGGCAGGAACGGCGCGAGATCGGGCAGATCCTCCAGGCTGGCCAGGCCCAGCCGCTCCAGGAAGTACCCGGTGGTCCGGTACAGGATGGCACCGGTTTCCTTATCCGTCCCTGCTTCCTCGGTGAGGCCGCGCAGTACCAGCGTGCGCATGACCCCGTCGCAGTTGACCCCGCGCACCGCCGATACCCGGGCCCGGCTCACCGGCTGGCGGTAGGCCACCACGGCCAGCGTTTCCAGCGCCGCGTGGGTCAGCCTGACCTCCTGCCCGTCAGTGACGAAACGCTCGACCAGCGGCGCGCAATCCTCACGGGTGTAGAACCGCCAGCCGCCGGCCACCTCGCGCAGGTCGAAGCCGCGCCCCTCGGCCACGTAGGCCGCGGCCAGGTCGCGCAGTTCGGCCTCGACCTCGTTCCGCGGGCGCTCGAGCACCTGGGCCAGCACCACGAGCGGCACCGGCTCGTCGGCCACCAGCAGGATCGCCTCCAGGCTGGCTCGCAGGCCGGGGCCGGGCTCGGCGGGCTCGGGGTTCTCGGGAGTTGCGCTGGTCATTGGTCGTCGTCGCTTTCCGTCAGCTCATTGACGCTATCAGTGTCCCCGATGTCGGCGGGCCCTGTGCCGGTCCATGTCACGTAGAGCTCACCCAGCGGAGCGACCTGCTCGAAGGACACCGCGTCCTCGCGGTACAGCTCGAGCAGGGCCAGGAACGAGGCCACCACCTCGTAGCTGCCCGCGGCGTTGGCGGTCAGCCGCCGGAAGCTGGCCCGGCCGAGTTCCCGCAGCAAGGTGGCGATGACCCCGGCCTGGTCCCTGATGCTGATCATCGGGGCGTGGATGTGCTGGGTGTCGACCGTGGGCGGCGGCTTGGGGGTGAGCGCGAGCGAGGCGAGCCGGGCGAATTCGGCCGGGCCGAGGCCGAGCAGCACCTCGGGGAGCAGGCCGGCGAACCTGGGCTCGAGCGGGACCCGGCGCGGGAACCGGCGGGCCGCGGCGGTCATCCGGGCCGCGAAGACGGCCGCGACCTCCTTGTACGCGCGGTACTGCAGCAGCCGGGCGAACAGCAGGTCCCTGGCCTCGAGCAGGGCGAGGTCCTCCTCGTCCTCCACCTCCCCCGACGGCAGCAGCCGGGCCGCCTTCAGGTCGAGCAGGGTGGCCGCGACGACCAGGAAGTAGCTGACCTGGTCCAGGTCCCAGCCGTCGGAGCGCCCCGAGATATAGGCGATGAACTCGTCGGTGACCTGGGAGAGGGCGACCTCGGTGATGTCGAGCTTGTGCTTGGAGATCAGCGCGAGCAGCAGGTCGAACGGCCCCTCGAAGACGTCGAGGTGCACCTGGAAGGCGCTGGTCCGTGCCGCGCCGTCCTGGTCGCCGCCGGCTACCGAGTTCAGGTCCGTGCCCACGGTCATGACGGTAGCCGGTCCGGGCTATACCGCGGACTCGCTCGTCTCGCTGGCCTGGTCCTGGCGGAGGCTGCCCGGGGTGTCGCTCGCGGTCGCGCTCGCGCTGTCGGCTTCGGCGCGGTTGGTGCTGACGATCCGGCGGGCCAGCAGGCTGTCCTGGCCGCGGGCGTCGAGGTCGGCGAGCAGGACGGCGATGGCCTCGCGGACGATCCGGCCCCGGTCGGCGGCGGCGCCGTAGCGCAGCAACGCGAGCCGGGCGCGTTCCAGGTCAAGTAGTTCCTCAGCGGACAGGTAGACGGTGATCTTCTGGGTGTGCTTCTCCCGTCCGCTGGCCCGGCGCTGATCGCCCCCGTCCGGGTCGACGGGTCCAGGGGCGGCTGGACGCAAGAGTTCAGCAACCCCGGGCAGGCTTACCCTCCGTGATCGTCTCCTGCCTGCCGCCACCGCTCCAGTACCTCCTTGGCCAGCTCCCGGTAGGAATTAGCCCCTAGCGACCCCGAGTCGAAGCTGGTAATAGGTTCTCCGGCCACCGTAGCGTCCGGGAACCTCACCGTGCGGTTGATTACGGTATGAAATACCTTATCGCCGAAGCCATTAACGATGCTGGCCAGGACCTCGCGGGTGTGCAGCGTGCGCGAGTCGTACATTGTCGCCAGCAAGCCGTCGATCGTCAGCTTCGTGTTCAGCCGGCAGGAGACCTTCTCGATGGTCTCCATCAGCAGCGCCACGCCGCGCATCGCGAAGTACTCGCACTCGAGCGGGATGATCACCCCGTTCGCGCAGGCCAGCGCGTTGATGGTCAGCAGGCCCAGGGAGGGCTGGCAGTCGATCATGATGACGTCGTAGTCCGGCATCAGCGGCTGCAGCACCCCGCCGAGCACGTACTCACGGCCGACCTCGTGTACCAGCTGGACCTCGGCGCCGGACAGGTCGATGTTGCTCGGCAGCAGGTCCATGCCGTTGACGCCGGTCTTGTACAGCACGTCGTGCGCGGCGACGTCCCGCTCCATCAGCAGGTGGTAGACGGTGCTGTCGATGTCGTGCGGCTGGATGCCGAGGCCGACCGAGAGCGCTCCCTGCGGGTCGAAGTCGACGAGCAGGACCCGGCGGCCCTGCTCGGCCAGGGCGGCGCCGAGGTTGATCGTGGTCGTGGTCTTGCCGACGCCGCCCTTCTGGTTACAGACCGCGATAATGCGGGCGGGGCCGTGTTCTAGGAGCGGCTCGGGGTCGGGAAAGGCCGAATACGGCCGACCGGTCGGGCCCAGCTCACCTGCCTGGGGCTCGGTCAAGCGCGTCGCTGCCACCAGTGCGAACCTCCCGTGCTATGGCCGGGACGATGCCCACGGAACCTGGTCTTGGACTCTAGGGCCTGGACAAGGCGCCGGCAAGCAGGCTCGCCGTATACGCCCGATATCCACCTGCTGACCGGCCGGCTGCAACCGGTCGGGCGACCGCGGTGTTTACCCGTACGTGAACCAGACAGCCGACGCACCCGACCTGATCGCGGCGCAGCTGGCGGCCGACCTCGACGCGGGCTTCGCGGCGCTCGCGGCGAGCGGGTGCGCGGCCGCGGCGTGTTCGTTCCTGTCCGCGCGGAGCCGTCCGGCCGGCCGGGTCACCCCGCCTGCTGAGGACCTGTCCCCCGCCCGGCTGGTCCGCTGAGGGAGCGCACCACGAAACGGCGGGCGCGGCCCGGTGCGTGGTTTCCCAGACCCTCTGCGGCTAGGGCTGCGTGTTTTCGGGGTCGCGAGACTGGGGGCCCTCGCCCTCTTTCTGCTCGTCGGCGTGCTGTCTGGCTGGCCGGCGCTGCTTGGGCAGGGAGTCGGTGTAGTTGCTGTACATGCTCTCGGCCGTCCGGCTGGTCCGGCGGCTCATGACCCGCGTCTCGAAGCCGGTAAGTACCAAGAATGCGTAGATTCCGAACAGGAGTACCGCTGCGACGACGATGTATTCCCACCACACTGCGAATCACCTCGGTAGTGCTGACACAACGTCACTTACCCGAGGTAGCGTTCTTAATGTCGGCGCCCGGCGGGATAGCGCCCACCTCACTAGCCTCCACCTCAGGTACTCAAGTGGCTGCCGTGGCGTGTGGTATGTGCTGCTTCGACCGCTTACGACGTGGATGCCACATCCACGTCGCTGGAGCAGCATGGAAGTGGCATCCACGCCTTATGAGCCGGAGCCGGACACGTATCACCGGTCACGGCAGTGTGGTAGGAGCGCAGGGGCACCAGAGGCCGGCGCCGGGTAAAGGGCCGGGCTGGGGCTGGGACTTCTCCCACCAGGGCGCGGACGCATGCTCCGTCCCGGCGCTGGCCGGGTGTTCGGTGCCGGGCTGGTCCGCCGGGTGCTCGGTGCTGAACCGCTCGACGCGGGGCGCCCCGGCGCCGGGCTGGGCCGGGCCGGCGGCGTTGAGGTCGGTGGCCGGGACGTGGCCGTCCATGAGGTCGACGCCAGGGAAGTGCGCGGCCGCCGGCCCGGCGGCCGGCCGCCCACCGCCCGGCCACTGGCCGCCCAGCTGGCCTCCAAGCTGGGCGCCTAGGTGCTGGCCGCTCAGGTGGCCGTGGGAATCGTCGGGGTAGTGGCTGGCCGGCAGCAGCCGGAAGCCGCGCTTGAGGGACTTGACCCCGGGCAGCTCGAGGTGCGACCTCTTGGTGAGCACCTCGAGCTCGTGGATGGTCAGCGCGACGCCGACTTCGCCCCGCCCGGCGTGGATCCCGGCCAGCCGCCCGGCGTGGATCCCGGCCACCAGCCCGGTGACCTCGAAGAAGATGGACAGCCCGAGCTGGAGGGTGTGCACCCGGCGGCCGTCGACCAAGATGCTGACCGCGGGCTGCTGGACGGTGGTGATCCGGTGCGGGGCCAGGCCGACCAGTTCCCTGCTGCCCGGCATGTCCAGCGTGCGCCGGGCGGCTGAGAAGACGTCCCGGTGCTCGCGCCAGCCGGCCACGAGGACCTCCATCAGGTCGACCCTCAGCAGGCCGACCGCGGCCAGTGCCGCCTCGCGGACGGCGGCTTCCCTGGTCACCCGCGGCAGCCGCTCGAAGGCCCGGTCCATGGTGCGGCCCGCGGACATGACGTGCCTGGCCAGCGCCTCGTGAGCACCCTCGGACGAGCCGAAAAGCAGGTCGGCGGCGGTGAGCACGTCAATCGGCTCGGCCGCGGTCACGAGCCGATCTCCTCGAAGGTCGTGATGATGGCAGCCGGGAGAGGCTCGAGGCGCACCGTGTACGTCTCCTCCAGGTATGTCTCGTGGGGGCCGATCTCGTGGAGGTCCACCGGGCCGGGCGGTCCCGCGTCGGGCACGACCCGCACGTCCGAGGGCGGCGCCGCCGGCGGGTGCTTCCGCGGGCGCTTGCGCAACCGCCGCGCGGTCAGGGCCAGGGCTGCGGCGGCGGCCGCGACGGCCACGGCAGCCAGCGAGACGATGACCGGCTTGGGGACCTTCTTCGTCGCCGAGGTCAGGACCGCCGTGGCGAGGGGCTCGGCGGACGCCTCGGCGGAAGCGGCGCTCACTTGGCCGCTGGCGTCGACCGCGGTCACCACGAAGTAGTAGGTAGTCCCGTTGGCCAGGCCGGTCACCGTGGCATTCGTGCTGGTGGTGCTCGTGACCGGGGCACCAGGGGCGAAGCCGGGGCTGGTCCCCTCGTAGACGTGGTAGCTGGCCGGCGGCGGGCCGCCGGCCGATGCGGGCGCGGTCCAGGACAGGCCCACCTCGGCGTTACCCGGGGTCGCGGTCAGCCCGGTCGGTGCTCCCGGCGCTCCGGGCGCCGTTGCCGTGGTTCCGCCGGACGGTGACGTCGAGGCGGCCCCGGTGGCCGACGCGCTCGCCGACGCGGAGGCCGGGGCGCTGGCCGCCGGGGTGGCGGAGGCCTCGCCCGACTTCCCGCCCTGGAGTTTCGCCTGGTTGACCGCGGCGACGGTGAAGTAGTAGGTGGTGCCGTTGGCCAGGCCGGTCACGGTGTAGCTGGTGCCGGCGACCAGGCTCGCGTTGACCGGCGCGCCGGATTCGCCGCCGGGTCGGGTTCCCTGGTAGATCTCGTAGCCGCTGATGCCGGTGCCCCCGGCGGGCCCGGGCGCCGTCCAGGACAGGGCGACCTGGCCGTTGCCGGGGCTCGCGGTCAGGCCGTTCGGTGGTCCGGGTTTAGTGATCGCCGCCGTCGGCGTGGCCGATGCGGCACCCGAGGCGGGACCCTCGCCGGCCTTGTTGACCGCGGTCACCGTGAACGAGTAAGTGGTCCCGTTGCTGAGGTTCTTCACGGTCGCGCTCGTGCCCGTGACGCTGGCGACCGGTTTCTGGTCGGCTCCCTGGTAGACGCGGTAGCCGGTGATCGCCGCGCCGCCGTCCGAGCCCGGCGCCCTCCACGACAGGCTCACCTGGGCGTCGCCCGCGGTCGCGGTCAGCCCGTTAGGCGCCCCCGGCGCGGTGACCGGGGCCACCGGGGTGGCCGAGACCTCGGCCGAGGCCGCGCTGCGCAGGTTGGCGTCGTTGACCGCATCGGCGGTGAAGTAGTAGGTGGTGCCGTTCTTCAGCCCGGTCACCGTGTAGCTGGTGCCGCCGATCAGCCCGCCGTTGACCGGGCTCCCCGGCTCACCGCGGGAGCTGGTGCCCAGGTAGACGTCGTAGCCGATGATCGCCGCGCCGCCATCGGAGGTGGGCGGGCGCCAGGACAGGGTTATCTGGCC
>Ga0318493_10000683_pt1 | contig 10710 bp, 10 predicted proteins | sample GRESIP108b1f23_FD_203294 | JGI IMG/M metagenome (GOLD analysis project Ga0318493, IMG submission 203294) | Tropical soil microbial communities from Luquillo Experimental Forest, Puerto Rico - GRE.SIPMG.108b1f23 | ecosystem: Environmental > Terrestrial > Soil > Tropical forest > Bulk soil...
CGGTCGCGATCGGCGTGCCGGTCGGGACGATCGCCGCGTTTGCCGACCAGGGCTCGATCGCCTTCGAGATGCGCGGGCGCGACGGCGCGACCGGCCAGGTCGTCGGCATGTGCGCGGATCGCGAGGTGGGGCCGATGCGCGTCATCGACGTGCGCTCGATGACCTGGTACGGACCCGCTCACGACATCATGCACGAATGGTCGAGCCAGTTGGTCGAGCTCTCGAACACGCCGAAAGACCAGCAGGTGAAGCACTCGGCGTACTTCACGCTCATGCCCTGGTGAGCGCCGGATGTTCTCCGACCCATCGTTCTGGAGCCGGCTCCAGTTCGGCTTCACCGTCACCTATCACTACCTGTTCCCGCAGCTCACGATGGGGCTGGCCTGGTTCCTGGTCTACTGGAAGTGGCGCGCACTGCGGACGGGCAACGAGGAGTACGACCGCGCCGTCCGCTTCTGGGCGCACATCTTCGGGCTCAACTTCGCGGTGGGCGTGGTGACGGGCATCCCGATGGAGTTCCAGTTCGGGACGAACTGGGCGGGCTTCACGCGTCAGTCGGGCGGCGTGATCGGCCAGACGCTCGCGATGGAAGGCATGTTCGCGTTCTTCCTCGAGAGCGCGTTCATCGGCGCGCTGCTCTTCGGCGAGAAGCGGCTGGGACCGCGCGGCCACTTCGCCGCGGCGCTGGCGGTCGCGTTGGGAAGCTGGCTGTCGGCCTACTTCATCCTCGTCACCAACGCCTTCATGCAGTACCCACAGGGATACGTCGTCCTGGCCGACGGATCGCTGGGGATCGGCGCGGCGAGCGACTACCTGCTGAATCCCTGGGCCTGGATCCAGTTCGCGCACAACCAGCTGGCCGCGCTCGTGACGGGGTCGTTCGCGGTCGCTTCGATCGGCGCGTTCTACGCGCTGCGCGGCGTTCACCTCGTCCAGTCGCGCCTCTATCTGCGCGCGGGAACGGCCGTCGGGCTGGTCGCTTCGCTTCTCGTCGCGTTCCCGACGGGTGACCAGCAGGCGAAGATGGTCGCGCGACACCAGCCGGTGACGCTCGCGGCGATGGAGGGCCGGTTCGCGAGCGGGCCGATGGCCGGCATCGCGGTGATCGGCCAGCCGAACCTCGCCGAGAAGCGGCTCGACAACCCGATCGAGATCCCCGGCGCGCTGAGCTTCCTCGCCTACGGCACGTTCGCGAGCGTCGTGCACGGGCTCGACGAATACCCCGAGGACGTCTGGCCCGACAACATCGAGCTCCTGTACTACGCGTTCCACCTGATGATCACGCTCGGGACGCTGTTCATCCTGCTGATGGCGGCCGGGGCGTTCCAGAGCTGGCGCGGCCGGCTCGAATCCAGCCGCGGGCTGCTCTGGCTGCTGTTCCTCTCGCTGCCGTTCCCGTACATCGCCAACACGCTCGGCTGGCTGACCGCCGAGCTCGGACGGCAGCCCTGGCTGATCTACGGGCTCTTCCGCACGCGCGATGGCTACAGCCGGGTGGTGAGCAACGGCGACGTGATCTTCACGCTGATCGGCTTCACGGGCCTCTATTTCGTGCTCGGCGTGCTGTTCCTCGTGCTGGTCGGCCGCGAGATCGGCCACGGGCCCGAAGAGGAGCAAGCGTGATCGCGGCCTGGTACGGGGTCGTGAGCTTCATGCTGATCGCCTACGTGGCGCTCGACGGGCGCAACTTCGGCGTCGGCATGCTGCACTGGCTCGTCGCGCGAACGCCCGCGGAGCGGCGTCAGGTCGCCGCGGCGATCGGACCGCTCTGGTCCTGGGACGAGGTGTGGCTGATCGCCTTCGGCGGCGCGCTGGTCGTGGCGTTCCCGCGCCTGCTCGCCTCGGCGTTCGCCGGCTACTACCTGGCCCTGTTCCTGATCCTGTGGTGCCTGGTCTTGCGCGGCGTGTCGCTCGAGGTGGGCGGGGTCGTCGACGATCGCCTCTGGCACGGCTTCTGGGATTTCGTGTTCGCGTTCTCGAGCAGCCTGCTCGCGATCCTGTTCGGTGCTGCAGCCGGCAACGTGGCGCGCGGCGTGCCACTCGACGCGCGCGGCGAGTTCTCGATGGCGTTCTTCACGGACTGGCGCGTCACGGGCGAGGTCGGGCTGCTCGACTGGTACACGGTCTCGGTCGGAGTCTTTGCGGCGGTCGTCCTGGCCGCTCACGGAGCGACCTATCTCACCTGGAAGACCGAAGGGCCGGTGCACGAGCGGAGCCGCTTCTTCGCGAAGCGATTCTGGTTCGCCGCGCTGCCGCTCTTCGCCGCGGTCTCGGTCGAGTCCTGGGTGGTGCGCCCCGAGGTGCCGGAGCACGCGTTCGGCAATCCGCTCTGCTGGCTGGGGCTCTTCGGGGTCGCGGCCTCGATCGTCGCGTTGCTCTCGGCGTTCGCGAAGGGCCGAGAGGGCAGGGCGTTCGCGGCGTCCTGCTTCCTGCTGGTCGCGATCCTCGCGACCGGTGCGGCGGCGATCTTCCCGGTGATGCTCCACTCGACGTTGGCGCCGGAGAGCTCGCTCACCGCCTACGACGTCGCGTCCTCGCCGACCGCGCTCTGGCTCGCGTCGCTCTGGTGGCCGATCGCGCTCGCGCTCACGCTCGCCTACTACGTCGCGATCTCGCGCCGCTTCGCGGGAAAGGTCGGCGTCACTTCCCCTTGAACACCGGCTCGCGCTTCTCGAAGAACGCGCGCGGGCCTTCGCGTGCATCCTCGGAGGCCATCACCGCCATGCCGTGCTTCTGCTCGATCGCGAAGGCCTCGGTTTCGGACAGCGTCTCGGTCTGGCGCAAGGTCGCGACGATCGCCTTCACCGCGAGCGGGCCGTTCTTCGCGATGCGCGCCGCGATCTCGCGCGCCTTGGCGAGCGCCTGGCCGTCGGGGACCACGTGGTTCACGAGCCCGAGCTCGTGGGCGCGCTTCGCGGGCAGGTCCTCGCCGCAGAGCAACATCTCGGCGGCCACGGCGTAGCCGATCTGCCGGCGCAGCCGCACGGCGGAGCCGGCCATCGGGAACAGGCCGCTCTGCACCTCGGTCACTCCGAAGACCGCGCTCTCGCCGGCGACGCGGATGTCGGTGCCCTGCAGGATCTCGGTGCCGCCCGCGCGCGCGAAGCCTTCGGCCGCGAGGATCACGGGCTTGGTCGGCCGGTAGGTCTTGAGCCAAGCGCCGTAGATCAGCGCCGGCTCGCGCATCGCGCGCTCCATCCACTCGTTCTCGGGCTTGCCCGAGCCCATCTTGCCGATCTCGGCGAGATCCATCCCGGCGCAGAACGTGTTTCCCTTGCCGGTGAGGATCGCGACGCGCAGCTCGTCGTCGCGGTCGAGCCCCTGCCACGCGTCGTAGAGGCGGCACATCGACTCGCAGTTGATCGCGTTGCGCTTCTCGGGGCGGTTCAGCGTGACGGTGAGGACGGGTCCGTCCTTCTCGACGATGACGGCGGGATCGGCCATGGCTGGCGTCATACCCGAATCGCGCGAGGACAATCAAGCGCTGCGGAAGTAGTGCCCAAGGTCGATGTCCGCGAGCAGACCCGGGTGCGTCGGTCGCCAGCGCACGACCTCGCGCGTGCGCGCGCTCGAGGTGGGGTTGTCGAGCTGTGCGAACGCGGCGAGGAAGCCGAGGTGCTTCTCGGCGTCGCTGGCCGCGACGCGGACGGCCGACACTCCCAGCCCACGGCCGATGGCTTCGGCGATCGCGCGGAAGGGCACGCCTTCGTCGGCGGCGCCGTGCAGCCGGGAGCCCGCGGGCGCCGACTCCAACGCCAGCCGGTACAGGCGCGCCGCGTCGAGCGTGTGCACCGCGGGCCAGCGGCTCGTGCCGTCGCCGACGTACGCGGCAGCCCCGTTCTTGCGCGCGAGCTCGATCAGGATGGGGACGAACCCGTGCCGGTCGAGCGAGCTGTGCACGGAAGGCGCGAGCCGCACGACCGAGGACCGGACGCCGTGCGCGGCGAGTGCGACGGCCGCGTTCTCCGAATCGATGCGCGGCCCGCTCGGGAGGCCGTCGTCTTCGGTCGCCACGCGGCCGGGCGCAGCGTAGGAGAGCAGGAGCGTCCCCGACGTCACGACCAGCGGCTTGCCCGAGCCTTCGAGCGCGGCGCCCATCGCTTCGATCGCGCGGAGGTCCGCAGCGGCCGCGCCCGCGTAGTCGCCGCTGAAGGAGATGTCGTGCTTGTAGGCGAGGTGGATGACGCCGTCCGCGGCGGCCGCGGCGTCGCGCAGGACGTCCAGATCGTCGAGGCTCCCGCGCCGGGCCTCCGCGCCCGCGCTCTTCAGTGCGACTGCGGATGCCTCGGAGCGGGCGAGGCCGACGACCTGGTGTCCGGCCGCGAGAAGATCTGGGACGAGCGCGGAGCCGATGTGGCCGGAGGCGCCGGTGACGAAGACGCGCATGGGGGGTCCTCCTGATGTCAGATCATGACATCGAAGTGTACCATCCCCCGGTGGCTCGGTGGAGACCCAGAGCGCGCGAACGGCTCGAGCAAGCCGCGATGGCGCTGTTCCGGGAGCGCGGGTACGCGCGCACCACGGTCGGCGAGATCGCCGCGCGCGCCGGCCTCACGGAGCGGACCTTCTTCCGCTACTTCAGCGACAAGCGCGAGGTGCTGTTCTCGGGCGCGCCGATGCTCGAGGCGCTGATCGTCGAGGGCGTCGCGAGCGCTCCGGCGAAGTCGGCGCCGCTCGAAGCGGTCGTGGCCGGACTGCTGGCCACCGCGCCGATGTTCGCGGAGCGCCGCAGCTTCGCGAGGAGACGGCGCCGCCTCATCGCCGCGCATGCGGAGCTCGAAGAGCGCGAGCTGATCAAGCTGGCTTCGCTCGCTGCCGCCGTCGCGGCCAGCCTGCGGAAGCGCGGCGTCGCCGATCCCACCGCCGGTCTGATTGCCGAGACGGGGATCGCGATCTTCAAGAACGCCTTCGAGCGCTGGGTGAACGACGACGAGCAGCGCGACCTCGCGGAGCACGTTCGAGCGACGCTCCGCGAGCTGAAAGGCGCCGCCTCGACGAAACGGTGACGAGCTCGCGAAGGAGGGCCCGGGCGCGCGCGTGCTGGCATCGAAGCAGCGATGTCGAAGCATGCGCTCTGCGTGTGGGCGATCGCCGCGGTCTTCATGGCTCCGGATTCGGCGCTGGCCTGGACCCGACCGGGGCACTCGGTCACGGCCGCGATCGCCTGGGACGATCTGGCGGGGACCGACCGCGGCGTGATCGAGGCGCTCACGGCGCTGCTCCCGGCACACCCGGATCGCGGGCCCTTCGAGGTCGCCGCCGGCCGTGCGACGGGCGACGATCGCACGCGCCGCCTGGCGCTCGAGTGTGCGCGGTGGCCCGACGACGCGCGCGGCACGCTCTGGGACCACCCGACCTGGCACTACGCCTTCCGGCCGCTGGTGCGCGCCGAGGACGCGCCGCCGGCGAAGCCGAAGGACGACCCCATTGGCGACGCGCAGGAAGCCTTCGCGCTGAACGTGCGCGTGCTCGCGAACGGGCTCGCATCCGACGCCGAGCGCGCGGTCGCGCTGTGCTGGGTGATGCATCTGGTGGGCGATATCCACCAGCCGCTGCACACGGCGCAGCTCTTCTCTGCGGCGTTCCCGAACGGCGACCGGGGCGGCACGCTGCAGTTCGTGAAGGACCCGCAGACGGGCGAAGCGATCAGCCTCCACTGGTTCTGGGACGACGCGGTGAATCGCGCCGGCGAGCCGGAGGCGGTGGTCGCGCGGGCGCGCGAGCTCGAGACAGGGCTTCCGCGCGCGAACCTGGAGGAGCTCGGCGCGCCCGCGCACGCGCGCGACTTCGCGGCCTGGGCCGCGGAGAGTCACGCGCTCGCGACGTCGCTCGGCTACCGCGCCGGACTCGCCGCAGGCGCGAGCAAGGAGACGGCGGCGGTGCTGCCCGCGGACTACGTCAGCGCCGCAACGCAGGCCGCCGAGCGCCGCGCCGTGCTCGCGGGCCATCGCCTCGCCGACGTCCTGCGCGAGGCGCTTGGCCGCTGAGAGACCGGTTCGGGGTGAGCTGGGCGTAGCGTCAGGGAATCGCCGCCGCCTGGGCAGCAGCGACAGCCGTGTCTCGATCCGCCGGGGTGAGGAAGCCCGCGGTGACGGCGGCATCGGCCGCGGCCGTGAACTTCGCCACGTAGCTGGCGTGGGTCGGGTAGAGCCGGGACAAGGTCGAGCTCGGCAGCTCCGTGAAGAATCCCGAGAGCAGGCAGAGCCCGGAGGAGCGCAGCGCGGGATCGCTGATGCTGCCCGTGACGAACAGCGTGTTGAGCGTCTCCTCCACCAGCGTGATCAGCGACGCTGGATCGATGCTGAGACTGTTGGGGTTCACCGCAGCGAAGTTGATCGCCGAATAGGTCTCCGTCGGGACCTGGATGTCGGGCAGGCGAATCCCTCCGAGCGCATTGCCGAACTGGTCGCGCAGCACCACGTCGTAGACGAACAGGAACAGCGCCGTCGAGATCCGCGGCGAGTGCGGCGGCTGCACTCCCTGGCTCAGCCAGCGCTGGAGTGCGACGAGCGCGGCGTCCTCGACTTCCCACAGCGGCATGTTGTTGGCCTGGTTGACGCCGTCGAGGATGGTGCCGGTCCCGGTGATCGGCGTGCCGAACTGGCACATCGGGAGCGGGACGTTGGGCTGGTCGCGCGCGATCGTGGCCAGCTCGTAGGACGCCTCGTGGGTGTCGATGTGCGCGGCACCGGGAAGCTCCCAGGTGCGCAGCGTGGCGGTGTCGGCCTGTCTCGACATGCCGGCGCCCAGCTCCTCGATGTCACCCTCCGTGTTGACCTGGATGAAGGGCGCGTGGTTATCGGAGCGAATGAACGCCGGGAGCGGTGAGGTCGCGATCAGCCCGTTGCCGAGCGGCGCTCCGACCGCGGCGCGGCCGACGGCGATGAAGCCGTCGAAGGCGTGCGTGACCGGCTGGATGGCGTTCACGTAGGTGACGATGCGGAACGCCGACTGCGAGTCACCGCCGCCGATCAGCCGGGTGGGGACGAGGCCGCCGAGCAGGGTGGCGCTGTTCGCGCGAACCGCTTGCGCCGCCTGCGTGAACACGTCGTACGACTGCCCGTCGTTGCTCGCGCCGAGTGCGCCGTAGCGCAGCGGGTCCCAGACCGCGAGATCGCTCATCCCCGCCGCCTGGGCAGTCACTCCCACGTAGGCGTACCCGTCGCGCAGCGCCTGCGGGTAGATCTGCGACCAGAGCGGGTCCTGGTCGCCCCCGGTCGTATCGTTCAGCCACTCGAACACGACGGTGCCATTGAACTTCGCCGGGTCGGTCGGGTAGCGCACCAGGAGCCGCGTCGTGTACGGCACGTTGGTCTGCGCGACCGACACACCCCACGCCCCGTTCGAAGTCCAGAACCCGAGCTGGCGGTAGACCGTGGCTCCGCCGGACATCTGGAACTCCCGCTCCACGTAGCCGAGCGCAGCGAGATCGATCACCGGAGCCTGGGGAATGGCTGCGGTCGTCGGGACCGCGTCGTACGGGTGGCCGTGGATCCCGCTCCCCGGTGGATTCTCCGAGAGCGTGGGCGGGCTCGCGGCGGCGCGTGTCGCGAGGGGGAGCGCGGCGAAGCATGCGAGCAGCAGCATGGCGGTGGGGCGGGAAACGACCTGCATCTGGAATCCTCCTGATCGAGCGGAGGAATTTCCGCACGGGCCGCTCGCAGCGACAATGACCGCCTGCGCCGTTCTCTTGTCAGTTCGCGTCGGTTCTGCGCGCGCGGCGGTAGTCGCTCGGGGACTGTCCCGACCAGCGGCGGAAGGCCCGGGTGAAGGCAGGCGCGTCGGAGAAGCCGAGCAGCGCCGCGGCCTCGCTCACGCCGACCCGGTCGATGGCCAGGTAGCGGCGGGCGAGGCTCAAGCGGAGGTCGTCGAGGATGGCCTTGAAGCAGGTGCCCTCCAGCTCGAGCCGGCGCACCAGGGTGCGCCGCGACATGTGGAGCGCGCACGCGACGTGGTCCGCGCTGGGACTGCCGCTGGCGAGCTCCGCCGCGAGTCGCTCGCGCACGAGATGGGTGAGCGGCTCGGCCATCGGCAGCTCGGAGACGCGCTCCTCCGCCAGCCGCTGCAGCAGCTGGTGCAGCTTGCGGTTCGGCTTGGGGATGTGCCGGTCGACGAGCGCAGCGTCGAAGACGATCGCGTCGCAGGGCGCCGAGAACCGCAGCGAAGCTCCGGCAAAGGCGCGCTCGGAGAGCGTGCGGTCCGCCGGCTCCTCGTGCATCAGCCAGACCTCGAGCGGGGTCCCCGGAGGCTCGCGCTCGAATCCCCGGTAGAACGACGCGAGCTGGAAGTCGGCGGCCGCGCGGTTCAGCGGAACCCGGCTGGCGAAGCGCAGGATGGCGCGGCCGTCGACGCGTTCCAGGCTGATGTCCAGGCCGTCGTTCAAGAGCCGCGCGTAGCGGGCGAGGAGCGGCACGGACTCGGCGATGCTGGTCGCCGAGCAGGCGAGATACTCGAGCAGGTCGTATTCACCGGTCTCTGCCTCGAGCGCCGCGTGGAGCCCGAGGTCGGGGTCGCGCGTCAGCGCCACCGCGCCGTCGAGCATGGTGAGCACGGCGGACACGGGGATGCGGGCCTCGAGATCCCGCGGCACGAGGCGCTCCAGGTCTTCGGCCGGCAGCGTCTTGCGGCGCGCGAGGATGCGCAGGAAGGGCATGCAAAGGCGCACCGAAAGGGTCGGATCCGAGGTTGTGGGGACCGGCAGGCCGAGCTTCGCCACGCACCTCTGCTTCGCCTCGGCGCTCGCGAGCGCCCGTGCCGCAGCCCGCAGCGATGGAACCCTGCGTCGCATCTCCGCTTCTCGCCGCTTGCGAGGATACGCTCGCGGCGCGGAGCGCGTCCACGGCCGCTACGACATCCCCAGCGAGAGCAGGTTCGGCAGCGGCTGGTACAGCTCCTCGAGGTACGCGACGTCCTTGGGGTCGAGCTGGAGCTCGGTCGCGGCGACGAGCTGGTCGAGCTGCGCGAGGCTCGAAACGCCGACCACGGGCGCGGAGACCTCGGGCTTGGCGAGCAGCCAGGCGACCGCGATCTGCGCCGGCGCGACACCGTACTTCTGCGCGGTCTCGACCACGCGATCGGCGATGTCGAAGTCGCGCGCGCCGCGGTAGAGGCTCTGCGTACGCAAGCGGTCGGCGCCCTTCGAGCGGCTGGTCGAGCCGCCCGCGAAGCCGCCCTTGTACGAGCCGGCGAGGATCCCGCGCGCGAGCGGCGACCAGGGCGTGAGACCGACACCCGACTGGGCGCAGTACGGATTCATCTCGCGCTCTTCTTCGCGGTAGATCAGGTTGTAGTGGTTCTGCATCGAGATGAAGCGGGTCCAGCCGTTCATCCGGGCGGTGAGCTGCAGCTCGGCGAACTGCCACGCGAACATCGACGAGGCGCCGAGGTAGAGCGCCTTGCCCGCGCGCACCACGTCGTGCAGCGCCTCGAGCGTCTCCTCGATCGGCACCCGTGCCTGTCCCGGCACGCCGTGCGGGTGGCGGTGGATCACCAGGTGGTCGACGTAGTCGAGCCCGAGCCGCTGCAGGCAGCCGTCGACGCCCTCGAGCACGTGCTTGCGCGACAGCCCGCCCTGGTTGGCGCCGCGGCCCATCGGCATGGCGATCTTCGTGGCGAGCACCACCTCGTCGCGAGGCGCGAGCTCGCGCAACAGCTTCCCCACCACCTGCTCGCACGCGCCGAGCCCATAGAAGTCGGCGCAGTCGAAGTAGAAGAGCCCGCGCTCGAGCGCTGCCCGGAAGATCGGCCGCGCGTCGTCCACGCCGAGCGTCCAGTCGCCGGTGTGGCCGCGCCCCGGCTCGCCGAAGTTCATCGTGCCCAGGCACAGCCGCGAGACGCGCAGGCCCGAGCTCGCACCGAGCTGAACGGTCTTGAGCATGCGCGCGATTCTAATGGACCACGGTGAGCAACAGCGAATGCACCCCGTTCCAGCAGATCTGCACGCCGATGCAGAGCAGGATGAACGCCGAGAGGCGCATGAACACGCTCGTGCCGACGCGGCCCACGCGCTTCAGGATCGGATCGGCGTAGCGGTAGCAGACGTAGACGGAGAGCGAGACCAGCACCACGCCGACGATGTGGGCGAGCGCGGTCATCCCCAGCTCGCGCATGCCCTGCTCGGGGTTGGCGCCGAGCGTAATCGCGACCGAGATCGAGCCGGGCCCGACCGTGAGCGGCATGGTCAGCGGATAGAACGCCCGCTGGCCCAGGTCGTCGCGCTCTGCCGCCACCGCCGGAGCCTTGCCGGCCATCGGCACCATCGTGGTCGGCGCGTTCAGCAGCGACCAGGCGATGCCGCAGACCACCAGTCCGCCTCCGACCTGCACTGCGGAGATCGACAGGCCGAGGAAGTCGAGCACGTAGGACCCGATCAGGATCGACCCGATCAACAGCAGGAAGCTGTTGATCGCCACCGACCGCGCCATGGTGCGCCGCTCCTCGGACGTGAGCCCCGAAGTCGACGCCAGAAAGAAAGGCGCGCCGGCGAGCGGATCGACGATCGGCAGCAGCCCTCCGACCGCCACCAGCACGATCGCGAAGAAGCGGTTCAGCTCAGCCATGGGGCTTCTCCAGGACGTGGAGTCAGCGCTCGAGCACGAGCTGGTTCGATCGCTTGCCCATGCGATGTGAGGGAGTGCAGGCGAGCAGCGCCTGCCAGCCAGTGCCCGAGAGGGCGGCGTCGACGCGCGCACGCTCGGCGCTGGACAGTGC
>Ga0318493_10000684_pt1 | contig 10708 bp, 8 predicted proteins | sample GRESIP108b1f23_FD_203294 | JGI IMG/M metagenome (GOLD analysis project Ga0318493, IMG submission 203294) | Tropical soil microbial communities from Luquillo Experimental Forest, Puerto Rico - GRE.SIPMG.108b1f23 | ecosystem: Environmental > Terrestrial > Soil > Tropical forest > Bulk soil...
GCCCGAGCCCGGGCCGTATCACCGCAGAGCCGGCTACCGTCCGACGGTCGCGAACCACGCGTTCGCGCGAACCCTCCCCTCTTCCCCTGGCTCGCACCGCCTCGAACGCCCGAGACCGCTTTCGCGCCCCGCGGCGAGCGCCGCCGAGGAAGGTGTCGCGTCCATGATCCTCCGTCCTTCTCTCCCCTCCGCTCTGCTCGCGCTCTCGGTGGTCGCGTGCTCCGCGAGCGCCGGGAGCCCGGAGCGCGCGGTGGCGCCCGCCGCCGCGCACGCGGCGACGCAGGCGCTGCCGCGACTGGTCTTCTTCATGAACCCCAACGGCGTTCCGTGTCAGATGCAGGACCGCGTGCTTCGGACCATGGCGGCCGAGCTGAACGGTCGGGCCGCGCTCGTCTACTACAGGACGACGGAGGCGGCCGACCTCGCTGAGTTCGCCCGGTACGGCATCCGGTCGCTGCCGATGCTCCTCGTCACCGACGCCGAGGGCCGCGAGGTGCGCCGCGCGACCCCCGGCATCCACTCGGCGGAGGAGATCCGCCAGCTCCTCGCCCCGTGATGGCGCTCGAGCTCGGTCCGTCGGCGCTCGCGCTGACATTCGGCGCCGGGCTCGCGAGCGTCGCGAGCCCGTGCGTGCTCCCGGTCGTTCCGATCGTCGTGACGGGGACCGCCGAAGACCATCGCTGGCGCCCTGCGCTGGTCGTGGCCGGGATCGCGGCGAGCTTCGTCGCCATGGGGGTGGTGACGAGCCTGTTCGGCGCGATCGTCGGCCCCGCGCTCCCGTGGCTCGAGAAGGCGGTCGGCGCGCTGGTCGTGACGTTCGGGCTCCTCCTCCTGCTCGACGTGAACGTCTTCAAGCGGCTCGTGATGCTGCAGCGCATCCGCAGCCCCGGCGGCGGACGCTGGTCCGGGCTCCTCCTCGGCCTGAGCCTCGGGCTCGTCTGGATCCCATGCGTCGGGCCGATGCTGTCGAGCGTCCTCGCGACCGTCGCGGCGAAGGGGACGCTCGGGACCGGCGTGGTGCTCCTCGTCGTGTACTCGCTGGGCTTCGCGGTCCCGATGCTCGCGGTCGGCTATGGATCGCAGGCGCTGCGTCAGCGGATCCGCTCGGTCGCCGGCAGGCCCCGCGCGGTGCGCTGGGCGTCGGGGCTCCTCCTCGTCGCGTTCGGTGCCGTCATCCTTCGGAAGGGGATGCTGTTCGCAGGCATGTGAGCGGGCGCGGCCTTGCGCCCCTCACGGAGGAGACATGACCATCCGCGATCTCATCGCCCGCGGCGCAGAGGGCCGCGGCCTCACGCGCGATCAGACGGTCCAGCTCCTGCGCGGAATCCGCGCGGGCTCGGACGAGCAGTACCTCGCCATGTCCGCCGCGGCGTCGCTGAGCCGCCGCACGTTCCAGGGCGGCGAGGTGCACGCGCAGCTCGGCGTCAACTTCGGCCCGTGCAGCATGGACTGCGAGTTCTGCGTCTTCGGCGAGAAGCACGGGCTCGCCGGCGAGCCACTCGAGATGTCGCCCGACGAGGCGGCCGAGGTGGCGCGCCGCTTCGTGAACGACGGAGCCCACGCCGTCTACCTGATGGACACCGCCGACTTCCCCTTCGACCGGTTCCTGGCGGTCGGGCGGGCGGTGCGCGAGGCCATCGGCCCGGAGCTTCCGCTCGTCGCGAACACGGGTGACTTCGGCGAGGTGAGCGCCCGTCGTCTGCGCGAGACGGGGTTCACCGGCATCTATCACGTGCGTCGGCTCGGTGAGGGCGCGGTGAGCCGCATCCCGCCCGAGCACCGGCTCCGGACGATGCAGCACGCCCGTGCGGCGGGGCTCGAGGTGCTCTCCTGCCTCGAGCCCATCGGCCCGGAGCACGGCCCCGAGCAGCTGGCCGACGTCGCCTTCCAGGCGCTCGACGCCGGCGTGACGATGTACGCGACGATGCGGCGGATCCCGGTGCCGGGGACGGCGCTCGCCGCCGAGGGGATGATCCCGGAGGCTGAGCTGGCGCGGATCACCGCCGTGATCCGGCTCGCGGCGGGCGACCGGATCCGCGGCATGGGCGTCCACGAGCCCAACGTCGCCTCGCTGATGGCCGGCGCGAACGTCCTGTACGCCGAGGCCGGCCCGAACCCGCGCGACACGCGCAAGGAGACGAGCGAAGGGCGGGGGCGATCCGTCTCGACCTGCCGGACCTTCCTGTGGGACGCGGGGCATGACGTCCGCGCGCGATCTGCGCTGGCGCCGCGGGCGTGGGACCGCGAGGTCGCCTGAGCGCGTCGAGCGGCGTGATTCCGGTCAGATGGCGTTCTTGAAGCGGCGGCCGGCGCTGGGCACGGGGGCTCCATGCGGCTCGAGGCCATTCTCATCGCCCCTGGAGGTAGCAGACCACCTTCTGCTCGAAGCTGTTCGCGTTGAGCCAGAGCGTCCGCCCGTCCCCCTCGAGCGGGAAGTCCACGACGCGCACCGCGTTCGAGAGCCGCGCGTCGTCGGGCAGGAGCTGCGGGAGCCGGTTCGGCGCGCCGCGGAGCCGCGCCTCGTCGAGCGCGTGGCCCGGGTACGACGGGTAGAGCGCGAGGTAGAGCATGTTCGCCTCGACCAGGTCGTTGAAGAAGTGCGAGCCGAGCGACACGTCGGGGACGACGTCGCCGATCTTCATGACCTCGCAGAGGACCGACACCCGCTGGATCTCGGCGAAGGAGACCGGCACGCCGAGGGACGGCGTCGTCGTCCCCCAGCGGCCGGGGCCGACGAGCAGGACGCTCGGGCCGCGCTCCCTGCGCACGGCGCGACCGACGACGCGGGCCACCTCGTGGCGGTCCTGCGTGCCGAGCGTCGCGTAGACGTCCGGATCGACGTAGACGATCCGGTCGATGCGGGTGCTCGCGCTCTGCCCGACGACCGGGCCGCGGCTGGCGAGCAGGACCGCCTCCTCCGGGAGGTTCGCGGGCGGGGGCACGATGGCGCCGCCCTCGCGCACCTGCAGCGGCCGGCACTGCACGAGGTTCAGCCGGTAGTCGCCCCCGGCGAGGAAGTTCGCGGTGAACTCGACGTCGACCGGGTAGCGGTAGGCATCGCGGAGCGTCTCGAGCAGCGCCTTCATCTCGTCGACGAGCGGCGTCTGCCACAGCAGCCGGTCGAAGGTGAGGAGCCACCCGCCGCGCCCGCCCGGGCGCGGGTTCGCGAACAGCTCCGCGGGGACGTCGGGGCTCTCGCGCAGCACGTCCTCGACGGGCATGGCGCCGAAGCTCCGCGCCTCGAGGTCGATGACGTCGACGCGCCGCTGCGCGAACTCCCCGACCTGCTCGAGGCTGGCCTCCGGGCGCAGGTTCGGGGCGTTCAGCGCGACGATGCGCGTGTAGTCGTCGTCGGCGCGGTCGACGGCGCGCGTGCCCATCCCGAAGACGAGTCGCACCACGCCCGCCTGCGGGTCGATCGCGTGGTTCCAGACGTACGGGTTGTAGGAGAGCGCGACGCCCGCGCACTGCGGGTAGAAGAGCCGCCCGTGCACCGCGCCGGAGACGCGCTGCACGAGGATCGCCATCTGCTCGTCCCGATCGAGGAGGCCGCGGTGCTCGCGGTAGCGGAGCGCCTCCTCGCTCATCGCGCTCGCGTAGACCTCGCGGACGGCGGCGAGGAAGGCGGCGAGCCGCTCCTCCGGCGCGCCCTGGTTCGGGCAGAAGACGCTCTCGTACTTGCCCGTGAAGGCGTTGCCGAAGCCGTCCTCGAGCAGGCTCGACGACCGGACGATGATGGGCGACTGCCCGTAGAACTCGAGCATCGCCACGAGCTGCCGCTCGACGAAGGCCGGGAACGTGCCGGCGAGGATCCGCTCCCGCGCCTCGGCCGCGCCCTCGAGGAACGAGGCCGGATCGCGCTGCTTCTGCCGCGCCGACCAGACGCCGTTCCGGACGAGGTAGGTGTAGAAGACGTCCGACCCCACGAACCACGAGTCGTGAGGCTCGAGCCGCCGCGTCCAGGCCCGGTCCGCCCGGGCCAGGATCGCGCGGGCGAGGAGCATGCCCGCCGCCTTGCCGCCCACGAGCCCGGTGCCGATCATGCGTCGCCGGATCGCGAACAGGTCGTCGAGCTCGAGGTGCTGGGCGGCGAGCGCGGCCATCCGCTCGTCGCGCGTGAGCATCATCCGCGCGAGCGCCCGGAACGCCTCCGCCTCCTCCTCGGGCGGGCGGTGCCCCTTCCGCACGCCGTCGCGGACCTCGCGCGCCTGGAGGAAACGGCGGTCCCAGACGTCGAGCCCGGCGACGGGATCGAGCCGCCGCTCCGAGACGTCCGCGAGCGCCTCCGAGACGTCCGCGCTCTGCGTGAGCGGCCGGAACGCGTCGCCCTCGCGGACGTGCGGCAGGTACATCGTCGGCGAGTGGCGCCCCTGCACCTTGAGCGGGTGGACGTGGAGCGCGCCGCGGTGGTGGAAGACGTCGAGGAGGAGCTGGGTCGTCGAGCGGATCGCGTGGACCGCCTCGCGCGAGTGGCCGTCGCGGAGCAACCCGAAGTACGTCACGGTCTCGAGCTCGTAGAGGAACGGGCACGTGACCATGAAGAAGTTGCCGAGCATCAGGTCGCTGTACCAGTCGGCCGCGAGGTCCGAGAGACAGTCGAACACGTAGTACGTGCCCCGGCCGCGCGCGGCGACGACCCGGTGGATCGCGGCGGTGAAGCTCTCGAACCCCACCGCCGGGTTCAGCCGGTGGAGCTCGGCCCCGCGCCCGTCCTCCACGAGCGCCGGGTGGCGCGCGAACCGGAAGTAGACGAGCCGCCGTCCCGCGGCGACCGCGGCGTCGACGAACGGCGCGACGAGCGGCGCGTAGTCGTCGACGGACTCGACCTGCCAGACGACGTTGTCGCCCGGGGCGAGGCCGCCGAGGACGGCGTCGAGCGGGGCGAGGCCCGTGGTCGGTCCGGGAGAGGTCATCGGTCAGGCCGCGAATCCTACAACGGCGCGGCTGTCGGTCACGTTGCCACCTGCCCTGAACTTGGGCACACTGCTCGACTTTCGGGCAGAGGGATCGCGCCCAAAACCCAAGGAGCAGAGCGATGGCGAACAAGATGGATGTCCGGCTGGAGTCGATCTACCAGGACGTGCTGCGCCGCAACCCCGGCGAGGCGGAGTTCCACCAGGCAGTCCGCGAGGTGCTCGAGACGCTCGGGCCGGTCCTCGCGAAGTACCCCGAGTTCCGAGAGCGGAAGATCATCGAGCGGATCTGCGAGCCGGAGCGGCAGATCATCTTCCGGGTGCCCTGGCAGGACGACAAGGGCGAGGTGCAGATCAACCGCGGCTTCCGCGTGCAGTACTCGAGCGCGCTCGGCCCGTACAAGGGCGGCCTGCGGTTCCACCCGTCGGTCTACCTCGGCATCATCAAGTTCCTCGGCTTCGAGCAGATCTTCAAGAACGCCCTGACCGGCCTGCCCATCGGCGGCGGCAAGGGCGGCTCCGACTTCGATCCGAAGGGCAAGTCGGACAACGAGGTCATGCGCTTCTGCCAGAGCTTCATGACGGAGCTGTGGCGCTACATCGGCGAGTACACCGACGTGCCCGCCGGCGACATCGGCGTCGGCGGCCGCGAGATCGGCTACATGTTCGGTCAGTTCAAGCGGCTCACCTCGAAGTACGAGGCGGGCGTCCTCACCGGCAAGGGGCTCGACTACGGCGGCTCGCTCGTGCGCACCGAGGCGACCGGCTACGGCGCGACCTTCTTCGTCGAGGAGATGCTCAAGGTCCGCAAGGACTCGTTCGAGGGGAAGCGCTGCGTCGTCTCCGGCTCGGGGAACGTCGCGATCTACACGATCGAGAAGATCCACCAGCTCGGCGGCAGGGTCGTCGCCTGCTCCGACTCGAACGGCTACGTCCTCGACGAGAAGGGGATCGACGTGGAGCTCGTGAAGCAGCTCAAGGAGGTCGAGCGCCGCCGGATCAAGGACTACGCCGAGCGCCACAAGCACGCGCGCTACGTGGAGGGCGGCAACATCTGGGAGGTGCCTTGCCAGGTGGCGATGCCCTCCGCGACGCAGAACGAGATCAACGGCAAGGACGCCGCGCTCCTCGTGAAGAACGGCTGCGTCGCCGTCGGCGAGGGGGCGAACATGCCGACCACGCCCGAGGGCATCCAGATCTTCCTGAACGCGAAGATCGCCTACGGCCCGGGCAAGGCCGCGAACGCCGGCGGCGTCGCGACCAGCGCGCTCGAGATGCAGCAGAACGCCTGCCGCGACTCGTGGACGTTCGAGTACACGGAGAAGCGGCTCGCGAACATCATGAAGAACATCCACCAGAACTGCTACGAGACGGCCGAGGAGTTCGGCGCGCCGGGCAACTACGTGGTGGGCGCGAACGTCGCCGGGTTCATCAAGGTCGCGAAGGCGATGGTCGCTCACGGTCTCATCTAGCGATCACCGTCGGTGAAGCCCTCCGCGCCCGCGCCTCCCCTGGCGCGGGCGCGGTCGTCTCCGGACGCCTCGTCGCGCCGCGCGCGGCGGAGCTGCCGCGCCTTCACGAGGAGCGCCACGGCGAGCCAGACCGCGAGGATCGCCGGCGGCACCGCGGCGACGCGGGGCCACACCAGCGCGACGGAGCCGAGCGCGAGGAGCAGGACGGCGGCGATCGTGAGCAGCCGTGCCTCGGCCGGCCCGAGCACGCGGTATCCGCCGAGCGCGGCGCCGACCGCGTTCCCGAGCCGGAGCGCGCCGGCGGCCACGACCGCGGAGCCCTCGCGCCGGCGGTGCGGCGCGCGCGAGCGCGGCCCGCGCGGGCGCCGTCTCCGGCGGTGCGCGCCGAGCACGATCTCCGTCGCACGCGTGAGATCCTGTTCGTAGGCCGCCTCCATCTCGCGTCCGAACCGCTCGTCCTCGACCGCGACGTCGAGCTCCCAGTTCGCGAGCCACGACGACAGGTTCAGGTTCGACGACCCGACGCGCGCCCAGCGGCCGTCGGCGACGGCCGTCTTCGCGTGGAGCATCGGGCCGTTCCACTCGAAGATCCGCACGCCGGCGTCCAGGAGCGGCCGGTACCCGGCGACGGAGAGCCGCTTCACGACGCCGAGGTCGCTCTGGCCCGGCACGAGGACCCGCACGTCCACGCCGTCGAGCGCGGCGGCGCGGAGCGACTGCACGTAGGAGGCGGTCCCGACGAAGTACGCATCGGTGATCCAGAGCGTCCGGCGCGCCATCGACGCGACGAGGTGATCGATGCGGTACAGGCCGCTCGTCGCGGGCGCGCTCGCGATCACCCGCAGCGCCACGTCGCCGAGCGGCGGGACGTCGCCCGTCGCGAGCAGCGGCGCGCCCGTCTCCGCCCAGACGTCCGCGAAGGCGCGGCCGAGATCCGCGACCGCCGGTCCCCGGATCTCCACGCCCGTGTCGCGCCACGGCTCCACCCCGCGCGCCGGATCGCCGAGCCAGCGCTCGGCCACGCAGAGCCCCGTCACGAACCCGACCCGCCCGTCCACGACGAGGCTCTTCCGGTGATCGCGCACGAGCCACGCGAGCGGGCCGTCGAGCCGCGGCGGGTTGAACGTTCGCACCTCGACGCCCGCGTCCTCGAGCCGCCGCCAGAACCGGCGCGACGCCTCGCGCAGCCCGCCGAGCCAGTCGTGCACGAAACGCACGGCGACCCCCGCGCGCGCCTTCGCAGCGAGCGCATCCGCGAGCTCCCGCCCGACCGCGTCGTCGGCGAAGATGTATTGCTCGAGGAGGATGCTCCGCTCCGCGCGGACGATGGCCTCGAGAAATGCGGGGAGGTGCTCCGGCGCGTCTCGAAGCAGCCGGACCGCGTTCCCCCCGATGAGCGGCGCGCCGGCGGCGCGCGTGAACGCCCGCTCGGCGAGCAGCCGGAGCGCGTCCCTTTGCGGCGCCCGCGGTGAGGCGCCGGCGGTCGAACGCAGATCGTCGGGGCGCTTGCGCATGCGCCCGAAGATACGGTCCTAGCGCCGCGGTTCAGCGTCTCCGGCAGGGGCCACGCGGGGTCAGCGGAAGACTGCGTCGTATCCGCGCTCGAGGAGCGTCAGCGCGCCGGTGCGGATGTCCAGCTCCGCGCAGTGGACCGGCAGGTGGCGGGGGAGGAACGGCGCGCGGCGGATCGCCTCGACCGTCTCGAGCGCGGCCGCGCGGCTGTCCTTCACGAGCCCGAAGAACCCCGCCGCGTCCTCGGGCACGTCCCCGTCGGAGACGCCGCGCGCGCGCAGCACGCGGCGCAGCTCCGGCTCGGAGACCCGGGCGACGCCGCAGTCGGTGTGCGGCATCACCAGCACCTCCTGGCAGTCGTTCACGTAGATCGCGGCGCCGATCGCCCGGAGCAGGTCCGACCCGGGCGCGGCGTGCGCCCCCGGGATGCGCACCGCGACCGCGTGACCGCGCTCCACGCCGAGCACCGTCCCGAAGAAGTGCGTCAGGCGGGGGTCGACGCAGGTCACGATGCAGAGGTGTCGATGGGCGACGAAGCTACCCGGGTCCGCGCCGGGTGGGTGGGCGAGCCGGTTCGCCTCGAGCAGCTCGTCGAGCAGGGCCATCTCGATCTCCCCGGAATGCTGACGCGCCGCCGCCCGCGACGCCACAGACGCGAACGGCCGCCCGGAGCCAGGCGGCCGTCGCGGGGCAGCGGGCGCGCGAGCGCCTAGCTCTTCTTCTCCTCGGCCTTCGGCGCGGGCTTGTCGCTGTGGCACTTCGGGCAATCGCACTTCGCGCCGCACTTGCACGGCTTGCCCTCGCCGCACGGGCAGTTCTTCGCAACTTCCTTCTTCTCGGGCTTCGCGGCGGTGTCGGCCTTCTCCGCGGACGCGACCTTCGCGTGCGGGCAGTCCTTGCAGTTCTCGCAGGCGCGGGACGGCGCGGCGAACGAGAGCGCGAGCGCGGCGGCGGCCGCGAGGAGGTACCTGGACATTGCGTCTCCTTTTCGTGGACGCCGCCGGAGGGGCGGCCGATCGGTTCGAGGCTCGCAGGGTAGAAGTTGAAGAAATCGGCTGTCAAGGCGCCTGTCACGCCCGGGCTGTGACCGAAGTGCGCGGACCAGCAGGAGATCCCGGCCGCCGCCCTCCGGCCACGGCCCTCCGTCGTTCGGTGGATCGCGCCCTCACCGCCCGCTAGATTGCGCGGCGTGACGACCCTCGACGTCGATCGGCTGCTCGCGCTGCTCCGCGACCCGAACGTGGAGAGCCAGGAGATCGCCGCCGTCGCGGGGGTTCCGCGCGAGGAGGCCGGCCGGGCCTCGCGGCTCCTGCTCGGGCTCGCGCGCGCCAGGCCCGACGAGATCGCGAGCCTGCCCGCCCCGCTCGCGAGCGCGCTCTGCCGTGCCGCCGTCCAGTCCGGGCGCACCGACGTCGTCGCCGCGCTCGCGGGGCACGGCTCGAAGGAGGTCGCGAAGGAGGCGAAGCGGAACCTGCACGTGTTGCGGGCGCGCGGCGTGGCGGTCCCCGAGCCGCCCCGCGCGCCGCCGCCTCCAGCGCCCGCCGCCGCCGAGGCGCCGCTCCCGGCGTACGCGTCGGCGATCGACGGGCGCGGCGAGCAGGCGTTCTGGATCCCGCGCGCGGTGCCGGGCAAGGGGATCGAGGTCGCGCAGGCCGTGATCTCGGACACGGGCGGGCTGCTCGACCTGCAGGTCGGGCTCCTCGGGCGCAAGGAATGGCGCGCGTTCGCGAAGGGGCTCCTCGACCGCGGCGCGACGATGGGCGTCGGCGAGATCGACCCCGAGCGCGCGCGCTCCGCCCTGGTCGCGGCGCGCGCGCGGAACGACGCGAGCGGGCAGCGGGTCCCCGAGGGCGCAGACCTCTGGCTCACGCGGCTGGGACCCGCGGCGCCGCCGCCCGATCCTTCGGCGCGGTTCGCCCCGCTCCCCGACGACGACGAGCGCGCCGCGCTCGCCGCCTCCGCCGCGCTCCACGACCTGCCGCTCCTCCGCTCGTGGCTCGCGGACGAGGAGTACCTGCGCCAGATCGCGGCCCGGCTCGACGAGATCGCGGTGTCGCCCCTCTACCTCGACGACCGGCAGCGCGCGGAGCAGATGGCACGCACCGTGTCGGACGCCGTGGACGGGTACTTCGACGAGGCGCGTCGCCGGACGCTCTCCGGCCGGCTCTTCGCGATCGCGGAGCACCTGGAGACGCGCGGGGAGCCGGCGCACGCCCGCGCGGCGGCGGCGACCGCGCGCGCCCTCGCGGCCGGCGCTCCGCCGCACGCGATCCCGTTCGCGCGCCTCCTCGTCGAGAAGGCGTTCCCGGCGGCGGCACCGCCGCCTGGGGCGGCCGCCGCGCCACCCGAGCCGCCCGCCGGATCGCCCCTCATCGTCGCGCCGCGCTGAGGCCCGCGGTTGACTTCCACCCCGCCTCGCGCGAGGAGTCGCCCGATGCCGGAGCACAAGAACCCCGCGCCCACGGTCGACGTCGTCATCCAGCTCCCGGGCGACCGCGTCGTGCTCGTCCGCCGCAAGAACCCGCCGCCCGGCTGGGCCCTGCCGGGCGGCTTCGTCGACGAGGGGGAGACGGTCGAGACGGCCGCGGCGCGCGAGGCGAAGGAGGAGACCGGGCTCGACGTCGAGCTCCTCGATCTCGTCTACGTCTACTCCGACCCGCGCCGCGACCCGCGCCGCCACACGCTGAGCGTCGTGTTCCTCGGCCGCGCGGACGGGGCGCCGGAGGGGGCGGACGACGCGGAGGAGGCGCGCGCGTTTCGCTGGGACGCCCTCCCCTCGCCGCTCGCGTTCGACCACGCCGAGATCCTGCG
>Ga0318493_10000685_pt1 | contig 10697 bp, 9 predicted proteins | sample GRESIP108b1f23_FD_203294 | JGI IMG/M metagenome (GOLD analysis project Ga0318493, IMG submission 203294) | Tropical soil microbial communities from Luquillo Experimental Forest, Puerto Rico - GRE.SIPMG.108b1f23 | ecosystem: Environmental > Terrestrial > Soil > Tropical forest > Bulk soil...
GCTCGTGCGGCTGCCGTGGCACCCGGCCCTGTCGGTGCCCGCCATCGACACCGCGATCGTCTGGCAGATCAGGCTGCCGCGGGTGATTCTCGGCGCGCTGGTCGGCGCCATGCTGGCCGGCGGCGGAGCCGCTTATCAGGGCGTCTTCCGTAATCCGCTGGCCGACCCGTACCTGCTCGGCGTCGCGGCCGGGGCCGGCCTGGGCGCGACCCTGATCATCGTCGGCGGGGGCAGCACCGGCCTGCTGCCGGCGGCCGCGTTCACCGGGGCGGTCGGCGCGGTCACCATGACGTACGTGCTGGGCTCGGGCGCGGGCGGGACAGGCGGCAGCACGGCGTCGATCGTGCTGGCCGGCGTCGCGGTCGCCGCGCTGCTCACCGCCATCCAGGAGTACCTGCAGCAGCAGCACACGCAGGAACTGCAGCAGATCTACACGTGGATCCTCGGCAGCCTGTCGCTGGCGTCGTGGTCGGACATCACGCTGATCCTGCCGTACGTGGTCATCGCCGCCGCGTTGCTCCTGGCCCACCGGCGGCTGCTCGACGTGCTGCGGGTGGGCGAGGCGGAGGCCGGCAGCCTCGGCGTGAACGTCGCCCGGCTGCGGCTGACCGTGGTGCTCGCGGCCACGCTCGGCACGGCCGCGGCGGTCGCGGTCACCGGGCTCATCGGCTTCGTCGGGATCATCGTGCCGCACACCGTGCGGCTCACCTGGGGCGCGAGCTACCGGATCGTGCTGCCGGTCTCGATGGTCGGCGGCGCCGCGTTCCTCGTGCTGGCCGATGTCGCGGCCCGGACGGTCCAGGCGCCGGCCGAGGTACCGCTCACCGTGATCACCGCGACGATCGGGGCCCCGTTCTTCTTGTTCGTGCTGCGGTCGCGGCGTACCCGCCGGGACCTGTCGTGATCAGCCTCGAGGACGTCAGGGTCAGCTACGGCCCGGCGGTCGCGCTCGACGGGGTCACCGAGCGCGCCGCGGACGGCGAGTGGCTGTGCCTGATCGGCCCGAACGGCGCCGGCAAGACCACCCTGCTGCAGGCGGTCGCCCGCCAGGTCCGTCACGGCGGGCGCATCGAGGTCTGCGGCCAGCCGACGGGCGGGATGTCCCGCAGGAAGCTGGCCCGTCTCGTGGCCTATGTTCCGCAGCGGCCGCAACTGCCGCCGGACATGACGGTCGGCGACTACGTCCTGCTCGGCCGCACGCCGCATATCGGCTACCTCCGGGTGGAGACGGACGCCGACCGGCGGATCAGCGCCGAGCTGATCGACCGGCTGGCCCTGTCGGCCATGGCCGGACGGGAGCTGCGGACGCTGTCGGGCGGCGAGTTGCAGCGGCTCGTCCTGGCCCGCGCGCTGGCCCAGCAGGCGCCGGTCCTGCTGCTTGACGAGCCGACGAGCGCCCTGGACCTCGGCCGCCGGGTCGATGCGCTCGAACTGGTCGACACGCTGCGCCGGGAGCGGTCGCTCACCGTCTTGTCCGCCGTGCACGACCTGACCCTGGCCGGGCAGTTCGCCGACCGGCTGCTGCTCCTCGACGGCGGCCGCGTGGCCGCCGGCGGGCCGCCGCCGAGCGTGCTGCGTGACGAGGTACTCCGCCCGCACTTCGGGCCGCGGGTCGAGGTGCTGATCACCGACACCGGCGACCGGGCCGTGATTTCCCGCCGCCCGCCGCAGGGCACGGCGCCGGCCGGGCCGGCGGACTGACAGCGCTGGCCGGGTCTACGGGCCTATCACGGATGAGGGTGTAGCGTTCGGCGGCGACACGGCAGCCGGCATGATGCCGATTGCGCGCTGGCGCCGCCGGCGTGCTAGCGTCTTGGCGATCGTGACCCGTCGGCAGGAGGTGAGACCCATGAACGCAGTATCAGTGGGTGCTCCCCTGCAGTCCACGATCCGCGGCTGAGGTAGTCGCCACCGGGAGCGCCCGACAGGCAATTCCCGAAAGGCGACTCCCATGAACACCACACCTTCTTCACCTTTGCACTTCACTTCGGCGACGGCCTCCGACCGGCCGGGGTCCGACAAGGATCAGCCGCAGATTGACGCCACGAGGCGGGTGCGCGCCGCGGGCGAGCGAGCGTTGGTCCTGCATGGTGGCGGATCGGCAGGCAACGCGTGGGAGATCGGCGTCATCGCCGGCCTGTTCGACGCCGGATTGGATGTGACCCAGGCCGATCTGATCATCGGGACGTCGGCCGGATCGACGGTCGCGGCCCAGATCACTAGCGCGACCCCGGCCGAACTGCTGGCCGCCATCGTTTCCGCTGCGCCCCAGCCACGGAGTGGTCCGGCCGGACCCGGCGGTGGACGCGTTCCCATCGGGCCGGCCGCCGACCATATGGAGAGAGCGAGCCGAATCATCGGTGCCGCTGAGGATGCGGCCGACATGCGCCGCAGAATGGGCGCGGCAGCGCTCGAAATGGATGCGGCGTCGGACGGCTCCGGGCAAGCGCGGTGGCGCGCTGCCGTCGCCGCCCGGCTGCCCAGCCAGCACTGGCCGGAACGAACCATGCTCATCACGGCGGTCGATGCCCGTACCGGTGAACCGGTCGTGTTTGACCGCCACAGCGGAGTCGATCTCGTGGACGCGGTCGCCGCCAGCACGGCCAACGGCTTCGGTGTCCCTCCCTACCGCATCGGCGACAACCGGTACATCGACGGCGGTTACCGGCGCAACGAGAACGCGGATCTGGCCGCCGGATACGAGCGGGTGCTGGTGCTGTCACCATTCGGCGGCAGGTCGCGGCACCCGCAGGAGTGGGGCATGCAGCTTGCCGCGCAGGTGGACGAACTACGCGCACGCGGCAGCAGCGTCGAAACGATCTTCCCGGATAAGAACTCCCGCGACGCGTTCGGCGGCAACATGATGGATCTGTCGACGCGGCCGCCCGCCGCACGAGCCGGTTACCACCAAGGCAGAGCCCGGGCCGGGCAGCTCGCCGATTTCTGGTGCTGACGCCACGGACCAGTCGATTCGGCAGGCGTGACGTCACCTGCTCATGCGCGGATGGCCGACGGGCGCGGCGCGCCGCACCCTCCCTTCGTGCACCCCGACCTGGGCTCGTTCTGCCGTTGGAGACCGGCGGGTTCGGGCTCCGATTCACCCTCGATCATGAAGAGCCGGTTTACGACGCCGGCCACTCCCAGCGCGGTACTTCCCGTAGCGGATGCAGCTGATCGTCGGTCTCAGCGTGCGAGTTCTGCATCGCTACCCGCGAGCCGAACTCGACGTGCGAGCGCAGCGCCTCCCGGAACGGGGGGTCGTCGGGCAGCCCGGCCGCGTCCGCGGCGGCCAGGTACAGCTCGACGAACCTCTGCCGCTGCTCCTCGGCGATCTTCAGGCCACGGTGCACCTCGATGAGATGAGCGAAGCCCACCTGCCGGCTGAAGTCGTCCGGTCCCCCGAACGACTCCGCGTCGAACGCGGTCAGGTGGTCAACATGATCCGGCCGGCCCGCGCCGAACAGCGGCTGCAGCAGCGGATCGGCGAGCACGCTGCCGTAGAAGATGTCGATGAAGCGGTGCAAGGCCTCGTAGCCACCGGCATGCTCGTAGATCGATTCCATGATTACATCATTACAACTATCTGGTTGGCTCTCAACCGGCTATTGGGAGGCGCGGTCCGCTAGACGCCGAGCCCGCGGCCGATGATCTCTTTCATGATCTCCGTGGTCCCGCCGAAGATGGTCTGGACCCGGCCGTCCAGGTACGCCCTTGCCACCGGGTACTCCCGCATGTAGCCGTAGCCGCCATGCAGCTGCACGCACCGGTCCACCACCCGATTGCACAGTTCGGTGTTCCACCACTTGACCATCGACGCGTCCTCGTTCGACAGCCGCCCGGCGTTGTGCTCCATCACGGCCTTGTCGGTGAAGGCGCGCGCCACGGCCAGCTCGGTGGCCATCTCGGCCAGCGCGAACCGGTTGTACTGGAACCTCCCGATCGGCCGCCCGAACGCCTGCCGCTGCTTGCAGTACTCCAGCGTGTCCTCGAACACCTTCTCCGCCCCGGCCAGGGCCGTGGTGCCGATCGCGACCCGCTCCCTGGGCAGGTTCTGCATCAGGGCGACGAACCCGCCGCCCTCGTCGCCGAGCAGGTTCTCGGCTGGCACCCGCACGTCCGTGAAGAACAGCTCAGAGGTGTCCTGGGCGTGCATGCCGACCTTGTCCAGGTTGCGGCCGCGGTCGAAGCCGACCATGCCGCGCTCGACCACCAGCAGGCTGATCCCGAGGTGGCCCGCGTCCGGGTCGGTGCGCGCCACCACGATCACCAGGTCGGCCATCTGGCCGTTGGAGATGAAGGTCTTCTGACCGTTGAGCACGTAGTGGTCGCCGTCGCGGACGGCCGAGGTACGGATCCCCTGCAGGTCACTGCCGGCCTCGGGCTCGCTCATGGCTATCGCGGTGATGATCTCGCCTGAGCAGTAGCCGGGCAGCCAGCGCTGGCACTGCTCGGGGCTGGCCAGCCGCTGCAGGTACTGGCCGATGATGTCGTTGTGCACCGAGAAGCCCGGGCCATGCGCGCCCGCCCGGGCCAGCTCCTCGTTCATGACGAGGTAGTACCGGTAGTCGGGATTCCCGCCGCCGCCGTACTTCTCGTCGACGTCGATCCCGAGCAGCCCGGCCCTCCCGGCCGCGAGCCACACGTCCCTGGACACCATGCCGTCCCGCTCCCACTGCTCGTGGTAAGGGGCGATCTCGGCCGCGATGAACGATCGCATCATGTCGCGGAACGCCTCGTGCTCGCTGGTGAAGATGTCGCGCTGCATGGCGTGTTCCCCCACGGGCGTCGTTCGGGTCCGCACCGCGAACCTAACATGCGGGTGACACGCGACAGACCGGCCGGGCCGCGCCTCAGGCGGCCCGGGCGGGCGGGCCGTGGCTGTGCAGGGTACGGGTGCGGTCGGGGCTGGTGGCGGTGACCGTGGCGTCTGGGTGCAAGGTGACATGCCAGCCCCAGCGGTGCACCGCGATCAGGTGGTGGAAGGTACGCAACAGCAGCAAATTGGCCAGGCTGGCCGGCCCGCCCTCGGATCGCGGGACGACGTGATGCGGCTGGCAGGCGGCCGGAGGCTGCGCACAGCCGGGAAACCGGCAGTGCCGGTCCCGGACGATCACCGCCCGGCGCAGGTGGGCCGGGATGGTCTCGGTGGCCGCGCCGGTGTCCAGCGGCAGGCTGGGCGAGGTGGCCGGGCTGGGCGTCAGCCCGGTGCGAAGCCAAGCCGCCAGCCCGCCCGGCCCCGACAGCAGGTCCGCCGCGGCGGCGATGACGATCTGCCGCGCGGCCCGTTCGGCTCGTTGGCGCCGGGCCGCCTCCGCGGGATCGGCGAGGCCGACCGGGCCGGGCTGTGTGACGCTACCGGGCCGGTCCGCGGGACCGGGAGGGGCCGCGTGGGCCGGCGTATCGCGCAGTAGCGCGGCGGCCAGCCGGTCCAGCACCACCGGGTCCACCGTCCCGGTCACCACCGGCACGATGGTCGCGTCGCAGTCAGCACCCGGACCGGCCGCCGGGTCCGGCCACGCCGCCTGCGCCCGCGCCGCCCCGGGCAGGCCCCGCAGCTGGTCCAGGCTCATGTGCAGCACGATCTGGGTCGGCTGCCCGGCCCGCTCGGGCAGATTCCGGGCGGCGACCAGCCGCCGGCAGGCTTCCTCCAGTGCGTCGTGATGGCGCTGCCGCTTGGTGCGGGTGTCTTCGGGGCCGGCCTTCTTGCCCAGCGACTCCAGCACCGCGCCCAGCGCCGCAGCGCACTGCGGGGTCAGGTCACCATCCAGCTTGCCCGCGCCGCGGAACGTGGTACCCAGCCGCAGCCCGCGCTCACCGAACCCGTCATCATCATCGGTGTCGGGGCGAGCGCACCGCTGGCGCATCTCCTCGGCTAGCCCGGCCAGGCCGGCCAGGTCCGCCCCGCCTGCCGCCGCGCCCAGCAGGATCGTGTCCGCGTCGCCCCGCTTGTCTTCGGGTAGCAAGTCCGACCAGGCGCAGATCTGCCGCGCCCACGACTCCGAGATGTCCCCGGCCGCCATCGCGTCGCGCACCACCGGGTGGGCGGCCAGCCGCCGCACCCAGCCCAGCGCCCCGCCCGCCGCGCCGCCGGTGACCCGGGTCTGCCACCGCAGCCAGGTCTTCGCCGAGCCCTGGCCGTCGTCCTCGTACCCGCCCTGCGCCATGAACGCCGCCAGCACCCGGGCCCGCGCCGAGGTGTGCATCGATCCGGCTTGTTCCAGCGCGCGCAAGGCGTCGGCCTGCTCGGCGCCGGTCAGCGATGTAGCGTCCACGGCGGCCAGCCAGCCCAGCGCCGCCCGGGCCATCGCCACCGCGTCGGCGGCGGTCTCGGGCACGGGCGGCGCCTGGCCGGATAAGCACATCCTGCGGGCCTCCCTCAGGGCTACTGGTTGGCTGGGATCTGGCTCTGCTCCCAGACACTTCTTCGAGAACTAGTTCGACCTTAGCGTAGGGGTCTGACATTTCTCGGAATCGTCAGCGATTTGCCGACAAGTCTGCCGCGGGCGCGACCACATCCGAGCGGTCCGCACCGGCCCGGTGCGCGATCTGGAACACGTTGCCCGAAGGGTCGCGCACCATCGCGCGCCGGTCGCCGTAGGGGGTGTCAACCGGCTCTTCCAGGACGACCGCCCCCGCGGCCAGCGCCCGGCGATAGGTCGCATCAGCGTCATCGACGTACACGTACAAGAACGCCGGGAACAACTCTCGCACCCCGGCCGCCGACACCATGATCACCGAGTCGCCGATGCGGATCTCGGCCGGCCGACCATCCGGGACGTCGCCCGCCGCGCCGAACACCGCGCGCAAGAACCCCACCGCGGCCGCCATATCGCTGACCACCATCCGCGGCGTCACCGAGTGAAAGCCCGGCGCAAGCCCAGCGTCCACGCTCATGACATTGAGTCTGCCACCGTGTCCCCCGGGCGTGGGCGCCGCTGTGTGGCGGTTGGCCTGGGCAGCGACCGTCCGGACGCTGCTACGCGGCGCTCGGCTCGGGCAGGTAGGCGGCCCACTGCGGGTCGCCGTCGTGGGCGGCCCCGATCAAGCGCCAGTGCGCGCCGCGGGGCACCGCGGGCACGCAGCGCAGGGTCCAGCCGAGTTCCTCGATCAGCCGGTCGGCCTTGCGGTGGTTGCAGCGCATGCAGGAGGCGACGCAGTTCTCCCAGGAGTGGGTTCCGCCTCGGCTACGCGGGATCACGTGATCGATGGTCTCGGCCTTGATCCCGCAGTACCCGCACAGGTAGTTGTCCCGGCGCATCAAGGCCGCCCTGGTCAGCGGAACCCGGCTGCGGTACGGCAGCCGGATGTAGCGGCGGAGCCTGATCACGGACGGGGTGGCGAGCACGACCGAGGTGGAGTGCAGCACCGCCCCGTCGGCGTCGTCGTGCACGACTTCTGCCTTCTCGCCGAGCACTAGGCAGACCGCACGGTGCAGCCCGACTGTGGTGAGCGGCTCATACGTGATGTTGAGCAGCAGTACCCGACGCACTCCTACCTCCCAGGCAGGTGCGCCGTCTAAATGGTCGGGGCACCCGTGACCAGTGTGATTCCCAGAGGGTCCGTCCGCCAACTCCAATAGGGTAACTGTGCCGGGCCACCAGTGGGTGGAACGCGCCGGCCGATCATGCCGCTTCCCCGATGCGCTCGTCCGGAGAGCCCAGCCGGAGCCCGTAGAGTTCGCCCATGACCGCAACCGGGTATCCGCCAGCGCGCCGCGAAGACTTTACCGAACGGATCCACGGCCGCCTGGTCGCCGATCCTTATCGCTGGCTGGAGGGCGCTGACAGCGAGGAGATGAGGGCCTGGCTGGCCGCGCAGGACGCGCTGCTGGCCGAGTTCCTGGCGGCGCGGCCCGAGCGGGCCGGGCTGGCCGCCCGGATCACCGAGCTGCTCGGCGCGGGAGCCGTCGGCGCGCCGGCCTGGCGGGGCGAGCGGCGGTTCTTTACCCGGCGCGCCGCGGGCCAGGAGCATGCCGTGCTCTACACGGCCACGCCGTCGGGGGCCGAGCGGATCCTGATCGATCCGACGGCGATCGACGAGACCGGCACCACGACGCTGGATGCGTGGGAGCCGGACCACGACGGTCGCCTCGTCGCCTACCAGCTGTCCCGGGGCGGTGACGAAGAGTCGCTGCTGCGGGTCATGGACGTCGCCACCGGCGAGGACGTTGACGGGCCCATCGACCGCTGCCGGTATACCGAGGTGGCCTGGCTGCCCGGCGGCAAGGCGTTCTACTACAGCCGCAGGCTCGCCCCGGACGAGGTTCCGGACGGCGAGGAGCAGTATCACCGGCGGGTTTACCTGCACCAGGTGGGCAGCCAGACGCGGGAGGACGTCATGGTCTTCGGCGCCGGGATGGATAAGACCAACTACTACTCGGTCTCAGCCAGCCGCGACGGCCGCTGGCTGATCATCGGCGCGGCCGCAGGCACCGCACCGCGCAACGACCTGTGGATCGCCGACCTGGCCGCGGCGCCGGAATCAGCGCCCGACCTGCGCGTGGTGCAGCAGGGAGCCGACGCGCGGACCGGCGCGTACCCGGGCCGGGACGGCCGACTGTACCTGTGGACGGACCGGGACGCACCGCGGGGCAGGATCGCGGTGACCGGCCCGGCGGAGCCGGGCTACGGCCACTGGCGCGACCTGGTGCCGCAGGACCCGGAAGCCGTGCTGGCCGACTTCGCCATCCTGGACGGCCCGGAGCTGGAACGGCCCTTGCTCCTGGTCTCCTGGACCAGGCACGCGATCAGCGAGATCAGCGTGCACGACCTGGCCACCGGGCAGCGGACCGGCACCGTGCCGCTGCCCGGCCTGGGCACGATAGGCGGCCTGTCCGAGCGGCCGGAAGGCGGCCACGAGGCCTGGTTCGACTACACCGACAACACCACGCCGCCGCTGGTGCTCCGCTACGACGCGCGCAGCGGCACGGTGGTGACCTGGGAGCGTCCGCCCGGGCGGGTCGAGGTCCCGGAAATCTCCGCCCGTCAGGTCGCCTACCCGTCCAAGGACGGCACCGTGGTCAGGATGCTGGTCATCTCCGGTGACGCCCGCCCGGACGGCCACGGGCCAGGCGACCACGGGCCGCGGCCGACGATCCTGTACGGATACGGCGGGTTCGGCGTCAGCATGCAGCCCAGCTACTCCCCCTCGATCCTGGCCTGGGTCGAGCGCGGGGGCGTCTACGCGATCGCCTCGCTGCGCGGCGGCGGCGAGGAGGGCGAGGCCTGGCACCGGGCCGGCATGCGCGCGGACAAGCAGAACGTGTTCGACGACTTCCATGCCGCCGCCGAGAAGCTGATCGCCGGCCGCTGGACCACCCGCGAGCAGCTGGCCGTTTCCGGCGGCTCGAACGGCGGGCTGCTCATCGGCGCGGCGATCACCCAGCGACCCGAGCTCTACGCGGCGGCGGTGTGCTCCGCTCCGCTGCTCGACATGGTCCGCTACGAACGGTTCGGGCTCGGCGAGACCTGGAACGATGAGTACGGCACCACCGCCGATCCCGAGGAGCTCGGCTGGCTGCTGTCCTACTCCCCCTATCACCACGTGCGCGACCGGACCAGCTACCCGGCGGTCTTGTTCACCGTCTTCGACAGCGACACCCGGGTGGACCCGCTGCACGCGCGCAAGATGTGCGCCGCGCTGCAGCACGCCACGTCGGCCCGGTGGCCGGACCGCCCGATCCTGCTGCGCCGCGAGTCCGATGTCGGCCACGGAGCGCGAGCCGTCAGCCGTACGGCTTCCCTCGCCGCAGACACCCTCGCCTTCCTCGGCTTCCACGTCGGCCTCAGCCGCTGAACAGAGCCTCACGGTAAACACCGGCCGCTCGCGCCCGTTTCGTCCCGCCGACGGCCACGACCGGCCGAACACGCTGCTGTTCCGGGAGCAACGACGGCAGCGGGCCGCCGCGCTCGGCGCCATCCTCAGCAACGCGGCGTCGCTAGCCATCTTCGGCATCGCGGCGGTCATGATCCTCGGCGACATGGGGTTCAACCTGGCTCCGGTGCTGGCCAGCGCCGGAGTCTGCGGATCACCCGGCTCCGGGACGTGAACGGCGTCGCCTGGCATATCCGCAACGGCACCATCGGCAAGGCGGGCAACAAGTCACAGGGCTGGGCCCGGGCGGTGGTCGACTTCCCCGTTCCGTACCGCCACGACATCCCGCAGGTACGCCAGGTGATGGCGCGAACGGCGACCGCCATGTGGCAGGAGCCATCCTGGCGCGGGGTCATCCTCGAGCAACCCGAGGTGTGGGGCGTCCAGACGCTGTACACCGACGCCGTGCTGCTGCGGGTCGTGGCCCGGACCGCGCCACTACGGCAGTGGGAAGTCCAGCGGGAGCTCACCGAACGGCTCAAGAACACGCTCGACGCGACCGACCTGGGCGACAGCGCCGAAGGCGCAGCCGGCCCGACGGCGCCGGATCCCCGGCGTCCGCGCCCAGCGCGCCCGCGGCCGAGGTCGCCGGTAAGGCCAGCCATCCTGGGCACGTAACCTAGGTCACGCCATGAACGAGACGACCGAACAGAGCTTCTACGAGGCGGTGGGCGGGGAGGAGACCTTCCGCCGCCTGGTGCACCGGTTCTACCAGGAGGTCGCGCAGGACCCCTTCCTCCGGCCGGTGTACCCCAGCCGGGACCTGGGCCCGGCCGAGGAGCACCTGCGGCTGTTCCTGATCCAGTACTGGGGTGGGCCGGGCA
>Ga0318493_10000688_pt1 | contig 10679 bp, 11 predicted proteins | sample GRESIP108b1f23_FD_203294 | JGI IMG/M metagenome (GOLD analysis project Ga0318493, IMG submission 203294) | Tropical soil microbial communities from Luquillo Experimental Forest, Puerto Rico - GRE.SIPMG.108b1f23 | ecosystem: Environmental > Terrestrial > Soil > Tropical forest > Bulk soil...
TCTGGCACAGCCAGCACGGCCGCGTCGTCGCCGATGCCGACCAGCGTCCTCGGCCCGGGAGGCAGCCACGCCGACAACACCGCGATCAGGCCGAACTCCCCGACCCCGGCCAGCGTCTGGTCCTGCTGGTTCCGGGCGGGACGATCCCCCCGGGCCCCCAAGGGGTTCTCTTGCCTGGTGATAACTCACCTCCGCTTCGGCCGGCATGTGTGTCATAGGTCTGGACCTCTACGGTAGCGTGAGGCACGATGGGCACCCGTTCCGTCATGTCCTGGGAGGACCTCATGGTGGAGGCTTACATCCTCGTCCAGACAGAAGTCGGCAAGGCCGCTGACGTGGCCTCGCAGATTGGCAAGATCAGCGGTGTCACCCAAGCGGAGGACGTCACCGGCCCCTACGACGTCATCGTGCGCGCCCAGGCGGAGAACGTGGACGACCTCGGCCGTCTGGTCGCCGCGCACATCCAGTCGGTGCCCGGGATCACCCGGACGCTCACCTGCCCCGTGGTGCACATCTGAGCAGTTCGGCGGCGAGCGGCGCGCTGTGCGGGCCCAGCCCGAGCGCGGCCGCGCCGCGCAGGTCGGACGGTGTGTCCACGTCCCGGCGCAGCCCGCCGATGCCGTCCAGGACGAGTTCGACGGCGCCGCCCGCGGCGTGCCGGGCCCGCGAGGCCAGGCCGAACGCGGGCCGGAACGCCGCCCCCGGCGACGCGGTGTACAGGGTCGTGCCGTCACCGGCCGCGTCGGCCACGAAGGCCGTCGGCCAGGCCGCGGCGGCGCGCAGCGCCCGGCCGAGGTGTTCGGGGCGCAGCGCGGGCAGGTCGGCGGACAGCGCGGCGGTTCCGTCGCCGGGCCAGCGGGCGGCGGCGTACCCGGCGCCGTGCCGGAGCGCGGCGTTGAGCCCGGCGCGCGGCTCGTCCGGCACCACCAGCGCCCCCAGCGCGGCCAGCGCCACCGCCGCGACCTGGTCGTCGGTGATGACGATGACCCGGGCGACCGCGTCCGAGCCGAGCACGGCCGTCACCGTGTCGGAGGCGAGGGCGAGGGCGAGTTCGGCCCGCCGGGACCCGGCCAGCGCGGCCAGCCGCGACTTGGCCTCGGCGAGCACCTTGACGGGCATCAGCACCGACCAGCCCTTATCGGTCATGGGATTGATCCTGCCTCGACACCGGACCACCTGAACCAGGAGACTTGACATCATGAGCGAACGCGCTGGCCAGCCTACGTCCTACCGCTACTCCCCCGGCTGGCGGCAGTTCACCCGGATCATCCTGCACCCGCTGCTCCGGCTGCTGATGAGGTACCGGTGGCAGGGTAAGGAGAACGTTCCCAAGACCGGCGGCATCATCCTGGCCCCGAACCACCTGTCCTACGCCGACTGGCCCGCGATCGCCGTGTTCAGCGACTCCTACGCGCGCCGGTACCCGGTGTTCATGATCAAGTCGCCGGTGTTCGAGGTGAAGTTCATCGGGGCGCTGCTGTACAAGGTCGGGCAGCTGCCGGTGTACCGCGGCCGCGGCGACGCGGGCCTGGTGCTCAAGCAGGCCGAGGAGGCGCTGGCGGCCGGCGCGTGCGTGGTCGTCTACCCGGAGGGGACCGCGAGCAGGGACCCGGACCTGTGGCCGATGGTGGGCAAGACGGGCGCCGCCCGGCTGGCGCTGACCACCGGGGCACCGGTGATCCCGGTCGCGCAGTGGGGGGCGCAGGACGTCCTCCCCTACGGCACCAAGAAGGTCCACCTGTTCCCGCGCAAGACCGTGCGGATGGCGGCCGGGCCGCCGGTGGACCTGTCCGCCTACGCCGGGCAGCGGCTCGGCGCTTCGACGCTGCGGGCCGCGACCGCCGACATCATGGCCGACATCACGGGGCTGCTGGCCAAGATCAGGCAGGAGACGCCGCCCGCCGTACCCTGGGATACCGCCACGGGCGGCCGCGTCGCTATCGGCGGAACGGGCGGGGATCCCGCGGCGGCGCCGGCCGGGAGCCCTGCTGGCAAACCAGCCGGCCAACCAGACGGGGAGGCGCAGGCAGACTCGCCGACCTCCGGCGGGGTGTGAAGGGACCGGCGATGAAGGCCGCGGTGATGGGGGCCGGATCCTGGGGCACCACGTTCGCCCAGGTGCTCTGCGACGCCGGGACCCAGACCGTCGTGTTCAGCCGGGAGCCGGACGTGGCCAAGGCGATATCCGGGATGCACGAGAACCCGGACTACCTGCCGGGGATCTCGCTGCCCCCGGCGCTGCACGCGACGCCGGATCCGGCGGAGGCGCTGGACGGCGCGGACGTGGTCGCCTTCGCCGTGCCCGCGCAGTCGCTGCGGGCCAACCTGGCGGACTGGGTACCGCTCATCCCGCCCGGGGCGCTGCTGGTCAGCCTCATGAAGGGGATCGAGCTCGGCACCTGCCTGCGGATGAGCGAGGTCATCGCCGAGGTGGCCGGTGCGGACGCGTCCCGGGTCGCCGTGGTCTCCGGACCTAACCTGGCGGGTGAGGTCATCCGGCGGCAGGTCACCGCGACCGTGGTGGCGTGCCGCTCCGAGTCCGGCGCCGTGGCCCTGCAGGAGGCGTGCCACACCCCGTACTTCCGGCCGTACACGAACACCGACGTGACCGGGTGCGAGCTGGGCGGCGCGGTGAAGAACGTGATCGCCATCGCGGTGGGCATCGCGGTGGCACTGGGGCTCGGGGACAACACCAGGGCCACGCTGATCACCCGGGGGCTGGCCGAGATGGCCAGGCTGGGTTCGGCGCTGGGCGCGCGGACGCAGACGTTCGCCGGGCTGGCCGGGATGGGCGACCTGGTGGCCACCTGCAGCTCGCCGCTGTCCAGGAACCGGACGTTCGGCGAGTACCTGGGGCGGGGCATGACGGTGGCTTCGGCGTCGGCCGCGATGAACCAGACCGCGGAGGGCGTGTCGTCCAGCGGCCCGGTGCTCGAGCTGGCTCGGGCGCACCAGGTGGAGATGCCGATCACGGAGGTCGTCGACGCCGTCATGCGTGACGGACTGCCCATCACCGAGGCGGCGTCGATGCTAGCGTCACGCTCAGCCAAGCCGGAGTGGTACGGTCCCTGATGCTCGGAGATGCTCAGATCGGCGGAATGACCCCTTGGACATAGTGCGCAAACAGACCGGCGAGAACACGCGGGCAGTGCACCTTCCGGCTCCGCCGACGCCTTCGCAGCAGCCGCTCGGCACGCCGGTGTTCCGGACCGCGTCGTTCTCGTTCGGCACGGCCGAGGAGTACCGGGCCGTGCTGAACGACGAGATGCCCGGCTACACCTACAGCCGGATCGACAACCCCACCGTGGACGCGTTCGCCCGGGCGGTCGCGGCGCTGGAGGGGGTGAACCTGCCGCGGTGGCCCGCGGCGCAGGCGTTCGCCTCGGGGATGGCCGCGGTCAGCGGCGTATTCTGGACGTTCGCCAGGACCGGCGCGCACGTGGTGGCCTCGTCGGCGGTGTACGGCGGGACGTTTTCCTTCCTGCGGAACGTCTTGTCGCGGTTCGGGGTGGAGACCGACTTCGTCGACATCACCGACCTGGACCAGGTGCGGGCGGCCATGCGCCCGGCGACCAGGATCGTGTACGCGGAGACGATCGCCAACCCGACCACGGCCGTGGCCGACCTGCGCAAGCTGGCCGAGATCGCGCACGACGGCGGCGCGCTGCTCGTGGTGGACTCGACGCTGGCCCCTCCGGTCATCTGCCGGCCGCTCGAGCACGGCGCCGACCTGGTCATCCACTCGGCCACCAAGTACATCGGCGGCCACTCCGACGTGACCGGCGGCGTGGTCACCGGGCGCATCGAGCTGATCAGCAGCATCCGCGGGGTCCGGGTGGACACCGGCGGGTCGCTGGCGCCGGACGAGGCGTTCCTCCTGCGGCGGGGCCTGGAGACGCTGCCGCTGCGGGTGAGGCGGGCCTGTTCGACGGCTTCGGTGTTCGCCGCGGCGCTGTCCCGGCACCCGGCCGTGCTGCGCATCGACTACCCGGGGCTGCCCGAGCACTCCGGGCACCAGGTGGCGCGGCGGCTGTTCGATGCCGGGCCGGAGGGCGTGCGCTTCGGCGCCATCGTCACCGTGACCCCGCACGGCGGGCGCGACGCGGGCATGGCGTTCGCCGACAAGCTGCGGCTCTCCCAGCTCGCCACGTCCCTGGGCGGGACGCACACGGTGGTCAGCCATGTCGCCTCCACCACGCACCGGCAGCTGGACGACCGGGCGCTGGCGGCGGGCGGCATCGACCCGGGGGCGGTGCGCTTCTCCATCGGCCTGGAGGACGCCGAAGACCTCATTTCTGATGCGTATGTCGCCCTGGAGTCGCTCAGCAGGCCATAGCCTGGGTGCTTAACCGGGGGACCGGCCGACGGGAGGACGCGTGGGGCAGCGCAAGATCCGGGTCGCCGTGGTGTTCGGCGGCCGCAGCACCGAGCACGCCGTGTCCTGCGCGAGCGCGGGCCTGATCCTGTCGGCCATCGACCACGACCGGTACGAGGTGGTGCCAGTCGGCATCGCCGCGGACGGGCGCTGGGTGCTCACCTCGGGCGACCCGGCCCGGCTGGCGCTGTCCTCCGGGTCGGTGCCCTCGGTCGAGTCGGTGGCTGTCGCGGGCGCCGAGATCACGCCGCGGACCGGGCCCGGCTCGGTCTTGCAGGTGAGCAGCCCCGACTCGGTCCCGCGGGATCTCGGCGCGGTGGACGTGGTGCTGCCGCTGCTGCACGGCGCCTACGGCGAGGACGGCACGCTGCAGGGCCTGCTCGAGATGACCGGCACCCGGTACGTCGGCGCGGGCGTGTTCGCCAGCGCGGCCGGCATGGACAAGGAGTACATGAAGCTGCTCATGTCCGCGCGCGGCCTGCCGGTCGGCCGGTACCTGGTGGTGCGCGACCGGGACTGGCGCGCGGTCGCCGAGCGCAAGCGGGTGCTGGACGAGATCGCCGAGCTGGGCTGGCCGGTGTTCGTCAAGCCGGCCCGCGGCGGCTCGAGCATCGGGATCACCCGGGTTCCTGGGTTCGAGGAACTCGAGCCCGCCATCGAGGCGGCCCGGGAGCACGACCCCAAGGTGCTGGTCGAGGGGGCGGTGGACGGGATCGAGGTGGAGTGCGCGGTGCTCGAGGGCATCGACGGCGGTCCGCCGGAGGCGAGCGTGCCCGGCCAGGTCGTGGTGGACCCGGCTTCGGCGTTCTACGACTTCGAGGCCAAGTATTTCGCGTCGGCGACCACGATGCGGATCCCGGCGCCGGTACCCGCGGAGGCGGCCGCGGAGATCAGGCGGCTGGCCTGCGCGGCCTTCGACGCGATCTCCTGCGAGGGCCTGGCCCGGGTCGACTTCTTCTACACCCCGGCCGGGCAGATCCTGGTCAACGAGATCAACACGATGCCGGGCATGACCCCGGCCTCCGGGTTCCCGATGATGTGGGCCGCGTCCGGCCTGCCGCTGCCCGAGCTCGTCGACCGGATCATCCAGACCGCGCTGCGCAAGCGCCCCGGCCTGCGGTTACTTCCTGGGCTTGTCGCCGTTGACGAGCGCCAGCTTATGGCGTGGATGCCACATCCATGCTGCTGGAGCGACGTGGATGCCACATCCACGCCGTATGAAGGGCGGTCCGGCCGGGCTGGGGGCCGAACGGGCGCGGCGGGTGAGCTAGGCGGTGACGGGGAGGAATGCGGGGCGGGAGCGCTCGAAGGCGGTGATGTCGTCGACGTGGCGGAGGGTCAGGCCGATATCGTCCAGGCCCTCCATCAGCCGCCAGCGGGTGTAGTCGTCGATCTCGAAGGACGCCTTGATCCCGGCCGTCTCGGCGGTCACGACGCGGTTGTCCAGGTCCACGACGAGTTCGGTGGCGGGTTCGGCCTGCACCGCGTCCTGCAGGGCGGACACGGCGGCCTCGGGCAGCACGACCGGCAGCAGGCCGGCCTTGGTCGCGTTGCCGCGGAAGATGTCGCCGAACCTGGGGGCGATCACGGCCCGGAAGCCGTAGTCGGTGAGGGCCCACACCGCGTGCTCGCGCGACGAGCCGGTGCCGAAGTCGGTGCCCGCGACCAGGATCGTCGCGCCGGCGTACCGCGGCTGGTTGAGCACGAAGGAGGGGTCCTCGCGCCAGGCGGCGAACAGGCCCTCGCCGAAGCCGACGCGGCTCACCCGCTTGAGGTACTCGGCCGGGATGATCTGGTCGGTGTCGACGTTGCTGCGGCGCAGCGGCACCGCGCGGCCGGCGTGCGTGACGAACGGTTCCATCGGTCAGGCTCCTCTTACAGGTCGGCGGGTGCGGTCAGGTGGCCGGTCACGGCGGTGGCGGCGGCAACTTCCGGCGAGACCAGGTGGGTGCGCCCGCCCTTGCCCTGGCGGCCCTCGAAGTTGCGGTTGGAGGTGGACGCGCTGCGCTCCCCCGGGCTGAGCTTGTCCGGGTTCATGCCGAGGCACATCGAGCAGCCCGCCGACCGCCAGTCCGCGCCCGCCGCGGTGAAGATGGCGTCCAGCCCCTCCCGTTCGGCCTGAGCCCTCACGGCCATCGATCCTGGGACCACCAGCATCCGCACGGACGGCGCCACGTGCCGGCCCCGCAGCACCGAAGCCGCGGCGCGCAGGTCCTCGATCCGGCCGTTGGTGCAGGAGCCGACGAAGACCGTGTCCACCGCGATGTCGCGCAACTCGGTGCCGGGCTTGAGGTCCATGTAGGTCAGCGCGCGCTCGGCGGCGGCCCGGGCGGCCGGGTCGGCGTAGGAGTCGGGGTCCGGCACCGCCGACGCCAGCGGGAGCGCCTGCCCCGGGTTGGTGCCCCAGGTCACGTACGGCGTCAGGGCGGCGGCGTCGAGGACGACCTCGTGGTCGAAGGCCGCGTCGGCGTCGGTGGGCAGCGTGCGCCAGTGGTCCAAAGCCCGCTCCCAGGACGACCCGCGCGGTGAATGCGCCCTGCCCTCGAGGTAGGAGAACGTCACGTCGTCCGGCGCCACCAGCCCGGCCCGGGCGCCGGCCTCGATGGACATGTTGCAGACGGTCAGCCGCCCGGCCATGGACAGCGCGCGGATCGCGGGGCCGCGGTACTCCAGTACGTAGCCCTGGCCGCCGCCGGTGCCGATCGTGGCGATGATGGCCAGGATCAGGTCCTTGGCCGTAACGCCCTCGGGCAGCGCGCCGTCCACCGTGATCGCCATCGTCTTGGGCCTGGCCTGCGGCAGCGTCTGGGTGGCCAGCACGTGCTCGACCTCGCTGGTGCCGATGCCGAAGGCGAGCGCGCCGAGCGCGCCGTGGGTGGAGGTGTGCGAGTCGCCGCACACGATCGTCAGGCCGGGCTGGGTCAGCCCGAGCTGCGGGCCGATGACGTGCACGATGCCCTGGTCGGCGTCACCCATCGGGTGCAGCCGGATGCCGAACTCGGCGCAGTTCTTCCGGAGCGCCTCGACCTGGGTGCGGGACACCGGGTCGGTGACCGGGCTGTCCGGCCCGGTCAGGGGGACGCCGGGGCCTGTGATCCCGGTCGTCGGCACGTTGTGGTCCTCGGTGGCGATGGTCAGGTCGGGACGGCGCACCTTGCGGCTGGCCGCGCGCAGCCCGTCGAACGCCTGCGGGCTGGTGACCTCGTGCAGCAGGTGGAGGTCGATATAGAGCAGGTCGGGCTCGCCCTCCGCGCTGCGCACCACGTGGGCGTCCCAGATCTTCTCGGCGAGCGTACGGCCCATGACGCCCTCTCCCTTCCGCTTGCGTCTCGCATTCCGAGACGGCAATATTCAGAACATGAACAACTCTAGCGGAGTCGGCGTCCTCGACAAGACGATTTCCGTACTGTCCGCCCTGGAGAGCGGTCCGGCTTCGCTCGCACAGCTGGTCAAGGCGACCGGCCTGGCCCGGCCCACCGTGCACCGGATCGCGGTGGCCCTGGAGAGCCACCGCATGCTGGCCCGCGACGCGCAGGGCCGCTTCGTGCTCGGCCCGCGGATCGGCGAGCTGGCCTCGGCGGCCGGCGAGGACCGGCTGCTGGCCATCGCCCAGCCCATCTTGACCCAGCTCAGGGACATCACCGGGGAGAGCGCCCAGCTGTACCGGCCGCACGCGGACACGCGGATCTGCGTCGCCGCGGCCGAACGGACCAGCGGCCTGCGGGATACCGTCCCGGTCGGTGCCGCGCTGCCGATGACGGCGGGCTCGGCCGCGCAGGTCCTGCTCGCCTGGGAGGAAGGCGCGCGGATGCACCGCGGGCTGCGCGGCGCCAAGTTCACCGCGGCCACCCTGGCCCAGGTGCGCCGGCGCGGCTGGGCCGCCACCGCGGCCGAGCGCGAGCCCGGCGTCGCCTCGGTGTCCGCGCCCGTGCGCGGGCCCGGCGGCCGGGTGCTGGCCGCCGTCTCGGTGTCCGGACCGATCGAGCGCCTGACCAGGTCGCCGGGGCGGCTGCACGCCCCGGCCGTGGTCGCGGCCGGGGAGAAGATCAGCAAGCTGCTGCGCGCTGAGACCTAAAGCTGTCGGTGACGGCCGGTAATCTGCGAAGTGCCGCGGCCGGCACCGGACGGGACTTCCGGCCCGCCGGACTGCGGCGTAAGACCCTCGCCGGGCTGGGTCATGATGGATATGGTCTGATTCCGGTGGAGTCGGCAGAACGGAAGAGCCGGGGAATGGATACGAGGTCGCACGCATGAAGGCAGCAGTCGTGAAGGAGACCTCGCCGGGCGAGCGCCGCGTGGCCCTGGTGCCGGACGCGGTCCCCCGGCTGCGTCCCGCCGGGATCGACGTGCTGGTAGAGAGCGGGGCGGGCGACGCCGCCTGGCTGTCCGACGCCGCCTACGCCGACGCGGGCGCGTCGATCGTCAGCGCCGCCGAGATCTACCGGACCGCCGACGTGATCCTCACCGTCACCCGGCCGTCGGCCGAGGCGGTGAGCGAGCTCAGGGCGGGCCAGGCGGTCATCGGCATGCTGGCCCCGCTGGCCGACCCGGATTTCGCCGCCGCGCTGGCCGCCCGGGGGCTGACCGTGATCAGCCTGGACGGGCTGCCGCGCACGCTGTCCCGGGCGCAGCCGATGGACGCGCTCACCTCCCAGTCGAACGTGGCCGGGTATAAGGCCGTGCTGGTCGCCGCGGGTGAGTTCGGCCGGTTCTTCCCGCTGCTGATCACCGCGGCGGGCACGGCCCGTCCGGCCAAGGTGCTCGTGCTCGGCACCGGCGTGGCCGGCCTGCAGGCGATCGGCACCGCCCGCCGGCTCGGCGCGGTGGTGAGCGGCTACGACATCAGGCCCAGCTCGAGGGACGAGGTGACCTCGCTCGGGGCCACGTTCCTCGAGCTGACCTCGGTCGGCTCCGCGGCCGGCGAGGGCGGCTACGCCCGCGAGCTGACCGCCGAGGAACGCCAGGCCCAGCAGGAGGAGCTGACCGGCCACATCGCCCGGCAGGACGTGGTGATCACCACCGCGCAGGTGCCCGGGCGAAAGCCGCCGCTGCTGGTGACTGAGGACGCGATCAAGGCCATGGCGCCCGGCTCGGTCATCGTGGACATAGCCGCCAGCACGCTGGGCGGCAACGTGACCGGCTCGGTTCCCGGCGAGACGACGGTCACCGGCAACGGGGTCACGATCGTGGGCGCGGAGAACCTGGCCGCCACCGTGCCGACCGCGGCCTCGAACGCCTACTCGCGGAACATCTCCGCGGTGCTGCTGCACCTGACCAGGGACGGCGCGCTGGCCATCGACACCGGCGACGAGATCCAGGCGGGCGTGGTGATCGCGCACGACGGCAGGGTCATCCACGAGGGCGTGGCCGGCCTGCTGAAAGCATTCGAGGGAGGCCCCGGTGTCGACGGCACTGCTGACTGACCTGACCATCTTCATCCTCGCACTGCTCGTGGGGATCGAGGTCATCGGTAAGGTCCCCGCCACGCTGCACACCCCGCTGATGTCGGCGACCAACGCGATCCACGGAATCGTGCTGGTCGGCGCCCTGCTGATCGGGGTGACGGCGCACAACGTCGTCGGGTACGTCATCGCGTTCATCGCCGCGTTCTTCGCCAGCGCGAACGTGGTCGGGGGGTACGTGGTGACCGGGCGGATGCTGAAGATGTTCCGCCGGAAGCCGCCCCAGGCGCAGGAGCAGGTGGAAGGACAACCGGGGCTGGCCGCGGTGAACGGGCACAAGGGGCTCAAGGGCCTGGTGAGCAGGATGAACAGGACCGAGTCATGAGCGGGTTCAACGGTTACATCCAGCTCGTCTACGTGCTGGTGGCGGCCATGTTCGTGGTGGGCCTGCACCTGATGAACAGCCCGGCCACCGCGCGCCGCGGCAACCAGGTGGCGCAAGCCGGCATGGTGATCGCGGTGGTCGCCACGCTGATCCTGTTGATCCACGAGGGCACGGTCACCACCACCGGCTGGATCGTGCTGATCGTCGGGTCGCTGCTGGGCTCCGCGGTGGGCCTGTGGGCGGCCCGTTCGGTGCAGATGACGGCGATGCCACAGCTAGTGTCCGCGTTCAACGCGGTCGGCGGCGGCGCGGCCGCGCTGGTAGCGGTCTACGGCTACTACGAGGCCGAGTCCCATGTCACCGGCGTGCTCGGTACCACCTCGGTGTTCACCGTGCTCGACGTGCTCATCGGCTCGGTGACGTTTTCCGGGTCGATCATCGCGGCCGGCAAACTGCAGGGAGTGATCCCGGGCCAGCCGATCATCTTCAAGGGCGCCCGCCTGGTCAACCTGGGCCT
>Ga0318493_10000708_pt1 | contig 10616 bp, 6 predicted proteins | sample GRESIP108b1f23_FD_203294 | JGI IMG/M metagenome (GOLD analysis project Ga0318493, IMG submission 203294) | Tropical soil microbial communities from Luquillo Experimental Forest, Puerto Rico - GRE.SIPMG.108b1f23 | ecosystem: Environmental > Terrestrial > Soil > Tropical forest > Bulk soil...
CGCGGAGGTGATCGAGGCAGCGCGCCTCCCAGCCGGCGGGCCCGAGGTGGCGAAGCCCGATCACCTCGCACTGGGTCGCGGCCCGCGCCCCGTGCCGCTCCGCGACCGCGAGGTAGTTCGCGTCGAGGGTGTTCTTCGCGCCGTGTGGGCAGCCGGTGCAGCAGTTGCCGCAGCCGTTGCACGCCTGCTGCGCGACGCCGTGCAGGTTCGGCCCGTCGGCGTAGCGGATCGCGAGCGGCGGATGGAACGCGTCGCGCCCGAGGTGGCTGGCGGCCCGACAGAGCTGGTCCGATTTCACGAGCGTGCGCTGGAGCTCCGGATGCGCGCTCACCGGCTCCACCTCGAGCATGTGCCCCGCGAGATCGTAGAACTTGTCGAGCGCGCGTCCGCCGCGATACGCCGCGGGCCACCCGTCGTCGAAGATCTCCCCGGGAGGGCGCAGGTGCACGTTCGCGTAGATGAGCGAGCCGCCCCCGTAGCCCGCCGCCTGCACGCTCACGATCTCGTCCAGGTCGACCACGTCCCAGAGGCCCTGACCGCGCTGCCAGGTCCAGCGCTGGAGATCGGGCAGGAGCGCCGGGGCGACGGGCAGGGCCGGGAAGTCGTTCGACTCGTAGCGCCGGCCGCGCTCGAGGACGAGCACGTCGAAGCCGGCCTGCGCCAGCCGGCACGCCGTCACGGCGCCGCCGAACCCGCTGCCGACGACGATCACCTGCGCGTCGAGCGGCGCGCCGCTCTCGCCCGCGCCGACCTCCTGGTGCTCCATCGGACCTCCGGCCCCCTCGCCGTGGTACGGGCGTTCCGTGCGGATCGCGCGGAGCGCTCGCGGCGACCTCCGCTAGATCGCCCACCCCGCCCGATGTGACGTCCGGCGCTCGCCCCGGGCCGCCGCCGGGAATCTGTTCTGTGCCGGCCCCTAGTCTCCCCTTGTCGGGTTCCCCCTTACGGGCTACACTCCCGAGCCCGCGCGCCGCGAGGTGGCCCGACGTGGTGGCGCTCCCCGGCCTCGCAAGGGATAGAGGTGGTCGAATGGGCGCATCGAAGCCGCGATCGCTCGACGATCTCCTGCGGCGCCTCGCCGCCATTCCGGAGACCGAAGGGGTCGAGGAGTCGCCCGGGCGCGTCCGACCGGGGGTCCTGCTCGCGGATCGTTTCGAGATCGAGGCGCAGCTCGGCGCGGGTGGAATGGGGCGGGTGTTCGCCGCGCGCGATCGCGTCCGGCAGGACCGCGTCGCGGTGAAGCTGCTCGGCCGGCTCACGCCGCAGTCGATCTCGCAGCTCAAGCGCGAGTTCCGCTCCGTCGCGGAGCTGGTGCACCCGAACCTCGTCCGGCTCCACGAGCTGTTCTCCGACGGCGTCGACTGGTTCTTCTCGATGGACCTCGTCGACGGCGTCACGCTGTCCGAGCTCCTCGACCGGACCCCCGACGGCGCACGCTGGGAGGGGATCCGCCGGGTGTTCAGCCAGCTCGCCGTCGCCCTGCAGGCGCTCCACGACGCGGGCATGCTCCACTCGGATCTCAAGCCGTCGAACTTCCTGATCGCGCGACGCGACGACCGCGTCGTCCTGCTGGACTTCGGCCTCGCGCGCCCGATCGGCGTCGCCGCGCCGCACGAGCACGTCGGGGGCACGCCGGGCTACATGGCGCCCGAGCAGCGACTCGGGGAGTCATTGACGGAGGCCGCCGACTGGTACGCCTTCGGCGTCGTCCTCCACCGCGCGCTCACGGGCGAGTTCCCCTCCGCCCGGACGCGGCCGGACGCGCTCCTGGGAGCGCCCGAGGACCTCGCTCGCCTTTGCCTCGAGCTGCTCGCGCCGAGGCCGGAGGATCGCCCGCGCGGACGGGAGGTCCTGGGGCGCATCGGGCCCCTCTCGGCGCCCCCGGCCGGCGCCGCCGTACCCCCGGTCCCGCGCCGGGCGCCCGTCGGTCGCGAGCCGGAGCTGGCCGCGCTCGAGGGGGCGTTCCAGGCCGCCGCCTCGGGCCGGCCCACGATCGCCCTGCTCGTCGGGCCGTCGGGGATCGGGAAGACGTCGCTCGCGGCCGCGTTCGTGGCGAGCGCGCGCGACCGCGGCGCGCTGGCGCTGTGCTGCACCTGCCGCGAGCGCGAGTCGATGCCCTACAAGGCCGTCGACGGGCTCGTGGACGACGTGGTCGGCCTGCTCGACGCGCTCCCTCCCGCCAAGGCGCGCGCGCTGCTCCCGCGCCACCTCGCCGAGCTCACGATCCTGTTCCCGGGGCTGCGCCAGGCCAGGGTCGTCTCCCGCGCGCCGGTCGAAGAGGTCGAGGCGGAGCCGACGCTCGTGCGCCTCCGCGCGATCGCCGCGTTCGGCGAGCTGCTCGCGAACCTCCGGCGCCGCGCGCCCGTGATCCTCTGGATCGACGATCTCCAGTGGAGCGACGCGGAGAGCGCGCTCCTGCTCGGCCCGGCGCTGGGAGGTCCGGAACCCGTCCCCGTGCTCGTGATCGGCGGCTGCCGCGCCGCGGCCCCCGGGGCCGCCCAGGCGCCCTCCGCGGCGCCGCCGGCCTGGCCCGTCGTCGACGCGCTGCTCGCGGATCGCAACCTGAGGATCGCGCCGCCCGCCGAGCTCGCGCTCGCGCCGCTCGGCCCCGACGCCGCGGCGCGGCTCGCGCGGGATCTGCTCGCCGGGGACGCGCGCGCCGCGGCCGGCGACATCGCGCGCGAGTCGGCCGGGCACCCCCTCTTCATCGCCGAGCTGGCCCTCGCGGCCGCGCGCGCGACCGGCGCGCGGACGGGGCGGGTCGCCTCGACCACGCTGCAGGAGCTCATCGCGGAGCGCGTCGCGGCCCTGCCGGCCGGCGCCCGGCGGCTCCTCGAGCTGACGGCGATCGCCGGGGCCCCGCTCCCTCGCAGCGTGCTGATCCGCGCCCAGGGGCTCCCCGTCGCCGAGGGCGAGGCGCGCCTCGACGTCCTCCGGGCGAACCGGCTCGCGCGGACGCAGGGCACGCGCGAGGACGACGCGGTGGACGTCCACCACGACCGGATCCGGGAGATCGTCGTGCACGGGATCTCGACGGCGGAGCGCAGGGACGGTCACCTCGCCCTCGCGCGCGCCCTCGAGGAGCGCCCGTCGAGCCAGCCGGATTTCGTGGCCGTTCACTACGAGGCCGCGGGCGAGCTGGGCGTCGCGTCGCGGCACTGGCTGCGCGCCGCGGACCAGGCGGCGCGCGCGCTCGCGTTCGATCACGCGGCGGAGCTCTACGCGAAGGCGATCCGCCACGCGCCGCTCGAACCGGGGACGCTGCGCGAGCTCCACGTGAAGCGGGCGGAGGCGCTGGCGCGGGCCGGGAAGGGCCCGGCCGCGGCGGACGTCTACCTCGCGACCGCCGAGGGCTGCGCGCCCGGCGAGGCGGTCGAGCTTCGGCGCCGCGCGGCCGAGCAGCTCCTCCTCTCCGGACACCTCGATCGCGGCCTCGCGGTCATCGAGGACGTGCTCCGGGCGATCGGCATGCGCGGGACGCGCAGCGGCCGCCTCGGCCTCCTCTCCGTGCTCGCGGGCCGCGCGCGGGTGCGCGCGCGCGGGCTCGGCCACGTCCCACGCGCAGAGCACGTGCTCTCCCGGGAGGAGCTCGCGAGGCTCGACACGTCCTGGACGATCGCGTGCTCGCTGGGAGGCATCGACGTCATCCGCGGCGCCGACTTCCAGAACGAGCACCTCCTGCTCGCGCTCCGCTCGGGCGAGCCGCGCCGCCTCCTGCGCGCCCTCACGCTCGAGGCCTCCTACTCCGCGATCCCGGGCATCGGCTCCGAGCGGCGCATCGCGCAGGTCCTCGCGGTCGCCGACGCGCTCGCGCGGACCGGCGCGGACGAGACGGCCATCGCGTTCCTCTCGGTGACGCGCGGGGTGTCCGCGTACCTCCAGGGCCGGCTGGACGAGGCCCTCGTCCACCTCGAGGGCGCGGCGGAGCTCCTCGCGCACCGCGGCGCGGGGGCCGTGCTCGAGACGCTCACGGCGCGCCGGTTCCTCATCGCCTGCCTGTTCTTCCTCGGGCGGCTGCGGCGGCTCGGCGAGCTCGTCCCTCCGCTGCTCGCGGACGCCGAGGGCACGGGCAACATCTACGCGACGATGGTCTTTCGGACCGGCTACAGCTCGGCGGCGTGGCTCGCCCGCGACGACGTCCGCGAGGCGTCGCGGCAGCTCGTGCGGGCGCGCGAGGAGTGGAGCGCGGGCGGCGGGTTCCAGCTCTCGCACCTCAACATGCTGCTCGCCGAGCTGTACCTCGACCTCTACGCGGGCGACTGCGAGCGCGCGCGCGCCCGCCTCGACGAGCAGTGGCCCGCGATCCGGGAGGCGCAGCTCCTCCACGTCGCGGTCCCCCGCGCGCAGCTCCTCCAGCTCCGCGCGGCCAGCGGCGCGGCCGCGGCCGACCGCGCCGACGCGCGCGGCGAGCGCGCGCGCGCCGCGGCGCTCCGGCGCGAGGCCCGCACCGACGTGCACCGCCTCGGACGCGAGCGCATCGCGCGCGCTCGGCCCTGGGCGGCGCTCGTCGACGCCGCGCTGGCCTGGTCGTCTGCCGACGAGGCGCGGACCCGCCGCCACCTCGAGGACGCCATCGACGAGTTCGACGCGCGCGGCATGCAGCTCTACGCGGCGGCCGCGCGCGTGCGGCTCGGCGAGCGGACGCGACACGAGCTCGGCGGGGCGATCGCGCGCGCGGGGTACGACGCGCTCGGGCGCGAGGGGATCGTGAACCCCGCTCGCCTCGTCGAGATGCTGGCGCCGGGGTTCGGCTCGGCGCCGGCGTGGTGAGGATTCCACGACCGACCCCCTCCCTTGGTTCGAGCGCCCCGCCGCGCACGTCCGGGGCCCGTCACAAGCGCGCTCGCGTGCGGTCCACCCCGAGAGCCGAGAGGGCGACGGAGGACCGTGGATGGCACCACCCACCGAGATGCGCGCACGACGCCTGGACCTGCGCCGGGACGCGCCGAGTGCCGCGACGATGCCGGCCGCGACGACTCGAGCGCACCCGGAGCCGGGCGAAGAGGCCGCCGCGCTTCCCGCGCCCACCGCCATCGCCGCGCCGCCCCGGCCCTGGCTCCTCGCGCTCGCGGCGCGCGCCGCGCGGCTCCTCCGGCGGGTCGACGCGAGGACGTCGGTGCGCGCTCGGGACGTCGACGGTCCGTGGTGAGCTCTCGTTCCCGGTCGAGGGGTTCGACGGTGGGTCGATCTCGATGCTCGCCGTGCGCGTCAGGTGAGACTGGCCCCGGCGTCAGCGGCGCGCGGCGACGGGCAGCGTGAACCGGAACGTCGTCCGCCCGCCCGCCTCCGACTCCACCCAGATCCGGCCGCCGTGCGCCTCGACCAGGCCGCGGGCGATGTAGAGCCCGAGGCCGAGCCCCGGCACGTGCCCGGACTCCGCGGCGCTCGTGCGGTAGTGGCGGGCGAAGACGCGGGGGAGGTCGTGTGCGGGGATGCCCGGCCCGAGGTTCGTGACGGAGATCGTGACGACGCGCGCGTCGCACCGGGCCTCGATCACGATCTCGCTCTCGGGGTACGAGTACTTGCCGGCGTTGCTGAGCAGGTTCGTGAGCACCTGCTCGACGCGGACGGGGTCCGCGAGCACGGGCGCGAGCGGGCCCGGCGGCTCGAGCCGCAGGGTGTGGCCCAACATCGCCTCGGCGGGGGCCCACTCCACGGCCCGGAGCAGCAGGGGCCCGAGCTCGAGCCGCTCCCGGGAGACGGAGAGCCGCTGCGACTCGATGCGCGAGGCGTCGAGCAGGTCGCTCACGATCTTGCGCATCGTCCGGACGCTCGAGTGGATCGCGCGAACCACTCGCTCCTCGCGCTCCGACGCGTGCTCGCCCGGCGGGAGCCGCTCGAGGAGCGTCACGCCGGTCTCGACCGTGCCGAGCGGCGTGCGCAGGTCGTGCGCGACGAGCGAGATGAAGCCGTCGCGCAGCTGCTCGACGTCGTCGCGCATGCGGCCAGCGGTCGCGCGGACGAACGCCTCGGACAGGAAGACGGCGACGACCGCGATCGACGCCGCGCGGAAGAGCTCCACGGGCACGTGGACGGCGGCGCCGAACGTCTGCACGTTCAGCACGCGCGCCACCGCGAGGTCGGACCTCGGGACGACGACGCCGGTGAAGAACCCGTACACGCCGATCGCGAGCGCCGTGGCGCCGACGAGGCGCGCGGTGCGCCCCTCCTCGGGCGGGAGCCGCCGACGGGCGCGCTCGAGCCCGACGCACGCGAGGGCGCACGCGGGCACGCCGAGCAGGTAGCGCGTCGCGCCCTCCATCGCCGCGAGCGCGTCCATGTCGAGCGGGCCCTGGACCGCGGCCGCGACGCCGATCGCCCACGCGCCGAGCGCCCCGACGGCGGCGAGCAGCGCTGCGCGCCCGCGCCGGGCCGGGGCGACGAGGAAGGCGCCGAACGCGGCGAGGATCGCGAACGACGCCGCTAGCACCGCGACCCGCGCCGCGCAGAGCCGGACGAACGGGACCCCGTGCTCGCGCTGCTCGAGGAAGAAGCTGAGCTGCAGCCAGTCGCTCGCGCCGTGCACGAGCGCGAACGCGGCCGCGAGCCAGAGCACCGGGCGCGGGATGGCCGCGCGCCCCACCGTGGCGCGCGCCTGGAGGCCGAGCGCGAGCCCGGTCGCGATGAACGCGGCCCCATAGGCGAGCAGCACGTACTGCATCATCTCCCCCCGCGCTCTCGCACGGCGGCGCTAGCTCATACTCTGCGTGTGAGCTCGCCGCAACGCAGCCGGGCGCTCGAGCGGCGGGGGAGGCGGCAGCCAGCTGGCAGTGGTCAGTCGTCAGTAGTCAGTGGTCAGTCGTCAGTGATCAGCTGACCCCCTGACCACTGAAGGCTGACAACTGACCGGGCGCTCACCCGGCCGCGACGCGCTGCTCGAGCAGCTCGCGCGATCGCTCGAGCGTGCGCGCCAGGGCGAACGCGACCTCCGAGACGGGCCGCGCGTACCGCGCGAGCTGCAGCTCGGCGGAGCGCCGCTCCTCGAGCGCCCCGAGCAGGTCGGGCGAGGGGCCGTGCGCTGCGAGGGCGAGCGCGGCGGTCTCCAGCGCGTCGTCGACGGCGGCGCACCGGGCGCGCGCCCGCTCGACCGCCTCCCCGAGCTGGCGCTGGCGCACGTCCAGCTCGCGCGCGAGGCGATCGACCGCGGCGCGGAGCGGCGCGAGGAGCACCTCGAGCTCCGGGCCGTGGAACTCGCGCTCGCCCGCCGCGCCGAGCCGGCCGCGCCGCGGATCGAGCCACGCCTGGCCGCCCGCGCGCGCGTCCTTCTCGGCGTGCGTCAGGATCTGCGCGGAGTCGATGGCGCGGAGCGGCGAGGAGGCCGAGACGATCGGCGGGAACCCCGAGCTGCTGTTCACGTCGACGAGCCGCGTGAACGCCTCGGTCCAGCAGTGGTCCTCCCCGTAGCCCGTGTCGGACATGCCCACGGTGATGACGCCGGGGGCGCCGAGCTCCGGGTACCGGGCGCGGAGCTCCTGGAGCTTCGCGCGGCCGCCGTTGATCCGGTGCAGCGACGAGCCGATGACCTCGTCGATCCCCAGCGCCGCGGACGCGGTCTCCGCGACCTGGCGCGGCGAGGCGGTGCTGAGGACGATCCGGATCCCCGGGCACCGGCGCCGCAGCCACTCGAGATCCTCGCGCTCGACGATCAGATCCGCGCGGTAGCGCTCCCACACCCGCCGCGCGAGCTCCCGCACGATCTCCTCGGGCAGCGACGCCATCTGGCGGAAGAGGACGTACTGCGGCACGCGCTGCACGGCCTGGACCGGCTCCGGCCCGAACCGCAGGTAGCTGCGGCGGCGGAGGACGTCGACCTTCGCCGCGATCTTGCACCAGAGCAGGTAGAAGAGCCCGGGCGGCCCCCACACCCAGAACGAGCTCCACAGGTAGCGCAGCGCGGCGCGCGGGCGCCGCCACTCGACGTACATCCGGCCGGCGCCCCGGCGAGGCTCGAGCTCGGTCAGGTACTCTGGCCCATACCCACGGTACGCGCTGATCTCCCACCCGAGCAGCTCGCCCATGTTGCGGCCGAGGTGGAGCGTCCGGTCGAGGTCGAGCACGAGGAGGCGCGTCTCGGGCGGAACGGCCCGCTCGCAGAGCTCGCGAAACGCGATCGGCTCCCGGGCGAGCCGAAAGGCCTCGACGAGGCGGGTCCGCGGCGCGTCGCTCGGGTTCATGACCGGAGAATAACCACAGGAGCGTCACGGTTCCGTCAGCGGCCCGGCACCCGGGCGTGTGCCGCGCCGGCCCCGAGCGCTCCGACCGGCGGCCCGGGTGGCGACGACGGCCTCCCCGCGATATGGTTGCGGCGACAACTGTTGCTTCGGCAAGGTGTCGCCGGGCGACCGGTCGACGGGAGACTTTCCCCCCATGTCCGAGTATGTCGGATTGCTCATTGCGGCGGCGAGGCGCCGGGTCAAGCAGGCGGCGCTCGCCCGCGCGGCCCGCCACGGGCTCTCCGCCCAGCAGTTCTGGTTCCTCGTCGCCGTCGCCGAGCGGCCCGGCTCGGCGCACTCCGAGATCGCCGCGCGCCTCCGCACCGACGCGCCGACCGCGTCGCGCGTGCTGGGCGCGCTGGAGCGGCGCCGGCTCGTCCGGACGGCGCCCGATCGGGAGGACCGGCGGCGGATGTGCGTGTACCCGACGCCGGCGGGGGCGCGCCTCGCGCCCGAGGTCATGGCGAGTGCCCGGGAGATCCGGACCGCCCTGACGGCCGGGATGACGCCCCGCGAGGTGGAGCAGCTGCGGCACGGGCTGCGCCGCGTGATCGAGAACCTGGAACGGCTCGGCGGCGTAATCAACGCGCCCGCGGCGGGTCCTGATGGACGGAGGACGGCGTGAAGAACGAACTCGAGCTCGAGCACGCCGCTGCGCGGGAACGCGCCGCGGCCGAGCACGGCGAGCCAGTGCGCCACCCCGACGACGGCGGACGGGGGAGCGGGCGCTGGCTGTGGCTGGCGCTCGGCGCGGCGCTCGTCGCGGTCGTCGCCGGGGTCTGGCTCGTGCGCCACCGCTCGGCGCCCGCGACCGCCGACGGGCCCGCCGCCGGCGCAGCGGCGAAGGGCCCCGACGCCGCGGCGCAGCGCCCGGTCCCAGTGACCGTCGCGGCCGCCTCGCGCCGCGACGTCCCCATCTACCTCGAGGGGATCGGGAACGTCGTCGCGATCAAGACGGTCACCGTCCACACGCAGGTGGACGGGCGGCTCGTATCGGTGCCCTTCCGCGAGGGCCAAGCGGTGAAGAAGGGCGATCTGCTCGCCCAGATCGATCCGCGGCCGTTCCAGGCGCAGCTCGATCAGGCGAAGGGGGCCCTCGCGCGCGACGAGGCGCAGCTCAAGAACGCGCGCGTGAACGTCAGCCGCGACCGCCAGCTCGTCGCGCAGAACCTGGTCGCCCAGCAGCAGCTCGACGCCGACATCGCCACCGCCGGGCAGCTCGAGGGCGCGATCCAGATCGATCGCGCCGCGATCGAGACGGCGCAGCTCAACCTCGACTACGCCCGGATCGTGTCGCCGATCGACGGCGTCACCGGGATCCGGCTCGTCGACCCGGGGAACATCGTCCACGCGAACGATCAGGGCGGGATCGTCGTCGTGACCCAGCTCGACCCGGTCGCGGTCATCTTCTCCCTGCCCCAGGACCAGCTCGGCCCGGTCGCGGAGCAGCTCGCGAAGGGGCCTCTCCCGGTCGACGCGTTCAGCCGCGACGGCGTGACGCTCCTCGGCAGCGGCCGGCTCGAGGTGATCGACAACGCGATCAACCAGGCGACGTCGACGGTCCGGCTGAAGGCGGTGGTGCCGAACCCGAAGCGCGCGCTCTGGCCGAACCAGTTCGTGAACGCCCGGCTCCAGCTCGAGACGCGGCGGGGCGCCCTGGTCGTGCCGGCGACGGCGATCCAGCGCGGGCCGAGCGGGACGTTCGTCTACGTGGTCGACGCGGACGGGACGGCGGCGATCCGGCCGGTGACGGTGGGCACGACGCAGGGCGATCTCGCGCTCGTCGCGAAGGGGATCTCCGACGGCGAGCAGATCGTCGTCGATGGCCAGAACCAGCTCCGCCCGGGCGCGAAGGTCCAGGCGCGGCAGGCCAGCGGCCCCGCCTCGGCCCCGAGCGTCGCGAGCGACGGCGGGGCGCCCGCGGGCGCGGGCGCGGGCGCGCGCGGCGGCGGAGGCGGCCCGCCCCAGGGCGGCGGACGTCCCGTCGCGGGCGGCGCCGGTGGAGGCGGCGGCGGGAGCCCGGCCCGATGAGCATCTCGGAGCCGTTCATCCGGCGGCCCGTCGGGACCGCGCTCCTCACGATCGGGCTGCTGCTCGCGGGCGCCCTCGCCTACCGGCAGCTCCCGGTCTCCGCGCTGCCGCAGGTCGACTACCCGACGATCGTCGTCTCGACATCGCTCCCGGGCGCGAGCGCCGAGACGATGGCCTCGGCGGTGACGACGCCGCTCGAGCGGCAGTTCGGGCAGATGCCCTCGCTCGCGCAGATGACGTCGGTCTCGAGCCTCGGGACGTCGCAGATCACGCTGCAGTTCACGCTCGACCGGAACATCGACGCGGCCGAGCAGGACGTCCAGGCGGCGATCAACGCGGCGTCGTCGCTCCTGCCGCGGACCCTGCCCAACC
>Ga0318493_10000709_pt1 | contig 10600 bp, 10 predicted proteins | sample GRESIP108b1f23_FD_203294 | JGI IMG/M metagenome (GOLD analysis project Ga0318493, IMG submission 203294) | Tropical soil microbial communities from Luquillo Experimental Forest, Puerto Rico - GRE.SIPMG.108b1f23 | ecosystem: Environmental > Terrestrial > Soil > Tropical forest > Bulk soil...
CGTGGTCTTGACGTACTCGCCGGCCAGGCCCGGCCGCAGGGTGGTCCCGGCCATCCAGTCCATCTGATGCTCCGGCCCCGCCACGAAACCATCCAGCGACATCGTGAAGTGCCAGAGCACCTTCCCGCCCGCGGTCTGCGGCTCAGTGTCGCTCATCGTCGCCTCCTGCGATCCGACTGCGCTGCTCGTGCGGGGGTACTGGGGGCCGGGCGGTCTTGCAGGTCAATGAGCATTTTCCCGAAGGGCTTCGGCGTGTGAGCGCAGCGCCGACGCGATGGGTTCAAACCGGCGGTCGCGCTGCGCCTCGGTCTGCGCTGTGGCCGCCGCGCCGGTGAGCAGCTCCGCACCAACGAGCCAGGCAGCTTTGCGGTGCGGGAGAAGGTAGTCGGGCTGGTAGAAGAGCTCGAAGGTCGCTCCCGCGGTACGTCCTGGATGTTCGGGTCCGACGGGCATGGTGCTGAGGATGTCCGCCAGTGGCTCGATAACGTCGAACATGAGGTCGACGGACACCGTCGCGAGGGTGCCGATCTGTTCTGCCGACTCATCGATGTGGCTCATGAGCCGGTAGAGCACGTGCAGGAGCACCTCGTAGGCGACGTTGCACAGATCGGCAACGCGTGCGGTGGCCGGGTCCGTTATCAGGGTCACCTCTCCGCCGGTCTCGGGCGGCCGCACGAGCACGGGAAGTACCGGACGCGTGACCTCGAGGCCGGGTGCGTTCTCCAGCATCTGGAGGTACTCGTTCAGCACCGAGAGGAACCGGCCGAAGTGCGCGTTGCGCCAGTCACCACGAGGCCCCTCACCCTGCTCGACGATCGCCTCGATGGCGCGCACCGCGTCGTCGGTGTTCGAGATCGGGCCAAGCTCCCTCCAGCCGAACAGCTCACCCCTGGTCTGCGATCCGCTCGGGCCGAGGAAGAGGTTCTCCTCGCCCATCTTCTTCGCCAGGTGGCGGAAGCCCGCTTCGATCGATCGGTAGAGGTGGCCGACGGTTTGGAACTCCTGCAGGTGAGGCGCGATCTCCTCGGTTCCCGTGACCGGGATCGCGTGTTCTATCGCGGCCAGCCCCTCGGCATCGTTCAAATCCATACCCTCGGGTCGCTCGAGGAACAGGAAGTGGCGGAGTGCCTGCTCACCGAACGGAAGCATTTCGAGGCGCACCCCACTCGGATAGTGCCGGGCCGGCTGGGGCAGGTTGGGCCGCGACAGATGGGGGCTTACGCCGATGGAGGTCAACAGGTTGCAGGCGATGGCCAGATGGAGCATTTCCTGCTTGGCAACCCCGAGGATCGTGGATCGCCAGCGCTCGACCGCGGCGAGTTGCTCGTGCGTGAGCCCTTCATCGGTGGATCGTTTGAGCGAGAAGGCCGCAAAGAGGTATTCGCACATGAGCGCGTGCTCAAGCTCTGCGGCCGTGCAGAGCATGTAGATGAGCGGGCTGCGGTGCTCGATAACGATGGCGCGCTCGTCCACATGCTGGTCACTTCGCAGGTCGAGAACGTTGCGCAGCCGGCCCTCGATCGACTCGACGCTCGCCGCAGGGGTCTCGCCCGGCTCGGCGCGTGCCGGTGCTTCGTGGACCGGGCCAGAGGCCTTTTCCCGCATCCCGGTGTCCATCCACCGGCGGAAGAGCTCGACTCGTTCTGACGGCCAGGCGCCGTCGCACGGCATGGCGCCCGTGCGCACCTTCTCGAAGATCGCGGCCGCATTGGCCGACACGTCCTCGTAGGACCACAGGTCGAATGCGAAGCGCATCGACTCGCGGTCATTTTCCCTGAACAGCGGCCTAATGTGCGTGTCGTAGCCGACGGGTGTACCCGGCGCTGGGATGCCGGCGCTCACCTGTCAGCTCACCTACCGAGACGCGTGGGGGCGGCGGGGCCTGGACTCGCGGGTGCGTGGCAAGCGTAGGGCTCATGCCCGGTCTGCTCAAGTGCGGGGCCGTTCCGGTTCCTCAGCCCAGGCTGACCGGTGTCACGCCGACCCATACCGGCTGTCGCATACGGCGCAAAGAGCATGGCGCCCATCGGCGTGCAGTTCGTGGAAGACGTGCTGCACGTGGTCTACCGCGCGGGCCGGCCGGGCCGGTGGGCGGCGTGGCCGCGGGTCGGCTGGCAGGTCCTCCGGCCAGCGGTGCTCCCGCCGGACCCTCGGCGCGCGGGTGCGGATGCGCTTCATCTGCTCACCAACCGCCAGCTGCGCAGGCCGGCCACGGGTAGCCCGGGCCGCCTTCGGCGACCATTTTGCGCGGGCCCTGGCCGCGCTGGGAACACCTCACCGACCACCCCACGAGCCCAGCGCATTCGCGCGGCCGCGGCCTCCGGGTGATCGCCGAACTCCTGCGCGACCCGCTCAGCGCACCCCCGGCCGCCGTAAGCACGTACGGCCCCGGCGATGGCCTCCCGGACCTGAAGTGCGCTGGGCACGTCGGAGCGCTGCAGGATCGACGCGAACAAGGCGTCGGCCCGGACCGTGTTGGTCCCGGGACGGGACATCACTAGCTGCATCCTCAGCCCCCTTCAGACGCTCCCCCCCGCACCTACGACACTAAGGAAAGTGCTGGCTGGCGGCGTCCGCCTGACGGGTGAACTTCACCGGGCCCGTACACCCTGCGGCCTAGGACGGCGCTGAAGTAATCGCGTCGTGTTTGCTCCCGGCGGGTTGCGTGTCAGGTCTGCGAGGAATGCGCTGACCTGGGAGAATTGCCTGTATGGCGCTGGGCAGGGCACAGGTTCAGCAGGGCTTTGACGATCCGCGGGTGCTGCTGGGCGACCGGTTGCGGGAGGGCTCGGTCTATCGGCTGCTGGCCGATCACGGCCAGGTGATGTTCCCCGATGATTACTTCGCTGACCTGTATGCGGAGTCGGCGAGGGGCCGCCCGACGGTACCGGCCCGGGTGGTGGCCACCGTGATGCTGTTGCAGGCGTTTGAGGGGATCAGCGACCGGGAGGCCTGTGACCGGCTGGAGTTCGACCTGCGCTGGCAGGCGGCGGCCGGGGCAGACGCCGGGTGCCGGGCGTTTCACCCGACGGTGCTGGTGGGGATGCGGAACAAGCTGCGGGCCTCGGCGCGGCCGCGGCGGCTGTTTGAGGACACCAAGGTGGCCGCCAGGGCGGCGGGTGCGATGAAGGGCCGGGCCCGGGTGCTGGATTCGACGCCGGTGTTTGACGCGGTCGCCACCCAGGACACCGTCACCCAGCTGCGGGCCGCGGTCCGCAAGGTCCTGGCCGCCTTGGGCGCGACGGGCAGCCCGCTAGCCGGGCGGGTCCGGGAAACGCTGCGCCGTGACGACGATTACGCCTCGCCGGGGAAGCCGCCGTGTGATTGGGACGACCCGGCGGCCCGTGAAGCGCTGGTCGATGAGCTGGTGTGCGACGCGCTGGCCGCGCTGGGCGCGCTCGATGGGCAGGCGGTCCCTGCCGCCGCCAGCGACGCGGTGGACCTGCTGGCCCTGGTCGGCGGCCAGGATGTGGAGCAGGGGGCGGACGGGGTGTTCCGGATCGCCCGTAAGACCGCGCGCGACCGGGTGATCTCCACCGTCGACACCCAGGCCCGGCACGGGCACAAGTCTCGCCAGCGCCGGTTCGACGGGTACAAGGCGCACCTGTCGGTGGACCCCGATTCCGAGCTGATCGATGAGGTGGCCGCCAGCGCGGCGAACGCGCCGGACCGGGACGCCGCCCGCGAACTGCTCCACGAGCACGCCGAAAGCCAGGACAAGCCCGAGGTCGTCGGCGACTCCGCCTACGGGGACGCCGCCACCCGGGCCGGCCTGGAGACCGCCGGGTTCACCGTCACCGCCAAGTGCCCGCCCGCCCGCAACGCCAAGGGCCGGTTTCCCAAGGACCGCTTCGCCGTGGATCTGGACCAGGCCACCGTGACCTGCCCGGCCGGGCAGACCGCCAGCATCGTCCCCGTTGCCGGTGGCGGCGGGCGGGCCTCGTTCCGCCCCTGGTGCGCCACCTGCCCGCTGCGGCCGGACTGCACCGCCGCCCGGCGCGGCCGCACCATCACCATCCACCCGCACGAGGCGGTGCTGCAGCGTGCCCGCGCTGCCCAGCGCGACCCAGCCTGGCAGCAGCGCTACAAAGCGGACCGGCCCATCGTCGAGCGCAAGGTCTCTCACTTCACCCGCCGGGCCTGGGGCGGCCGGCGGGCCCGCGCCCGCGGCCTGGCCCGCATCACCACCGACCTCCTCACCCGGGCCGGGGCCCTCAACTGGGCCCGGCTCGCGGTCCTCGGGCTCGACCGCGACCAAGACGGCTGGGCACTGCGGGCCACGTGAGCAACACCGGGCGGGGAAACCTGCCCCAGCCCAGGCCCCTGCCTGCTTGCCGACAGCCCTCTCACCGCCGGCCGTCGCCATGCCCAGAACCGGACCGCAGGCAGCCCTCAGATGACCCTTACTTCAGCGCCGTCCTAGTGCGCGGCGGCAGGTTCGGTGGCCGCAGGTGTCCCGGGCGCCGCGGGCTGGCCGGTGCCGGTAGTCAGGGCGCCCCGGTCGCGCAGCGCGAACATCAGCCGCAGCGCCACGATCCAGATGAGCGTCGAGCCGCAGACGTGCACCCAGACCAGGCCGGCCGGCAGCCCGGAGAAGTACTGGATGTACCCGATCATGCCCTGCAGGCCGATCAGCCCGAGCAGCGCCCACCCGAGCCGGACGGCCGGTACCGGGGCGTCGGTCAACTGCAGCCCGACAGCTAGCGGGACGGCGAGGCCGCCGAGCAGCCAGCCGATGTCCGCGTGGAACTGGGTCGCCCCGGCCAGCGAGAGGTGGAACCGGGGCACCGCGCCCGCGCCGGCCAGCGGCCCGGTGCCGGTCACCACGGTCCCGGCGGCCAGCATCACCGCTACCGCCGCCACCACCCCGTAACCGAGCAGCCGCAGGTCGGCCCGGACCAGCGAGCGGGCCGGTTCCTGGCCCTCGGTGCAACGGACGTGCAGCGCGACCGCGGCGGCGAGGACCGCGATCGAGGCCAGGAAGTGCAGCGCCACCATGGCCGGGTTGAGCTTGGTCAGCACCACGATGCCGCCGAGCAGGGCCTGGGCGAGGATCCCGGCGGGCTGGGCGGCGGCGAGCCAGACCAGGTCCCGGCGCCGGTGGCCGCCGGGCCGGAACTGCCACGCGGCGACGAAGACCAGCACGGCGATCAGCGTGATGGCGACGGTGACCAGGCGGTTGCCGAACTCGATCCAGGTGTGGAACATCGGGTCGCCGGCCGAGTGCGCGGCGACCAGGCTGCCGCGGGTGCACTGCGGCCAGTCCGGGCAACCGAGGCCGGACTCGCTGAGCCGGACCGCCGCGCCCGTCGCGATAATCGCGGCGGTGCTGATCACCCCGGCGAGCGCGAAGCGCCGCATGTCGGCCGGCGAGGGAGCCAGCACCGCCGCCACCGCGCGGCCGGCCAGCGCGCGCGCTCCCCGGTCGCGGCCCTGGTGGCGCTCGGCTTCCTCGGCAGGCACGCGTTCATCGTATTGGGTGGGGCGGCGGGGTCATGGATTAGCAGGGTGGTGTGCCCAGGCTCGCACCTTGGCGGCCGGTTTCGCCGGTCACGCTTCCGGTGCCCCCGGTTCCCGGGCGCCGCGTGCGGCGCCCGCGCAGGCGATCATGACGCAGCCGATGGCGAGCCATTCCCTGGCGGCCAGGGACTGGCCCAGCAGGACCAGCCCGACCAGGGCCGCAACCGCGGGCTCCAGGCTCATCCAGATGCCGAAGACCCGCGGCGGGATCCGGCGCAGCGCCTCCATTTCCAGCGAGTACGGGATGATCGAGGAGAGCAGCCCGATGCCCAGGCCGGCGAGCAGGATGCCCGGCCGCAGCAGCGCCCCCCCCCGGGCCCGCCGCGACGCCCACCGGGGTGATCACGACCGCGGAGACGAGCATGGCGATGGTGAGCCCGGCCGAGCCGGGGAAGCGCTGGCCGGTGGCCGGCTGAGCAGGATGTAACCGATCCAGGACACGGCCGCGAGCAGCGCGAACGCGAACCCCAGGATGACGGTGCCGCGGCCGGTGCCCGCCGGGACGCCGCCGCGGGCCAGTAGCGCCACCCCGGCCCCGGCGAGGGCGACCCAGAGGACGTCGAGCAGCCGCCGCGAGGACGCCACCGCCAGACCAAGCGGGCCGAGGAACTCCACGGTGACGGCGATGCCGAGCGGGATCCGGGCGAACGACTGGTAGATCCAGAAGTTCATCACGGCCAGCGTCAGGCCGAACGCGGTGACCACCGCCGCGTCCCGCCATGCCCGGCGGCGCGCCAGGCCGGTCAGGGCGTTGCGCCGCGGCCGGGCGCCCACGACGGCCATGACGGCGGCGGATGTCCACAGCCGCAGCCCGGTGACCGCGGCGGGCGCGATCTGGGTGAACAGCTTGGCCGCGATCCCAGCACCGAACTGGACCGAGAAGATACCGGTCAGCACCAGCGCCGAGGGGGGCACGGCGGTCCACGGCGCGCGCCGCCTTCCCGTGAGCACCGGCGGCTATTCCCACCGGAACAGGCGAGCGGCCAGCGCGATGCCCACCGCCGCCCAGACGATCAGCACGGCGAGGTCGCGCACCGGCAGCCCGCCAGCGTGCTGCAGCACGCTGTGCAGCCCGTCCGAGAGCGCCCCCGACGGCAGCAGGGTGAGCACCGGCCGCGCCGCCGCGGGGAACTTCGTCAGCGGGAAGATGATGCCGCCGATGCCCAGCAGCACCAGGTAGATCAGGTTCGCCAGGGCGAGGGTGGCCTCCGCGCGCATGGTGCCGGCCAGCAGCAGCGCCAGGCCGCTGAACGCGGCGGTGCCCGACAGCACCAGCAGGACCACCCAGACCGCGGCGCCGGGTCCGGCGTTCGGCCGCCAGCCCAGGGCCAGGCCCACGCCGACCAGGATGAGGACCTGCGCCACCTCGACGGCGATCACCGTCGTGGTCTTGGCCCCGATCAGCCCGCCGCGGGACAGCGGGGTGGAGCCCAGCCGCTTGAGCACCCCGTACCGGCGCTCGAACCCGGTGGCGATGGCCTGGCTGGTGAACGCGGTGGACAGCACCGCGAGCGCGATCACGCCGGGCACCAGGAAGTCGACCCGCGCCTGCCGGCCGGAGCCCACCTTGACCAGGTCGTCCAGGCTGAACGCGACCAGCAGCAGCACCGGGATGATCAGCGTCAGCAGCAGTTGCTCGCCGTTGCGCAGCAGCGTCCTGGTCTCCAGGCCGGCCTGTGCCATGATCATTTTCGCCATGGGGGCGGCGCCCGGCGCGGGGGCCGGCCAGTCCGTCGGCCCGGCCGGCGCGTCGCCGGTCATGACCGTAGCTCCCGCCCGGTCAGTTCCAGGAACACGTCCTCCAGCGTGCGGCTCTCGATGCGTAGCTCGGTGGCCAGCACGCCGTGCTCGGCGCACCACGCGGTCACCGCCGCGACCAGCCGCGGGTCCACCCGGTTGTGCACCTCCACCAGGTAGTGTCCGGCCGGCGACTCCTTGGCCGCGCTGCCCACCGGCAGCGCCGCCAGCAGCGCCTCCGTATCCAGGCCCGGCTCCGCCCGGAACCGCACCTGGCCGGCGGTGCCGGTCAGCTTGGCCGGGGTTCCCTCGGCGACCAGGCGGCCATGATCGATGATCGCCACGTGGTCGGCCAGGCGCTCGGCCTCGTCCATGTGGTGCGTGGTGAGGATCACGCTGGCGCCCGCCGCGCGCAGCCCGGCGATCAGGTCCCAGGTGGCGTGGCGCGCCTGCGGGTCCAGGCCGGAGGTGGGCTCGTCGAGGAAGACGAGTTCGGGCCGGCCGATCACCGCGGCGGCGAGCGAGACCCGCTGCTGCTGCCCGCCGGACAGCCGCTTGACCGGCGTGCGCGCCGCACCGGACAGCCCCAGCCGCTCCAGCAGCCAGGCCGGGTCCAGCGGGTGGGCGTAGAACCGCGCGAGCACGGCCAGGTACTCGCCGGGCCGGACGGCCGGCGGGATGCCACCGGACTGCAGCATCACCCCCACCCGGGGCCGGAGCGCGCGGGCATCCGCGACCGGGTCGAGCCCGAGAACCGTCGCGGTGCCCGCGTCCGGCCGCCGGTACCCCTCGCAGATCTCGATCGTGGTGGTCTTGCCCGCCCCGTTCGGGCCGAGCACCGCGGTCACCGTGCCGCGGCCGGCCCGCAGGCTGAGCCCGTCCACCGCGGCCGTGTGCCCGTACCGCTTGACGAGATCGCGGATCTCGACCGCGGCGGATTCACTCACGCTGGCGAGTGTAGAGGCTGCGGCGTCGCGCCTGCTCCGCCCGGCCACGCCCCCCTTTGCGCTCGCTCAGGCGGCCGTGCTAGTCCAGGGGCGCGACCCCCCGGAACCCCCGCTGGGCCAAGGCCCGTTCCTACGTCACGGCGCCTTGGCCGTGCCGCCCCGGGGGACGGCCCCCGGAACCCCCGCTGGGCCAAGGCCCCGTTCCTCCGTCACGGCGCCTTGGCCGTGCTGGCCGCGACCAGGGCCTCGATCAGCCGCGGGTCCGTGCCTGCCTCCGGATGCCACTGCACGGCCAGCAGGAACGGGTCGCCGGCGCTGCTTGATTCCACCGCCTCGATCACCCCGTCCTGCGCCCACGCGGTGGCCACCAGGCCGTCGCCGAGCCGGTCGACGGCCTGGTGATGGGCGGTCGGCACGCCGGCCGCGGCCCCGTCGGCGCCGAGGATCCCGGCCAGCCGGGTGCCCGCCGCAACCCGCACCGGGTGCGCGCCGAACGTCCCCGGGGCCGGGGCATGCCCCGCATCGCTGGCCAAGTGCTGAGTCAAGGTCCCGCCGCGGGCCACGTTGACCAGTTGCATGCCGCGGCACACGCCGAGCACCGGCGTCCCCGCCGCCTCGGCGGCGGCCAGCAGTTCCAGCTCGGCCGCGTCGCGCGGCCCGCTCACCCGGCCGGTGGCCGGATGCGGCCGCGCCCCGTACTGGGCCGGGTCGATGTCACCGCCCCCGGTGAGGAGCAGCCCGTCGATCCGGTCCACCGCCCCGGCGATTCCGGGCATCGGCGGCAGCAGCACCGGGATCCCGCCGGCCGCGAACACCTGCTCGGCATAGTTGGCGGGCAGCAGCACGGCGGGCCTGTGCCAGTAGGCCCAGCGGGCGTCCTCGCAGTAGGCGGTGAGCCCGATCACCGGCCGACGGCTCACAGCGGCGTCACGTACGCGCCGGAGATGCCGCCGTCCACCAGGAACGTCGACGCGGTGACGAACGAGGCGTCGTCGCTGGCCAGGAACGCCACCGCGGCGGCGATCTCCTCGGGCTCACCGAAGCGGCCCATCGGGACGTGGACCAGCCGCCGCTGCGCGCGCTCCGGATCGGTCGCGAAGAGCTCCTGGAGCAGGGGAGTGTTGATGGGGCCCGGACACAGCGCGTTCACCCGGATCTTCTCGCGGGCGAACTGCACCCCGAGCTCCCGGCTCATGGCCAGCACGCCGCCCTTGGATGCGGTGTAGGAGATCTGCGAGGTGGCCGCGCCCATCACTGCGACGAACGAGGCCGTGTTGATGATCGAGCCCCCGCCGGCCCGCTGCATGTGCGGGATGACGTGCTTGCAGCACAGGTAGACCGAGGTGAGGTTCACCTCCTGCACGCGCCGCCACGCGTCGAGACCGGTGACCACGATCGAGTCGTCGTCGGGCGGGGAGATCCCGGCGTTGTTGAAGGCGATGTCGATGCGCCCGAACTCGCCCGCCGCGGTCTCATAGATCGCCCGCACGTCGTCCTCGCTGGTCACGTCCGCCTGGATGAAGGTCCCGCCCGCTTCCTCGGCGGCGGCCTTTCCAGTCTCACCGTCGATGTCGACCGCGATAATTCTGGCCCCCTCGGCGGCGAGCCGCCGCACGCTGGCCAGCCCGATGCCGCTTCCGGCTCCGGTAATCACGGCGACCCGGTCCACCAGGCGTTGCATGAGTTCTGATCACACTCCCTGTGTCTTAGGTGCGGCCCGTGCCCGGCCAGGTCTTGGGCACCCCGGCTGGCACGGCTATTCGTAAGGCACCCTTATGTGTCTGTGGCGATGAAGACGTTCTTGATCTCGGTGAACGCGTCGAGGGCGTCCGGCCCCAGCTCGCGGCCGAGCCCGGACTGCTTGAAGCCGCCGAACGGGGTCCAGTAACGGACCGAGGAGTGCGAGTTGACCGACAGGTTGCCGGTTTCCACCGCCCGCGCCACCCGGATGGCGCGGCCCACGTCGCGGGTCCACACCGAGCCCGACAGGCCGTAGGGGGTGTCGTTGGCCATCGCCACCGCCTGCGCCTCGTCCTCGAACGGGACCACGGCGACCACCGGGCCGAACACCTCCTCGGTGTAGGCGGGGTCGTCGAGGCGCACCGGCGCCAGCACAGTGGGCGGGTACCAGTAGCCCGGGCCCTCCGGGGCACCGCCGCGGAACGCGACCGGCGCGCCCGGCGGGACGTAGGAGGCCACCCGGTCGCGGTGCTCGGCCGAGATCAGCGGTCCCATCTCGGTATCCTCGCGGGCCGGGTCGCCGACCGCGACCGCCTTGACGGCGGGCTCCAGCAGCTCGAGGAACCGGTCGTACACGCTGCGCTGGACCAGGATCCGGGACCGGGCGCAGCAGTCCTGGCCGGCGTTGTCGAACGCGGCGACCGGCGCGGTGGCCG